>WNGD01003803.1_pt1 | contig 15084 bp, 15 predicted proteins | sample 5400671 | NCBI WGS metagenome assembly WNGD01 (sample SAMN13153369, study PRJNA577476) | soil metagenome | isolation source: 40 cm soil or saprolite under grassland replicate 2 | place: USA:California | collected 2016-06-15 | reverse complement strand
AGGGAAGCACGATCTTTTTTAATCGGTCGAGCCGTGAGGAGAAAAAAGTCTTTCCCTGGTCGTCCCAATACAGCAAGTATAATCCTGCTGAGGTCCTCACTCAAGGGGCCTAGCATTAGTTTAATGTATAAGGAGAAAATAATGAGCAACCCCCCCCAAATTGTCCCCATTGCTGAAGAGCAAATCCTTGCAGCAGGAGAGGTGCTGGCGCGAGCTTTCTTCAATGATCTCCTGCTATCTGGAAACCTTTGTCTCCGATAATGTGCCTTTCTATGAACATCGCGGTTTCCAGGTTGTGGATGCTGGAGCTGAACCGCAAAGCCAGGTTGCCTTCTGGGCTATGAAGCGGGAACCCCATCTCGTGCAGTAACGGAGGCTTTCCAGGGTCGCCCAGGCAATCGATAGCATGCACAGGAACACCCTGCAATGGAATAAGTGATGAAGCAGTGCAACGACGCTGTTGCACTTTTTATTCAGTTATTTTTCTATAGGTACCCCGATAAGGCTGCCCCATTCGGTCCAGGAACCATCGTAATTACGTACTTTATCATACCCTAGAAGGTAGTTAAGCACAAACCAGGTATGGCTGCTGCGCTCACCAATACGGCAGTAGGCGATTACTTCTTTGTCAGGAGTAATACCCTTGCCCTGGTATAGAGCCTTCAGGTCATCGGCAGACTTGAATGTACCGTCCTCGCGTACAGCCTGTGCCCAGGGAATATTGGCGGCTCCAGGAATATGACCTCCACGTTGCGCACCCTCCTGTGGAAGATTAGCAGGAGCAAGCAATTCGCCGCTATATTCGCCGGGGGAGCGGACATCGACCAGGGCAATACCAGCCTTGCCAAGCGAGGCAATTACCCGGTCGCGCAGAGCACGAACTTCAGTATGCGGCTCTTCGGCCTTGTAGCTGGTCTTAGCATAGGAGGGAACTTCGGTGGTGATCTCACGCTTGTCGGCAAGCCACTTTACACGACCACCATTTAAGAGACGTACGTCCCTATGCCCGTAGTACTTGAGAATCCAGAGTGCCCATGCTGCAAACCAGTTGTTATTGTCGCCATACAGCACAATAGTGGTGTCATTATCTACACCCACACTGCTCAGCAACTCTTCCAGGCGCTCCTTGCTCACAGGTGCACGCACGATCTGATCCTGCAGCTCTTTCTGCCAGTTAAAGGCAACCGCTCCAGGGATATGCCCCTGCTCGTACGCTGTGGTGTCTACATCAACCTCGATCAAGCGTACCCTGGGATCATTAAGATGAGACTGCACCCAATCTGCATCTACCAGAGCCTCTGAATGCACGTATCCGTTGTTCTCAGACATACACATATTCTCCTGACTTTAATGAAAAATATCACCTGGACAAGTTCATATCACTTGAAAGTCCGATACATTACCTGAGTGATCAGATAACTCAACTTTCTTTTCACTCCAATAACGATATCATATTTATTCCATGCTTGCAAGTTATTCTTCCCATGACTTTTCATTATGATTTTTTATCGGTTGATTATAACTGATTATCAAACGAGAAGAGTCCTGTCTATCGTGGCTGCATGTTCTTTCACAATTTCCAGCGCTTCTCCCACCGATCCTACCACTACCGCACCAGCTTGCAATAATTGCGCGATTAAACGCATTGCTTCACCGCCTGTATAGTCGCGTGCTGCCATACCAGTACGTTGCAGAGTACCTTTATCGCTTTCCATAGAGTCAGAAGGAGCACACACGTTTTCAATGTCAGAAGCTGCCAGCAAGATGACAGGGCGTCCATTGCACGCAAAGTGTACAGCCTCCTGCAGGAGTGGCAGATTGCCAGGACCAATAGGAGTGGGACAGAGGAGCAGTACTTCGACGCGTGCAAGACTGGCCCGCACGCGCTCTAACGTCTCTGAGGAAATGGGGGAATAGGGTTGTTCAGTAATCACATCGGAGGCCAATCGCAGCGCAAGTGTATGGTCGCTATCACCAATATTCAAAGCACCCGCGGCAAATGGCACTTGCAGGTCCGCCAGGCCACGCATCAGGAGCGCTCCCGAGCCTCCACCAGCGATCACATGTACCAGGGGTTGAGGATGATCTTTATGCTCGTCTCTTTTCTCGTCGTCACCAGGTGGCAAAATGCTCAGATGCTCGGCACCACGCAGGATACCCACCTGCACATCGATGCCATAGACGCGACTGAGCAGGTCTGGTTCCAGAACTTCGGCAGGACCAGCATCCGCCACAATACCGCGTTGGAAGAGCAGCAAACGCGGAAAGTAACGAGCGGCCAGGTTTAAGTCGTGCATAGCTGCAATGATGGTCACGCCTCGTTCGCGGTTGAGTTTCTGGACAAGCTCCAGCGTCTCGATCTGATATTTAATATCCAGATGCGAGGTCGGTTCATCGAGCAACAATACAGACGGTTCTTGTGCCAGCGCCATAGCAATCGTTACGCGTTGCCGCTCGCCGCCGCTCAGTTCATTGAAGATACGCTCGGCCAGAGGTGCGATACCTGCCGATTTCATAGCATCCCTTACCACCTCCTGATCCTGTACGCCACGTGAACCCAGGAAGGGTTTAACAAAAGGAGTGCGTCCCAGGCTTACCATATGCTCGACGGTGAAGGCAAAGGGCATATGCAATTCCTGCGGCACCACAGCAATACGGCGGGCAACTCCACGGCGTCCCCACTGGCGCAGATCACGCCCCTCCAGCAGAATTTGTCCCTGCTGTGGTTGCAAGACTCCACTGAGCAGACGTAGCAAAGTAGTCTTGCCAGAGCCGTTTGGTCCCAATAAACCTACCATTTCGCCCTTATTGATCAGCAACGAAAGTGCGTATAAGAGCATCTTTTGTTGGTAGCCGAAGGAGACATCATACGCCTGTAGCAATGGCGTTGCATTTGTCATCTCTGTTTCTTCCACTGGCCTGGTCATCCTTGCATTAATCTTCACCATCGGTACGCTCGCTTATTATGTCGCAACAGAAAGAGGAAAAACGGCGCGCCCACCAGGGCCGTGAAGATCCCTACAGGCAGGACTGCCGGAGCAATAATGACTCGCGCAACGAGATCGGCCACGGTTAAAAAGATAGCGCCGCCGAGCGCTGAGGCTGGCAACAATAAACGATGTTTTGGTCCCAGCAACAGGCGCATCACATGGGGCATCACCAGGCCAACAAAACCGATCAGGCCGCTGATAGAGACCGCGGCGGCAGTAATCAAGGAAGCCAGCACGATAAAGAAAAATTTGTACCACTCGACGTGCAATCCCAGATGTGCAGCGCTTTCTTCGCCCAGCGCAAATGTATCGAGGATACCGCTAAAACCAGGTGCGCAGACGATGCCAGCAAGAATAATAGCGCCCACAATCAAAACTGGCTGCCAGCTTGTTACAGCGATCCCACCGGAGAGCCAGTTGAAGAGAGCCTGTATGCCAAAGTGCGCATTAGCGTTGAGCGTCAGAATAAGTGTCTGAAATGCAATCAGCACGGCATTGATTACCACACCTGCCAGTAGCAACGTTACCACAGGAGTGTGCCCATCCGTACGAGCGAGGAGATAGACCAGCAGCACTGTCACCAGCGCACCTACGAATGCCAGTAGCGGCGTGAGTGTGAAAAAAGATCCAGCAATCATCGTATCAAGTGGCAAAGTAAAAGCTATTGCGGCACCTAAAGCTGCGCCCGACGATGTTCCGAGCAGATACGGGTCGGCCAGCGGGTTACGCAGCATGGCCTGAAAAAGGACGCCTGCGACTGCGAGAGCCGCTCCCACAAGGGCTGCTCCGATTACAACAGGCATACGCACCTGCAAGACAATCACCTCGGCGGAGGGGTCCCAGTAGCGCGGGAAATGGAACAGACCGGTGCTATTCAAAAGTATCTGTGCGATAGTTGTCAGGGAAATAGAGGTCGAACCAAAGCTTACCGATAGCAGAATAACGAAAAGCAAGAGCCCACCCAGGATAAGAAAAAGCAGTGGTGAGGAGAGTCGGTGACGCCACGCTTTGTGTTGCGATCCCGGCGACTCAGACGGAACAGGTCGTGTTGCAAGTTTCATAGCGATCCTTTTGACGCGAAGGAGCGTGAGTTCATGATCAGCGCGTAATATGCGAACTACGGCTGCTATCTACGTATTCAGCGGGCAGGTCTCCTGGCTTCTGGCTACTCACGCCGTTCATCCAGCCTTCCCGTCTACACACGAGACAGTGGCATACTCTTGCATCTCGCAGGAGGGTGAACAAGCTGACCAGTTACAGTAGCGCGACTGCGGCGGACTTACACCGACTTCCCTATTCTGCCTGACCCTTATCGTCAAGCCACCCGCTGAATATACTACAAAATGTAACTATAGGTAGTATACCGATGAAGTTAAATGCTGTCAACCAGCCACCCGGCACCCGCAAGGGGTGCCACTACGGGTGACCAGTAGATGAGCCGTTATATGGCTCGTGTCACATGCTCCTGATAATCAGGAAGATGCGGTTGATATTCGTTCGAAAGCAATGGCGAGGTGATCATAAAATCTGCCGATGCGCGATTGCACGCGACCGGAATATTCCAGACAACAGAAATGCGCAGGAGCGCCTTGATATCTGAATCATGAGAAAGCGACGCGAGCGGATCCCAGAAAAAGACGAGGAAATCAATCTCTTGCTGAGAGATTTTTGCACCAATCTGTTGATCACCGCCTAATGGTCCGCTCTGCAGCTTATGCACTTTGATACCCACTTCTTTTTCTAGAAGCGTGCCGGTGGTACCCGTTGCATACAGCTCATACTGAGCCATAAGCTGCTTATTAAATTTTGCCCACTCTAAGAGTTCGTGCTTTTTATTATCATGTGCCACTAAGGCAATTGCTTTTTTGGTCATGTTAATCCTTTGTTTTTCGTTCAACAGACAGCCCAATTTTCCCTTCAAAAAGCAGGTCGTCAAAGCTTCTTCTGTACCATACAAAGGTTCAGGACGAGGACGATGTCCTGATAGCGTATTTTTTACACTTACGTTGTACACTTACATATTACTGGTATCTAACCCATCTGTCAATCCCCCAACGAAAATTCGAGCGCTTAAACGTCCCGTAGAGGCGTGCCTTGCGTGCGCCGCGTGGCCCCCGAGGAGTTTCGCACAGCACCAGGAAAGTCCATCCCCCCACCAGCGACCCGGCGCACGCAAGGCACGCCTCTACGGGTAGCCCTGAACGAAATTTGGAAACTGTCCAAAAGTGCAGTTGACAAGAAGCTAATAGCGGATGATACTACGTAATAAGAGTAGTCGCCCTGGCACTTAAAGCAATCTGGAGCTTTATCGGCGGGGAGGAGGAACAAATCCATTGTGTTCAATGAAGAGCCAGCGAGCGTTCCCAGATTTTATCTATAAGGACACGAGTCGATGACAATCGAAAAAAATTTCTTCCGACAGGTTATGGGTCACTTCGCAACAGGCGTTACAGTCGTCACAACCAGCTATAAGGGTGTGTCAGGGGGCTTAACGGTCAATGCATTCTGCTCAGTTTCGCTCGATCCACCACTCGTACTTGTCTGCGTAGACCTTACTAGTACCACGCTGCCGTTAATTCGCGAGAGTGGAATATTCGCCGTCAATATGCTCACAGAACAACAGGAGCATCTCTCGCGCTGCTTTGCAACCCCCAACAGGGAACGAGCTGAGTCTTTCTGCCACTGTGCTTACTATACGGTCGCTACTGGCGCACCGGTACTAACCGACGTACTGGCCTTTGTCGATGCGCGTATCGTGGCGGAATATCCGGGCGGCGATCATGTAATCTTCCTCGGCCAGGTTGAAGCACTGGGCGTCGAAGGGAAAGTACTATTCGCCAACGAAGAGGAAAAAGAACACTATCTGCAAGCTGGACACAATGGTCATACTGCGGTAAAGAACGAGAGCCCACTCACCTACTATCGTGGACAATATCGTCGCCTTACTGATCATTACCGCGCACCAAGCCTGGCCACGCCAACAACACAACATAAAGACAAAGATGCTTAAGAATCACGCGCTCGCTGGTGCATATGATACTCGTGTACACCTTTCTTGAGTGTGCCAAGAGCAAGCGTTGCACAGGTTGGACGCGTCATCACTAGCTCACGGCCAAGCTGATCCATAAGATCCTCAAAACTCAACTGCTCGATTTCTTCCGGTGTCATGCCCTGGACAATCTCTGTCACATAAGAGGCTGCTGCGCGACTAATCGTACAGCCCTCGCCTTCCCAATTGACGGCCTCTAGTTTGCCATCTTTACCAAAGCGAGCATGCATAGTAATTATATCTGCACAACCTGGATTGCCACCTTTCAGGCTTACATCTGCATGCTCTAATGGGCCATAATTGCGAGGATTTTCATAATGATCTACCAGGAACTCGATAGCTTCTTGCCGATCCATCTCTCGATGCACCTCCAATAGTAACTGAGAGGGACGCAGTACCCTGCGCCCCTCCTGCGTTTATGTCATTTATTAATATAACCGTGTCTGCACCCGGTTATATTCCCACACCGCTTACTTTTCAATAGGAGCGCGGACCATGCTGCCCCATTCGGTCCAGGAACCATCATAGTTGCGCACGCGTGGGAAACCAAGTAATTCTGTCAGGACAAACCAGGTATGCGCCGAGCGCTCGCCGATACGGCAATAAGCAATCACTTCTTTATCGGGCGTAATATCCTTGTTGCCATAAATCTGACGCAGTTCTTCGGCAGACTTAAACGTACCATCTGCATTGGCCGCCATCGCCCAGGGGATGCTTTTGGCGCCAGGAATATGACCACCACGCTGCGCACCCTCTTGCGGGTAGTTGATCATGTGTATCAGCTCGCCAGTATATTCCTGGGGTGAACGCACGTCGATCAGGCGGCGATCGGGATTTCTCAAGCCAGCGGCGACCTCATCGCGGAAAGCGCGAATCGTCTCATCGGCAAGTTGTGCATGGTACGTAGTCGCCTCGTAGTGAGGAACCTCTTTATTTAAGGGACGCTTCTCTTCTTCCCACTTTGTACGCCCACCATTCATAATCCTGAGCTTCTTGTGACCATACATCGTGAACAGCCAGAATGAGTAGCAAGCATACCAGTTATTTTTATCACCATACAGCACAATCGTTGTATCGTTTGTAATCCCCCAGCGACTCATCAGTTGCTCAAAGCCCCCCTGATCGACAAAATCACGCTCCAGGGGATCCTGCACATCGACATGCCAATCGAGCTTCACAGATCCGGGAATGTGTCCGATCTCGTAGAGCAACACGTCTTCGTCGGCCTCGATGATGCGGATGCTAGAGTCATTCAAATGATCGGCAACCCACTGCGTATCTACCAGCAACTCTGGATGGGCATACCCTGACGCCAGGCCCTGCCCAGATACCGCTATTTCATTATCAGCCATGGTCCTTACATTCCTCCTAACAAATACGTTGTATTCTCTTCACAGTTCTCCGCCAGGACGGATAAAACTAGAGCCTGTGAGTAGTACGAAGTCATTGCTGTTTGCAGCAAGGCCTCATTGCGGAACATACATCTATATTCCGTCTTATATTCTACTCCGCAACTCGGAATTAAACAAGTCTCACCTCACCAGGAGAAGTGACCTGGCATTACAACCGCTTTTGCTGCAGCCAGGAAGAATAATCAAGAGGAAGTGAAGTTCCTTACACAATCAGTATTGAGAAATGCGGAGGACTATTATTATGTCTGAACACATCGATTACGAACACATTTTTACTCCCCAGGGGATACTCGGGCACGTCTCAAAACATCCCAACTTAGATTTCCTCATGAATATCTTCAACATCCCTCGTGTCTACAGTGTCTCGGGCTTCGGCACCTGGAACGTCGGACAACACACAATGGCCGTCGCGTTCCTGGCACTTTACTGGTCCGCCTTCCACTCGTATCCGCCAGAAAAACGAGATCGGCTCGTCACACTGGCATTGGTCCATGATGCTCATGAAGCGGTCATCGGAGATATTTTGCCTTTTTTCAAGACGACCGCAGTCAAAGAGGCTATCGCGTCTATCCAGCAGGATATCTTGAACGCTTTTTCCATCGAAGAAGACCAGGAGCTTCACCACGAACTGAAGTTGCTCGACATGATCGGCTTCCTCTACGAGATCAGCCAATCCTCACCCAGAGGGATCGATCCCTCCAAAGCCGATTTGATCAAGCAAATGTATGCCCGTCAGAAAACAGACATTCTTGCTTATGCCCAACAGGAAAAGATCGATCCTCACAATGTGGAGGACTTCCTTCATACGATGAAGCTCTAGAAGTCCTCTGCTCAGGAGGAATCGATCACGCCCATACTCGGGAACCTGTAACGCAGACTCTCGATCAGTCAGCAATTTGATACATTGAAGCTCTGGATTCCAGCATGTCCTTGAGCGTGAGCAGGTCGTATTCAAGCTGGCGACGAACTGCGCTTTCGATGACTGGTGTTGCCAGCTCCACGATTCCCTCCGTATGATGGATCACTATCTCCAGGGAGACGTTAGCTCCGCCATCTTTAATCGGATCGAACTGGTAGCAAACAAGGCATGGCGACGCCCCGGAGGTGCTTTTGAGAGTCAGATAACGGCCAGGTTCATACTCAACCATCTCAAAAGTAAGAGACAACCACTTTGTTAAAAAACGGATGGTACCCTGAAATGTTGTTCCCACCTCTACTGCCCCTGGCGAGGTTTTCCTGAGCGCTATGACAATACTTGACCAATCAACGAGGTTCTCAAGGTTGCTTATGTAGGCAAAGACTTCCTCAGCAGGCAGGTTGATGAAGGTACTCTGCTTGACGTTCATTGTAATCAACGAGATCTCTACTCCTCTCATATCTATACTGGCTTTTCAATAAATGCAGACACATCGTTCTCTACAGGAGAAACGCCCTGAATGACCCTTACTCATCCCTGGAGCAGGACCCAGCGCCACGCTATCTACGCTCACCGATCCAAAGAGTTCCCTCAGGAGTGAACACATACTAGATTCTACAGCAAGCTCCATAGTATCCTTTGTACGTGGAAGTTTTGCGAAATATTGGTAAGAACATTGGGCACGTATCTGGATGGAGCAATGCAGTAGACCCATACGCGGGGTAGGAGAGAAACGAATGGCCACATCATCCACTATTCCCCCGTTAAAAAGGTCAAGCAGGACACGGCTTACTACATCTTCTACCATGAGCTCAGCATTCTCCACCTCGTCTGGTGAAACTTCGAAGAATCTGTCATAACACTGCACATGAACCTGAAGAATGCACATCGCTGATTTACTTTCCTCTCTATTGCTTTGTCGTTTTAACTTAAGTATACTTATGGAGGTTCTACTTTCCATAACTTCGGTAACCCAGTGTCTACCCAACATCCACTCAACAACAAACAGAACGGATTACTCTCTGGGAGGAGAACACGTGAGTAAAGGAATACACACGAATGTTGAGGCATTTAGCGACTGCATCCAAAAGCATCTTCGTAGCAGTGGCTATTCTCAGAAGGAACTGGCAGAAGCCCTTGGCCTGCACCCAAAAGTACTAAGCCGTAAACTAAATGGCAGTGGGAACGCTCGTCTTACCAATCTGGAAATACAACGCATCATCACCACGCTGGCACGCTGGCATGCAATCACTACTCGTGACGAAGCACTCCATCTCCTTGAACTGTTACAGATGGAGCGCACCATCTTTAGAGATGATCAATGGCAAACACCTCCTCTTAGCACGCTTACAACGAAACAGGCTCACTCCATCATCTCCAGCGCTTCAAGCCTTTCCACACCACCTCCTCAGCACAATCTCCCTGCGCAGGTCACGCGGCTCATCGGACGGGAATGGGCGGTTGAGCGTCTGCAAAACCTGCTCCAACGCGATGACGTGCGTCTTGTCACGCTTGTCGGGTCAGGTGGCAGCGGCAAAACGCGCCTGGCGCTGCATATAGCACGTGAGCTGGTCGGCAGGTTCGCACAGGGTGTGTGGTTTGTCGCGCTGTCGGGAGTGGGTGATCCTGCTCAGGTGCCCATGAATATCATTCAGGCGCTCAATATCCAGTCCATGCCCAGTCTGACCCCATTCCAAAGTCTGATCACGACGCTGAAAAACAGACAACTCCTGCTGGTGCTGGACAATTTTGAGCAGGTGAGAGCAGCGACGCCTGTCCTGGACGAGTTGCTGGCTGGCGTTCCAGGACTCAAAGTGCTGGTGACCAGCAGAGCGGTATTGCACCTATACGGCGAACGCGAGTTGAGTGTACCACCTCTGGACGTTCCTGATCTCACCATCACGCTAGATAAGAAGGAGCTTTCGCACTATGGGGCAATACAATTATTTGTCGAACGCGCACAGGCTGTCTTCCCTCATTTTGCGTTGACCGACGAAAATGCAGCCGTTATTGCACAGATTTGTGTCAGGCTTGATGGCTTACCATTGGCACTGGAACTGGCGGCCGCGCGGATCAGGGCCCTCCCGCCAATGTTGCTCTTAGAACGAATATCGCAGGCCCGACTTCCCGTGCTCACTAAAGGGGCCAGGAATATGCCGGGCAGACAGCAAACACTACGCGACACGATCACCTGGAGTTACGACTTGCTCTCCCCGCTTGAGCAAACGTGGTTCAGCCGCCTGGGGATATTCACTGGAAGCTGGTCGCTTGAGGCAGTAGAGGCAATGATGCAAGGTACCACAGTAGATCAGGAGGACACCACTGTTTCCATCTCCGCGCTGGATATGCTCGAACAGTTGTTAGACAACAGTTTGTTAGTACAGTTGCCAGGAACAGAGAGACAGGCACGCTTTACGATGCTAGAAACACTGCGTGAATATGCATTGGAACGATTGACCGCTCGGGGAGAGTTTGAGCGGTTGCGGGATTGGCATGCCTGCTATTACCTGAAGGTTGCGGAAGCTGCCGAGAGAGGTATGAGAGGCCCAGAACAACTCGTCTGGCTGGCACAATTGACAACGGATCGTGATAATTTCCACGCAGCCATGGAGTGGTCGCTTCAACGAGCCAGAGATGGCTTGAGAATACGCACTTCCTCGGGTCAAGAGCCGTCCGAAGGGAGCGTATCTTCGCAAGAAGGGCCCGGCACTGGTTTGCTTGCAGTTGAGCTGTGCCTGCGCCTGGTCTCGGCCTTCAGGCCATACTGGGAGTGGCAGGGCTATCTGGCTGAAGCGCGGCACTGGTTGGGGGTAATACTGAAAGTGCCACCTGGAAATGAAGCCGGGACAACGGTGCTGGCCGCACGAGCCAAAGCATTGAGCGAGGCTTCTCGCCTGGCTTGCCTGGAAAATGATCAGCCCCGGGCGGTAGAACTGGCTGAAGAGAGTATTGTTCTCTGGAAACAACTGAATGACCCGAGTGGGTCAGCGGCTGCACTGCTCCATCGCGCCTGGGCTGCGTACGCGATGAGCGAGTATGAAATCGCAAAGCGCGTGTGCCAGGAGGGGCTACAACACCTCTCTGCGACGGACGATCCCTGGTTGCGTGCTCAACTGCTCTTTTATCTGGGTACAGCGGCAGGGTTCACAGGCGATTTTGAGCAGATGCGATCTCTTTACACACAAAGCAAGGAATTATTTGAGCAGTTGGGAGACAGAAGCGCCATTGCCGATGTACTGAAAGATCAGGGGGCCATGTTGCTCCTGGAAAGCAAATACGCGGAATCTATAGACTACCTTATCAAGAGTATTCAGTTGTGCTACAAACTGGATCACAAGCAGTACATAACGACAGGGATGTGTTGGTTAAGCATCGCCTTTGGTATGAGAGGAGAGCCAGACCCGGCTCTTGCGAGCATTCATGCTGCGCAATTGCAGGGCGCAGCTGATGCCTTTATGGAGGCCATTGGTTTGACGCCCTGGACAAACTCTAACCCTTTCGTTCAGATGGTACACCAGTATATTCGTTCTCAGGTGGACGAACAACGTTGGGAAGCAGAATGGACCTTCGGGCACTCCTTGACGATGGAGCAAGCGATTGACCTGGCCTCTCAACTGAACCAGGAGGCACATGCCTGACATCGTTATCAACGTGGAGACAGGTGGCTCCTGGATAACGTCTCTCTCTACATCGAAATGGTGCCACACGTCGCTCACCAGCCCGCGGCTACACCTTCAGCACGTGGATCGGACCCACCTTGCATCACCCCGGTCGCCGGGTCAAAGACAATGCCCTGCGCATGCCCCATGGCCCTAAGCCAGTCTGCTCCAACCTGGACGCCATGACCAACCTGACGTAAGGCCTCTACTGTCTCTGCTGGGAAGCGACCCTCTACCAGCAGCTTCTCCTGGCCCGCGCTGGCACCATGTACCCAGCGTGGCATCTCAATAGCCTGTTGCATATTTAGTCCGAAACGTGCCAATGCTGTGTACACCTGTAAATGGGTCTGTGGCTGACCATCGCCCCCCATCGTGCCAAAGACCACCGCAGGTCGTCCGTTACGTAAAGCCATAGAAGGAATCAAGGTGTGTAGTGTGCGTTTCGCTGGCCTCAGTGCGTTGGCTGCAGCTGGATCAAGCGAGAAATACGCACCACGGTTTTGCAGAACGATGCCTGTATCGTCTACAACTACTCCGCTGCCAAATCCTCTATAGTTGCTCTGGATAAGTGAGACAACGTTCCCTTCTCTATCAGCCGTGCAGAGGTAAATGGTATCGCCCGTAAAGCTACCCGGTGCTACTGAGGATTGTGCTCTTGCCGGGTCAATAAGCGCGCTCCTCTGATCAAGGTAGGACGCATCGATAAGCGAGGCAGGATCAACACGCATATAAACCGGATCGGTGAGATAGGCTGCACGATCCGCAAATGCAAGCTTCTTTGCCTCCACAGCTACATGGACTGTTTCGGGGGCAAGTGGATTGCTCCCAAGGGTCTGTCGATCCAGAATACCTAGCATCTGTAGCGCTGTGACTCCCTGGGTGTTGGGTGGCAATTCATAGATTCTAAGATCAGAGAAGGAGACGCAGAGCGGCGTAACCCATTCACTCCGGTGAGCAGCAAGGTCGTTACCTGTGATCAGGCCACCCTCTTGAGAAAAGAACGTAGTTATCTGGCTTGCGATTGCGCCCCGGTAAAATGTATCGGGTCCTTCCTTCGCAAGGGTACGCAGAGTGCGAGCCAGCGTTGGGAAGCGGATGACAGTACCAACCGGCGGAACGGTCCCTTCAGGAAGAAAATGCTTATGCCAGGAACGGTGCACTTCCGGTCGAGCACTGAAAGTGGCTAAAGATGCATGCAGCCCCGGGCCAATAGCAAAACCTTCTTCGGCATACTCAATAGCCGGGGCAAGCGCCCTTGCGAGGCCCACACGACCAAAACGGCTGGCTGCCGCCCCCCATCCATCAACACAACCAGGCACCGTTACTGAGTGGATGCCCAGGGCCGGCATTGTCGTATAACCCAGTTCACGGTAGCGCTCAATGGTTGCAGTGCTACCAGAGCGTCCGCTACCATTGAGGCCATAGAGTTTTCCGCTCCTTGCCTCGTAGATGATCATGAATACGTCTCCCCCCAGCCCACAAACAAAAGGGTAGACGACCTGGAGCACAGCATTCGCAGCAATGGCCGCATCGATAGCATTGCCACCCGCTTTAAGGAGGTCAAGTCCAGCCTCAGCTGCCAGGTAGTGAGGCGCAACTACCAGCCCCCGTCGGGCCAGCGTTACAGGGCGATGCTGGGGAAATAGAGTCATAGTTGCCTCTTTCACATTTTCAATTACCATGTCTTCTTGAAGACGCTAGCAACACACTTTGCCCACAGGTATGGAACAACTTGACGGGAAACAACCCGCCGCTTTTATTGGAAGCATGTTTATAAAGCCTACTAGCCTTCCCTGGTCCCTTATGATAAAGTCTGTTATGATAGTAGCATATAAGCCAACAGTAAGAGCCTGGCTGTAACCTAGACACTCAAGCGGGATGATACCTGTAAGAGAGTCAGATGTCAAGCACGCGCAGAAGCAAGACTGGCAACGCGGGTTCATTCTTGGATGGGCAACCTGTGTGTTAGGGGTCTAAGAGCCGTGATCAGACGACACGTCAAAGAACCTGAAGAAGGAGTGAGCAATTCGATGGCAAAGACGACAAAAACGATCCAGCAGCAGCCTGGCTACAGGGCTGCTCACTCCTGCTCTTTTGCCGCGACAAAGACCTTATTCAATCAGGTCGTTGCCTTTTATTTCGAGGTCATCACCCTGCACGAGAACGTGGTAGACCTCTCCAACCAGGAAGCGCTCACCGCGCTCGAACAGCTCACCCATACGACAAAGAGCAATCCTCGTCCGGTGATGCCGTTATCGGAGGTGATCAGCGCTGATCTTCCCGCGATGTTCCGTCGCGCTGCCATCCATGCAGCTCTTGGCTCTGCACGCTCGTTTTACAGTCATCTTGAGAAGTGGCGCAAACAGAAGGAAACAGCGACAGCCAGGGGAAAGAAGTACACCATTCGTCCACCAGTCCCGCCTCGAAGCTGGAACAAATCAGTGACGCTGTATGCAGGACAATGGAAAGAGCGCACGGCCAAAAGCATCATGCTCAAGCTGTGGACAGGAGGCAGTTGGGCGTGGGTCAAATGCGGCCTGCAAGGGCGTGAGCTTCCTGCTGAGTGGGACATGGAAAGTCCAACACTGGTGCAAGATGGTCAGTACTGGAAACTGCACACCGCCGTAGAGAAGAAGTTTACGAGCGCAGGTTCGGTGCAACATCAACTCAGTACCAATCCAGAGACGCGTCTTTGTTCAGTCGACTTAAATATCACGCAACATCTCGCCGTGTGTACCGTTCTCACCGTCGAAGGCACGGTGGTTGCAACCCGCTTCATTGGAGGGGGAAAGCAACTGCACGGTCGAAGGCGCGAGACAGCTCGGACGGATTGCACGAAACCGAAGCAAGACAGGCGTTATTGCAAAGGGTGAACAGGACAATGCAGCCTTGTGGACAAAGATTCGGGCACTCGATGAGGACAGCGCCCATCAGGTGAGCCATCGCATTGTCCAGTTTGCTCAACAGCATCAAGCCAGCATTCTGGTGTTTGAGCATCTCGGACATTTCAAACCACAAAAAGGCAAGTACAGCCGTAGGGGCAATGAGAAACGCTCGT
>WNGD01003913.1_pt1 | contig 15085 bp, 11 predicted proteins | sample 5400671 | NCBI WGS metagenome assembly WNGD01 (sample SAMN13153369, study PRJNA577476) | soil metagenome | isolation source: 40 cm soil or saprolite under grassland replicate 2 | place: USA:California | collected 2016-06-15 | reverse complement strand
CAGGACGCCCGGCCTGACGCCGCCGCAGAATCGATGACTGACTGAATTCCCGCAGTACGTGGCCGGCCGGCTTCCGTCGGATCCACCCTGGCTGGCACGGGCAGCCGGGGTGGAGATCGACCAGGATTTGAAACGGATTGCCGGGACCACTGCCGCCTTGCCGCCCCATCCTGGCCCGGCGGGACTGGCCATAGCTGACTATGGTGCGGTGGCCCAGCGAATGGTGAATCGATCCAGCGTGTAGCCCAGTGCGTTTACCGTCGGCTGGATGAAGTTGTCTCGAACGGTCTGTACCGCCTCGGTCTCGGCGGTGCCTATCAGCGCGGCCGTGACCTGCCGGGCATAACGAGCTTTGTAGAAGGCGATGTGCTGGGCCGTCGAATACAGCACAGACTCGGAGAATTGCGGCCTTATCAGCGCACCGCAGCCGAATCCGGGATATGTCCAGCTATGCTGCGTGTCTATCGGCTTTGACGGGATGTTGTCAATGGTAATGTCGTGCACAGACTGCGGAAGCTGCGGTCGCGGCAGGGTCATCGCGACCATGACGTGACCGGGCTTGCCGCCGGTGGGGCGGCTAAGGACTTGCAAGCGGTAGTGGCCCGATACCGGTGTCCACCAACCCGGGCCTGGATTGAGGTTGACGGTGGCGGCAGCATGGCCCACGGCGTAGAACGTACTGGCATACCAGCACGGCCACGGGCCAATGTTCTTGGAAACCTTGTGCGTGAAGAAGAAGTTGAAGTTCGCTCTGCCGAGGGCTGGCTTGGAGATTCCCTCAATTTTCTGCAGCACCCACGGTCCAAGATCGATGTTGCTCGTGGTCCCTGCGGTAATCGTTTGCCACGGCCAGGCGAACTTGATGCTCGGCAGATGAACGTTGATGCCCACCAGGTGCAGCACCGCCGAAAGCGCGATCAGCACCACGGACTCGATCGCCCGGCGGAATATCAGGCCCACCGCGGCCAGCACGGCCGCCCACTTGACCAAGGGCAAGATACGGCGACGGTGCGGGCCGGGATCGCGCCAGCTCCCGCCCGGGATCTGCGGGCCGGCCGGGCCGGCCGCATGAGGATGCCACGGTGATCGTGATCTAGGCGGCGACAAACGAACCACGCGATCCACCTTCCTTCTATGCTCGGCCCGGGTGACTAGACCGTCGCCGGGTAGTGGAGGCCCAGCACGATGGGCACGGCCCCGAAGGGCATGCGGAAACGCCTGCCCGGCTTATCGGGCGTATTCGGCTCGGCTATGTTGGGCCAGCGCATGTTAATGTGCTGCACGGTTAGGCCTGCCACGGAGTACGGGAATTCCATCGCCGAGGTGTGGTGCAGCCTGAGCAGTCCTCCCCAGCGGAACGCCGCGAAGACGTTCGCCAGCTGCCGAACGGAGAGATCTCCCGGCGCGGTGAGGTCGATCCCGTAGACTGCCCGGGCTAGCGTTACCAGGTCCTCGGCGCACTGCTGAAGCGCCGCCGACTTCGTCCGGTAGATCGTGCCGTCGGGATTTACCGCGCCTAGCTTCTCACCGTGGACCGGTGAATAGCGCGGCTGAGCCTGGCACTGCATCCAGTCGCAAGCAGCCAGCAGCTCCCACCGGATTCCAGTGTGGCCGGCCACGTCCCGGTACAGCGGCTCCGCACGTATAAGCGGAACCTTGGCCATCGTCGTGAAAGCGTTCAAAACGGACGCGGGAATACAGTTCTGGTACCTGCTTGTGCGTGCCCGCGCATTGCCAGGTGCGATCTTGGGCGGCCGGATACTGGCCGCCGCTGGCAGCCGTCGGGCGGCTACGGTCTGGACTGACGGCATCGCGTCTGAACGAGGCCGGTATGCCGCGGAGCGGCTGCCCGGGCCCGGCGTTTGGCTGGGCGAGGGCGTGGGCGGCGAGGGTGTAGGCGGAGTGGGGGCGGGCGGAGTAGGAGCGGGCGAGGAGGGCGCGGGCGGCGATGTACTTGCCGGTGTGGCAGGAGCAGTATGCCGTTGTCGAGGGACAGTTGTCCGGCCTGGCGTCGCGGCCGGCGAGGGGCCGGCTGGCGTCCCGATGTCGTAGCGATACAGGTCATACCGCCGCATAAGGCCGATGAGCTTCGCGCCGTAGTCAGGATCCGTTGCGTAGACGCCGGTCAGGGCAGCCGCGAACGCATTCGGATCCTGCCGGTCGGCCATGGCCTGCCGGTAGTACTGGCTCGTCGCGAGCAGCTTGCCGTGATCGTCGATGCTCTCGGCGGCATTGTGGTAAACCCGGAATGAGGCGGAGCGCGTCACGGCCTTGCCGTTCTTGTACTCCCGCGTCGGCTGCGGATCGCGGCCAGCGGGGCCAGTTCCTTTGATCCCGAACAGGTTGTGATCCTGGGTGGCCAGGCTGCTTCGGCCCCAGCCGGATTCATCGATGGCCTGGGCAATCGTCACCGCTGCGGGGACGCCGTACCTGCGTTGCGCGGCAACCGCCCCGGGTGCGATTTCGCCGATGAACGCCTGCTGGGCGCTGGCGTCGTGCAGCGGCACCGCGGCGAGTGACGGATGATGCCTGCTGTAATGAGGCGTCGACGGTGTTTTCGAGCCGGCCGACTGGCGGTGCGCCGTCAACGTCAGCCCGGGGATGGCTGCCGTGCCTCGCGTTGCCGCCTCGCGGCCGCCTGTGGTGCGGTCCCGTCGGCGCTGGTCCTGTCGCCGCTGGAGCTGGTGCCCCTGGGGCTGGTGGCGCGCTGGCTTGGCGTCCTTGCCGAAGCCGGGCCCGGATACCGGCGTGGCCGGGATTGCCGCATCGCCTGATCGTCCCTGCCGGGCCGGCTTCGCTGAGCGCGCTGCGGATGCACCTGGGATGGCCGCCTGTCCGGTGGCGGCATGTTCTCGCGCCCGGCGACCACCTGGCGCGTGTTCACTGCTACCAGGTGTCTTGCTCGCCCTGCCAGCCGTCGTGTTCGCCGTGCCAGCCGTCGTGTTCGCCGTGCCAGCCGTCGTGTTCGCCGTGCCAGCCGTCGTGTTCGCGGCACCAGGCAGCTCGCCGTTGTTAACGAACCCGACGACACCCTGCGCGGCTAGCGGATCACGATATTCGTGGGCGTTGACAGAGAAATTCGGCAGCGAATCGCCGCCGACCGCGTGCAGGACTCCGCCGACGTACTTCCTGACCACCTCGACGTGACCCTTGAACAGCACCCAGTCGCCGGGCATTGGCGCGTAGCCGTCGCCCAGCGGGTGCCAGCGATGATGTGCAGTCGCGTCCTGGCGGAGTGAGATCACGCCGAGCGACGCCGGATTCGGGTCAACGCGGACATCGGCCCACTTGTGCAGCGGCCACGGGTAAGAGGTACCTCCCGTCACCCAGCTTTGCTTGCCAACTACCTGGGCAGCCATCTCCAGTGTCAGGCTGGCAAAGGCCGCGCACGATGCCCCGTGGTCGACGCCGTCTATGCTGTCGTTCTGCCAGATGATCGCCTCCATGTCGGCGGGCGTCCTATCCTTCGCCATCCGTAGGTAGTAATCGGCCACATTGACGATGGCGGACCGCAGCATTGCGTCATCCGCCGGCGCTGACTGGGCTGACTGCTGCAGGGCAAGCAGCTGGATCGGCATGCCCGTTGGCGACGCAAGATCGGCTGCGGCTCTCGGGACGAAGGAGAACCCTGTTATCACTCCGCCCGCGCTGAGGCTGACAAGTGCGGTCACCTGCTGCCATCGGGGTCTGTTAGCGGGACGCATAAGCTCACCTCTTTCCTGATAGCGCTGGGAATTGTGATAGGGGAGCAGGTTCGCAGATAATCGCTGAGGCTAGGCCAGCAGCTTTGAGTTCGGCAGACGCTTCAGGATGGCCTGAACCCGCGGGTCGCCGGGATTCTTCGCGTTCTCGAACAGCACGACGGCGTCCTGCGCGGCCTGAGGCGCCGAACCGACAACCCACTTCTGGTAGACATCGGCCACCAGGGCAGCCTGTCCTGCCAGGCTGGTCACCGGCTTGGCGCAGAGGCGCGGAAAGCCCTGGTGTGACGTGACCGCTGCCGATCCGGTGTACCGGACGCAGTTTGCGGCATCGCTTTCAAGCCCGGGCTGGACGACCGGGCGTCCATTAGAACGGGTGAGGGTCGCCCCGCCGATAATGTTGTTGATGGCGCGCGCCGCTACCTGGAGGCTGTCGATCGGATTGGTCGGGTTGTATGGATGATGGAGGTTCAGGGACCAGGCCACCGCGCCGCCTTGCGCTGGTGTAATTGGCTCCAGGCCCATCCGGCCAGTTCTGGCGTCAGCGAAGTTCGGGTCATTGGCGCTCATCATCAGGGCGAACACCCAGAGAATCTGACGGGTGTTCTTTGCGCACGCAAAGTTGACCTGGCCAGGCTCAGACTTCACATCGGGGTTTTGGCAAGCCTTGGCCGCTTCGCGCTGCACCGTTGTAACGCTGGACGGCCAGGCCGCTCCGCCATTGGAGCTTATCATCACCAGAATGCCGATGAGCGCCGCAACGACCGCCGTTCCTGTCGCCACCTTGCGTGCGCGGGCGAAGCTCGGGTAAGAGGCACCTCGCCGGCCATGGCTCACTAGTACCTCGGTGCGCTCGCCGGGCGAATGCACCCGTTCGCCGGGATTCGCACCGTCATAGCCATGTGCTGGCCCTGGCGCCGAATAGAGGTCGGAAATTCGCACCGCGTCATGGTCGCGACCCGGATGCGCGCGATGGCAGCGGTGCGTGTCCTGAACATGAGTAGGTGCCGCATCCCAGCTACCTGCGGACTCCGCAAGCTCGCGTTCAAGTGACACACGCGCGTCGATGAGTTGGCGCTCGAGTTCCGCGGTCTTGTTCGTCAAGTCAGCGACGCGCTGGCTCCGCTGGCGGGGACTGTGTGCGAAGTGCGTTCTCATTCTTCACCTCTAGCGTGCGGCCTGTGCTAGGCATATCCAGTTTCTGCTGACCGGTATGAACCTGCCTGTGCGGCAACTGATCGACGGGTGGCTTCGGCGAGTGCGCGGACGGTGGCGATGGCCCGGCGCTACGGCCCGCCGTCAGCAATCCTCGCGGTCGGTATGGCCTCCGGTGGCTCGCGTCGGCGGGAGCGGCAGCAGGCACAATGCGACCAGGACGGATGCCTTCGCAGGGCGGCATCTGACCGAGGCCCGGCAGCGCAGGTGACCTGAGACATGGCCACAATTAGAACACATGTACGGGCCAGATGTGAAGAGAAGTTTATTAGAACACATGTTCGCTCAACGGCGCGTCGGCTTGCCGGGCGGAGCATAGCGACGGCATCATTTTACGTCCGGGTGACCGTCGTGGAGCTAGCCTGCGAGGTCAGCGGGCTGGCGGTCCCTCGAAGGCCGTGATCAGCTTCTCGTGCAGGCCGGGGTCTGCCAGCACCAGGACATCGTCACCTGGCCGCAGCCTGGTGTCCGCTCCGATGGCCAGCAGCTGACCGTCTCGCACGACGAAGCTAACCCAGGCCTCCCCGGGCAGGTCGGCGAGGTCGTCGATGGTGCGCCCGTCGGCGGGCGAGCCGGCCCTGATCGTAAGGCGGTGCACGCCTGCGGGCTCGTCTCGCAGCCGGACCCCGAGCGCCCATGGTTCCGGCTCGATAGCTCGCATCTGGACGCGTAGCAGGCGGGCCACGGCCGGCGCCAGGCTTCCCTGCACGACCACGGAGAACACCACGACCACGGCGACGATGCCGCAGAGCCGGTCGGCTTCCGGCACCCGGGCGGTGAGCAGGAAGCTGCCGAGCAAGGTCGGCACAGCCCCCATTGAGCCCGGCGAAGAGCACGAAGTTCCGCTCGTTGCTCTCCAGCCTGGCCGGGATGAGGCACAGTCCGACCAGGACGGGCCGGATGACGAAGGCGAGCGCCGCGCCGAGAATGAGTCCCGGGATCCATACGTCGGACCGGGCGATGACGTCAAGGCCGATGGTGAGGCCAAGGACGACGAACGCGACGATCTCGGCCAGGCTGGCGAGCGCGGCATGGAATCGCTCGATCTCACGCTTGTAGGGAGCGCGCCCGTCGCCCAGCACGATCCCGGCGGCGAAGACCGCGAGGAATCCCGACCCATGCGCCACGGCGGAGCTCCTGCGGGCCGGGCATGGCTAGAGCATTCCCGACCAGGCTTCCCGGGCGTACCACAATCAACTCTAGTCGGCAGCGCGCGCCCCGCGATGACCAGCCTCGCGCTTCGGTGGCGTTACGTCTCCGCCGGTCAGCGCCGTGTCACGGTCAGGTGGGAGAAGTAGGCCGGATACCAGCCGCCGACCTCGATCCCCGGTATCCCGCTGGTCAGCGTGGCGTCGGTCAGCCCGACCACCCGCCGTCCGTCGACGCTCGCCCGGATGGTGTGACCCAGCATTGACAGCGACAGGGTGTGCCACCTTCGTGCGGCGAACGAGGCCTTCCCGGCCGCAAGCACGAGGGCGCTTGCGGGTGTGACCTGCCGGTCCCCTGAGATGGTGTCCGCCGCGGTGCCGCCATTGCTCAGCTTGAGCGTGAAGCGGCCGCCGGTCTTGACGTTGAAGACGTATCCGTTGTAGGTGCCCTGCGCCGGGGACACAGCGTGATACCGGCCGATCAGCCCGGCCGAGCCGGAGTGCGGAAGCCTGACCTTCACGGTGACGACATAACTGGTCCAGTCGCTGCCAATGATCGCGTACGGGTGACGGTGCCGGCTGCGCACCCACAGCACCGGCTTGTGCCGGGTCGTTTGTTTCGTGCACAACGTCGTGGCGCCGCCGGGGCCCTTGCATCGGGCCAGTTCGAACGAGCCGTCTTCGGCTGCCAGCATGCCGGGTTCGCCATGTCCGGCGGACAGCCTGTTGTGGTAGGGGAGTGGCAGCTCAGCGGCTGGCGGGCTAGCTGCGGTTCCCTTGCCCTGGCCGGATGTCGTCGTGAGCGAGTACACGTGCCCGGGCTTGATGGTCAGGGTGAATTTGCCGTTGACCGGCCTGATGTCCGGCCCGCGCACGAACCATTGTGCCGGGCCTCCCGCGCTGCTGAAGTCGCTCGACCATACGTGCACGGTCTTGTCGGCGAGCGCGTGGCCGCCGGTGACCGTGAAGCTGGCCCGCTGGGTCTGGCTGACACCTCCGGTGGTCTCGATGATCTCCGACCACTGATCCCGGGTGCCGCGGAGCAGCGTGACATACGAACCGTTGGCGCGGTTCCCCTGCAGATAGCCGCTCGCGGAATTGACGTACTTCCAGCCGCCTGGGTTTCTCGCTGTCGGAGGCGATGCGAACTGGGTAATGTGCGCGATCGCCCACGTCATCGCGTTGACTTTGTAACTGCCCGACCACGGCTGATCCGCGGTAAGTAGGCCGCGGTTCTCATGCCTCAGGACTCCGGCCGGCATGGATTCGATGGCCGGCCATGCCAGCACACCGGTCACCCGGGCATCGATGTACTCCCGGGTGAAGGCACGATCAATGGCCGGGGCGCAGGGGGAGCAGCCGGCACTGGCCCCGGCGTCGATCCCGCCGAGTTCGCTGCCCCACAGCGGCTTTCCGGACCTCAGCGCCGCCGCGACGTTCCAGCATCTCGTCCGCGCGCCCTTGACCCCGGTTGGGTAGCCGCAATTGTTGTGTGCGCCCAAGATCGCGACGGCACGCCTGGACGTGTACACCCAGTCGTCCTTGCCGATGCCGTCGCCGGCAATTATCCGCACGTGCCGGTGACCGCGCGCATCGAGCGTCCTGCGCAGGCGGCGGTACCACCTGGCATGGCTGCCGTGGTCCTGCTCGTCCCAGCCGCCCAGGTAACTGATCGTCAGGCCGTGCCGCCGCGCGCAGCCAAGCCAGTCGAGCAGGTACCTGATGTCGGCCCTGGTAAAGAGCGACCCGTGCCGGCCCACCCAGCTGGGCGCCCCCCACTGCAGGCCGTACAGCTTCAGCCCGGGGTTGAGCGCGACGGCTTGCCGGGCGATGGCGAATTCATGGCCCGCGCGGCAGTTGATGTGACCGGCCGTGTGCGCCACGCTCGGCTCGGCTCCGTCGGAGGAGTTCCCGTCACCGCCGATCTCGAGCTTCAGTAGCTGTAGCGACGCCCCATAGCCGGGCTTGAACAGGTAGTCCAGGACCTGCGCCCGCTGTGCCGGGGGGTAATCCTCGAGAAACCTTGCCGTGCCGCCCCCGCCGAGTACGGCTCCAACGCCATCATATGTGCGGCCCCCGCCGTCGCCGTCGACAGTGATGGGGGTGGTCGGCGCCGTCGCGCCGCGAGCCGGGCCAGCGGCGACTGAGACCGAGAACAGCGCGAGGGTCGCGGCGAGAATGCTCTTCATGGCGTGCCTGCTCCCGCCAGGGCAGCTGGCTTGCCGCAAGATCAAGTGCGTCCGCCGCGCGAAAACGACGTCATGACACCATAAAAGCCTAATTGCGCAAGCGGTGCACAGGGGACCGTCGCAGGACGCCATAGACGGCGCGTCGGGCCGCTATCTCCTGGTCCACCGGTGCCCGTTCCAGTGCAGGGCTTCGTTCAGCTCGGTCAGCGTCACCTGGCCGGGGCAGGGCGCGGCCGGACCGGGCCGGTCAGCCAACTATCCTCCTTTACGCGACTGGGCGGATGAGGAGAGTGCCAGTGTCCAAGGCCAACAGGGGCAGGCAGCAGGCCCGGGCAAAGGTCGCCCAGATGCGCGCTGCGGAGGCACGTCGCAAGCGGCGGCGTAACTGGCTCATCGGCATCGGCGCGGCCGTCGTGCTGATCGCCGCGGCCGTGGGCATCGGGCTGGCGGTCGGCGGCGGCGGCCCGGGTGCCGCGACCGGCGGGACTCCGCAGCTCAAGCTCGCATCACTCAGCTCGCTGGGAACCCTCAAGCCGGCCTCGGGCACGGTCAAGGCAGGCCCAGAGGGCGGGGTACCGATTCCCGTTGCCGCGCCGCTGGCGGGCACCGCCACCGCGGCCGCCGGTAAGCGCGTCGATGGCATCAGCTGTCAGTCCAGTGAGCAGACCATTTTCCACATCCACGCGCACCTGACGATCTTCGCGCAGGGATCTGCCCGGCAGGTCCCGGCCGGCATCGGGATTCCCGGCGCCCAGGCCCAGAGCACCCCGCAGGGCGCATTTGTCGCTACCGGCACCTGCTTCTACTGGCTGCACACCCACGCCGCGGACGGAATTATCCACATTGAGTCGCCGGTCCATCGGACCTTCACCCTGGGCGACTTCTTCGACGAGTGGGGCCAGCCCCTCGGCCCGGACCAGGTGGGCCCGGTCACCGGCCCTGTTATCGCGATCTACAACGACCAGCGGTATGAGGCAAACCCGCGTGACATTCCGCTGAACGCCCACGCCCAGATCCAGCTGGAGATCGGCAAGCCGCTCGTCGCCCCGGTAACGATCACATTCCCGTCGGGCGTTTAGCAGCCCGCCTTGTTGAGCAGCGAAGAGTCGTGCCGCGCAGCCCAGGCGACGAGTCGTGCCGCGTAGCACGCCCCGAGCCATCCGCGCGGCTGACCGGCTGGAGCGGCTGAGCTCGCGGTGAGCTGGCGCCTGGACTGGTACTCAAGGCGTCAGTGGCAGCGTCGATCCGGGCGCCCACCGAGCAGCAGGTCAGCGGGAACCGGGTGGGGATCATGCTCGTGCCGCCGCCTGTCGGCGAACCCGCCGCCGTTCCCGACCTGGCGGTGTTCGCCGAAGGGCTGTCGGAGACCCGCGGGCAGCTTGGCTCCGGACGATCGCCCGGCCAGAGCCGGATGCGCCCGGGGACGCTGAATGATCCTCAGGTTGGGGCGAAAGTCCCGGTCCCTAGGGCCTCCCGCCTCGTGACCGACTCCCGAGGGATGGGGCCGATACGGCGGCTATTGCTCGGCTCGGTCGGCCAGGCCGTGCTGCGGCGCCCGCCATGCGCTGCCGCCATCGTGCAATCCCGTTATTGACACCTTCCGCTGGAACCACATCCTTCCTACGCCCCTCACCCGCCAGCGAATTAACCGCATGCGCAGCAGGGTGTTTCGCGAGAAAGAATCAGCGCAGGTCATCGATCGGTTTGACAGTTCATGGCCAGCAGTGTCAATACTGAATTGAGTACGCAATTTGCATGTAAGCCGAGTGATCCTGGTGCCAGGACGATGCCCGTGTGAAAAGCGATAGCGGGAATTGGACTGACCGGCGGAATCTGGAGGCGCCGTGGCGGACGAAGTCCCTCCGGTAACTGGTGATTTCGCGGCTGGCGCGCAGGTAGCAGGTTACCGGCTGGCCGAGCACATCGGCTGGGGCGGCATGGCGGTTGTCTACCGCGCTTACGACATCCGGCTCGACCGGTGGGTGGCGCTCAAGATCCTGGCGCCAGAGATCGCCCGCGACGAGTCGTTCCGGCAGCGGTTCATCAGCGAGTCGAGGGCGGCGGCCGCTGTCGACCATCCGCACATCATCCCGGTCTTCGAGGCCGGGGAGGCCGGCGGAGTGCTGTTCATCGCGATGCGCTATGTCGGCGGGGGAGACGTCGGTACCCTGGTCCGCCGGCGCGGCCCGCTGGAAGCGGCGCGGGCGGCAGGCATCATCGCCCAGGTCGCGTCGGCCCTGGACGCGGCGCACGCCGCGGGCCTGGTACACCGCGACGTCAAGCCCGCCAACATGCTGCTCGGCGCGGCCTCGGCGGACAGTGCCAGCCCCGATCATGTCTACCTGTCCGACTTCGGGCTCAGCAGGCAGGCGCTCTCCGCGGCGGGCCCGACGCTGGCCGGGCAGTTCGTCGGCACGCTCGACTACATGGCTCCCGAGCAGATCAAGCACCGGGCGGTCGACGGTCGTGCCGATCTCTACGCGCTGGCGTGCGCTGCCTACGAAATGCTGGCCGGCGAGCCCCCGTTCCGGCGTGCGGAAGATGTCGGGCTGATGTGGGCGCAGCTTGCTGAGCCGCCGCCGTTACTGTCCGCGCTCCGCCCTGACCTGCCGCTCGCGGTCGACCAGGTGCTGACCCGGGCGATGGCCAAGTCACCAGCCGATCGCTATCAAGGCTGCCTCGACTTCGCCGCATCCCTGGTGCGGGCGTGCGGACTCGAATGGAGCGTCACTGGACAGCTGCTGGCCGGCCGCCTGGGAGTTGCGACCGGGCGGGTCGCACCGCGAGGGGCGGCTCGCCCTGGCGCAACCCAGCCACGCGCTGCTCAGCTAGCCGCGACCCGCCACCATGCGGCTGAGCCTGCCTGGTCGCCGGCTCCGCTGCCGGCCTCGGCCGGGCTGGCCGGGGTGGGGCTAGCCGAGCGCGCACCAGGCGCCCTGGGGCTGTACGGACGAGGGCCGGGCGGACCGGGGCCGGGCGGGCGAGCGCCTGGTGGTCTGGGCGCCGGCGAACTGGAGCCGGATGACCTGGTACCTGGCGAGCTGGTACCGTACCCGCCCGCGCCTGGGCGGCGGTCGCCGGTCATCGTGGCAGCCGTCGTCGGCGTGATCCTCGCCATTACGGGCACGACCTTCTTAGTGCTGCGCGGCGCCGCGGCGCCGCATTCCCGGCCCGCCGCTGACGCCACGGCGTCCGCCGCGACAAGCCAGGGAAATCCCGGCAGCGCCGCTGGCCAGGGCAGTGGCACGAATCCGGGCAGCGCCAGCCACCCGGGCAGGCGCAGCAACCAGAGCAGTCCGGCCAGCCCCGGCAGTCCGGCCAGCCCTGGCAGTCCGGCCAGTCCGGCCAGCCCGGGCAGGCCGGCCAGCCCCGCGCGTCCCGCCGGGCCGGCCGCCACGGTCCGGGCGTACATCGCGGCGATCAACGGGCACCACTATCGGCGGGCATGGCATCTCGGCGGGCGGAACAGCTCTCCCAGCTACGCGGCCTTCGCGCAAGGATTCGGCACCACGGCCAAGGACACCCTGATCATCCTGGCGGTCAACGGCAACGTCGTGACCGCCCGGCTGGTTGCCGTGCAAACCGACGGCAGCATCAAGACCTACCAGGGTACGTACGCCGTCGATAGGGGCGTCATCACCAAGTCGGTCGTCGCCCGGATCGGCTGAATTCAGCGAAACCCATCTCATGGGTGGCTCTGGCGCGACGCACGGGGCGGCGGCCGGGCCCGTCGGGCCCCGGTTGAGTAGCATGCCGGCGCGCCAGGTTCAGTTCTCGTCAGTTAGGTCGCCGCGCCGCAGGCGGCTGGCGAGGACCGGCCGGGATTGCGCGTGGCCTTCGTTGCAGGCGACCGGCCACCGGCCATCCGTTAAAAATGGTCGTGCAGGACGTCAGCGGAAGGCCAGGCCCGGCCCGGCTGGCACGAGGACGCGCCGCCCGCCGTCGGACCCGGCTGCCGCCACGGCCCGCTAGCCTTGCTATCCGTGCCTGCCCGCTGCCCGAACCGGGCCCGCCGCCGCTGGAGTGTCCCGCCGCCATGCCCTCACCGCGCAGCCCCCTGCTCGATGTGCTCGACCAGTACCGCGGCGACGGCGAGGCCGAGGCCGCCGACGTCGCCCGGCTGCGCGCGCTGGCGGCGACGGCGGCCGACCCGTGGCTGCGCTCAGCTCCGCTGCACGTGACCGCGTCGGCGCTGGTCGTGCACCCGGGCAGCGGCCGGATGCTGCTGCGCTGGCATCAGCGGCAGCAGGCATGGCTGCAGGTCGGCGGGCATGCCGATCCGGGCGAGAGCGATCCGCTTGCCGTCGCGCTGCGGGAGGCCGCTGAGGAGACCGGGCTGTCCGACCTGCTGCCCTGGCCGGACGCGCAGGTCCGGCAGGTGGCGATCGTCGCCGTGCCTGCGGGCGGCCGGGAGCCTGCGCACGAGCATGCCGACGTGCGGTTCGTGCTGGCTACCGCGGACCCGGCCGCGGCGCGGGCGGAGAGCCCGGGCGCGCCGCTGCGCTGGCTGTCCCCGCGTGAGGCGCATGAGGCAAGCTCCGAGGCCAATCTCCGTGAGCTGCTGTCCCGGGTGGAGCGGCTGCTCGCGGGCTGACGCCGCTTTCCAGCGAGCTATCCCTCCATGCCGTCATCACAGCGGCTTCACGCGCCATCCGCGCCGCCGCGCTGTGCTGGGCAGGACCGATCGAGCCGAACGACGGGCGAAGGAGGCGCGAGTTGACTGCCGCCGACATGCTGCCGCTGGTTCCCTGGCTGATCTTCGGCGGCTGCCTCGCGGTGATCGGCTATCGCCTGCTGAGCAGCCGCGCGGCCAGTCGGCGAAGCCGCGGCGGCAGATGAGCGGCCGGTCGGGAATGCCATGACCACGGGGCGCATTCGCGGCGGCGGCGCTGCCGCCTGACAATGGGTCCGTGATCGAGGTAGCACCCGGCCGGTTCGACGAAATGGTCGTCATGGCGCTGGACGACCTGCCGGATGATCTCGGCAGGCTGATGCGCAACGTTGCCGTCACCGTCGAGCACGGCGCTGGTCCGCCTGGGCTGCTGGGGCTCTACCAGGGAGTGCCGCTGACCAGCCGCACTACGAACTACGCCGGCGTGCTTCCGGACCGGATCACCATCTACCGCCGAGCGATCTGCGCGGTCTGCCGCACCGAGGAAGAAGTCGCCGACCAGGTACGCCGCACCATCATCCACGAGGTCGCCCACCATTTCGGCATCGATGACGACCGGCTACGCGAACTCGGCTGGTAGGACCTCAGCGGCGCGGCTGGCTGGCCCGGTACTCAGCAGCGGCTGAGCCACCGCTGGCGGCTAACTCAGGGCTGCGCCACCTGGTCTCCGGCGCGAATATCCCGAGCACTGCCGCCAGCCCGAGCACGCCCGCGGCTAGCCCGAACGCGGCGCCATAAGAGACTGTGTCAACGAGGAAGCCGGCCGCCACCGGGCCGGTGACCGTGCCGATGTCGCCCGCCATCTGGAATGACGCGACCACCGTCCCGCCCTGGCCGCCGATGATGTCGCCGATGATCGCCGCGGGCGCCACGTCGAGCAGGCCCGAGCCCAGGCCGAAGACGGCCAGGGCAGCCAGGTATCCGCCGAGCCCGGGCAGCACCGCCAGCATGATCATCCCGCTCGCCGATACCAGGCAGCCGGCCAGGATGACGGGCCGCCTGCCGAGCGTGTCAGCAGCCCGCCCGGCGGGCAGCAGCGTCCCGGCGTTCACGGCGGCGACAATGACGAACCCGATGCCCGTCCAGACAGCCGATCGGTGCAGGACATCGTGGACGAAGAGCGGGACGATGGCGCTGCGCACGCCGATAGCGGCGAAGCTGTCCGCAAGGTTCGCGGACGCCGCGGCGCGGTAGGCCCGGCTGCGCAGCGTGCGGGCGATCTCGGCGAGCCGCGGCGTGCTGCCCCGGGCCCCGGCGCGAGCCCGGCTGGGTGCGTCACGCAGCGCAGCCGCGGCGATAACCGCGGGGATGATCAGCATGCCGCCATAGATGAAGAACGGCGCCCGCAGGGACCAGGCGGCGATCAGCCCGCCGATCGCCGGGCCACTGATCCCGCCGATCAGGAACCCGCCGGAGTACAGGCCGCTGGCGCGGCCCCGCTGTTCGCTGGGGACGCTGCCAAGCAGCAGGGTCTGGGCGCTGACGCTGAACATCGCCGAGCCCAGCCCGCCAACCCCGCGTAGCGCGATGAGCTGCGTGAACGACTCCGAGAATCCGGCGAGAATGCTGCTCACCGCGACGATGCCGATGCCGGCGGACATCACCCGGTACTCGCCGAACCGGTCCACCAGGCGGCCCGACGGCAGCGCACCGGCCACGCGCAGCAGGGCGAACGCGCTGATCAGAGACCCAGGTGAGGATTGCTACCGCCCGCGGCAGGTCACGGAACGGTCCGCGAGCGGGAGGGGACACGAAGGGCAGTCTGCCAGCCGGGCCCGCCAGCCCTCCGGCTCGGCCGTGCGGCGATCCGACCAGCCATCAAGAGCCAGCGGCCGTCCGGTCAGCCCGTGCGTGCTGCCTGGGCAACGCTCAGCCGCCTCGGGGACAATGCCGGGGACGGAGATCGTCGGCCATCGAGTGGAGCATCATGCGAATAGGACCCGATCGCGAGTCCGAGGCCGAGCCGCACGTGCGGCCTGCCGCGTTGGCGTTCTCGCCCGATCCGGCGCCCGGCCGGGTATTCACGAGCGCCGCACGCGTCGTCCGCAGCACGGACGTGACCCCGGCTGGCCGGCTGCGGTTCGACGCGCTGGCCAGGTACCTGCAGGAGGCCGCGGAAGACGACCTCGCCGAGGCCGGCTGGGCTGAGCCATACGCATG
>WNGD01003802.1_pt1 | contig 15088 bp, 14 predicted proteins | sample 5400671 | NCBI WGS metagenome assembly WNGD01 (sample SAMN13153369, study PRJNA577476) | soil metagenome | isolation source: 40 cm soil or saprolite under grassland replicate 2 | place: USA:California | collected 2016-06-15 | reverse complement strand
GTCTCGGGCGTGGACTCGGGCGAGAGCCAGGCGTTCGGCGGCACCACGGCCGCGGCCGGGCTGCGCGGCGACATCACGCCCTGATGTTCAAGAAGGTGCTGATCGCGAACCGCGGGGAGATCGCCCTGCGGGTGATCCGTGCATGCAAGGAGCTGGCCATCGAGACGGTCGCCGTCTACTCCGAGGCGGACCGGGACAGCCTGCACACCCGCTTCGCGGACGACGACGTGTGCATTGGGCGCGCGCCCTCCCGCGACAGCTACCTCAACATCCCGCGCATCATCGCGGCCGCGGAGATCACCGGCGCCGACGCGATTCACCCGGGCTACGGCTTCCTCGCGGAGAACGCCGAATTCGCCGATATCGTGCGGACGTCGAACATCACGTTCGTGGGCCCGAGCGGGGACCAGATCCGCCAGATGGGCGACAAGGCCGCCGCCCGCAAGCTGGCGCAGAAGCTCAAGGTGCCCACGGTGCCGGGCTCTCCCGGACCGGTCGAGGACGCGGAGGCGGGATTGAAGATCGCGGAGAAGATCGGCTTCCCCGTGATCATCAAGGCGGCGGCCGGCGGGGGCGGGAAGGGCATGCGGGTGGCGCAGGACGGGGAGGCGTTCCCCCAGGCGTTCTCGCTCGCGAAGCAGGAGGCGCTCGCCGCGTTCGGCTCGGACGAGGTGTACATCGAGAAGTACCTCGCCCGGCCGCGCCACATCGAGATCCAGCTCATGGGGGATACGCACGGGCGCGTCATGCACCTGTGCGAACGCGACTGCTCGGTGCAGCGACGCCACCAGAAGCTGATCGAGGAGGCGCCCAGTCCCGCGGTGGACAGCACGTTGCGCCAGGACATCGGCGATGCGGCGGTACGGCTGGCCGAGGCGATCGGCTACGTGGGCGCGGGGACGATCGAGTTCCTGCTGGACGAGGACGGCGCGTTCTACTTCATGGAGATGAACACCCGCATTCAGGTGGAGCACCCGGTCACCGAGATGTGCACCAACTTCGACCTGGTGAAGGAGCAGATTCGCGTGGCGGCGGGCGAGCCCCTGTCGTTCGTGATGAACGGGAACCGGCTGCGCGGCCACGCGATCGAGTGCCGGGTGAACGCGGAAGACCCGTCCCGCAACTTTCAGCCGAGCCCCGGGACCATCACCGTGTACCACCCACCGGGCGGTCCCGGCGTGCGGGTCGACACCCACATCTACGCGGGGTACACGGTGCCGCCGTACTACGACTCCCTGCTCGCGAAGCTGATCGTGCACGGCAACAACCGCGACGAAGCGCTTGCCCGCATGCGGCAGGCGCTCGACTCGTTTATCATTGAAGGCGTGACCACGACCATTCCCTTCCTCAGTCGGGTCATGCACCATCCCGACTTCATCGCGGGCCGTGTGGATACGAAGTTCCTCGAGCGCGAGCCCCAACTGCTCCAGCCGTCGCCCCCCCCGTCCTCCCCCCGGGCATGAAGATCGACGTCCACTTCACGCCGGTCGGCTTCGTCGCGGGGGATCTCGCGGGCCGCGGCGTCGTCGTCATCGACGTGTTGCGCGCCACGACCACCATCGTCACGGCGCTCGCCAACGGCGCCAAGGCGGTCATCCCCGCGGCGACCTCGGAGGAAGCGGTGCGCCTCGCCTCCAACCTCGAAAAGGATGGCGTGGTGCTCGCGGGCGAGCGCCGCAGCGTGAAGATCGAAGGGTTCGCCCTCGGGAACTCGCCGCGGGAGATGACCGCGGCGGCGGTCGCGGGGAAAACCATCGTGCTCGCCACCACCAATGGTACGCCCGCGCTGGTCGCCACCCAGGGAGGCGACCCCGTGCTCGTCGGCGCCCCGGCGAACTTCAAGGCTCTGGCCGAGCGCGCGCGGGCGATCCTGGTGCAGCGCGGCACGCTCGTGATCGTGTGTGGGGGACGGGACAAGCAGTTCGCGCTCGAGGACGCCTATACCGCGGGCCGCCTCATCAAGGCGGTCCGGAAGGGCATCCGCAAGCTCGCCTTCAACGACGCCGCCCGCGCCACCGTCGCCCTGATCGACCAGTTCGATGGGTGGAAGGAGGCGCTCGAGGGGTCCGAAGCCGCCCAGCAGCTCGCGGACTCAGGGCTGGGCGAGGACGTCGAGTTCGCCGCCCGGGCGGACCGCTTCGGCGTCGTTCCCGTCTACGCGGACCGCCGCATCACATGAACCGCAAGGCGCGCCAGGAGCTGATCGGCATCGGCGCCCTCGCAGTCGGGCTGTTCCTCGGACTCACGCTGCTGCGGCTGCCCATCACGGGCAGCTGGGGCGACCAGCTTGGCACGCGCTTGTGGCGCGTGCTGGGGGTGGGTTCGGTGCTCTTACCCGTGCTGGGCATCGGCTGGGCGCTGGCCGCATTCGAGCGCCTCGGACGCCTGTCCGCCGGGCGGGCGGCTGCGCTGGGCGCAGGGCTGATTCTGCTCCTCCCGTATGGGATCGGCACCGTGACGGGCGCGAGCTTTCCGCCGGCCTACGCCGCCTGGAGCCCGACGCAGCAGCTGGTCGGCCTCGTGCCCGCGATGCTCGCCCACGGCGTGCATCACGCCGTCGGGACGGCGGGCGGGACACTGGTGGGCCTGTTTGCCCTCTCGGCGCTGGGGATCCTCACCGTCGGCTGGCATCCGCTGGTCGCGTTAAGAACCCGGGAGACGGGAGTCGCGAAGCGGGAAACGGGAAACGAGAAACGGGAAACGGAGAAGCCGGCCAAGCCGGCGAAGCCGGAACGCGCCGTCGAGGCAGAGGAGCAAGCGCGCGAACGGACGGTCGCTGCCCTGAAGGCGGCCAAAGCCCGAGCCAAGCCCACGCCTCCCGCATCTCGCATCCCGCATCCCGTCCCTGCAGGGGTTCTCATCCCGCCGATCGAATTACTGCATCCCGCCCCCCCCGAAGACGGCGACGCCGGACTCGCGCAAATCGAGCAGATGGGGCGGAAGCTGATCGAGACGCTGCAGACGTTCCGGGTCGAAGGCTCGATCGCCGGTCGCACGGTCGGACCGGTGGTGACGCAGTACGAAGTGGCGCCGGGTCCGGGCGTGAAAGTGGGCCGCATCGCCGCCCTCGCCGACGACCTCGCGCTCGCGATGCGCGCCCCCTCGCTCCGGATCGTGGCGCCCATCCCGGGGAAGGCTGCCGTGGGCATCGAAGTCCCGAACCCCATGCCGCGCATGGTGCACGTGCGCGAGCTGATCGAGGGCGCCGAGTACCAGCGCCCGACGCGCGCCCTCCCGATCGCCCTCGGCAAGAACCTCGAAGGCGAGTCCGTGGTGGCGGATCTCGCCAAGATGCCGCACCTCCTGATTGCCGGCGTCACGGGGTCTGGGAAGTCGGTATGCATCAACACCATCATCACGAGCCTGATCTACACGCACCCGCCCGAGAAGCTCAAGCTGTTGATGATCGATCCCAAGATGGTGGAGCTCTCGATGTACGCCGCCCTGCCGCACCTCGGGTTGCCGGTGGTCACGAACCACCACAAGGCGGCGAGCGTGCTCAAGTGGGCGGTATGGGAAATGGAGCGGCGCTACCGGCTGCTGCACGCGAACCACGCGCGCAACATCGTGGACTTCAACAAGAAGGTCGAAGAGAGGAAACCGCTCAAGGGCCCGCGCGAGACGCTGGCCACACAAGCGGGCATCCAAAAGGAGCTGCCGCTCGACGGCGAATACACCGGTGGCATCTTCCCCTACATCGTACTCATCGTGGACGAGCTCGCGGACCTGATGCTGACGGTGCAGGGCGAGATCGAAACCCCGCTCGCCACCCTCGCGCAGAAAGCTCGTGCCATCGGCATTCACCTGGTCCTCGCGACCCAGCGGCCTTCGGTCAACGTCATCACCGGGCTCATCAAGGCGAACTTCCCGTGCCGCATCGCGTTCCGGGTCTCCGCCAAGGTCGACAGCCGGACCATCCTGGACCAGAACGGCGCGGAGACCATGCTCGGGAACGGGGACATGCTGTTTCTGCCGCCCGGCAAGAGCGCGCTGCTGCGCGTGCAGGGGGCCTTCATCTCGACCGACGAGACCGAGCGACTGATGGACTGGTACAAGGTGCATGCCGCAAAGGCGGCGGCCGCCACGGGCACGAGCATCGACGAGCAGGTGGCGGCGCTGGAAGAAGCGGAGAAAGCAGGGGAAGACGGAAGCGGGAAGGGCGAGGAGGGCACTCCGGGGGAGCGCGATACGCTGTTCCGGCAGGCCGCGGAAGTCTGCATCCAGAACCAGCTCGGCTCGACCTCGCTGCTGCAGCGGCGTATGAGTATCGGGTACGGGCGAGCGGCGAGGATAATCGATCAACTCGAGCTGGCGGGGATCTTGGGACCGGCGAACGGGTCGAAGCCGCGCGACGTGCTGATGGGATTGGAGGAGCTGGATGAGATTTGTGGGAGGGAGTGACGATTGCGGATTGCGGATTGTGGATTGCGGATTGGCAATGCCTGGATCGTGCGGCACGACGCGCGTCTGTCGATTCCGCAATCCGCAATCCGAAATCCGCAATTTTCGGGTTCCCTCGGCATAGTTTCGGTTACGTTGTGCGCCGGCGCGTCGTTAGGTTGCGCTGGTGAAAAGCGGCCTGCGCACCGACCCGTCCCAGTGGACCGACGATCGCCACCGGCGCGGGCTCGCCGGGGAGGAGCAGGCGATTCGGTACCTCTTGTCGCGGGGGTGCACGATCGTGGCGCACCGGTTCCGGGTGGGACACACGGAGATCGATCTGATCGCGCGCCAGGGAGACCTGGTGACGTTCGTGGAAGTGAAGACCCGGCGGGGTCAGGCGTTCGGGAGCCCGCTCGAGGCGGTGACGGGGGCGAAGCGGCGCGAGCTGGTGAAGGCCGCTCGCGTGTGGGTGGACCGCTTCGGGAAGCCGGCGGATATCTATCGGTTCGACTGTATCGCGATCATGGACGGCAAGCTGGAGCACCTGGCTGACGCGTTCCGCCCCGGGTGGCGATAACCGGGGCTTCGGTGTATATTCGGGCCTCATCATACGAGGCTCCCAACCATGTCGAGGACACTCATGGCGGCGGACAAGGAAGTCCCGCACCTCTCGGACGAGCGCAGAAAGGCCCTCAACCTCGCCATTACGCAGATCGAGAAGACCTGCGGCAAGGGCGCGATCATGCGGATGGGGGCCGATTCCCCACGGGTGCGCGTGGAGATCATCCCGACGGGCGCGATCAACCTCGACGCGGCGATCGGGATCGGCGGCATCCCGCGGGGGCGAGTGACGGAGATCTTCGGCCCCGAGTCGAGCGGCAAGACCACGCTGGCGCTGCACGTGGTGGCCAACGCCCAGCGCCAGGGCGGGGCGGCCGCGTACATCGACGCCGAGCACGCGCTCGACGTCGAGTACGCGAAGAAGCTGGGCGTGGACATCGACAACCTGCTCGTCTCCCAGCCGGACACGGGGGAGCAGGCGCTCGAAATCACGGAGATCCTGGTGCGGTCCGGAGCCGTGGACGTCGTGGTCATCGACTCCGTCGCGGCCCTCGTGCCGAAAGCGGAGATCGAGGGCGAAATGGGCGACTCGCTGCCGGGCCTGCAGGCGCGCCTGATGAGCCAGGCGCTGCGCAAGCTGGCGGGGGCGATCAACCGCTCCCGCACTTCGGTGATCTTCATCAACCAGCTGCGCGAGAAGATCGGGATCATGTTCGGCAACCCCGAGACGACCAGCGGCGGGCGGGCGCTCAAGTTCTACGCGTCGGTGCGGCTCGACATGCGGCGCATCGGTCCGGTGAAGGAGCGGGAGGTGGTGATCGGCAACCACGTCCGCGTCAAGGTCGTGAAGAACAAGGTGGCCCCGCCGTTCCGGCAGGCCGAGTTCGACATCATGTTCGACGAGGGGATCAGCCACGAGTCGCTGCTGGTGGACATCGCGGCGGAAGCGGGCATCATCGAGAAGGCCGGCGCGTGGTACGCGTACGGCAAGGAGCGGATCGGACAGGGCCGCGAGAACGCGAAGCTGTATCTCAAAGACCATCCCGACCTCGCCGTGGAGGTCGAAGCGAAGGTGAAGGAGCACCTCGGCGTGAAGCCTGTCGTGGTGGCGGCCGACGAGGAGGCCTCTGCCCCCGAGGAGTGAGTGCCGATACTCACCGCCCTCGCCCCCGATCCGCGCCAGCCGGGCTATCGGCTGGTGGAGGTGGATCGGGGGCGATTCGCTTCCCTCCCCGTTGCCGCGCTCGAGCCGCTGAGCCTCCAGCTCGGCGCGGCGCTCGCGCCCGCGGTGTTGGACCGGCTCCGCGACCTTGCCGACGTGGAGGCCGCCGAGCGGGCGGCGCTGCGGGCGCTGGCGCGCCGGGCGCACGCTCGCGGGGACCTGCGGCGGCGGCTCGTGAGGAAGCAGCACCCGCCGGCGGCCGTGGACGCGGCCCTCGAGCGACTCACTGGCCGCGGCTTGCTCGATGACGGCCGCTTCGCGGAGCAATACGCGGCCCTGCGGGCGACACGCGGCAAGGGTCCGGCGCGGCTGCTCAGGGATCTGGTGGCGCAGGGGGTGGAGCGCCGGACCGCGGAGGACGCCGTCGGCCGGGCATTGGAGGACGAGGGCATCGACCCCCAGCTCGAGGCGCGCGCCGTGGCCGCGAAGCGAGCGCGGCAGTTGGACGGCCTTCCAGTCCCGGTGCGCAAGCGCCGGTTGCTCGCATTTCTGTTGCGCCGGGGCTACGGCGGGCCCCAGTTGAAGGCGCTGGTTGAGGAGCTGTGCGGATGATCGAGATCGGGGATCGTTGAGAATCGACTCGGGTACGTTGGGAAAACGTGCCGAGGCCTGCCATGTCGTCCACGTCCATGTCGTCCACGTCCAAGCGTCGCTCGATCGCCGCCCTGGGGGTGGCGCTCGTCGTGTCACTCAGCCTGGGCTGCGGTGACTCGACGGCTCCTAGGGGGGGCGGTGGCCCCTCATTCAACCACGTCTACATCGTCGTCGAAGAGAACACCGACTACACGAGCGTCATCGGCAGCTCCTCGATGCCGTACCTCAACGGCCTCGCCCAGCAATACGGCCTCGCGACTCAGTATTACGCCAATACGCACCCGTCCATCGGCAACTACTTCATGATGACGGTCGGGAAAATCATCACCAACGACGACAGTTACTCGAGCGTCGTGTCGGACGACAACGTGGTCCGGCGGCTCCTCGCGGCCGGCAAGACGTGGAAGTCGTATGCGGAGGACCTGCCGTCGGTGGGCTACACCGGCGGGGATATGGGCAATTACGCGCGGAAGCACAATGTCATCGCGCTGCTGTCGGACGTGGTGAACGACCCGGTGCAGAAGAACAAGCTCGTCCCGTTCACGCAATTCCCGACGGACCTGGCGAACGGCGCGTTGCCGAACTATTCGTTCATTGTGCCGAACCTCTGCAACGACGCGCACGACTGCTCGCTCAGCACGGCGGACGCCTGGCTCCACACCAACATCGATCCGCTGATCAGGAGCGCGCAGTTTCAGCAGGACGGGCTGCTGATCATCCTGTTCGACGAAGCCAGCGGCGACGACACGCACGGGGGCGGGCGGATCGCTTGGCTGGCCGTGAGCGCGAAGTCGAAACCGGGCTACCACTCGACGACGCTGTACCAGCACGAGAGTACTCTGCGGTTGTCGCTCCAGGCGCTCGGCGTGAGCAGCCTCCCGAACGGTGCCGCTGCGGCGCCGGACATGGATGAGTTCTTCCAGCCCTGAGCCGACTCAGGTAACTCGTAGCTAGCCTTTCAGTTGCTCATCGGGGGACAGTATATTCCCCCCATGATCTCGGCTGAAATCCGCCGCACGTTTCTTGACTTCTTCAAGGGCCGGGGGCACCAGGAGGTACCCAGCTCCCCGCTGGTCCCGGCGGACGACCCCACGCTGCTCTTTACCAACGCCGGCATGGTGCAGTTCAAGCGAGTATTTCAGGGGCTCGAGCGGCGGGCATACACCAGGGCGGTGACGTGCCAGAAGTGTGTGCGGGCGGGCGGCAAGCACAACGACCTCGAGCAAGTGGGCCACACGGCCCGTCACCACACCTTCTTCGAGATGCTCGGCAATTTTTCCTTCGGCGACTACTTCAAGAAGGAGGCGATCGCATACGCCTGGGAATGGGTGACCGGGAAGGACTGGCTCGGCATCGCCCCCGGGCGCATCTACGTCACCGTCCATCACACCGACGACGAAGCGCGCCAGCTCTGGCGGCAGGTGGCGCGGGTCCCGGAGGACCGGATCTACGGGTTGGGTGACAAGGACAACTTCTGGCAGATGGGCGAGACGGGTCCGTGCGGACCCTGCTCTGAGATCCTGGTGGACATCAGGGAGCGGGGGGCGGGAAGCAGGGAGCGGGACCTGAAGCTCGACGAATTCGTGCGGCTGAGCGAAGAGGGGCAGCTGCTGGAGATCTGGAATCTCGTGTTCATGCAGTATGACCAGCAGGCCGACGGGTCCCGCTCCCCGCTCCCTGCTCCGTCCGTGGACACCGGCGCCGGCCTGGAGCGGCTGGCGGCAGTGATGCAGCGCGTCTCCTCGAACTACGACACCGACCTGTTCGCCCCGATCATCGAGCGCGCGGTGGAGGTCGTGGGGAAGAAGTACGATCGGGGACCCGGGGGCGCGTCCTACCGGGTGCTCGCGGACCACGCGCGCGCGGTGGCCTTCCTGCTGGCGGACGGCGTCTACCCCTCGAATGAGGGGCGTGGCTACGTGCTGCGCCGCATCCTGCGCCGCGCGGTGCGCCACGCGTGGCTGCTGGGCCGGCGCGAGCCGACGCTGGTGCATCTGGTGCATGCGGTGAGCGGTTTGCTGGGACACGTGTACCCGGAGCTGGTCCAGAAGCGCAGCCACCTGGAAAGCGTCACCCGCGCCGAAGAAGAGCGCTTCTTCGACACGATCGAGGGTGGGCTCGAGCGGCTCGAGCAGCTGCAGGGCGCGAAGGCGATCTCCGGCCCGGAAGCGTTCAAGCTGTACGACACGTTCGGGTTTCCGATCGACCTGACCCATCTCATCGCCGCCGAGCGCGGCCAGACGGTGGACGTGGCCGGGTTCGAGCGCGAGCTGGGCAAGCAGCGCACCCGCTCGCTCGAGGCGCTGGAGCGGAGCAAGGTGGGGGACGCGGGGAAGGGCCCGGTCCACGCGAAGCGCGGCGGCGAGTGGCGTACCGTCAAGCCCAGGGCCAAGCAGAAGTGGGTGGGCTACGACACCACGCGGGCCGAGACGGATGTGCTCAAGTTCCGGCAGGCGAGCGACGTGGTGGAGGTAGTGCTGCAGGAGAATCCGTTCTACGCCGAGTCGGGTGGGCAGGTGAGTGACACGGGACGCGTGAACGGGGAGGGGTGGACGCTGGACGTGGAGGGCGTCGAGAAGGTGGATGGCATGAGCGCCGTGGTGGGCCACTTCGCGGACGAGTTCGAGCCCACGCCGGTGTTGGCCCAGGTCGACGAGCCGCGCCGCCAGAACATCGAGCGTAACCACACGGCGACGCATCTCGTGCACGCGGCGCTTCGCAAGGTCCTCGGGCCCCACGTGCGCCAGCAGGGCTCCGTCGTGGCTCCCGAGCGGCTGCGCTTCGACTTCGCGCACCACGGGCCGGTGGACGACCCGACGCTCGCCCGGATCGAGGAGGAAGTGAACCGCCATATCTGGGCGAACTTGCCCGTCACCACGCGTGAGATGAAGTACAAGGCGGCCATCGCGGCGGGCGCGACGGCGTTCTTCACCGAGAAGTACGGCGACATCGTGCGCGTCGTGGACGTGCCGGGCGTCTCGCTCGAATTGTGCGGCGGCACGCACGTTGCGACCACCGGCCAGATCGCGCTGTTCCGGTTCACGCACGAGACGGGCGCGGCTGCGGGGGTGCGCCGCATCGAGGCGGTGACGGGGCCGGGGGCGTACGCCCTGATCCGCAAGCTCGAGGGAGAGCTCGAGGAGGCGGCGGGCGCGCTGCGGACGCAGCCGGAGCATCTCGTGCACCGGATTGAGCAGCTGCTGGAGGAGAACAAGAAGCTCGAGAAGCGCGTTGAGGGACTGCTCAAGGAGGGAGCGGGGAGCGGGGAGCGGGGAGCGGTAGAGAAGATCGGGGACGTCGAGCTGCATATCGCGGACTCCGATCTCGAGGATCGCGAGCAGATCGGGCTCGTGATGGATGCGTTCCGCTCGAGCCACCGGCGCGCGATCTCCGTCCTGTTCACGAACGGTGAGCACGCCGGCGTGCACGTCGCCGTTACCGACGATCTGGTACAGCAGGGGGTCAAGGCGGGTGAAATCGCCAACGCGATCGCGGCGGTGTCGGGTGGCAAGGGGGGCGGACGGCCGCATTTCGCCTCGGCGGGCGCGGGGGACGTCGCGAAGATCGGCCTGGCCCGGGCGCAGGCTCGAGACATCGTCGAGCGGTTGCTCCGGCGATGACCCGCGCCGAGGTGCTGGCCTGGCTCGCGGCGCGGCGGCCGTCCCCGCCGGACGCGCTGCGGACCTTGCTTGAGCACACCGTGGCCGAGGCCGAGCCTTCCTCCCCGCTCCCCCTGCCGGACCAGCTGGCCCAGCTGGGGCGGCGCCTGCTCGCGCGCGTGTCGGGTCGGCCGGAGGGGGGGCGCGAGCTGGCGCGGGAGCTGCTCGCGGCCGACGCGTTCATCACGTACGCGTTCGAGGCTCAGGCCGAGGCGGACGCGGCCGGGCTCGCGGCGCTCGCGGAGCGAATCGCGGGGAGCGAGCGGTGACGGGATTGCTCGAGCGCCGTCCCGGCTTGTTGGTGCTCGTCGACCCGAGCCGTACGGCGCCGGCCGAGGCGGCGGGGCTGGCGCGGGTGGCGCGAGAGGCCGGCGCGGCGGGGATCATGATCGGGTCGTCGTTCGACGGCACGCAGAATACGGAGCTCGTCGCGCGGGCGATCCGGCAGGCGGCGTCGGGCCTGCCGGTGGCCTTGTTCCCCGGGTCCGCGCTACAGCTCACCGCCGAGGTGGATCTGGTCCTCTTCCTGTCGCTCGTCTCCGGCCGCAACGCGCAGTACCTGATCGAAGAGCACGTCCGGGCGGTTCCCTTCCTCACCCGTCATTCCGTCGCCACGCTGTCGACGGGCTACATCCTGGTGGACGGTGGTCGGGTCACGAGCGTCGAGGCGGTGAGTCAGACGCGGCCGTTGCCGGCGGACAAGCCGGAGCTCGCCGCGGCGCACGCGACGGCGGCGCGGCTGATCGGCATGCGGGCGATCTATCTGGATGCGGGGAGCGGAGCGCCGCGTCCCGTGGCCGCGGACGTGATCGGCGCCTGTCGCGCGGCGGTACCGGATCTCACCCTGTTCGTGGGCGGCGGGATCAAGAGCCCGGCGCAGGTGCGGGCGGCCCGCGCCGCAGGGGCCGACTTCGTGGTCGTCGGGACCGCGCTCGAGGAGCGGGGCGCCTCGGCCGCGGATTTGCAAGCGCTGGTCAGGGCGGCGATCGAGTGACGCCCGCCGAGCAGGCCCGCGCGGGGCTCGCCGCCCTGGCGGCGCTGGCGTCGCGGGTCGGGGAGGACCACGCCGAGACGATCGCGGCGATCGCCGACACCTACGTCGCCGCGCTGCGCGCCGGCGGGACGCTATTCTTCGCCGGCAACGGCGGCAGCGCGGCCGATGCGCAGCACCTCGCCACCGAGTACGTCGTGCGCTACCACTCGAACCGGTCGGCCTTGCGGGCCGTGGCCCTCACGACCGACAGCTCGCTCCTTACGGCGTGCGCCAACGACATGGGGTTCGACGAAGTGTTCGCCCGCCAGGTGGAGGCCCTGGCGCGGCACGGCGACGTGCTGTCGCTCCACTCGACGAGCGGCGAAAGCCCCAACGTGATCCGCGCCGCGCAGGCGGCGAAGGCCCGCGGCGTGACCGTGGTGGGCTTGCTCGGGCGGTCGGGCGGCCCGCTCAAAGACCTGGCCGACGTGGCCCTGGTCGTTCCGTCGGATGACACCGCGCGGATCCAGGAAATCCATCTCGCGATCGAGCATTTGATCTGCGAAATGGTCGAGGAGCGGCTTGCCAAATAAATGCGGAATGTGGAGTGCGGAATGCGGAATGTAAGGGCGAGCGTCGCTCGGCGAACGACCCTCCCCGGCAATTCCGCATTCCACATTCCGCATTCCGCATTGGGGTGGGGTGGGTGATCGATCTCTCGGGGAAGCGGGCGTTCGTGACGGGGGGTGGTAGGGGAATTGGTCGCGCGACGGCGCTGATGCTGGCGCAAGCGGGCGCAGCCGTCGCCGTCGGCTATCGGAGCCGGAGGGCGGAGGCGGAGGAAACGCTCGCGGGAGTGAGGCGGTTGCGCCGTCCTGCGATCGGCATCACGGGCGACTTGGGTGATCCGGCGGCCGCGGGGCGGGCGGTCGACGAGGCGGTGCAGGGCCTCGGAGGCCTCGACCTGCTGATCGTGAACCACGGAATCTGGCCGTCCGACGAGGTGCCCGTGGCCGCCATGGCCGACGCGCAGTGGGATGCGACGCGGCGCGCCAACCTGGACAGCGTGCTGTATGTGTGCCGCGCCGCCATTCCGCTGCTTCCGGACGGCGGGAAGATCGTGCTCGTCTCATCCACGGCCGGACAGCGCGGCGAAGCGTTCCACGCCGACTACGCGGCCACCAAGGGCGCGGTCATCTCGTTCACCAAGTCGCTCGCGGTCGAGCTGGCCCCGCGGCGGATCAACGTGAACTGCGTCGCTCCCGGCTGGGTCGACACGGAAATGTCGCTCCGGCCCTACGAGCGGGACGACGGACGGGGGAGGCGGGAGATCGAGCGGACGATCCCGCTCGGGCGCGTGGCGAGCCCCGAAGACTGCGCCGGGCCGATCGTGTTTCTCTGCTCCGACCTGGCCGGGCACATCACGGGCGAGATACTGAACGTGAACGGGGGGAGCGTGCTCTGCGGATGATCGTGGGCATCGGCCTCGACGTCGTGGAGGTGGGAAAAGTCCGCGAGCTGCTCGCCGGGCAACAGACGTTCGAGGAAAAGGTGTTCACACCCGCAGAGCGCAGCGACTGCGCCGGGCGCGCGGACCGGGCCGATGCGCTCGCCGCCCGGTTCGCCGCCAAGGAAGCGTGCTTCAAGGCGCTGGGGACGGGATGGAGCCAGGGCGTGTCGTTTCTGCAAGTGGAGGTGCAGCGTGGAGACGGCGGCGCGCCCCGCCTCGCCTTGAGCGGGCAGGCGGCGGCGCGGGCACGCGTGCGGGGCGTGAAACACCTGCACGTGAGCCTCACCCACAGCGCCGGCGTCGCGGCCGCCGCCGTGATCCTCGAGGGATAGGGCCGGCATGGGCTTTCCCGCCCGGCTGCCGATCCCCGACGCGGTCCTGCGAATCGCCCAGCAGCTGGAAGGCGCGGGCTACGAGACGTGGTGCGTCGGCGGCGCGATCCGCGACAACCTGTTGGGGGTCGAGAATCATGACTTTGACTTGACGACCGCGGCGCCGCCGGCCGAGGTGCGCCGCTTGTTCAAGCGCACGGTGCCGGTGGGGATCGAGCACGGCACCGTTGCCGTGCTGGACCGGCAGAACCGCCAGCACGAGGTCACCACGTTTCGCAAGGACATCAAGACCGACGGGCGACACGCGGTCGTGGAGTTCGGCGTGTCGTTGATGGACGACCTGGCGCGCCGGGACTTCACCATCAACGCCATCGCGTACCACCCGATCCGGCACGAATGGCGCGATCCGTTCCACGGCGCCGACGACCTCGCGCGCAAGCTGATCCGGTCGGTGGGGGACGCCAACTGGCGGTTCCAGGAGGACTACCTGCGGATCCTGCGCGCGCTGCGCTTCAGCGCGCGGTTCGAATTCCGCATCCACCCGGGCACGCTCGAAGCCGCCAAGGCGAACGCGCAGGGGCTGGCGCAGCTCTCGGCGGAGCGGGTGCGGGACGAGTGGTTCAAGGGGATAAGGACGGCCGCCCGCGTCTCGAAGTTGCTCGCGCTGTGGGTGGACGTGGGAGCGGCGCGGATATGGCTGCCGGAAATCCGAGATGCGGGAGGCGGGATGCGGGATGCGTGGAAGGCGGTCGACAAGTTGCCGCGCGATCCTGTCCTCGTCACCGCATACCTGGCATCAGATCCGGCGTCGCTCCTTACGCGCCTCAAGAGCTCCAACAAGGACATCGAGCGCGGGAGGGCCATCGGCCAGTGGCGCGACAAGTATCCGGATCCGAAGCACGTTCCCGAAGTGCGGCGCTGGCTGTCACAGGTGGGTGAGCATGCCGACGATTTGCTCGTCCTGCTCCCCGGTCCCCGCTCCCCGCTCCCGAGAATCGTGGCGTCCATCCGCGCCGCGAAAGATCCCCTGACCGTGAAACACCTCGCGGTGAAAGGCGACGACCTCCTGGCCGCGGGCGTGCGGCCCGGGCCCGACGTGGGGGAGACGCTCGAGCGGCTGCTCGCGGAAGTGCTCGAGGATCCCACCCGCAACACGCGCGCCTATCTTCTCTCCCGTGTCTAGCGCCCTGGGGTACGCCCTGGTAGCCGCGCTCGGCAACGTCGTCGGGGCGCTCGCGGTGACGCGGCGCGCGGCGCGCGAGCTCGCGCTGATCGAGCATTTCGTCGCGTTCGGCGCGGGGTTCATGCTCGCGGTGGCCGTGGTGGAGCTCTTGCCCGAGGCATTCGCCCGCTCGGGCCGCGCGGCGCCGGCGCTGGTTCTGGCGGGCTACCTGGCGGTACACTTCACCCAGCACACCCTGACGCCGCACTTTCACTTCGGCGAGGAGACCCACGCCGTCAACCGCGTCGCGGGTACCTCGGCGCTCGTGGGGCTGCTGTTGCACACGTTTTTCGACGGCGTCGCCATCGCCAGCGCATTTCTCGTGCGCCCGGCGCTCGGCGTGATGGTGTTCATCGCGATTTTCCTGCACAAGCTGCCGGAGGGTGTGACCGTGTCGAGCCTGATGATGGCCGGTGGGCGGTCGGGGGGCCAGGCGATCGGGGCCGCGGCGATGCTGGGCGCCGCGACGCTCGCCGGCGTGGCGCTCACGGATCAGATCTCGTTCCTGGTGCGCCATGGGCTGGCGTTGTCCGCCGGCGTCACGATTTACGTCGCAGCGTCGAACCTGGTGCCGGAGTTTCAGGGGAAGCGGGGGTGGAAGCTGCCGGCGGCGTTTTTTGCGGGAGCAGCGA
>WNGD01003800.1_pt1 | contig 15090 bp, 8 predicted proteins | sample 5400671 | NCBI WGS metagenome assembly WNGD01 (sample SAMN13153369, study PRJNA577476) | soil metagenome | isolation source: 40 cm soil or saprolite under grassland replicate 2 | place: USA:California | collected 2016-06-15 | reverse complement strand
GGAGAGTCCGGACTGTATCGAAGGATGCGGAGGCTCGGTCGAGGATGGGTAATGGATCCTGGGATGGAAGGTTGGAAGGTTGGAAGGTTGGAAGGAAAAGCAGCATTCCAACCGTCCAACCTTCCAACATTCCAACCTTCATGCCCCTACCGCTGCCGGCTCCGCCACCCGTCGCCCTATGGCCTCGGCGATAATGCGGACCTCGCGCATCAGCTGCGCGAACTGATCGGGGAACAGCGACTGCGCGCCGTCCGACAGCGCTTCCTCGGGGTTGGGGTGCACTTCCACCATGATGCCGTCAGCGCCGGCCGCGACCGCCGCGCGCGCCATCGGGATCACCTTGTCGCGCAGGCCCGTGCCGTGTGACGGATCGGCGATGATCGGCAAGTGCGACAGCTTGTGCACGACCGGAATCGCCGTGAGATCGAACAGATTGCGCGTCGCGGGATCGAAGCCGCGCACGCCGCGCTCACACAGAATCACGTCGTGATTGCCTTCGGCCAATAAATACTCCGCCGACAGCAGCAGCTCCTGCACTGTCGCGCTGATGCCGCGCTTGAGCAGCACCGGCTTGCCGCAGCGCCCGGCGACCTTGAGGAGCGAGAAGTTCTGCATGTTGCGCGCACCGATCTGCACGATGTCCGCCATCTCGGCGACCCAGCCAAGCCCCGTTTCGTCCATCGCCTCGGTGCAGATCAACAACCCCGTTTCTTCGCGGGCCTTGGCCAGCAGCCGCAGACCCGGCTTGCCCAATCCCTGGAACGAGTAGGGGGAGCTGCGAGGCTTCCACGCGCCGCCGCGCAACACCACCGCGCCCGCTTCTTTTACCTGTCGCGCTGCTTCGACGATCTGCCGCTCGCTCTCCACGGAGCACGGCCCCGCGATCGCGACGACTTCGGTGCCGCCGAACGCCACGCCACCCGCCAGACGGACCACCGTTGGATCAGCCTTCCACTCGCGGCTGACCTGTTTGTACGGCTGCGAGACGTGAATGACCTCATGAACGCCGGGCAAGCCTTCGAGGCGCGAGGCATCGACGCGCCCATCGTTGCCGACGAGACCGACCGCGGTGCGTTGCACCCCGGGCATGGGCTGCGCCTGATAGCCCATCTCCTCGATGACAGAGATGACCTTCTCGACCTCGTCGCGCGTAGCGCCATGACGCATCACGATCAGCACAACTAGCGTCTCCCATCTCCGATGGTGAAGCGATCGCCGTCTTTCGCGGCGGTGACCGGCCCGGCGAAGCGCGTGCCGGCGAGCTTTGCCGGGTCCGAAGTTTCTACAGGGGGATAGAAGTGCGTCAAGACTAAGCGCTTCGCGGCCGCCTCTTTCGCCAGCTCCCCGGCACGTTCGGGAGTGAGATGGGTGTCCATCGCTCTCGCCTCGGGCAGCGAGCACTCCGCCAACAGCAGGTCGCAGCCGCCGGCCCAGCGGGCCAGCTCGGAGCTGGGCCCGGTATCGCCGGTGTACACGAGGCGCCCCTCAGGCGCAACCAGCGAGAGTGCGACGCTCTCGGTCGTATGCGGCACCGGGAAGGTCTCGAGGCTGACATCGGCGTTCAGCGGGAACGGCTCGCCGTCGCGCACGTCGAGAATGCCGATCGGGAAGCCAGGATCGAGCAGCCAGTGACCATACCCCTCAGCCAGCGTGCGCAGCAGCTGCACGACGCCGGGAGGGCCGAGGATCACGAACGGCTCGCGGCGCGGCGGCTCCGTCGTGTACTTGAGCGCGTACACGAGCATCGGCAGCTCGCCCCAATGGTCGGGATGGAAGTGCGTGAGGATGACGTGCGTCACCTGATGCCACGGCAACCCGAACTCCGCCAGCCGGTGCAGCGAGCCGGCGCCGCAGTCGAGCAGCATGCGCAGATCGCCGCGCGCCACCCAGTGACAGGGGCATGTACGACGGGCCGACGGTGCGACTGTGCCGGTGCCGACGGTGACGAGTTCCATACTCACCTTCCCCTGAAGACGATTCGCTTGAACACCAGCAACCCGGGCGCCTTGAGCTTGGCGAGATATACGCCGGCGGGCAACGGGTGCCCGTCATCAGCCCGGCCGTCCCACATCAGGCGCGGATCGCAGATCCCTCCGCCCCCCCCGCCCCCCGACGAGCCGCGGCCGTAGCGGCCCGCGGGCAGGATTGCCGGGAAATCGGGCCCGGGGATAAAGTGCCGCACGTGGTTGCCGCGCAGGTCCAGAATATCGAGCTCCACCATGCCGGTCGTGGCGACGTCGAACCACAGGCACGTAGAATCGCGTCCGGCGGCGGGGAAGGGGTTGGGGAAGTTCTGATACAGCAACGTCGACGTCGGCATCCCTCCGTCCACCACGAGGAACGAGCCCTGGCTCCTGATCATGCTGGTATCGGAACCGGCGTGCACGACCAGGATCCAGCGATACGCCGTGTTGCGCTCGAGCGGCTGCGGGAGGGTGAAGCTCGTATCCCGCAGGCCGGCGATGCCGAAGTCGAACAGTCCCGTCACGATGCGCTGCACCTGCAAGTCATACGTGAAGGGACCAGGCGGTGAGGACACCGCCACCGGGTCCCACGTGAAGGTCGGCTGGGCGGAGTCGGTGACGGCACCGCCCGGTGCGCTGAGCGAGGTCAGAACCGCCCACGGCGGTACCAGGAGTGGTCCAACGCGTGGCGTGCTTGCGGTGTCGCCCGTGTCCGCCCGCCCGTCCACGCGCCAGAAGATGGACGCGCCTTTCAGCGGGCGAGTCAGGTCGAACGACAGCGCGGTCCCCAGCGCGGTGTCGAGGACGACATTCGCGAACGAGCTGTCGCGCGCGATCCGCAGCCGGTACGTCACCGTCGAGCCGGACAGCGTTCCGGCATCCCAGGAAAAAGTCGGTGTGATCGTCGTGAGCGGGCTGACGACGGGCGCGAGGGCATTGAGGTGCGGGGCGAGCCCGGCCGATGCGGCGAAGTCGGGGCTGCCCCAGCCGAAAGTGGAATCGGGTGAAGCGCGGTGGGATGCGAACGCGCGCAACGTGTCGCGCATCGCGATCGGTCCGAGCGTCGGGAGTAGCTCCTTCATGAGAGTGACGCCCGCGGCGGTGAGCGGCGTGGCGAACGACGTGCCCGCTTCGCGCAACAGCGCACCGGGCCCGGTAACGACGCAGACGGCCACGCCGGGGGCGGTGAAGTCAGGCTTGAGCCGGCCGTCGGCGGTCGGCCCGCGGCTCGAGAAGAACGCGATGCCGCCGAGTGAATCTTCGGCGCCGATGGTGAGTGCCGAATCGGCGTCGCCCGGCGTCCAGACCGTGCGGAACCCCGGCCCTTCGTTGCCGGCGGCGGTCACGACGATGATCCCCCGTCGAGCCGCCGCATCGACCGCGACGGTGGTCACCGCGATGTCGCCGTTGAGGTCGGATGGCGCGTAGCTGAACCCGTTATCGAAGATGAGATACGCGAGGCTCGAAGAGACGATGTCGACGCCGATTGAATCCGCCCACTCCAGCGCGTGGACGTAGTTGTCTTCTTCAACGCGCGTCTCGGTTCTGACGTCCTCGGTCTTGGCGAGCAGATAGGTCGCGTCCGGCGCGATGCCGCGCAGCCGTCCCGGAACGTCACCCGCAAAGAGCGACCAGACGGCCGTCCCATGGAACTGGGCGCCGGCGACGTCCTTGCCGGGTTCGTCGCGCACGACGTTGTCGTTGAACACGAAGTCGTGCTGCGCGGTGACGGTGACGGTGGTGAACGCGGGGTTCTGCGTGTCGAAACCGGTGTCGAGAATGCCGACGCGCACCCCGGCACCGCGATGGCCGCGGTCGGAAAGCGGCCGCAAATGCAGGCGCCGATAGGGCATGTCGGAGGGACCGTACACGGGATCGCCGCCGGCCGGGCAGGTGTCCGCGCCGCCCGTCGGCGACCGCAGCACCTCGAGGGCGCGGCGGCGATCGGCCGGCACGCGGAATCGCCCCAGCGGCTGAACACGGCGCAAATCGCGATCCTGAAGCAGCATGCGGAGCGCGGCGCTGGGCACATCGGCACTGATGGCATTGAGCCAGCGGCTGTGCACGCGCACCCGCGCGCCGGAGGCGGTTACGCGATCACTGAGCGCGTCGAGCGGGACGCCCGGCCGGGCGAAGAGCCAAACCGACACGGTGGTGTCTTGCACGCGTTGCAAGAGTTGTGGCAGTACGGGAGAAACCGCGGGCCGCTGCGCAGCCAACCCAGCAGGCAGGAATACGATCCAGAAGAACCGCCGCATCGACGCTACACAGGTTCCATCTGGCCGAGGCGGACCCCGACGATCGTCGAGACACCCGGCTCCTGCATCGTGACACCGTAGACGGCATCGGCCGCCTGCATCGTCCTCGGATTGTGCGTGATGACGATGAACTGCGTCTGATCCTTGAACTCCGCCAGCAGGCGCACGTAGCGGCCGACGTTGGCGTCGTCCAGGGGGGCGTCCACCTCGTCGAGTAGGCAGAACGGGCTCGGCTTGGCGAGGAAAATGGCGAACAGCAGCGAGACCGCGACGAGGGTGCGCTCGCCGGAGGACAGCAGGTGAATGCGCTGTGTCCGTTTGCCCCGCGGCGCCGCATGGATCTCGATTTCGCTTTCCAGCGGCTCGTCTTCGTTCGCCAGACGGACATCGCATTCGCCGCCGCCGAACAACGTCTGGAACACCGAGCGGAAATGCTCCCGGACCTTGGCGAACGAATCGAGGAAGAGCGCTTTCGCCGTCTGATCGATCTCACGCGCCGCCTGCTGCAGCGAATTGCGGGCGGTCACGAGATCGTCGCGCTGCGTCTGGAGAAACTCGAGGCGCTTGGTCTCTTCCGCGTGCTCCTCGACGGCCAGGGCGTTGACCGGCCCGACGGCGTCGATGGCGCCGCGCAGCCGGTCGTTCTCCTGCCGCAGCCACTCGATGTCTCCCGAGACCTCGGGCGCTTCGGCGAGCAGCTTGTCGAGCGGCTTGCGCCATTCGGTTTCGACGCGCTCCACCAGCCCGCGCTTGCGCCCCTCGACTTCGGTGCGCTCGAGCTGCAGCCGGTGCTCCTCCTCGCCCAGGGCGGCGAGCGCCTTCCGCGCCTGATCGAGGGCGCCCTCGGCCTGGCCGAGATCGGCGTCGGTCATGCCGACATTCGCCTCGGCATCCCTGGCGGCGGTCTCGAGCTCGACCAGTGCCAGGCGACGCTCCTGCAGCGTGTCTGCCCACTGTGCGCGTTGCGTCGTGAGCACCGCCGTCTCGCGCTCGATCCGGGCGATCTCCTCGGCGCGAGCCCCTGCCTGTTCGCGGGAAGCCGTCGCATCCGTATTCGCGCGACCGGCGCGCTCGGCGGCAGCGGCCAAGCGCGCCTCGACCTGCGCCGCCTCGACCTGCCAGCGCACGCGCTGCTCGCGTGCCGCTTCCTGCTGTGCTTCGAGGTCGGCGAGCCCCGCGCGCTCGGCCCCGAGCTGTTCGGCGGAGCGCAGGCGCTCCATCTCACGCTCCTGCAGCTCGACGTGGACCGCGCCGAGCCGCATTTCGACTTCCGCAAGGCGGCGCGTGAGGCGCTCGACCTGCGCGCTCGCTTCTTCGGCCTGGCGGCGCGCATGGATGAGGCCCCGATCGGCTTCCCCCTTTTCCGCACCGGCTTCCAACTCGGCGTGGCGCGCCTGCTCGGCGTTCTGTCCCGCCGTCGTGAGACTCGCTTCCGCCGCCGACAGTTCCTTCACGGTCGACTCCTCGGTCGCGCGCGCGCGGTCGAGATTGCTCTGGGCGTCGCGCACTTCCTTCTCCAGCGCTTCCAGCTCGGCGCGGCGCTGGAGCGGTCCGGCGGCCGGCGTGCCGCTGTCGAGGAACACGGCGCCGTTGGCACGGCGCAGCGCGCCGCTCCCGATGACCTCGTGGCCGGCGAGCAACGCGCGAACCCACGCCGCCGCGGGCCCGTCCACGCGCAGCTCGTCCTGCAGCGGGTGGCCATCGGCGCCGAGCCGCGGGCCCGGGACGGAGGGCAGTAGCACCAGCGGTCCAGGCTGCGTTTCCGCGTGCCACGCGCTGATGGCCTCGATGGCGGACGCATCGCGGACCAGCACCGCGTGCAGCCATTCCCCGAGCAGCCGCTCCGCCAGCTCGGCATCGCGCCGGCTGGTCCGCACGTAGTCGGCGAGTGGTCCCAGCACACCGGGCAGACGCGCTTTGAGCAGTGCCGCCGCCGCCGGCGCGAGACCTACGTGCTCGCGGTCCAGCTCGCTGAGGGCGTCACGTCGCGCCTCGAACTGCGCCAGCGCGGCTTCCGTCTGACGCCGCGCCGATCGGGCACTCATCTCCTGTTCATGCAGCGTGGCGACGTGCCGGCGTGCATGCTGCAATGCTTCCACAGCCCGAACGGCGGCTTGCGCATCGCGGTTGACGCGCTGTGCGGCGGCAGCGGCATCGCGCGCGGCAGCCTGGGCGGCGGCCTCATGGTCCTGCCGCTCGGCGGTGGCAAGCGTCAGCTGCTCGCGCAGCTCGCTGCGCTCCCGGTCCAACGCCCCCCCTTCGATCTCGAGCGCCCGCGCGGTTTCGGCGCGGCGTTGCAGCCCCTCTTCGAGCTCACGCACGGCGAGCCGCTCCGCCGTGAGACGGCCGCGCACGTCGTCCTCTTCTCCGGTTCGGGCGCCCAGCTCGCTCTGTACGGCGGCGAGATCGCGCTCGGCCGCACTGCGCTCGGCGGCCGCCGCTTCATGCTCGCGCTCCGCCTGCGCCGCCCGGCGTTCGGCCTGCACGCGCTCGTCGGCGGCGGTCTGACGCCGCTGCCCCGCGTTGCCCAGGCGCTCAGCCGCCAGTGCGAGGTCGCTCTCCAACCGGCCAACCTCGAGCTTCGCGTCGCCGAGCCGCCGCTCGACTTCGGTGCGCCGCGCTTCGCCGGTGTGGCGCGCCTGCACGCGAGCCTCGCGCTGCCGCTCGGCATCGCTCAGGCGCGCGCGCGCCGCGGGGAGCGCCTCCGCCAGCTCGCGCGCGCGCACGCCCAGCGACCCCAGCGATAGATCGAAGTCTTCGATCTCCCGGCGTACCAGCGTCATCGCGATCCCGAAGCGCTCTTCGATCATCTTGCCGTGGCGTTCGGCTCGGCCGCGTTGGCGGGCGAGACTGCGGACCTGCGTCTGCACTTCGGCGATGAGATCTTCGAGGCGGGCGAGATCGGCCGCCGTCTCCTCGAGCCGGCGCTCGGTGCTCTTCTTGCGGTCCCGATACAAACCGATGCCCGCCGCTTCTTCGAACAACGCCCGCCGCTCCTCGGCTTTCTCGGAAAGCAGCGCCTCGATCATCTTCGCTTCCATCACGACCGCGGCATCGGCGCCGAGACCGGTGCCGCGGAACAGGTCCTGGATGTCCCGGAGCCGTACCGGCGAACGATTCAGCATGTATTCGCTCTGACCGGAACGCGACAGGCGACGCGTGACCACGACTTCCTGATACGCGATCGGCAGGGTGCCGTCGGAGTTATCGAAGACCAGCGACACTTCCGCGACATTGGTGGGCCGGCGGCCGGTGGATCCCTGGAAGATCACGTCTTCCATTTTTCCCCCGCGCAGCAGGCGGGGCGACTGCTCGCCGAGCACCCAGCGCACCGCGTCGGAGATGTTCGACTTGCCGCAGCCGTTCGGCCCCACGATGGCGGTAACGCCTTGCTCGAATGGCAGCTCCACCGATCCGGCGAACGACTTGAAGCCCGAGAGCTCGAGCCTGCTCAGTCTCATGGTGTCCCCATGCGAGGGAGTAGGTTCGCGCGCACACCGGCGCGCTTGAGTGCCGCCTGGGTAAACGCCGCCTGGTCCGGTGCCGCGAAGGCGCCCAGCAGGATGACGCCGTTGGACCAGCGCACCGCCGGGAGGCCGCGGCGGCGCAGCATGTCGAGTGTCGCGCCCGCCGGCGCGTGATACGAATACGGAGCGAGCAGCAAATCGCCGATGCCTTCCGCGACGATGCTGCGACGCCACAGCTGCGCCCGTGCGTTGCCGGCAGCGGCCCGCGTCGCGTACGATCCCGCGAGGACGCGATACCAGACGGTGCCTCGGTTCCCGCTCTGCGGCACCGGCGTCACGAGTGCCGGCACACCCGCATCGGCGGCGAGTCTGTCCGCGTGAGCGAGGGCCTTGTCCATGGACGCGTATGCCGCGAGCTGAATGGTCCAACCGAGGGTGTCGGGTTTCGGAGGAGCAGGGAGCCGGGAGCTGGGAGCAGGTGCGGGCATAGTGTGGGGAGCGGGGGGAGGGGGAGCGACGAGGGCTGACTCGCGCGCTCGCGCGAGCAGCGTCCATCCTCCCACCGCTAACGCCGCCACCAGCAGTGCCACCAGCACGACGCGAGGCCCGCGGCGCGGCTCGACCACGACGGGCACCGTCATTGGTGGCGGCGAGCTGCGCCCGCCGCCAGTCGATGGCAGCCAGCGATCGCGCACGACTCCGAGCAGCGGGACGTCGCGTCCGATCGCGAACTCCGCGGTGACACCCTCCGGTGCGAGCACGATCACGCCATCAGGATCGGCCGCGAGCTGCGCCAGTCCCGACGCCGGCAGAAACGCGAGCAGCAGCGCTCCTTCCGAGCGGAACCCGGCATGCAACTTCCGCCAGCGCGCGTGACCGTAGACCTCAGCCGGATTCGCGGTGACAGAGCCCGCGGGAATGATGAAGACTCCGGTCACCTCGTGCGCCGCCTTGTTCAGCGAAACGCCATACTCGAAGGCATCGACGATCCCTTCGGTGCTCGCCAGGCCCGTGATCTCGTGCAGCGCGGGATGCTCGAGGCACAGATCGACGAGCGCAACGCGGCGTCCGTCCCGTGCGGCGATGCGGCCGATGTCCCACGCGGCTTTCGCCGCCCACTGCAGGTCGTCGGTGACCGGCATCAGCGCGACCAGCGCGGCACCGTCGATGAGCGGCGGAACGAGGTGACCGAGCCGCGAGAGCGGCAGCTGGCGGAACGTGCTCACTGTGACGGTTGGTAGATCCAGAAGGGCCGGCCCAGGCGCCGGCCTGTGGCTTCGGCCTGCGCGCGCGTCGCATACGGACCGAGCACGACGCGATAGCCGTCGTCGGGATGTTGTGGCGCGAGGACGCGCGCAGCCAGTCCCGCCCGCGTGAGATCGTCGGCGAGATGCCCCGACCACTCGGGATTCTGCGAGGTGGATACCTGCACGTACAGCGGGCCTTCCGCACCGGCGCCCGCGCTCTCGGCGGCCGCCGCGCTCACCGGACTGGCCGGCACCCCGCGCGGCAGCCACGTGGTCAGGATCCAGATGTCTGCCGCGCCGTTTGTCACCTTCCCGACGTCCGTCAGTGAATCGGGCCGCGCCGACACGACATCCTTGCCGCGGCGGTAGATCAGCATCCCGTCGGGCGAGATGGCCGGCAAATCGGCACGCCATTGCGTCGGCACGATGCCGGTGTGGCGCTTGATCGGCAGATCGACGATCCATGCCGAATCACCGACCGCGGGGCGGGCGAGCAGCCAGCGGCCGAGCGGGTCGAGGCGCAACGCCGCGACAGGGCCGGGGAGCGCGACGCCGTCGATCTCCGTGCGTTCGTAGCGATCGATGACGGCGAGCCCGGGCACGTTGCGCCTGGCGACGTAGATGCGGTGGCCGGACGGCGAGAACGCCAGCGCGCGCGGCGCATCCGCGAGCTTCACGAACGCCGGATCGCGGCGGCCGAGCGGGTCGTAGAAGGTGACGCCTGAGTCGCTGGCCACCGCGACGAGGTCGCCCCAGCGGCTCGCCGTGACGTCGCCGCCCGCGGCGATCGGGCGCACCGTCGGAGGCTGATCGGCGGCAGCGATGAGGAGCCGGTCCTGCGGGATGACGCCGACGAGGTGTTGATCGGTGGCCCCGAAGAGATCGCGCGGCAGCGCGGTCAGCGGTTGTGGCCACGTGAAGCGCGTGCGGCGCGACAGCGAGATCACGTGGCGCAGCGTATCCACGGCGTACAGCGTGCCATCCGGACCGAGCGCCGCCTGCGCGATCGCCACGGCCACCGTATCGACCCGGCCGCTGCCGAGATCGACCGCCAGCAGCTCGTGCTTAGCGGTCGTTACAAAGAGGAATTCCGATTCTGGATCGAGACCAACCACGCGTTCGACAGGGGGGAGCTTGCCTCGCAGGACCCCCTCGACCGCCGTGAGCCGGGGGAGGCGGTAGAGCTGCGGCGTCCCACCCTTGGCGAGTAGCCGGATCGCGACGCCGGGCGAGCGCGCCAGGAGCTGTAGCTGACTAAGCCGTTGTGGCGATTGTTGTTGGGACGACACGGCCGCCGGCGCCTGGGAGCCACAACCCCATAGCGTAACAATCGCGAAGAGAAGGAAACGGGAGATGGGCAAATGGCCTCGCCGGACAAAATAGACAACCGGCGAGGCCATTGCAACTGTTTTAGTGAAGCGGAGTTAGAACGTCGGACCTAAACTGATGGTCCAGTACGCGTGGATCCCCGCTCGGTCGAGCGGTTTGGTGTAATCGAGTCGCATGATCAGCAGGCCGAACACGTTGGCGCGGATCGAGCCACCCCAGCTCCGCAGCGGCGTCCTCACGAGCCGCGGGTCATCGCTCGCGGACCGATTCCATTTGACCGTGCTCGCATCGTTCCACGCCATGCCGATGTCGTAGAAGAATGCGCCTTCGATCGGCGGGAAACCGACGGGGAGGAACCCCAGCACCAGGCTGCGGGTCAGCGGGAAGCGCAGCTCCACATTGCCGACCGCCACCTTGGAGCCGATCAGCTGGTCCAGCTCCGCGCATCCGGTCTGCGAATTGGCGCTCGAGGCGAGATTGGCGACGCACTCGTGGTTACGGATCGAGCCGGCCGTATAGCCGCGAATCATGTCGGTATTGCCGACGAAGATCGGGAAGCGGTCGGCGTCGCGGCCAAAGCGTCCGAACGTCATGCCGCGGAACGCGATCGTGAACGGGCGGAAGAAGATGTACCGCCGGTAGTCCACGAGGCCGTTGGTGAATTGCCACGACCCGAACGCGGGGGCGATGGAGAAGCGCGAACGGGACCCGGCGAACGGGCCGACATAGCCGAACAACGTGTTGTCGTGGACGTGCGCCAGCGACGGCTGAATGAACGATGCTGACGGACCGCCGCCGGTGATGATCTGCTGACCGACGACCTTGCCACTGTCGTCGAACGCCGTCTGTAGCGCCAGCGTCGCTTCCGCGATGTTGACGGCATGCAGCCCCAGCTCGAGGCGGTTAAAGCGGCTGAACGGGTAGTACGCTTCGGTGAACGCGTCGCGAATCACAAAGCGGCGGGTGCGCGACGAGAACACACGGAGCGTGTCGCCCGGGCTGTTCGGATCCTCCACCTTCGTCCAGTCGCTGCCGCCGTAGAAGTACAGCGGATCCTGCGAGAAACCACCTGCCCAGTTCATGCGATGGGACTGGTTAATGTACACACCCAGGAACTGCGCTTCACTGATCCGGCCGTTGATCGATCCCGCCAGCAACACGGCATGATTGCCGAGGATATCCGAGAGCGCGATGGCGGTGCCGCCGAAGAAGCCGCGGCCGAAGTTGTCACGCTCGTATCCCACCGTCGGCCGCACGACGTAGTCGGCAGTGAAGCGGACCTTGTACGGCTTGAATGTGAACTCGTTCGTGTCGGGCAAAGCGAGCGTCGCGGAGTCGAGCAGCGCGCGCACCGTCACCGCGGGCGGTACCGCCGTGGACTCGGCGGGCTGCGGCAGCGCCGACGGGCGGAATCCACCGGACGAACGGTAGATCGAGGATGACCTCGGAGGGGGGGGGGCGCCCGCCGCGATGGTTCCCACCGGGCTGCCGGTGCCGCCGAGCGCGTTGGCTGACGCCGCGGCCGTCACGATGGTTGGAGCCGGAACGATCGTGTCGAGCCCCTCGGCGGCGAGCAGCGTGACGACGGGCGGCGCGGCGGGGCCACGATACGGCGCGCGCCGCAGCGAGCGCGGATTCTCCACCGAGTACACGCTGTACTGGCCGTCCTCGTAGTAGACGAACGCCATGCGATCGGCACGTGACGCCCACGTCAGCACCGGTGACAGCGGCGTGATGCCCTGCACACCCGTGTACATGTTGGTCAGCTGATATATCTGGCCGTCGCTCAGGTCGTACAGGAAGACGTTGTTGATGCCCGTGCGATCGGACACGAACGCCAGGGAACGGCCGTCCGGCGACCACACCGGATTGATGTTCTTCCCGGCCGCCATGTTGCCGAGCAGCTCGATGGTCCCGGTATGGAGGTGCAGCAGCGCGATCCGCAGGTTGCTGAAGCGCAGCAGATCGAAGTCCGTTTCGCTACCGCGATCGGTCACGAAAGCGATCGTGTTGCCGTCGGGCGACCATGACGGATGCAGATCGGCAAACTTGTCGTGCGTCAGCTGCTGCAGCCCCGTCCCGTCGCGGTTGATGATGTAGAGGTCGGTGAATCCGTTGTTGAAGCCGGTGAAGACCAGTTGCCGCCCATCGGGTGACCACTGCGGCGTCTGCAGCCCGCTCAGTCCGACCTTAATGCGTCGTTCCTCGCGGCCCCGCTTGACGTCGAGGATGACGAGGTCATCGCGGTCCTTGTGTTTGGCGGCGATCGCGAAATAGCGGCTGTCGGGGGAAAACGCCCCGGCCGAATTGATGAAGCGCAGGCTCTCGTAGTTGTTGTTCTGAGTCGATTTGACGAGCCGCTGCTTGACCCGGCCCGTCTCGGCGTCCGCCAGCCAAAGATCGATGAAAAAGCCGCCCTGATCTCCGAAGTAGGCGATGTCCTTGCCGTCCGGCGTCAGCGCCGGCGCGAGAAAGATGCGCCCGCGCGAGTGGCGCTGGGTCAGCAGCGGCTGCGCGATGCGGCGCGCACGATAATGATCGCCCAGCTGCGGCAAAAACGTCGTCTGGACGGCATCGCGCCAGTCGTTGGAGAGATCCTCGAGCGAGCGGCCGAGCGCACGCTTGAACGCCGCCTCGATGCCCGAGGTGGCGGAGGTTTGCAGGATTTCGCCGATGACCTCGTCGCCCCACTTCTCGCCGATGTAGGCCCAGAGGGCGTGCCCGTAGCGGTAGGGGAAGATGTACGGATCGTTCGTCATCTCCTCGATCGTCGGCAGGTGCCCTTCGAGCGCCGCGTCCCGCAGCCACATCGCCGTCTCGGGATTGATCGGGCCCAGCGACAGGTACTCGGCCATCCCTTCCATGAACCACAGCGGCGGATTGACATTGACGAGGGTCTGCACGCCGGCGCCGGGACGCCCGCGGCTGTACACGTCGTACTGGAACTGGTGCACCATCTCGTGCTGCAGCACGTGCTCGAACTCGGCGTACGACCCGGTGAACGGCAGCACGGCGCGGTGCTTGAAGAATTCCGTGACTCCCCCCAGCCCTTCGCCACTCGCGTCAACGACGTTGGTCTGCTGGAAGTCGGACTGCGACGCGTACAGGATGATCGGTTTGCGGCTCTGGAATTGATGGTGCAGAATGCGCGACAGGCGGGCATAGGCACGCTCGGCCATGCGTGCCGCGTCCAGCGCCCCGCCGCGCTCGTCCGGGTAATAGAAGATGTCGAAGTGCTCGGTCTGAATCGTCTGGAAGTTGAAGTTGCGGTACTGCACGCGGTTCTGACCGAAGTACTGCGCAGCCAACGGCTGCGCCGTGAGCAGCGCCGCAAACACCGCCAGACGAGTGATGGTCCGTTGCATTGCCGCCTTATCCTTTCGCGCCTGAACCGCCTGCGTCGCCCGCGGCAACCACCGGAGCGTCGCCCCACAGGCGCTCGAGCTGGTAGAACTCCCGCAGCTCGGGATGAAACACGTGCACCACGAAATCCACATAGTCGAGCAGGACCCAGCGTCCCTGCGCCAGCCCTTCCACATGATGCGGCTTGAGCCCGCCCGGCGCGAGTGCCGTCATGAGATGGTCCGCCATACCGCGCACATGCGCGGCCGACGTCCCGGATACGATGACGAAGTAATCGGTGGCCGCGCACAAGCCCCGTAGATCCAATATCACCGGATCGACCGCCTTGCGATCCAGCAGCGCGTCAACAACCTGTGAGAGTACCGCGGTCCCGTCAGGGTTGGTCATAGCCGGTGCTCGTCGCGTTTGTTCCGTCCTCGTTCTGATAGAAAACGCCCCAGGCGCCGATCCCGGCGTGCGCCGCGATCACGGGCGTGACGGGGCTCACCAGACACTGCATCGGCCGGTAGCGAGCGACCAGCTCCGCCCGCAGCGCCTCGGCGAACTCTGGGATGTCGCCATGCGCAATGCCGAGTCGCAGCCCGCGGGGGCGGGGCGTGAGCGCGCGGTCCAGCAGCTCGAGAATACGCTGCCGCGCCGCGTTCCGGCCGCGCACCCGGCCGACCGGCTCGATTTTCCCTTCCATAGTAAGCGCCATCACCGGCTTCAGGTTGAGCTTCGTGCCCAGCCAGGCCCTGCCGCGCCCGACGCGGCCCGAGCGCACCAGCCGCTCGAGGTTGTCCACGGTGAAGAAACCGCCTGATTGCGCCCGGACGCGCTGCAGCTCGCGGACGATCGCGTCGGGTTGCCAGCCGGCCGCCGCCAGCTCGACGCCGCGCACCACCAGCAGGCCCTCCCCCAGCGTGGCGCTGCGGCTGTCCACCACCGTCACGCGCGCCGGATCGAAGCGGCGGGCGGCCGCCTCGGCGTTCGCGAACGTCCCCGACAGCGCGCTCGACAGGATGATCGCGATGACGTGGTCCGCCGCCCGTGCCGCATCCTGGTAGGCGTCCGTGAACGCTTGAGGGGCCGGCTGCGACGTGCTGGCATCGAGCCCCGCCCGCAGCCGCCGGAAGAACTCACCCGACGTGAGCTCCAAGCGGTCGCGGTAGGAGCGCTCCTCCACGATCAGCTGGGTGGGCACGAGGCCGACGTCGTACTGCAGCGCGAGCTCGTCAGGGAGGTCAGAGGCGGTGTCGGTGACGAAGGCGATCGGCCGGCGGGTCTGCAGCGCTTGATGCTGGGCGCGCATGTCGTCCGCCTTGGTCGACTCGAGCGTTCCCCAGGTGCTCGCGAGCTGGAAGACGGCATCCGGCGCGTCCGTATGCAGGTGCGCTTTCAGCAAGTCGCCCGTGGCCAGGACCACGATCGAGCCGCCATGCGGGCGCAGCGCCGCGCGCACCGCCGCTGGATCGGGCAGAGA
>WNGD01003799.1_pt1 | contig 15090 bp, 15 predicted proteins | sample 5400671 | NCBI WGS metagenome assembly WNGD01 (sample SAMN13153369, study PRJNA577476) | soil metagenome | isolation source: 40 cm soil or saprolite under grassland replicate 2 | place: USA:California | collected 2016-06-15 | reverse complement strand
TCTTAAAAACTGTTTACTGTTCAGGAAATCTTCTAGGAAATGGTGTTTTTCTCTCCGTTTTTGAAAATGTGAGAAAAGTAGGTATATGCTGATGGTATTATTTTATGTATGGTTCAAAAAAGTGTCAGGGAGAGAGCCCATCCTGGCCCCCGAACCTTGCGTTGCGTGGCCTGATCGCGCGCCTCGAGTCGGATGGGGGCCAGCCCCATCCCTACTGGTAATATGTCTGGCTCTCTTCGTGTGATGTAGTTCCTTATTCAGTCAGGAACGAGACATGCGTCTCTAGCATTCGCTCTAGCTCTGTATTCAGTCAGGAACGAGACATACGTCTCTAGCTTCGCTCACCTGACTGTAAGGAAGTACCTGACTGTAAGGAAGTAGAAAGCGAAAGGATGATGTATGTCATCAGAAGCCACAAGGCCACAGGCCGAGACACGTATCATCACCGTCAAAGGGCAGCGTCTGCGGGTCGCCATCCGTCCAGGCGACGGCACCCGCACACCGCTGTTGCTGATGAACGGGATCGGGATTAATCTCGAAGCGCTCCAGCCCTTCGTCGACGCTCTCGACCCGGCCATCGAGGTCATTCGCTTTGATGTGCCGGGTACAGGCAGCTCACCAGCCCCACTCATCCCGCAACGTTTTTCGGCTCACGCCCGGCTGGTGAGGAAGATGCTCGATCAGTTGGGCTACCAGCAGGTAGATGTGCTGGGTGTCTCGTGGGGCGGCGGACTTGCACAGCAGTTTGCTTTTCAAGACCCTGATCGCTGCCGGCGGCTGATCCTGGTCAGCACAGGCACCGGGGCGCTGATGGTTCCTGGTCATCCCTTAGTCCTGGCGAAGATGGTCACGCCCCGACGCTACCAGGACCCATCCTATATGATGCAGATCGCCGGCGAACTCTACGGGGGGAAGGTGCGCACGCAGCCAGAGCTAGCAGAGAAGTTCGCACACACAGCTCACCTGGGCAGTATGCTCGGCTACTTCTATCAGATGCTGGGAGTAGTGGGTTGGACCAGCATCCCCTGGCTGCGCAAACTCCGGCAGCCAACACTGATTCTGCATGGAGATGACGATCCGCTTGTTCCCGTAGTGAACGCGAAGATCATGCATCGCCTGATCCCACATGCGCAGCTCTACATCTTCCACGATGGACACCTGGGAGTGGGGACGAGTGCGCAGGAGCTCGCACAGGTCGTCGACCAGTTTCTCACTGCTCCCGTCTCTTCTTGAGGGGAAAGTCTACCTTGCAGAAGACGGCAGCGTATCGTAGGAAGTGCGTATTCGGATACGTATTGTGCTCCCCCGAGGGCACAGAGCATGAACCGTTGATCAGATCTACTGTTCAGAGCGAAGGCGTTGCAGAATCTGCTCTACTGTTTCTTCTGGCGTCTGCTCAGAGGTATCAAACCAGAGACCAAGGCCCGCCATCGTTGTGCGGAGTGCATGGTCAAGATATGCCGCCCAGGCATGGCCTTGCGGATCCTTTGATCGGTTCACGTCTCGTTGTGAGGCTACCACATTGACCTGCGGAGCAAGAACCACCAGGGAGAAGGGGAGGCCATGCAGTTCCTCCTGCAGGTGCTTCCAGCGCTCTCCCATGATAATGTCATCAAGCACGACCGTGAAGCCTGCCTCGAAGAACGATCTGCCAAGCAGACACATATGCTTGAGACGCAAGCGAAGCTGCTGTGCCGCCTCTCCATCAGGTTCGCCTGGTTGGCTGACCCATATGCCACCAGCGACGATCATCCGCTGCAACGTATCGGCCTCGATATGGACGCCTCGCGCAAAACGTTGTGCCAGCAAACGGGCAATGGTGGACTTTCCGGCAGCCATAATGCCGGTCACCACAATCAGAGCCGGTTCGTGATCACTCAAGGAACGCAGCTTTTCAGCTTCTGCTTCGTGCGAGCCTTGTGGTTGGACCTCTTGCTTCATCTTCGTTTTCTCCCGCTGCGGTTGTTTACTTCCCCTCGAAGTGAGGAAGACGTTTCTCTTCGAACCTGATCGCGCGGCTCCTAGCCTACAGCTCTGCCGATGAGCTTGCCCAGGCCAAACGTGATCCCGGCTGCCAACAGACCAAGGAGCACCTGTCGCGCGCCCGCTTTCCAGAGGGGAGAGCCAGTGGTCAGGCTCACCCCTGTGCCGATGCCGAAGAGACCCAGGACGCTGAGCGCAAGACTGATGCCGACCGCGACGAGTCCATTGGTAAAGATGAACGGAAACACCGGGATAAGCGCCCCGATGGCGAACAGGAAAAACGAGGTGATCGCGGCCCCCCAGGCCGAACCACCAAGATCGCTGGGATCGATGCCCAGCTCTTCTCGCGTCAGCGTATCGAGCGCCGTACTGCTCTGCTGCATCAGATTGGCCGCCACCTCCCTGGCCGTGCGCTCGTCGAGGCCCTTCGATTGGTAAATCAGCGCCAGCTCTTCCTGTTCCTCCTGGGGAGCCTCCTGCAACTCCTGGCGCTCAATAGCGATCTGGTGCTGGTTGAGTTCGCGCGCACTCTGCACGGAGACCCACTCCCCAATCGACATCGAGAAGGCCCCCGCCAGCAGCCCGGCCAGACCGGCGATCAGCACCGCGTGGCCGCTGAGAGTGGCTCCCGCTACTCCCATGACCAGGCTGAGGTTCGAGGTCAGCCCGTCGCTGGCTCCCAGCACGCCCGCCCGCAGTTCATTGCCTCCCGCACTGCGGTGTCGGCCCTCAAACTGGGCGAGCAGCGGCCCGGCGATCCCGCCTTTCGCTGTTGAGAGCAGAGAGCTGAACAGGCGGGCGTGCGAGCGTTCATCGGCTGGCAGACCCGCCTGAACTGCCTCGGGCTGAGGATCGTACTCGCTGACCGCCTGCTGTTCCATCGAGGAGACGGTGGAGAGCACAGCATCCGTTCCAAGCCGCCTGGCTAGCCACAGCAGCACCCGGATGCGCCAGGTGGGCGCATAGGCCGGACTCGTCACAGCCGCCCGGGTCAGATAGTCCTTCCAGAGGTCGGCGTGGCGCTGCTCTATAGTGGCAAGGCGCCGGTAGAGTTCGGCCAGGTGGGTATCGCGCTCGATTTCGGCGAGCTGGCTATACAGATAGACCCCTTCTTGCTCAGAAAGATAGTTCGCGCGGTAACGCGCAACGTCCTGGCTGTTCGGTTGATCGCTCGTAGCATGCTTGAATACCATATATATCTCCCCTGGCAGCGTTTCTCAACGCGGATTTTCGACCGCTTTCCCGTGTAATACAGTATACGATACCGACCCCCGCCGCTATAGTCAATGTATTCTTTTCTCTTGATGAGTTTTCCCCTCCCAAAACGTAGAGAAAATAGCCAAACTCTTCTTACAATCGTACTGTATGGCTTATTTCACTACGATATCATGACTATCATCATAGTTTTTCTACGAATTCCCTGGTATTCTTTAGGCGTGAAGTTGAGATGGAAATGAAGAGGATGCGTACAGAATACTCTCGGAACAGTATTCTTGCACTGTTCCAACAAAAGCTGATTTTCACTCAAAGAGAAGCGTGTATTCCATACAAACGCTTCGGAAAGATCGTTTCTGCAAAGGAGATATGCCATGTTTCATCGGTATCGAAAGACCGTTCAACTGCTTGTCGCTGCTGCCGCCCTTGGGCTCTTCCTGTTGGTGATGACTGCCTGCAATAGCGTAGCACTGACCTCATCGTCCGCATTATTACTCAGTAATTCGCTGAGCGCCTCCCACTCTAGCATGACGTACCAGTTTAAGACTCATAACAACAACACTGACCCGACCTTTAATCAGTTGCTCGGCATCAACAACCACGGCGTGATCGCTGGCTACTTCGGCAGCGGGACCGTCGTCAATGGGAAGCTGCACCCCAACAAGGGCTACACCCTCTCCCAGCCGTATGCTCAGGGCAACTACACTAATGAGAACTTCCCTGGTTCCGTACAACCCAGGTCACGGCGATCAACAACTCCGGTTATACCGCTGGCTTCTGGGTCGATGGCACCGGCAACAACTTCGGGTTTCTCCAGTGGCATGGGGGCTTCACGTCCTACAAAGACCCACACACCGGAACCTCCAATGGCGTGCAGATCAATCAGCTACTCGGCCTCAACGATAAAGGGATCGCCGTTGGCTTCTATACTGACAGCCAGGGCAACAACCATGCCTACACGTTAGACCAGAAGAAGGGCAAATTCAGCGAAATCCCGACCGCTCGCATCCCTGGTGCGGTCAGTGTGATGGCCACAGGCATTAACGACAACGGCGACGTGGTGGGGACCTACACGGATGGCAATGGCACCATGCATGGCTTTCTGTTGAAAGGCAACACCGTCAGCGTCTTCGACTACACCGGGGTTGCCAACGTGACCAGCACGGCATTCCTGGGCGTCAACACGTCTGACCAGATCGTCGGGACCTATACGGTCGGCACGGGCAACGCGGCCCAGATGCACGGGTTCCTGTTATCCAATCCCCTGCATCATGCCCAGTGGCAGACCATCGACGACCCCAACGGCGTTGGCACCACCACCATCAATGGCCTCAATGACCACGCCGACCTGGTCGGCTTCTACGTCGATGGCAACGGAAACACCGACGGATTTCTCGCTCGCCAGTCGTAAGCATCCGCTCTCCCAATGGACAAGAGCCGCAACGACCGCGCATATCAGACGCGATTGGACCCCACCGCCTGCCGATCCGGCGGTCGCGCACGAGCCACGGTCGAGGGTTGAGGTGTAGGGGGTAGGGATTGGGTGTCACATTCGTCATATTGCCCATGAAGCGGCCTGTGGAGCGGACTCACAATGTGACACCCCCGAAAATGAGGGTGTCACATTCGTCACATTGCCCCCTTGCTGTCATTTACCATTAAGGGAGCTGAATAAGCCCGATGATGTTACTGTCCGCGTCTTTTACAGATGCGAGCAGCTTCCCCCACCGACATTTGTGACCGCTTGCTGGACTTGCGCGCCAGCGTCCAGGAGTAATTGCAGGCTCTTCTTGATGTCGTTCACGTGATAGTAGCCGACGGGCCCTGTCATTCCCTTGTTGTGGCCATGGGGATCTAAACCTATTTCCTGGTCTCCCACCCGAAAGCCAACATAATAGGCCTCATCCATATAAGGCTCGCTACCTAAAAGCTTGCTGTAGAGCGTCTTTGCCTGGGCTATGTCTTTGACGGGATAGATGACTGTTCTGATACCTTGATTCATGAAGAACTCCTTCTATTCATTGGTGTGTGAGCACGGCGTGATTTGCGTCGTATTCAATTGGACGGTTGCACCATGTCTCCTCAACGGGGAGGAGATGATTAATTCTGCGATCGGGTAGGCTGGTCCCTACCCCGATCGTAGGAATTAATGAGCAAAAATGTGTCGAGAGAGAACCCGTCACATCGGGCGGGTTTCGCTCGTCATTACTATGACGGAATACAATGAAGGAATGTGACCGATGGACGAACACGAATGGCTGGCCGCGCAATTCGAGGCCGAGCGTCCCCACCTGCGGGCGGTGGCCTACCGGATGCTCGGCTCCCTCCTGGAGGCGGACGACGCCGTGCAGGAGTCCTGGCTTCACCTCAGCCGCTCCGACACGAGCGGCGTCGAGAACCTGGGCGCATGGCTGACGACGGTTGTCGCGCGGGTGTGCCTCGACATGCTGCGCTCGCGCAACTCGCGGCGCGAGGAGTCCCTGGGAACGGACGCACACGAGCCGATTCTGAGCCGTGAGGACGGGATCGACCCCGAGCACGAAGCGCTCCTGGCCGACGCGGTCGGTCTCGCGCTGCTCGTCGTCCTCGATACCTTGAATCCCGCCGAGCGCCTCGCGTTTGTGCTGCACGACCTCTTCGCCGTGCCCTTCGAAGAGATCGCTCCCATCGTGGGGCGCTCTCCGACCGCAGCAAGGCAGCTCGCGAGCCGCGCACGCCGCCGGGTGCGGGGAGCGGCGGCGGTGAAGGACGCCGATCTCACCCGACAGCGAGAAGTGGTCAACGCCTTCCTCGCTGCCTCGCGCGCCGGTGACTTCGACGCGCTGCTCGCCGTACTCGACCCAGATGTCGTGCTGCGAGCCGACCGCGCAGCCGAGCAGGCGGGCGCAGCGAGGGAGGTCCGCAGTGCGTCGGCTGTGGCCGAGCAGTTCTCCGGGCGTGCCCGGTTCGCCCAACCGGCGCTCGTGGACGGAGCCGTGGGAGCCGTGTGGGCTCCGGGCGGACGACCGCGTGTCGTCTTCGGCTTCACGATCACGCGCGGCAAGATCGTCGCCATCGACCTACTTGCCGACCCCGAGCGCCTCCGCCAGCTCGACCTGCTAGTCCTGGATGACTGACGAGCCAGCCCGAAGCTCGCGGCTCGGGTCAGTGGGCGGCGAGTTAGGGGCCGATCAGGTACTGCGCGATCGGCCCGTTTCATTGCAAAATGTACAAGCCGGTCTCTACACCGACACCAGTTTGCTGCAAAAAGTGTCGGGGAGGAGCGAGCCTGACGGGGGTATATAAAAAATTGAGAGAATACAATAGATTCCCCCATATATATACTATATAGGCGGAACATGCAATGTCAAGCATTGCTGTATTGATGTGGGGCGGCTGGACAATGTGACGATGGTGACACCCCCATTTTCGCAGGTGTCACATTGGTGTCACATTGTAAGCCCGCTCCCCAGGCCGCTTCACAGCCAATGTGACGATGGTGACAGGGTATCCCAAGGATTTTGCGAATGCCATTGTGCAACAGACCCGTCTTTTTGTCACTTGCCACTCCCCGAATTTTAATGCAGGAGACGCATGACCTCGTCATCGCTCATCATCTCCAGCCTGGCAAGAATGAGTCGTTCGATCTCAACGGCCAGCTCTCGCAATGTGGCGATCTTAAAAAGGGAGGGGACGGGCACATCGACGCCGAAGGTCTCCGCTATCTTCAGGTTCAGCTGTGTTGCCAGTAACGAATGCCCTCCGAGCGCGAAGAAGTTGCTCTGTATCCCGACCTGCTCCAGGCCGAGGAGGGAGGCCACGATCTCGACGAGCCGCTCCTCGGTAGGTGTGCCAGGAGCGGTTCTGTCCTCATCGCGCAGCGTATTGGCCGCAGTCGGCATGGGCAGAGCAGAGCGGTCTACCTTCCCGTTTGCATTGACAGGCAACTCATCCAGTACGACAAAAACCGGAGGCACCATATACTCCGGCACCTGTTGCAACAGAGCGCTGCGCAGGGCTCCGGCGCTCACGGGCTCGCCGGGAACCAGGGTGATATAGGCACCAGCCGCTTGTTGCCAGGAGTATCTTCACGGGCCACCACTCTGCTCGTCGCGATGGCGGGGTGGCGGTTGAGAACCTGCGTAATTTCGTTTGGCTCAATGCGGTAACTGCGGATCTTGATCTGGAAATCGGTGCGCCCAAGAAAGGCGATCTGACCATCCGGTAGAGAGCGCGCCAGGTCGCCCGTCCTGTACAGGCGAGCCCCTGGCTCATTGCTGAAAGGGTCCGCTATGAACTTTTCCGCCAGAGGGAAGAAACGGTTCGCCCTCGCATTGTGACACCCTTTACACGGGGGGGGTCAATTTTCGTCCGCATTGGAGGGGAGCTGGTACAACCCTCGGTTCACGGAGCATATCTGACCCGCCAACTTCATCAGCGACAGCTTCTTGCGCACCACATCGTATTCCAGGCCAAGCTCACCCGCAACCTCGGTCGGACTGAGCGGGCGCTGCTTTTGTGTGAACAGGGCAAGGATCGACTCACGGATCGCGGACAGTTGCTCTTCACGAGGCGCGTGCGAGAGAGACCACAGTCCGGTCTGCGGATCGAAGGCGAGCTTGCACTCCTGGTCTTCCACGTCGCGCCCGGTGACGTGCAAGGACGCCCTGTTCTGACCGCGCTCGCGTTGCAGGACCATATTGCAATCCGTCGCCCCCGTCAGGCCCGTTGACCCGCTAATCTCATCCATCGGATCGCTGGCCCCATTCTTGCGCAGGTGATGGATCAGCAGAATAGAGAGATGATACTGCTCGGCCAACTGCTTCAGGGGAACGATGGCGGCGTAGTCATCGGCATAGACATTGCCACTGCCAGAGCCGTTTTGCGCGCGCACGCGCGCCAGCGTATCGATCACAATCAGTCGTGGCTGCTCGGCGGCTGTGATCCAGGCTTCCAGATCGGCCAGGCCACCCATTGTCAGAGGGGCGCAGGCACCGGCCCAGAACAGCGCGTCCGGCGGTGGCGCGTCTTGCAGCATCTGACTCACGCGGGAACAGATGCGCTGCTCATTATCCTCCAGCCCCAGGTAGAGCACAGACCCTTGCCTGGTCGGCAGCCCGCCCAGAGCGACTTGCCCTTGCGCGATCGAGATTGCCAGGCTCAAAGCCAGCCACGACTTGCCCATCTTCGGCTTGCCCGCCAGCAGCGAAACTCCTTCTGGAAGCAAGCCAGGGATAGCCCAGGGAGGTGCGGCTAACTCCCCCGCCATCAGAGAAGCCACGTTCTTGACGATCATCGCATCAGCAGAGGAGACCCGTCCATTGGCCCCCGCCGTCCAATTGGCGGCACTTTTGCAGACCTGGCGCACCTCTGTTTCCGAAAGAGGAGGCTGGCAGCACCCCTTATTCATCGCTTGCAACACGATGAACAGCGCCTCTTCATTCGCGCCCTGGTTGCGCAGCGATCCAGCCAGGCTGACCAGCGTCGCGTTGCGTTTGCCCTCCGTGATGAAGCGACTGGCAAGCGGCGTCGGACTCTGCGGCGGCTCTTTGTGTACGAGAGGAGCAGGAGCCTTCTCCAACAGCAATTGCAGCAGAGCGTCGGGCGCAGGAGTATAGCCGCCGCGCTTGTCCCACCGATAGCGGTTGCCACTGGCATGGATACTTGGAGGAGCCACCACGTAGCCATTCTCGCCCCGGACATCGATACCAGGAGCCAGCTTGCTCGCGCTATTGCGTACGTTGAGCGCGGGATCATACGAGAAGTAGAGGTGCAGGCCACCACCACCGGTGCGCAGTATCGCGGTCGGAGGCAGTGGAACGACAGCAATGCATCATACTCACCAATGGAGCGCTTTGACTTGAGCTACTAGAGGGATCGAAAGATGGGGTCGATCCATATTCAGTCTCTAAGGCTCAGTCACGAAATAAAGGCGCGAGACGTATAATAATCAGTGTAATGGCATAGAACAGCAATGCTGGGGGGCAAAATGACGGAACAGCCGGTCACGATCATCGCTGAACGCTATCGCCTGCTCAAGCGCCTGAAGCGAGGCGGCATGTCAGAGGTTTTTCTCGCTTTCGATGAGTCGGCGCAACAAGAGGTAGCCATTAAGCTAGTTCCAGACGAAAGCTTCGATTGTATAAAAAGGCTTCAGAGTGAAATTCGTGTCATGCGCAAGCTATTACACCAGCATATTTTACCGTTACTGGATAGCGGTACAGCCGATGGCTATTCCTATCTTGTTATGCCCTATATGCGGAGGGGCAACTTGCGTGAGCGATTGGGAAAGGACGACATGACACAGGATGAGGCCGGGGTCATTCTCGATCAACTCGCCGCCGCTCTTCAGTACGCGCATGAGCGAGGCATGGTCCATCGTGACATCAAACCCTCCAATGTGCTGCTTGACAATACCGATGCCGATCGCGTCTATCTTGCGGATTTCGGACTGGCGAAGGCGCTGGAGGAGGGGAGCGACATGACACCAATTGGATGCCTGATTGGCACCCCGGATTATATGGCACCGGAGCTGGCCTATCAGCCAGCGAGCGCCAGCAGCGATATCTACGCGCTCGGTGTCCTGCTCTACCAGATGCTGACGGGGTGCCTTCCGTTTACAGGCTCTTCTCCGCTCGCGGTCTTCTGGAAACATCTACATGAGCAACCTGCGCCACCTTCAGCGATGAATCCGCATATTTCGCTCGCTGTCGAGCGGGTGGTTCTGCGCGCGCTCGACAAAGATCCGCGACATCGCTTCTCGGATGTAAAAGCGATGGCCCTGGCGTATGCGCATGCGCTGAACGCTGGTGATCGGTCGCTTCCGTTGGCTGCCAATGACAGGCCCACTCTGTTGCCAGTACAAACAACGTTGCGCAAAGTAGAAGCGGGGCCAGGAAGTGGGTATCTAGTTAGTTTGTGGGGCCGGCCTGGGGAGAAAGTCCTACAAAAGATCGTAATGGGTGTCGCGGTCCTGTTGCTGCTGCTCCTACCTCTCTCGCTTGGGTTTATCGTGGCTCTGGATGGTTCTCAAGTCGAGCCGGTGTTGAACACCAATGGGGCGCTCAAGGTTTTGCCACCCAAACAAGCGGTGACAGCCACTCCGGTAGTAAACGGCAAAGTCATAGAACCGTCGCCTACGCCTACACCTGCGCCTACACCTGCGCTTGCGCCTACACCTGCGCCCCGGAGTGGACCAGCGCTCCTAAACGGCTATCCAGGGAAGAATCTTAGATACGGCCATAAGCGTGGAGGGGTAAGATCCAGAGGAAGCGGATGAAGAATTGTCTCATCGAAAATTAATGAAGAAGAAAGCGAGAGTTCCTTGAGAGGTACGGTCGGGATGTCTTTTCAAGATTGCGAACCTACGAGCGGAAATGAGATAGAGGGAGCCAGCCTCTCTACTGAAAAGCGGGAGGCAGGTGGTCCCATTCCAACACAAGAGGAGCCGCTGTTTGACAACCCTTTTCAGATGCAGGATCTGCTCGTTTTCGATGATGCCGAATTCAGGCGAATGATCGTCAGAGACCGGACCGGTTTCACGTTAACTGATCTGGCATGGAGCCTTCATAACGCGCCACAGCCTCTCCTCAGGCGCGCCTGGCGAAATGTGCCGGCGCATCGATGGCAGCTATTTTTGAGCGAACTGCGCCGCTCGCTCACAGGGGATGAAATAGAGACCGCGCAACGGCGTGTCCTCGATAGCCTGTTCTGGGAATTGACCTACTGGAAAACGCCCGCTTTGTACGAAGAGTTGACCGTAGGAGAGCAGCTTCACCCGGGTATTTTCGAGCAATTGGAGCCGGATGTGTCTGGCAGGGTTGTGCTTGACGCGGGGGCGGGAAGTGGGCGCGCTACGTTTGAGTGCCTGTGTCACGGTGCTCGGCTGGTCTACGCGGTCGAACCTTCACGCGGCCTGCTGCGTATCTTGCAGCAAAAGATGGTGAGGCAGCACTGCGTCGGCCAGGTGGTGGCGTTGGAAGGGCGCTTTGACGCAATACCGCTGGGCGATAAGAGCGTGGATGTGGCTCTCGCGTGTTCGTCGTTTACTGCTGAGCCCGAGCAAGGGGGCGAATCTGGCCTGGCTGAATTAAAACGCGTGACGAAGATGGGAGGAAAAGTCGTGCTCATCTGGCCGAGGATAGAGGATTATGAATGGCTCAAGGCTCACGGCTTCCAGGGCGTTACTCTCAATTCGGAGCAAGAGATGAGTGTACATTTCAAGTCCCTGCCGAGCGCGTTGCGCGTTGCCAGACGGTTCTATGCACACAATCCGAACGTTATTCGCTATATCCACCAGCACCAGCGGCCAGAAGTGCCATTCTCTGTGCTCGGCATTAATCCGCCGCGTGATTACTACTGGCTTATTGTCAAGTAGGGGCCGCCTCATGTCAATTTCTCTATTCGTGAACACGGTGTGTTTTCCGTGTGGAAAGGACGATTATCATGTCTCTAGAAGTGACCTCACAAGGAAAGAAGAGTTGGACCGAGACCCCGCCGGCGAATCCACCATTGCGCCATGCTATTGCGCAGCTTGTTGAGAACCAGGCGTGGATTGACCGGCTGGCTGCACCTGTCCAGAACTGGCTGCTACAATTCTTCGGCCAGCCCGGACAATCCAATCGCGTGCTGAAGGATATGCTCAATGGGACATGGCTTGGTCATGGGTTACATCCAATCCTGACCGATGTGCCGTTAGGTTCCTGGAGCGGCACCATGCTGCTCGATCTTCTCTGGTTCGCCAGTGAGGATGAAGGCATTGCGCGCGGCTCGGATGCTACTTTGCTTCTGGGCCTGTTGGGCGCGACTGGAGCGGCTGTGACCGGAGCCACCGATTGGAGCGACCTGGAGGGGACCGATCGCCGTGTTGGGATGCTTCACGGGCTGTTGAATGTTGGCATAACTCTATCAAATACTGCCTCGCTGGTACTGCGACTCACAGGAAAACGCAGGGCAGGCATCGCTGTTTCGATGGCGGGCTACCTCACCTCTCTTCTCTCGGCCTACCTGGGCGGTGAATTGTCATTCGCGAAAGGAGTGGGCGTGAACCATGATGCATGGGAGGGCGGTTCGGACGATTTTGTGGCGACTATGAACGAGCAAGATCTGGAGGAGGGAAAGTTGACGCGTGTTGATGCCGCGGGAATACCGGCTGTATTGTACAGACAGGGCAAGACGATTTATGCGATAGGCGCCGTGTGTACTCATTTTGCCGGTCCCCTCGATGAGGGAACGGTGGAGAATGGGGTGGTACAGTGTCCCTGGCACGGCTCGTGTTTCCGCCTGAGCGATGGAGGAGTTGTTCATGGTCCGGCAGTTTACGCTCAGCCAACTTTTGCCGTGCGCACGCGAAACGGGAAAATTGAGTTACGACGCGTAGATCACGCCTGAGAAAGGTTTGGGCCTCTGCTTTGCTTTCTTCTGTCTCCTCACACGTGGAAAGAGCAAGCGTGAAACAACAGAAAAGCTCTGGAGGAAGGAGAAATCGCTGTTCCTTTTCAGCTTGTTGCATCGTACTACTTGTAGCTGTTATTTTTGATACAATGGACTTCAGCCCGCCGCAAGCCACGCCATGCGCAATGGCGGTGGTGAGGCGTGTTCTGGCTTTAGCCCTTGCGCGGTTTGACTTTATAGTCACGCTGTGCTCTACTGGAGCAAAGCTCCTGATGCAGCCACCAACGCCGCATGCGCGGCTAGCTCCGCAAAGGCGAGCTGAAAGGAAGTATGAGAACGTTTGAGTATCGACTTCGACCCACAAACGCGCAAGAGCAGGCTTTGATGAGCGTGCTGATGGCTTCACGCAACATGTACAATGCCTGTCTCCAAGAGTTGATTACTCACTATCAGGAGACAGGCAAGTACCTGCATCTCTATGAACAGGACAAGCGCCACGGCAAAGAGGCGCACCCTGATCTGCCTGCGGTCGTCGTGGATACCACCCTCAAACGTCTTCACCGCTCCTTTACGAACTTCTTTCGCGGGCGCAAAGAAGGGCACAAGGTGGGCTTTCCTCGCTTCAAACCGGCAGCCGCCTGGAATACCATCCAGTTCCGTGATGCCGCCAACTGCCTGGATAACGGACGCTTCAAAGCACCTGGAATCTGCGGAGGTCGCATCCGTGTGATCGTGCATCGCCCATTGGAAGGCACCTTCAAATGGGCCCGCATCGTGCTACGCCCCTCCGGCTGGTACGTCCAATGCATCTGTGAGACCGAGCCTGCGCCACTCCTGAAAAAGGACACGGCCATTGGGCTGGATATGGGCATTCGTTACTTGATTGCTGATAGTAACGGACAGACGCTCGACAATCCCAGGCACGCGAAAAAGAGTGCGAAAAAGTTGGCAAGAGCACAGCGCAAACTGGCGAAGTGCCGATCGGGCAGCACCCGCCGTAAGAAGGCCAGGAAGCTCGTCGCTCGCATCCACGAGCGCATCGCCAACCAGCGCAAAGACACGCTGCACAAAGCCTCGCGCCACTACGTCGATGGCTACCAGACGCTCGTTATTGAAAACCTGAAACCGGCCAACATGGTGCGTAACCATTGTCTGGCCTTTGCCATCTCCGATGCATCCTGGGGGATGTTCCGGCACTATCTTGAAAGCAAGGCTGAAAGTGCTGGCAGACAAGTCATTGCCGTCGCGCCGGCGTACACCTCGCAGAAATGCTCGCAGTGTAAGGAGTACGTCTCCAAGTCCCTCAGCGTCCGCACGCATGTCTGCCCCCATTGTGGCTACATTGCCGATCGAGACGAGAATGCAGCCAGAAACATCTTACGAGCAGGTTTGCTCGTGCAGGCCCGGACGGGGCCTTCGTCGAGAGAGCGAGAGGGGCCTGAGCCATCAGGTGAGTCACCGCTCCCGTTGAAACGAGAAGCCCCTGGGCTTTAGCCCAAGGGGAGTGTCACTGTCAACTTCAAGGGGCACTGGCTATGCCTCAGACGCGACGAGCACCACGTGGCGCGCTGTGCCAGACGGCACGTATCAATGCATCGAGAAGAGGAACAGATGAGTACATCACCATTTCACTCGGACCCTCCATCCAGACCCTCGCCACCGTCGCTTGAGCCAACAGGCGTGCCCCAGCTTGATCTCGTGCTGGGAGGCGGCCTGCCGCGGGGTGCGCTGGTCGTTCTGCTTGGCCCGCCCGGCAGTGGCAAAACCACGCTGGCGAGCCAGATCGCCTTTGCCGCAGCCTCGCGCGGACAGCGGGTGCTCCTCTTGACGGCGCTCTCGGAACCGACGACCAAACTGTTGGAGCATCTGCGGGCTTTCGCTTCTTTGACCCGGATCTGATTGGCGGCAGCGTGCAAGTCTTCAGCTTGCAGCAGTTTCTCACGCAGGGTGCAACCACGGCGAGCCAGGAGATTGTGGCGGCCGTGCACCAGACCCAGGCCAATGTGGTCGTCCTGGATGGCTTTCAGGGAATTCGGAATCTGGAACCAGATGTCATCTCCTCCCGCCGACTGCTCTACAATTTGGGGACGCGTCTGAGTCTGCTAGGTACGACGACCCTGATTACGACGGAGGCCGATCCGCGGGACCCCGCACTCTTTCCCGAGATGACCACGGCTGATGTCCTCATCGGCCTCTATTATACGTTGGCAGGCGTGCGCTCCTTCCGAAGCCTCGAGGCCCTCAAGGTACGGGGGCGGTCGCCGCTACTGGGACGCCACAGCCTGCTGCTGAGCGAGGAGGGTATGTACATCTTTCCCCGGCTTGAGGCTCGGGACAGCCGCCCCACCTTTGAGGGTTGGCCGGCTGTCCCGAACCTCGTGCCCACGGGATACGTGTCTGACTTCCCCACCTCGTCAGAGGGATGGTTTCCTTTCATCGTGTGAGGAGAGGGCTCAGTCGGAGTGGACTTTCCACCTCCCTAATCCAAGCAGGCGCTGTTGAGTTGAGGCTTCGCGCTGC
>WNGD01003795.1_pt1 | contig 15103 bp, 14 predicted proteins | sample 5400671 | NCBI WGS metagenome assembly WNGD01 (sample SAMN13153369, study PRJNA577476) | soil metagenome | isolation source: 40 cm soil or saprolite under grassland replicate 2 | place: USA:California | collected 2016-06-15 | reverse complement strand
CCGCTCTTGCCGCCGGCGATCGCGCCGATTGCGGCGCCGACGCCCGCGACGCCTCCAATAATGCCGGCATCGCGCCCCTTGGTCGACTCGGCTTCGGCAACGAACGGTTTCGTTACTATGGGATAGGTCTTCGCCCCATCCAGGATGCTCGTCAAGACCAGGTGGATGTTCGCCCTGCCCTTCACGCGACCTGAACCCTCGGCATCGACAACACGGCCTTGAACCTTCGTACCCCGATCCACAATTGTCCGGCCATCCACAGCGATCGGCTCCGCGAGGCTGGCCAAGAATTGATCGCCGGCCTTGCTCTTCTTGGTGCTGACCGAATCGATCAACAGAACACTCAGTTCTGTGCCCTCAGGAACTCGAATCGTTGTCGGAATACTCGCCCTGGGAGCTTTGGCCGGAGCCGAAGCGGAAGAAGCCATCTTGGGCGCAGTCGCCTTCCTGGCTTCGGCAGGACGTGCCTTTTCGGGCTGGAGCGTGGTCGCCGTAGCATCTTCAGCGGAATCTTTGGCGCAGCTGCTGAAGACAAAAGTGAAGGCGATAGTGAATACGATGCACAAAAGTCTTTTCATTGATAATTTCTCCTCATGGAACGACTGGCGCGATTTTAGAGACCGTTTGATTCGCTAAAAATCCATCGAATCGTTTCCGAAGCTGCGCGAACCAGCTTCCGGATTCTTCATTGACACTTTCGATGCGATTGCCGGGACTGGGATGATCGGAAAAGATAAGAATGCAATCGATTTCATGAAAATGTAGACCCATGCTGGTGCACGGGCCATGCCATCTCGCAAGCTATCCCGAATCCACGTTGTAGCTGTTTCTTAGTGTCGAAGTAAGACCTGCAGCTGGTTACGGATCGGGCCACTTTCGGGAATAGTTTCCATGCTGTCCGGCGGTTCCGGACCACCACCATCCTGCTGCGGTGCAATGAAGTTGAACGGCGCCGTGGCCGCTCTTCAACGAAGTCACAAAAGTCGATTTTCCTTCTTTACATGCGGCGATGGCCGGGTCCACTGTGGAGTTTTGATTGTAAATAACTGATTTCTGTAGTAAATGGAGTCACCGCCCGTTTTGAATGACTGCTGGCATTTCTGAAGCCCGTCCTTCGTTAACGGGAATTTTTCCCATATAATTTTCCATCGTGAATACGTCAGACATTTCAAAGACAGATTCGGCAATTCAGAAGGAAGCACGCGACACACTCAAGACGAAGGTTCTGATCGTTGATGATGAGCCAGCAATCCGAGAAGTACTCGAGATGATCTTGCAGGAATGGGGCTACGATGTCCGGCTCGCCGCCAATGGTTCTGAAGCCAAGGATCTCGTAGAGTCCTATGACCCGGAGATTGTGATTTCAGATGTCGTCATGCCTCAGCTCTCCGGTCTGGATCTTTTGCGATGCCTGAAAGCCGGCAACCCGAACCGGCCCGTGATTCTCGTTACAGCACATGCGAGCATCGATCTGGCCGTCGAGTCCATGAAGCAAGGCGCTCAGGACTTCATCACGAAACCGATGGATTATCCGAAGCTGCGCGCCATCCTGAAGTCCGCTGAATCCGATATCGAAATGCGCCAGACGTCGCGAAAGCTCACCTCGCAACTCGAACGCGGGTCCGGATTCGGCGAATTTGTCGGCACGAGCAAGCCCATGCGCGAAGTTTACGATCTGATCCAGAGTCTCAGCTCCAGCGACGCCTCGGCCATAATCACTGGAGAGAGCGGGACCGGAAAGGAACTCGCGGCGCGCACCATCCATCAGCTCAGCTCCCGGGCCAGCGGGCCTTTCATTGCAGTGAACTCCTCTGCGATCCCGGAAAGCCTTATCGAAAGCGAAGTGTTTGGTCACGAAAAAGGCGCTTTCACAGGCGCCATCGGTGTCCGTCCAGGATGCTTCGAGCTAGCCGATGGTGGAACGCTTTTCCTCGACGAGATTGGGGAAATGCCCCTTGCCCTACAGCCGAAATTGCTGCGAGTCCTGGAAGACGGGAAAGTCCGCAGACTCGGCGGGAAACAGGAATTCGAATTCAATGTGCGTGTGATTGCGGCGACCAACCAGGAGACAAGCAATGCCATTCGGGAAGGCAGACTTCGCGAAGACCTCTACTACCGTCTGACCGTGTTCACGGTTCATCTGCCCCCGCTTCGGGACCGCAAGGACGATATTCCGCTGCTGGCGCAGCATTTCATTGGTGAGTTCAACAAGAAACACAGCACGAACGTCGGGGCACTCCGCGACGACGCGCTCGAAATGTTAATGACCTATTCATGGCGTGGCAACGTCCGCGAATTTCGAAACGTCATGGAGCGGGCTCTCATTCTTGCTCGCGGTGAATGGATTGAGACTTTCCACATGCCACCCTACCTGCGGAATCCCAGCGCCGAGTCTTCTACAAAGATCGTTTTGCCCCTGGGCATTACGGCCGCCGAAGCTGAACGCGAGCTGATACTGAAGACACTCGAGAAAACGGGCCAGAATAAGGCGGAAGCCGCGCGCCAGCTCGGCCTGGATGTGAAAACGATCCGCAATAAGCTCAAGGCGTACAAGATCGAGGAATGATCGTGAAGCAGTCGCCGGCCCTGACATACGTGTCGGTATTAATGGGGGTCGGCGTCAGCTCGTATCTTGCTTTTCGAGTTCTCCGCCTCCGTCAGGCGAATCGCCGACTGTCTACTCGGATCGTCGAAGTCGATCAGATGAAAAAAGACTTCATTTCGCACGTCTCACACGAACTCAAAGCGCCGCTCGCTTCGATGCAGGAGACATCACACTTGATGTTGGAACGAATTCCAGGCCCGCTCACCGAAAAGCAGCGGCGGCTGCTTGAATTGAATCTGCAAAGCGGCAAGCGCCTGGCTCAGATGATCAGTAACTTGCTCGATCTCACGCGGCTTGAAGCCGGCATCGTTGAATATGAGATGCGGATAGCCGACATTGCCGACTTGATGCACAAGGTAGTGATTGAAATCGGCAACCAGGTGCAAGAGAAGTCGCTAAGGCTACTCACAGACATCCAGCGCGAACCGCTGATGGTCGAGTGCGATCGAAATCGAATGGTCCAACTGTTCACGAACCTCTTGGAAAACGCGCTGCGATTCTCCAGCAAGGACGGCTTCATCGGCGTTCACGTCAGATCCGTGAACCAGCTTCCCCGCATCCCCCAGCCCGCGCGCACAAGGCTGGCTTCATCCGATTCCGCACAAGGCTTCGCTCTGATCGGCGTTTCCGATTCCGGTCCGGGCATTGAAGATGCCCATAAAGAGAAAATATTCCACACCTTCCATCAGATGAAGCAGGGCAAGAAGAGCCCTGGCGAAAGTCTTGGCCTTGGCCTGGCGATCTCCCGCGCCGTCGTGGAAGCCCATCATGGAACCATTTGGGTCGAAGATGATCCCGCAGGCGGCGCGATCTTCTTCGTCTTGTTGCCGTGCGCCGCGGCGAAAGCGGCGCGTCAGGAGTCACTGGGGACAGACTCCGATTTCCGGCCGGAAATCGGAGTCTGTCCCCAGTAACCCCGGACCCCTCTACTTCGTCTGCCACGCCCAGAAGGCTGTTTGATTGCCGATCGTGTGCACTACCTTCAAGTCGAGATTTGCGAGGTGGGTCAATTCTTCCAGAGTCTTGTCTTCCGCGATACACAGGACCCGCTGTTCGCCTGCCGTTGCGTGGATCAGGTCCTCGGGAGAAAAGACCGCACGAACACGGTTGAACCGGTAATATTGCAAGCCATATTCGGCCCATCGAGGAGGTTTGTACATCAGAACGGTTTGATGGTCGGAGACGAATTCAGCCAGCGCGGGTTTCCAGGGCCGCATTGTGTCGGTGAGATCGAACCTGGGAAAGACCATGGTGGTTGCAGTGATCACAATTCCCAGGATTGCAGCGGTATTGAAAAACGCCAGAAACATGGGCCTGAGCCACAGTGCCATCACCGATAAAATGCCCGCCATCAAAAAAGTGATCGTCGCGATGAGTGTTCCACTCACGTGAGGATCCATGTTCAACGTGTTCCCATAGAATCCAAACGCAACGCCGATAAAAACCATCGTCCCCGCTTCAATGAACACCGCAACTTTGTAAGCCCTGGAGACCGGCTGCAGGAGCTCTTTTGCAAGAAGCAATGCAATCGGCGGCGCTATCGGCAGGATGTAGCCCGGCAGTTTAGACTGCGAAAGCGAAAAAAAGACGAAAGGCACGATAGCCCACCACGCGAGGAGATGTTCGTTTTTCGTAAAGCCACCGCGTAACGCGGGAATTAGAAGAAACGTCCACGGAAGCGTCAACAGCAATAGAACGGGAACGAAAAAGTAGAACGGCCTTCCATGCCCATGAATGGTGGTTGTAAAACGCTCAATGTTCTGGTTAATGAAAAAAACGCCAATGAAGTCGCGTCCGTTGGCGATCGTGCAAAGCAGGAACCATGGGGCTGCGACAGCCGCCGTAATCCACAACTCCCGGGGATGCCACGTGCGCCAATCGTCCCATTTCCTGCGCAGCAAAAGAAATCCTCCCAGCGAGAGCACCGGCAAGAGCAGCGCCACCGGACCTTTGGCAAGCACTCCCAATCCGAGTGCGGTATAAAAGGCATAGAACCAGAAGCGCCGCGGAGCCGGATCATTGTACCCGAACAAAAAGAACACCAAAGCCATGGTGAGGCAGGCGGAGAGCAGCATATCCATGGAGGCTGCGCGGGCGAAGGCAAAAAACCCGATCGAGGTTGCCAGAATCACTCCGGCTAAAAACCCGATGGAGGCATCCCGAAGTTTTCGACCACACCAATAAACGAAAAAGACGCAGATCGTCGCGCCCAGCGCGGAGGGAAATCGGGCGCCTGCTTCATTGATGCCGAAAAGCTTGTAGCCGACGCAGGCGAGCCAATACATCAAAGGCGGTTTCTCAAACCACGCCGTACCGTAGAGACGAGGCGTAATGTAATCGCCGCTCATCAACATTTCGCGCGCGATCGCAGCGTATCGCGGCTCGTCCGGTCCAATCAAACCAATATCACCGAGCCGGTAAAAGAAAAGGACGTAACACATCAGGGCCAGAATGACGACGATGATGTGGTCGGAGTACCGACGTAGCGCGGGTCTCATGCCTTTTAAAAGTATGTGAAAATATCACGGATGCACGGGAGCTTTAAAGAAATCATCGAGTACACGCTTGCTCGCCTGCTCCTCCAAACCTTCGGGCTTATGCCGCGACCCATGGCCCGCCGCGCCTCCAGAATGCTGGCCTGGCTTGGATTTCACCTGGCCCGCCGCCAGCGGCGGGCAGGGATTCAGAATCTTCGAATGGCCATGCCAAGCCTCTCAGATAAGGAACGCCGGCGAATTCTGCGTGGATGTTTTCAAAACCTTGGACGCCTCCTGGTCGAGTTCAGCCATTTTCCCGAGCTAAGCAAAGGCAACATTTCGCAATACGTGTTTCATGACGGCCTCGAGCATTATCTGGAAGGCTTACGCCGCGGCCGTGGAATTATTTTTATGGCGGCCCATTTTGGAGCCTGGGAGCTAAGCTCCTTTGCGCATTCCATCTACGGTTATCCGCTGAAGTTCATCGTCCGCGCGATCGATAATTCGCGAGTCGATGATCTGATTTCCCATTACCGCACCATGGGTGGCAATCGACCGATTCAGAGGCGAAGCGCCGCCCGCGACATTCTCAAAGCGCTCCGCCAAAATGAAGCTGTCGGAATCTTGTTCGATCAAAACACGACGCGAGACGAAGGGATTTTCGTAGACTTCTTCGGCATTCCCGCCGCAACCACCACCGCTATCGCCACCTTCGCCCTGCGCACCGGAGCAGCCGTGCTGCCCGGATTTTTGATTTGGGAAGAAAGCCAGGGAAAACATCGGTTGCGATTCGATCCGCCGGTGGAATTACTTAATACGGGTGACCTTGCCCGTGACGTCCTCGCAAACACGCAGATATTCAATCATATTCTGGAGGGTTATGTGAGGAAGTATCCGGATCAGTGGCTCTGGATTCATCGGAGATGGAAGACCAGGCCGGAAGGCGAGAACTCGATTTATTAAGTGTCAAATGATCAATAACCTTTAAAATTTACCGCAATGGCTGCCCGTACACCATGCTCTCCAGCCGCGCGATTCTCTCCTCCATGGGAGGATGCGTGCTGAAGAGGTTCATCAGTCCGCCGCCGCGGAGCGGGTTGACGATGAACATGTGAGCTGTCGCCGGATTCGCGTCTAGAGTCATGCGTTGCGAGCTGGCGTGGAGCTTCCGCAGGGCGCTGGCCAGCCATAGAGGATTCCCGCAGATTCGTGCCCCTGTCGCATCGGCCTCGTACTCGCGTGAGCGCGAAATGGCCATCTGAATCAGCGCTGCGGCAATCGGAGCAAGGATGATCATCGCGATTCCTCCAATCATGCCGCCCGCACCCTCGTCATCATCACGCCGGCCGCCCCCGAAGATCATCGCCCACTGCGCCATGTTCGCGAGCATACTGATCGCGCCGGCGATTGTTGCCGCAATGGTTCCAATCAGGATGTCGCGATTGCGCACGTGACCCATTTCGTGAGCCATCACGCCCGCCAACTCTTCTCTCGTGAGGAGGCGCAGAATGCCCTCCGTGGCAGCAACGGCCGCGTGATTCGGGTTCCGGCCTGTTGCGAAAGCGTTTGGAGCATCTGACGGAATGATGTACACCTTCGGCATCGGCATATTCATTTTCATCGCCAGGTCTCGCGTCACGCTGTACAGCACTGGGGCTTCAGCTTCCGACACTTCCTTCGCGCCATACATGCGCAGGACGATCTTGTCGCTAAACCAGTAACTGAACATGTTCATGACCATAGCGAACATGAACGCCATTATCATTCCCTGCCGACCACCGAATGCTCCGCCTATGAAGACAAGCAAAACGGTCAATCCGACCATGAGAACGACTGTTTTTGTTGCATTCATCAAATCACTCCTTTGGTCCATTTGGCGCCGAGGCTGTGTGCCAGCAACTCAACCGGGTGTACGACTTCAAGATGCATCCCAAATTTCTGAGCGCCGTACCTGAACTGAAACATACATCCTGGATTTCCGGTCGCCAATACATCTATATGCGCTTTTTGGATTTTTTCCATCTTTCTGTCCAGGATCTCCATCGACAACTCATTCTGGGTAATGTTGTAAATTCCCGCACTGCCGCAACATTGATCTGCGCCCTCGATCTCGACAAACTGGATTCCCGGAATTGCCTTTAACAGCGTTCGCGGCTCTGTTCGGATCCCTTGCCCATGAACGAGGTGACACGGATCATCATATCCGACACGCCGGTCCATCGGGGTTTTTAGACGCTCGAAAATTCGTGTTGAAACCAAAAACTCCGCAATGTCCTTCACCTTGGACGAAAACGCCCCAGCGCCATCGACCAAGAGCGGGTATTCCTTGAGCATCGCGCCGCAGCCGGAAGCATTAATAATGATGGCGTCAAGTTGCTCGATTGGAAATGCCGCAATGTTGGAGCGGGCCATCTGTTTTGCCGTGGTTCTCAGGCCTGCATGATTGGCCAGAGCACCACAGCAAATCTGGTTGCCGGGGACAACAACGTCGTAGCCCGCCGCCGTCAGAAGCCGGACCGATGATCGGTTGATCGAGCCAAGCATCGAATTCATGACGCAGCCACTGAAGAACGCGACGGTGCCTTGTTTCCTGCCCTCCGCTCGATAGTGGCTATCCAGTGCGAGACCGCTCTCCATTCCGATGTCGGGCATGAGCGCTTCCGCAGCAGCCATGCGCGGCGCCACTCGGCGTAGAAGCCCAGTCTCTCTCACAAACTCCTGAAGGCCAGAGTGCAGGTACAGTTGCAACATCCGAGCGACGAACTGAAACCGCCACGGATAGGGAAACACGTGTTTCAGCATGAGGCGCGAGATCCAGGCCGTGGAGCGCTCGTCGACAATTTTGCCCCTCATCTCTTCCATCATGTGGCCAAAATGCACGCCGGACGGACAGACGGTCTCGCAGGCGCGACAGTCCAGGCAACGGAACATATGTTCCACAAACGAGTCCGTGATTTTCGCCCGGCCTTCATCATACGCCCGCATTAGATAGATCCGGCCGCGCGGGGAATCCATTTCGTTGCCCAGCACGCGATAGGTTGGACACGAAGACAGGCACAGCCCGCAATGGACGCAGTCCAGGTACAGCGGCGCCTTCTGTGCGTCTTTGTGGTTAATTTCGTTCCCCGTCAACATGACGTCCTGCATTCAACCGGCCCTCGGGATCAAAGGCCTCCTTCATTTTTTTCATCAAGTCGTATTCGCTATCGGTCAACCCGAACGTCCCGATTCTCTGCCGCACTTCGAGAGGCGCTCTCTCGATCACAGCCCGATATTTGTTGCGAACGCGGCGAATCTGTTCAGCCCCGGAAACTTCCATGAGCACGATGCCATTCAGTGCATGTGCGATCCAGGCGGCCGGCCGGTATTCTTCTATCATTTCACGCACGTTGGTTGGAAGTCCTACGACTCGCAAAACAACGGGCCCCAATCGAGCGTATCGGGCCCGAAGCCTTTCCCAGGCGGCCGCTTCGTCTTCCGCTTCCAATAGCGTCCAGTCTCCAGACGGCAGATTCTTCAACTGCCAATCCACAGCGCGCGGATGTTCGCCGAACCGCAACCACACCTCGTTTTCCGGACCGGCCCATTCGCAAGAAATGGGCTGCAGAGCATTCTTGCGTACGGACGAAATCAACTGAGCTGCTTCATTTCCGTCAGCGGCGCGAGCAACGGCCGTCGCCGTCCTCGCGAATTTGGCCCTCAACTTTAAGCTGACCTCAACGATGATGACGAGAGTGCCCAAGGAACCGGTGTACAGTTTCGGTAGATCGTATCCCGTGACATTCTTTACCACGCGGCCACCGGCTTTTGAAATCCGCCCATCCACGTGAACAACCTTCATGCCGATGATCCAATCCCGAATCGTGCCTACCGCGCGAAATGGTCCTTGTGCATTGGCCGCAGCAATCCCGCCAATGGTCGCTTTCAAACCATTCCACGGATTGAGTGGCAAAGATTGGTTGTTCTCCAAAAGGGCGTGCTCCAGTTGTCCGAGCGTTATGCCAGCTTCCACATGGACCGTCAGGTCCGCCGGATTGTATTCGGTAATTCGCGAAAGCCGCGTCAGGTCAACGGCGCAGTCGGCGCGCCGGAGTGGATTTCCGAAATACGTCTGCGTCTCTGCCCCAATCGGAACGATCGCACCCTTTTCCGCAGAGAGGGCCTGCGCAAGTTCTTCTATGGATTCCGGCCGGAGGATCGTGGACGGCGAGAGATTGTCAATGATCGGGTGCGGGTTCAGGATTGGCTCCAGGTTAGGCCGAACACAGCGCGGAACACGTGATCCCCTCCTGGGACACCTGGGACAGGAGGGGTGGCTGCGCCACAAAGAAAAAGCTGCGAAGCCACCGCCGCCGGCGCAGACGTCTCGGACAAGGGGTGGAAAAGGCGAAGTCCCCTCCTTGGCAAAGGAGGGGTGGCCGCGCCATCAAGTAAATGGTCCCGTTCCTTTGGAGGCGCGGCCGGGGTGGTTCGTTCAAGTTCCGATAATCGGTGGCTTGAACCAACCATTCTTCCTTGTTTCGCCCTATCGGGCTCACATTCGCTCCGCTCATGCCCGTCTGGGCCCGCTAAGGAGGCTTCGCGGCATTTTCTTAATGGGCGCAGCCACCCCTCCTTGTCCAAGGAGGGGACTTCGGCTTTGCCTTCAGTTGTTTTCAATGCCCCTGTGTCCAGGGAAAGGTGTGCCACAGGGCAAGTTTTTCCATTCCTGAAAACAAAGAACTTATCGGAGCAGTTTCTGAAGACGGGATTAGGGTTTCTCACCCAGCAATATCTCCTGAACTCTTTTTCCGATTTCAGCCGTACTGGTTGTGCTGTGCTTTCCGATTTCGGTGCAGCTGCGCCGGGTTGGAAAGACTTTGGCGGGATTCAATAGGGCATCGGGGTTAAAGACGCGCTTCACGCGCATCATAGTATCGAGATCCGATTCTGTGAAAACCATCCCCATGAAATCCTTCTTCTCATAGCCGATGCCGTGTTCACCGCTCAGCGAGCCGCCCACGTCGACGCACAGCTTAACGATCTCTTCGCTCATGCCAAAAACTTTGCTGACGTGGTCCTGGCGGCGACCATCAAAGAGAATGAGCGGATGAAGATTGCCGTCGCCGGCATGAAACACGTTGGCCACGGGCAGGCCGTACCTTTGGGAAATGCGATCGATCGCAACCAAAACTTCGGGCAGACGCGTGCGCGGTATGACCGCATCCATCGTGATCATGTCGGGACTGATGCGCCCCATGGCGCCGAATGCGCCTTTCCGGCCTAGCCAGAGACGGGCGCGCTCTTCATCGTCTGTAGCAATGCGAACATTGTAGGCGCGATTCCGGCGGCAGATCTCGGCGATTGCGTCCGAAGTTTCTTCCAGGCCATCGCGGAAACCGTCGACTTCGATCAGCAATGCAGCGGCGGCGTCCCTGGGATAACCGGCTCTATAGACGGATGCCTCGACCGCCTCAATCGTTTTCGCATCCACGAACTCCAGAGCCGAAGGCACAATGCCTGCAGCAATCACATCCGAAACACACTGACTGCATTCTTCGACCGAATGAAATGCGGCGAGAAGCGTTTTGACCGCCTGGGGCTTGGGCAGAAGCCGAACGGTAATTTCGGTAACGATGACGAAGGTACCCTCCGATCCGACAATGGCGCCGAGCAGGTCCATGCCGATCGGTTCGCCCGAAGGGTGCCCGAAGCGAACAATCTCACCTTTTGACGTGACCGCCTCGATTGCAAGAATGTGATTCGTCGTCATACCGTACTTCAGACAATGAGGCCCGCCCGAGTTCTCTGCGACGTTGCCCCCGATGCTGCATGACATTTGGCTGGAAGGGTCCGGTGCATAATACAAACCGTAAGGCGCAACTGCCTGAGAGATGTGGATGTTCACCACTCCCGGCTGCACGACGGCCATACGGTTCTCCGCGTCAATCGATACAATCCGATTCATCCGTTGAAGCTCGATGATGATTCCACCTTCGATCGCCAACGCACCGCCGCTTAATCCCGTGCCCGCCCCTCGAGGCAGAAAGGGGATGCGATGTTCATTCGCAAGCCGGACGATTTGCGCAACCTGCTCGCTGGTTCGCGGCAAAACAACGACATCCGGTTTGTTCCTAAACAGCGTCAGCGCGTCGCACTCATAGACGAGTAGCTCAGTCTCGTCATCGATCACAGCCGAAGGGCCGAGAATCTGCCGCAGTTTATTGATGAGTTCTCTATCCACGGCTTTTCCGCTGCTCCTTCAGAATCCGGATCTGCTCCTTGACGAACTCGACCTGGGGAAAAGTCGGATTGGCCTCGACCAGCTTCTCCCAATACTGCAAGCAGGCTTCGGGATCATTTTTCCCATGCAGCATCGTGACGCCCATGTTGAAAAGCGTGCGAGGATTATTGGGATCCAACTCCAGAGATTGCTTGAACTGGGCAATCGCGTCATCGAAACGATTCTCATAGAACATGGCTGTTGCGAGGTCCGTACGGACGTTGGCGTTACTCGGACGCAGCTCCAATGCTTTAGCGTAAAGGCCGATCGCGTCCTTGAAATTCTTCTGTTCGAAGTGGATGTTGCCAAGCTCGACAAGTGCCTCAACGTTCTTTGGATTATTCTTGATCTCCGTCTGGAGTTGCTGGACGCGGGCCAAGTCCACCGGGGGAGGCTGCGGCTCCGATGGCTGACCTGACACGGAGCCTCGAGACGCACTGACGTCTTCCACCGGCAGCGGTATTGCACGGACCACATCCGGCGCTCGTTTTTTCGTCCACGTATATAGCGCGGCAAATCCGATCAGAAAACCGATCAGCAGAAACGCCCATGCTTGCTTACGCATGCCCCGATCATACCATTCCCCCTCGTGTGACGTATTAATGAAGCAAACCGTATTCCCCTCCTTGAGAAAGGAGGGTGCGTTGAGCCGTCCAAATCAGATCATCGTAATTCGGAAAAGCAGTACTACTTGCAGCTCATACAATACGGTGACAGCAACCTGTTGAACGCGGGCTTTAGCCCGCGTTCTCTCTGCGGACGATCTTGTCACTGTATTATCCGAGACTCACTAAGACACAAAAGTACTGAATAAAGCTCGATAAACGTCATCGGGGAAAGGAGCTCCGTGATGGCGCGAGCGCATCAGATCGATCACAGCTGTGTGAAATGAGAGATTGATTGGTGTCTGAATTTCCACGGCTAGAACCACGGAGAATCCGGCAAATTGTCTCCCGATCTTACGAAGTAACGGATTATCCAGGCGCTCAACGAGGCTCACCCGGACGGCGCGCGTGCCTTGCTCGAGGATCATGTTTATTCCGTCGTCGTTGGAAACGATCCAACCCTGCTTGCGGAGTACGTCGTTGGCTGCGCGGAGAATCGGGCCGGCAAGATTCAAGGACCGGCCGTTGGCCCGCTCCTGATCGTATCGGCGCCGCTGCGCCGGCTCGCCCAGTACGGAGTATGCCTGGTTGATGGCTGCCATTTGAGCAGCCGCGTCAGGAGTAGGATTCCGGTCGGGATGGTAGCGCATGGCAAGCTCTCGATAGGCTTTGTGGATCTCCTCGGTGCTCGCCTCAGGCGTGATCTGAAGCAATTCATAATAATCGGCAGCCATCACTCACTCCCGAAGCAACAGGTGCGGTAGGCCTCCGCCACCGAAACCTCACCCGCAAGCGCCAGGTCTACGGCCTGTCGCGTCATGGTCATAAGGCCGCTGTCGCGGGCCGCGCGGCGAATCTCGAATTCCGTTCCGGCGAGAAGCCGGTCGCGTAGTGGACCACGGATCTCCAGGAACTCATAAACGCCGATGCGGCCCCGGCTGCCGCTGAATCGGCAATGGGGGCATCCCTTGCTCTGCCGGAGTTGAGACTGCTGATGTTCTTTTATGGACAAGCCCTCGAGGTAAATCGGACGGGGGAAATCAGGCTCCGTGCACGAACGGCAATTGAGGCGCACTAACCGTTGACCGATGATTCCAATCAGAGCCGATGCAACAACGGTGCGGTCGACCTCAAGCTCAGATAATCGAAAGAGGGCAGAAACACTGTCGGTCGCATGAACTGTGGACAGGACAAGGTGGCCGGTCATCGCCGCATGAAAAGCGGTATGCGCCGTGTCGGAATCGCGAATCTCGCCTACGAGAATCACATCCGGATCCTGCCTCAGGATGGATCGGAGGGCTTTGGCGAAGGTCAGACCTGCTTTGTCGTTCACCTGCACCTGACTGATGCCGTCGACCTCATATTCGATGGGATCTTCGATCGTCACGATATTCAGCGGTTCCTGTCGAATTTCGTTCAGAAATGCATAAAGCGTCGTTGTCTTGCCGCTACCTGTCGGGCCTACCGCCAGCACCATTCCTTGGGTCCGCCGAATCATCGCATGCAGGCGCTCCCCAATGGCCGGTTGGAACCCAAGCTGCGAAAGCGTCATCAGGGACCGGCCGCGCCGTAATAGTCGGATGACGATCTTTTCGCCCCACCGGGTTGGAAGAACGGAAACGCGTATATCGATCCTGTTGGATTCTTCTGCCGTGATGTGGCCGTCCTGCGGAATTCTGCGCTCGCTGATGTCGAGCCGCGCGAGAACTTTGATTCGCACAACCAGGCTCTCGTGCATCCAACCCGGGATTTCCAGGTGTTCCTTGAGCAAGCCGTCTACACGGTAGCGAACTCGCGTCGCGGCGCGGCCGGGCTCGATGTGGATATCGCTGGCATCCAATTTCGCTGCTTCTTCAAAAATCATTCTCTGGATACGCACAACCGGCGGATGTTCCTCGGCTGGCGTGCGCGGTTTTTGTCGCTCGACTATCGCTGGTAATTGGGACATGTTTCACTTCAAGGCGGGTTTGGGTGGCGGGCCAAGCTATCACATCACACCGACGGGAATGCGTCAATAGATTAGAGGGACGCGGGACAACGATGATGGCATTCAACTGCTCTCATGACATAATCCGCGCTGCGCAGCAAACCCGGTCCAGGGACGAGAGCTATTTACTCCATCGCAGTCACCGGGTTGCCGTTGCGCCTGGCCCGCGCTGTTCAGGATCCTGAGCGGCTAAAACAGTCCATGTTGAGCCCGGCAAAAAACAGCCGCTCGCGCTGGCAGGGGCGGATTTTCAACAGCACGTCCAGATTTGTGGACGTGCTGTTGTTTTTCCCACGTACCGAACCGGTTGTGGCGGAAGACAAGGAAGTAGAAGTACTGCTCAAACTCGACCGCTCGAAACCAGGAAGAAGTTCGATCTGAAAGACATGTTGTACATGGGAAAGCTGGAGTTGTAGGAAAATCGAGTCATGATCCTCGACGTAACTGTGCCCATAACAAACAGCATGCCGGTGTGGCCGGGGGACCCACAAGTTCGCCTATCGCCGAAGTCGCATCTGTCGAGAGACAAGAGCCACACCGTGAAACTGACCGCGATCGAGATGGGCTCGCATACCGGCACCCACGTGGATGCGCCGTATCATTTCGTTGAAGGCGGAAAACGGCTGCACGAAATTCCGCTGGAACAATTGACTGGAAAGGCCACAGTCTTGGAAATCGCCGGAGTGCGATCGATTGGACTCGGAAACTTGGAGCACCTGAAGTGGGATGGAATCGAAAGAGTGCTGTTCAAGACGGACAATTCAAAGCATTGGCAGGACGGAAAATTCTACGAAGAGTTCATCTACCTGGAGCCGGATGGTGCGGAGTTCCTTGTCCAGCGCGGAATTCAGTTGGTGGGAATCGATTATCTCTCGATTGATAAGTTCAAATCGGAAAAACATCCCACGCATTTTGCGTTGCTGACCCGGGATATCGTCATTCTTGAGGGGCTCAATTTGAGCAAAGTGCCGGCAGGTGAATACACGCTCCTTGCCCTGCCGTTGAATCTGCAGGATGCGGATGGAGCACCGTCGCGAGTAATACTCACGAATTAATCACACGAGGCACAAGGACACAAAGGCACAACGAATGCGAATTCAAACAATCAAGGCAAGAGAGGTTTTGGATTCTCGTGGGAATCCGACCGTCGAAGTGGATGTTGTTTTG
>WNGD01003793.1_pt1 | contig 15107 bp, 12 predicted proteins | sample 5400671 | NCBI WGS metagenome assembly WNGD01 (sample SAMN13153369, study PRJNA577476) | soil metagenome | isolation source: 40 cm soil or saprolite under grassland replicate 2 | place: USA:California | collected 2016-06-15 | reverse complement strand
TGCCCACCTCGCGCGCCACGCGCAAGACCTCCGAGGCGAACCCGTTCAAGGTATCCACCATCGTGTTGATCGTGCTCTTCAGCTCCAGGATCTCGCCCTTCACGTCCACCGTGATCTTCTTCGAGAGGTCGCCCTTGGCGACCGCGGTCGTCACCTCCGCAATGTTTCTCACCTGACCCGTGAGGTTCGCCGCCATCGAGTTGACGTTGTCGGTGAGGTCCTTCCAGGTTCCGGCCACTCCGGGTACCTGCGCCTGGCCCCCGAGCTTGCCGTCGCTGCCCACCTCGCGCGCCACCCGCGACACCTCCGAAGCAAACCCGCCGAGCTGATCGACCATCGTGTTGACAACCTTTCCTATCCGCAGGAATTCACCCCGCAACGGCCTGCCGGCGATCTCCGGCAGCATCCGCTGGGAGAGATCGCCTCTCGCGACCGATTCGATGACTCGCGCCATCTCCGCGGTCGGCCGGACGAGATCTCCGATCAGCGTGTTCACCGAGTCCACGCAGTCGGCCCACGACCCCGTCGCTGCGGGCAGCTTGACGCGTTGATTGATCTGCCCTTCCCTTCCGACCTCGTCCCGGATACGCGCGAACTCGTCGGTCACCTTCTCGTTCACCTCCACCACGTCGTTGAACGCCTGTGCGATTTCCCCGTCGATCCCTATCAGATCCATGGGCAGGCGAACCGAAAAATCGCCCCTTTTGAACGCTCGCAAGGCACTCAAAAGGCCTTTGCGGTCCAATACGTCCGGGATAAATTGCAGATTTGTCATTTTCGACCTCTCAACAAGCCTGTTTCTCCAATACCGCGCCGCAGTGCACCAGATTATGTACATTCGGGATCGGCGTTGCTTACTCTCGCGATCCTTTCTTGGTGCCTTGGCGTGAGTCGCGCCCTTACTCCGGCTGGCACGTCTGCGACGAGGACTCTCACGGTCCTGGGCAGAAGATGACCACGATATCAAGATACAAAACCATGATAGTGCGTCAGGTATCGACGCTCTATCGAGGTTGCTTGATAATTCTGTAGCGACACAACGGCATTGCGTAGCCGTATCACTATAGTTTATCCGCCGAACGCTCTACTGCGTTTCGGCCTACAGATGTCCGATTGCTTTCTCCAGTTTTCTGTGACGCATGCTGCCAGCGCAATCCAAAAGCCCGATGCTCGCCCGCCATGAGCCAAATGGATCAAGCGTCGGAGCGTCCCAGCGATCATGGTCTGCAATTTCCGACGCGTAGATTGAGCGTTTCATGGACATGACCGCCCGGGCGTTCGTCGATATGCCAGCCTCCGATCACGGCTTGAAGATCTTCTCCAGCTGTCCTGTTTCCGCGCAAGCGCAGTCCGAGAGATGCATTCGGGAGTTGCAGGAGTTCGCGCGCGCTAGCGAAGGAGCCGGGCACGAAGGTGCCCTCGTGTTTACCGACAACAGCCAGCTGGATCCCTGGCTCGTCTCGCAGATCATCGTCGAGTCCACTGAGCGTCTGTGCCCCCTGGTGGCGATTCAGCCGGCGTACATGCATCCCTACAGCGTGGCCAAGATGATCGCGTCGTTCGCGCATCTGTACGGCCGCCGCCTGTATCTCAACATGGTAGCGGGGGGATTCAAGAACGATTTGCTGGCGTTGAACGATCTCACGCCCCACGACGAGCGTTATGCCCGGCTCCTCGAGTACACCACCGTCATCCAGAGCCTCCTGCAGACGACGGATCCGGTCACCTTCGAAGGGCGATACTACAAGGTCACCAACCTCAAGCTAACGCCGCCGCTGCCGGCCGAGTTGATGCCGGGCGTGCTCGTCTCGGGGTCCTCGGAAGCCGGCATGGATGCGGCGCGGCAACTGAAGGCCACGGCCGTCGAGTATCCCAAGCCGCCGGCCGAGTACACGGACGCGCTTCCGGCGAGCATCGCGGCGAGGGGCATCCGCATCGGCGTCATCGCGCGCTCCAAAGATACCGAGGCCTGGTCGGTCGCTCGCGCGCGGTACCCGGAAGACCGCAAGGGCCAGCTCACCCACCAGCTCGCTATGAAGGTCTCGGACTCGTCCTGGCACCGGCAGCTCTCCGAGCTCGGAAAGACCGAGTCGGGAACGGAGAGCCCGTACTGGCTGGTGCCGTTCCAGAACTACAAGGCCGTCTGTCCTTTCCTCGTCGGAAGCTACGATCGGGTGGCGGAGGAAGTGGCGCGCTATGTCGACGTCGGCTACCGCACTTTCATTCTCGACGTGCCCGCGAGCGTGGAAGAGATGCGTCATACCGGCGTCGTGTTCGAGCGCGCCATCGCGCGTTGCGTCACGGCATGACCATGCTTTTACAGCAGGGGGTGACGGCGCAAGCGCAGGCGCGCCCCGAGGCGACGGCTCTGGTATTCAAGAATGCGCGCCTCAGTTACGGGGACCTCGAGGAGGCGAGCAACCAGCTCGCCCATCTGCTGAAGGAAGCGGGATGCCGGCGGGGAGATCGGGTCGGCCTGCTGATGCCCAAGATGCCCACGGCGATCGTGGCAATGCTCGGTGCGTTGAAAGCCGATGCGATCTACGTGCCGCTCGATCCCGCCAGCCCGGCAGCGCGACAAGCGCGCGTGCTTGAGGTCAGCGACTGCCGCTGCATACTGGCTGCCGGCCCTGTCAGCCAGAATCTGCGCGGCGCCCTCGCCGCTACGACGCTCGCGCAGCCGCCCATGATCGGATGGCTGGACGAAGGCGCACCGTCCGAAGCCGATCCGGCGCCGGCCTTCACCCTACACGATCTCCCCGCCTACCCGGCGACGCCGCCCGCCTGTGCCAACACCGACGAGGACGTGGCACACATTCTGTTTACTTCGGGCTCCACCGGAACCCCCAAGGGCGTAATGATCACCCACGCGAGCGTGGCGCATTTCCTCAGGTGGGCGAACAGATACTTCGGCACCGCCCCGTCCGATCGCATCTCTCAGCACCCGCCCTTGCATTTCGATCTTTCGACGTTCGATATATTCGGCACGCTCTGGGCAGGGGCGGAGCTGCACTTGGTGCCCCAGGAGCTGAATCTCCTGCCGCACAAGCTGGCACAGTTCATTCGCGAAGCCCGGCTCACGCAGTGGTTCTCGGCACCCTCCGTCCTCAATCTCATGGCGAAGTTCGACGTCATCGGCCAAAACGACTTCCCAAGCTTGCGCCGGGTGATGTGGTGCGGGGAGGTGATCCCGACGCCTACCCTGGTCCATTGGATGCGGCGTTTGCCGCACGCGCGCTTCACCAATCTCTACGGTCCCACGGAGGCGACCATCGCGAGCAGCTACTATGCGGTCCCGCGTTGCCCGCGCAACGAGCGCGAGCCGATCCCCATCGGCGACGCATGCGACGGCGAGGAGCTGTTGATCCTCGACGGGCGACTGCAGCCCGTGGCCCCCGGCGAGATCGGCGACCTCTACATCCGAGGCACCGGCTTGAGCCCGGGCTACTGGCGCGACCAGGAGAAGACCGATAGCGTGTTTCTTCCGTGTCCCGGTGGGGCGGGTCCACGCGACCGCATTTACAAGACCGGCGATCTGGCGCACCGCGGCGCCGACGGTCTGTTCTATTTCCTGGGCCGTGCCGACACGCAGATCAAGAGCCGAGGCTACCGGATCGAGTTGGGCGAGATCGAGGCGACACTCCACTCGCTCCCGGCCTTGCGCGAGAGTGCCGTCGTCGCGATTCAATCCGATGGCTTCGAAGGATGGCTCATCTGCTGCGCGTATGCCCTCACGCCGGACAGCGTGGTCTCCGTCGAACACCTGCGAAGGGATCTGGCGAGGTCGTTGCCTGCTTACATGCTTCCGACTCGCTGGGCGCGGTACGAGGCTCTGCCCAAGAACGCCAACGGCAAGATCGACCGTCCCCGGTTGAAGAATGCGTTCTTCTCCGCCGAGTCCCACCAGGCGCAGCTGGAGGCGCCGTCGCCCGATGAAGCCGGCAGGGCGGACCGCATGCTCGGCGCGGCATCGGGGCAAAGTTAGAGGAGCACCGAATGACGGACATGAACGCGATCATCGGGCGCCTCGGCGCTCTCTTTTTGGAGAGTCTCCACATCGAGGCGCCGTCCCCGGACACCGATCTTTTCGAGACCGGCATTCTCGATTCGCTTCAGCTGGTGGAGTTGCTGGTGCAGCTCGAGCAGCGTTTCGGTTTCAAAATCAAGATCGACGACATCGATCTCGACGATTTGCGCTCGCTCGAGAGGATCGCCCGGTTGGTCGCGGCACGCACGGCGGGCGCCGGCACCCAGACCGCGCAGCTGCTGTCCCTCGAGGTCCGTCACGGTGCGGGAAATCAGGGCGGGAACCAGCCGGGAATCCGGTCCGGAGACACCGAACCCTGGACAGGAGAACTGCAGCTCCCCTCGCGCAGCGTGAGATAATGAGACCGGCTTTCCGGCGCCGTCTTTGCTGACCTGGGATCGAGCTGCCATGGCCACGCTTCGCACCCTTGCCGAGGATGACATTCCCGCTGCTGCAGCGCTCTTCGGGCGCGTGTATCCGAAGCAGCGTTGGGCTTCACAGGCTGCGTGTGAGGCCTACTTCCGGGAGATACTCTTCGACAACCCATGGCGCGACCTCGACCTGCCCTCCTGGGTGGCCGAGGAGGACGGTCGCATGGCCGGCTTCGCAGGAGTGATGCCGCGTCGGATGCTCTTCCGCGGACGCCCGATCCGCGTCGCGGTGGGATGTCAATTCATGGTAGACCCGAACCGGCGCAACGGTCTCACAGCGCTGCAATTGGCCAGAGCGGCGCTTTCCGGACCTCAGGATCTGTTCATCGCCGACGGAGCGAACGAGCTGTCCCGGCAGATGTGGACAGGGCTCGGCGGGACGGCCCCGTTGCTCTACAACCTTCACTGGACCCGCCCGCTCCGCCCGGTGCGGTTTGCGCTGTCGCTTCTGGAAGAGCACCGCGCGCTCCATCCTGCCTTGACCCTCGCGGCGCGCCCACTGGGCGCCTTGGCCGACGCGCTGGCAACCCGGTTGCATCCGAACCGGCTCGACCAAGAAGACGCCGAACTCACGGAAGACGCACTGGATGCGGCTGCGATGCTGGCCCACCTGCCCGCTGTCGCGGACGGCAGAGCGCTGCAGCCGGAGTACGATCCGCGCTCCCTCGCCTGGCTGCTCGAGCAGACGGCCTGCAAGGTGCGCCACGGAAAGCTGCGTGCGCGTGCTGTGCTCGAAAGCGGACGCCGGCTGATCGGGTGGTACCTCTATTACCTGCGTGCGGGTGGGGTGAGTGAAGTGGTCCAGATTGCAGCCTGCAACGGCTCGTTCGGCCGCGTGTTGCAGCGACTCCTCGCCGATGCCTGGCGACAGGGTGCGGCGGCAGTGCGGGGACGCCTCGATCCGCGCCACGTTCAGGAGTTTTCGGATCGGCAATGCTGGTTCCGGCGCGAAGGTACATGGACCCTGGTCCACTCGCGTCACGCGGACGTCACCGTCGCCATCAATCAAGGGAACGCCTTTCTCAGTCGTCTCGAGGGCGAATGGTGGCTGCGCTTTCAGGGTGGGTGAGGCAAATGGATCAAGTCCGGACGATACTTCGCTTCATCGGGCGTTACTACGATCTCCCCGGACGCGGCACAGCGTGGGTCGCCCGCAGACCACAGAAGTTGACTTGACGGGCCCTGGCAAACCGGCAATCAAGCATTCCACTATGGATCCAAGGCACACGACGCATGGTCCTGGGACAACACCGGCAGACCGTTCGGGTGAGCCGGGCCCTACGAGCACCAGGTACCGGACTTCCGTCGTCGTGGTGCGCGACCTGCAGACTCTGTCGGGTTTCGTCCCAGCTTGGGAGGACCTGGCAGCGGCGGCGATTGAACCCAATGTGTTCTACGAGCACTGGATGCTGCTGCCGGCTCTGGAAGCATTCGGCGCCGGCAAGGACATCGCCGTCGTTCTGGTGCTGATCCACGACCGCCACAACCCGGATGCTCCGACAAAATTGGGCGCGCTGTTTCCACTGGAACCGATCCAGCGCTTCAGAAAGCTCAAAGTGTCCGCCGTGAGCCTCTGGCAGCACCTCCACTGCTACGTGTGTACGCCCCTGGTGCGCGCGGATTCCGCCAAGGCGTCCATGGTCGAGTTTTTTCGGTGGTTTCAATCGGGCGGGGCAAACGCTTCCCTGATGGAACTGAGGTGCATATCCGGAGACGGCCCGTTCCACAAAATGCTAATCGACCTGTCCAACGAACTCGGGTTGCGGAACTGTGTAACCGACATTTTTACGCGCGGTCTGTGGCATGCAGGATACGACAAGAACACAGCTCCCGAGTCGGCGGTATCGGGCGACCTGCGCCGGAGGCTGCGCCGCAAGGAGAAGCGTTTGCGCGAGCGTGGCCGGGTGGAGCACCTCGCAGTACGCTCGGAGGACGACGTCGGGCGCTGGATCGACGAGTTCCTCCAGATCGAGGCGAGCGGCTGGAAGGGTCAGCGCGGCAGCGCGTTGGCTTCTTCGGAGAGCGATCGCCGCTATTTCACGCAGATTGTGACTTCCGCCTTTCGCCGCAGCCGCCTGCTCATGCTCGGCCTCAATTTCGATGATCGTCCCATCGCGCGCCGATGCGCATTCGTCGCCGGTGAAGGATCGTTCGCATTCAAAACGGCGTATGACGAGGAATTCGCGGATTTCTCGCCCGGGACGATGCTCGAGATGGACAGCATACGGCAGCTTCAAACGCTGCCCGGAGTGCGATGGATGGATTCCTGTGCGAGCACTGACAACTTCCTGGTCAATCGGCTCTCGAACGATCGGAAAACGATCCAGAGCCTTGCCATCGGCGTGGGCGCGCTGGGCGAACTCCTGGTTTCGGGCCTGCCGCTCTTGCGATGGACGACTCGCCAGATTCTGAAGATGTTTTCCGCAGACAAACCGGGCGATTCCCCCGCCAAGACCCCGGAACCCTGGGTGGCTCAGAATTTCACGGAATGAAGGAGGCGAAGACATGCAAACTGTAAATCGCGCCGCAGCACCATACTTGGGCGACCTTGGCGCCGGCGAAGCGGCCGTTGCGGGCCGTTTTCTTGAGATCGACCCGGAAACATTTCGCACCCATTTCAACCGCAAGCCGTTTCTCTTCAGGCACCATCTATCGGATCATCCGCTGTTCCGGCTTCCCCGGCTGGCGGAGCTCGCCAGAACGCTGCCCCCCAGCATAGTCGAGTACAACGCCGGAAAAATCCCGGTGAGCCTTCCCGACCAGGAGAACACTCCCTACACGGGTCTGTCCGCCGAGGAAACCGTCAGACGAATCGAGGAGTGCAGCTCGTGGATGGTGCTCAAGCGCGCCGAGGCGGACCCCGAGTGTCTGGCAGTCCTCAACCAGTGTCTGGACGAGATCGAGCCGCTGTCGGAGCCGATCGAACCGGGCATGTGCGAGCGCGAGGCCGCGATCTTCGTCACATCTCCCGGGTCGGTCACGCCCTACCACATGGATAAGGAGATCAATTTTCTGCTGCAGATCCGCGGTAGCAAGACAATCAGCGTATTCAGCGCGTCGGATCGGGAAGTACTCTCGGAACAGGAGCTGGAGAAGCATTTTTCCGGGCCGGCGATTCACCGCAACATGGTCTTCCACGAGCGATATCAGGAACGCGCGACAGTCTTCGAGCTCAAGGCAGGGTACGGCATCCACATTCCAACGACCGACCCGCACTGGATAAAGAACGGCGACCGCGTATCGATCTCGTTCAGCAACGGCTTCAAGACGCGCGCCTCGTTGCGACGCGGCTGGGTCTACAATGTAAATGGCCGGATGCGCAAGATCGGGCTGGACCCAGTGCCCTACGGTAAAGGCGCCTTGCGCGATGCGATGAAATTGCAGGCATTCCGCGCGCTCTGCCGCGCGCAAAGATGGCTGAACATACAGCCGGCTGGCAGCTGAGGCAGGGAGTGGACGCGATCAGTCCGGTGACGCCTGTTTCGAAACACCGCGTCCCGACGACGCGCGCCCACGTTCCAGGACATCGCGGAAGAGGCGCTCGTGAGCGGCAACAAACGGTTCGACAGTGTGTGTCGCCAGGTAATGCGCTCTGACGCGTTCCGGCAGCCCATCCCGGACCTGGGCCAGGACGCCGGCAATGGCCTCCGCGAGATGCTCGGGAGTGGTGGCTGCGCCCAGACGGTGCGCGGCGATCACTCCGTCGGGGTCCACGGTCGAAACCACCGGCAGGGCTCGCGCCCACGCCTCCAGGAACGTCGTGGGAAAGCCTTCGATGCTCGATGTACAGACAAGCACGTGCGCACGTAGATATGCCTCGTGCAGTTGCTCGTCCGTGGCGCCGCGATGCAGCGAGACGTTCGACAGCGACTTCGCGCGCGATTGCAGTCGCTGCACGTACTCCTGATTCGGGTCGCCGCTGCCGACCACGTTGAACTCCCAGGCGGGTCTGGCGGCAGCGAGATCGAGCAGAATCTCGAGCCGCTTCACCGGCGCGAGTCTGCCGACCCAGAGAATGCGCGGCCACGCGTCGCGTGCTCGCGCCTGAATGACCACGGGATCGAACGCCACATCGGGCGTGCAACTCCGGATCACGGTCGATTCAGTGTCGAATGCCGCGTACAACTGCTTCCGCTGGCTCTCCGTCTGCGCGATAGCGGCGTCGGCGTACCGCAGTCCGAACCGATAGAGCAGTCGTTGTCTCGCGGTTCGAAGCAGCGGGAGCGCCGGATCGCAGTCGCCGTCTGACGCGAGCGAGAACACGAATCGTCGCCCTCGCAAGCGGCACCATGCCGCCACCTGACCGGTCAGGAGGTCACCTGCCATCTGGTGGTAGATGTCCGCCCCGGCTCGTCGCATCGCGCCGACTACCCCAGTCCATCGTGGATGCACGAATCGCACACCCCGCAATCCCTGGTGCCCGACATACGCCTTGAAGATCTGGATGCCGTCGTGCCAGACGCCATCGTCCTGACCGTGGTCGAGCGTGACGAACGCGACTTTGTGGCCGTTCGCCGCGAGCCCTCGCGCCAGAAACACCTGTTGGCGCTCGGCCCCTCCGATATGGCGTGGATGAGCAGCGCGCGTGAGGAGGTCGTAGCACTGCAGGCCGACTAAGCAGACGCGGAGCGGAGTCATGCCTGCGCCAGCATGTCGCGGAGCGACTGCTCCAATGAGATCGTCGGGACCCACTGCGTGGCCTCGCGCAGCCGGCTCGAGTCGCCAAAGACGCTGACTGGATCGTTGGCCCGAACGCGCGACGGGTCGATCCGAATGCGTGGGGAATGTCCGGAAACGCGGGACAGCATGTCCAGCATTTCCCGCACGCTGACCGCAATATCCGAACTCACGTTGTAGATCCCACCGCTCTTGCCCTGCTGGACGAGCAGCCAGTACGCGCGAACCGCATCCCGAACGTCGATGTAATCGCGTGCCGTATGGAGGTTTCCGACACGGACCTCCTCCGCGGCGGCGAGAAACTGATGCACGAGTGACCCGGCGATCCAGCGCGGCGGCAAGCCGGGACCGACGAGGTTGAAAGTGCGTGCGATGAGCACGTCGACATGGCATTCGGCCCCCAACCACAGGCACGTGAGCGACTGCGCCAGTTTGGTGTTGCCGTACAAGGACGCGCCGCCACACGGGGCGGTCTCGGTGAGCGGGCTGGGCGCGGAGGGGGCGTACTCGGCCGCCGAGCCGATGCTCACAATGCGTAGGCGGCGGCTCCCCTCGCGCAACCCAAGAAGGAGACTGACCGTGCCGCCGACGTTGACCCGCCACATTTCCGATTCCGCCGCCGGCGGCATCAGCCCCGCGAGATGAATGACCCAGTCGGGCGGCTCTCGTCTGGCGAGCGCGGCCACTGCCTCGGCATTGGTCAGGTCGATCGCATGCGCGGCATCAAGATCCGCGGCCGCACTGACGTCGATGTCGATACCGATGATCCGCACCGATGCGCCGGCCTGGCGCAGGAACTGCACCAGGTATCGTCCGGTAAACCCCGACACGCCAGTAATCCAGAGCACTCCCGTCATGTCCCGGCGCCGAGAAAAATCTCGGCGTTCTCGGCAAATTCTTCCTGTGCCTTGGCGTAGTCGTCCATGCGGCCGATGTCGAGCCAGTAGCAGTTCTCGCGGTAGCAGGCAACCTGGCCGCCTGCGGCGTGAATTCGCGTGATTAGATCGGGCATGTCCAGCTTCTCGCCGTCCGGCACGTGCTTCAAGACCGAGCGGCTCATCGCGTACACGCCCATGCTCACTTCGAAGTGATATGTCGGCTTCTCTCGATAGCCGACAAAACGTCCGCTGTCATCGCTTTCAATCACGCCAAAATCTATCGGAACGTCGCGGCGGTAGACAGCTACCGTGGCGTCCGCGTGCTGGTGACGGTGGAACTCGAGCAGCCGGCTGAAGCTCACGGTCGTAAGCAGGTCGCCATTCATGACCATGAATGGTTCAGTCAGTTGCTCGCGAATCAGCGCCAGCGGGCCGGCGGTGCCGAGAGGGTGCGCTTCGCGGCAGTAGGTGACCTCGACACCGTACTTAGCGCCGTCTCCGACGACAGCCATCAGCAGTTCCGATAGGTATCCCGTGAGCAGAACCACCTGCCGCAGGTTGTGCGCCGCGAGTCGACGCAGCAGGATCTCAAGGACGGGCATCTCGCCGAGCGGGACGAGTGGCTTGGGGAAAACCGTCGTCAACGGGCGCAGGCGTGTGCCCCGGCCTCCAGCAAGCAATGCCACCTTCACCTGATCATTGGGGATCTGCGACATGCTGGCTCCTACTGGACGTTGTGCCAATTGGGCTGGTACTCGTCGGCCGTGACTGCAATTGTCTTTGCTCGATATCAGCAACGCGAAAAGCGGCGATAGCTGGACGGCCAGGATGATCAGCGGGCAGACAACCCGCCTCCCCTGAACACCCTGGACAGGTACCACCCGTAGGTCTTTAGGATCCCCTCTTCCAGAGAGACCTTGGGTTCATAGCCGGTGAGCTGAAACGTGGCTGTCATGTCCGGGCAACGACGCCGAGGCGAGCCGGGCGTGTCCGCCTCCTGCCTGATTCCTTGCTTCTTGCCGGTCGTCTTCAGCACGAGCGCTACTAACTCGCCGATCGAAACCTCCGGCCGCTGGTTGCCGACGTTGAGCGTCGCTCCCTCGCCTCGCGGCGCCTCGGCACTCAAGCGAATCAACTCGACCGCGTCGTCGATGTAGCAGAAGGTCCTCTGATGGTTCGGGGAAAAGACCGGTATGTCAGTTCCCTCGGGTGCATCATAGCTCTTGTTAAGCAGTTCCGGAATCGCGTGTGACAACCCCATCCTCGGTCCGTAGAAGTTGTGAGGTCTGACGATCGTGAATGGCACCTCAGAATGGCGGCACATGGCCTCACCATAGATCTTAGAGAGCATGTAGGAAGTTCTCGGGCGCTTCAAGTCGGGCACCGTGATGGGCGTATCTTCCGGAGTGGGGATGCGCATGCCAAATGCCTCGAGTGTTCCCGCGTATACTTCACTCGTCGAAGCAAAGACAAACCTGCGCAAGTTTCTCTGACGTCTCGCCAATAGAATGAGGTTGGAAAGCATGGCGAGGTTATCCCAAAGGACAGCATATGGCCGCTTGATCACGTGCGCGACGCCGATGATAGCCGCCAAGTGATAGATGAACTCATAGTCCACGGAGAGCGCCGCCATCTCGTTCTCGTTCAATGCATCGGCTCGCATCATCCGCACGCCTGGCTGACAAGAAAAGTCACGCAGATCTGCGTCCATCACGCCGCGGGAGAAGTTGTCCAATAGGTGAACCTCATGGCCTCGCTCGCGCAGGTGCTTTGCCAGGAACAAACCAATGAATCCAGCACCTCCAGTAATCAAAGCCTTAGGCATTGGATACGCCTCTCCCGATGCTTCCGACGCGACAGCCGAGTCTGGAGAGGGATTCAAGTTGGTGTCTTGTCAACACACGGTTTGCGTCGAAAATGACCGGCCGCCTCGAGCCGAGCCAGCGCTCGAGATCCCATCGTCGGTATTCTTGATGCGGCACCGCGAATACAACCGCGTCCACGTCCGGATCGGGCATCCCGCGCACCACGCGGGCCTGCGCTTCGGACCATTGCTGCACCAGCGGGTCGTGGGCCAGGACTTCCGCTTCTCGTTTGATGGCTTCCGCTACGAATACCTCTGACGGAGAGGATCGGGTGTCGCCCACATCTTGGCGGTAACTGATACCCAGCAGCAGAATTCTCTTCCCCTTCAGGCTGCCTCCCAGCAATCTTTCCACTTGATCCAACGACACTAAGGGCATTCGCCGATTGACCTCGATGGCCAGATTACAGAATGGAAAATCAAGGCTGCCCATGCCGAAAAGCTGCTTGACGGAAAGGTAGGCGAAAAGCGGGTCTTTCGTGAGGCAGTATCCGCCGACGCCGAATCCTGGTTGTCTCATGTTGGAATGTGTCGGCCGCATGCGGATGGCGTCAATGACCTCGAACAGGTCGACATTGACTGACTCAGCGAAGCGACCCCATTCCTCCATGAACGCGATGGTGACGGCACGATAGCTGTTTTCCAGGACCTTCCCGATCTCGGAAGCGGTGGTCCCTTGGAGACGGGTCAGCGGAAAATCCCTTGTGTTAATGATTGTGGAAAGGAATTCTTCGCACATCTCGGCGGCGGCGACCGTCGTACCCGCGTACACCCGCCAGAAATTGACAATCGAATTCAAATGGTCGCTTCCGGGCATGACGCGCTCGTAGGAATGAGCGACATGGACCGAGTCGGGAGCGAGGCCCCGCTTCCTCAACGCATCGGCGAGGACAGGCACGACTACTTTTTCGCAAGCGCCAGGGGGCACGGTCGTCTCCACGATCACGAGGGATCCACGCTGCAGCTGTTCGCCAAGTACCTGGATAGCTCGCCGGAAGGGTTGCATGCTGATCGACGGGCTACCATGAATATCGCTGATATCGAGCGGTACGTTGACGACAACGGTCTTGGCTCTGGAATACCAAGCGGAATCAGTGGAAGCTTTGAGGTTGCCTGCTTCGTGGCCTTCCCGGACGGCGTTGAGGAGCATGGAATCGACGCTAGGCATAGGAAACCTGCCTTGGTTGATTCCTTCGATCCGCTCTAGACCCTCTGGCGTACCCAGGTCAATGCCCATGACATTGTAGAGAGGGCTTCCATGCGAATCTCTGGCCCTCGCGACGGCCGCAGCCATAGCAGCACCCACGAACCCGAGCCCCTGAATGCAGACCACCGGTAGAGCCCTATTACGGAAATTCACCTCGGCGGTGTTTTTCATTTTCATGGTACGACCCGCCTTCTTGATGCCCGGGTCGCCTCAAGCAGCGCAACGAAGGCTAATGAACGTCCCTGCGCAGGGACACGCCAGCCTCTTCGGCCTGCGCGGCGCGCAGTCCGATACGATCTGCGGATGAATTGGCTGCGTAGAACGACATTTTCTGCGAACCCGGCGTGCCAAACAATGGTCGGGGCCGGTCGCTGCTTGTCGAACTGCCTCGATACTCCCGCGTGCACCAGCGCCTCGGCCAGATGGCTGCCGATGAACCCGCCAGCGCCCGTCACCAGCACGGATTTCCCGTTCATTTCCACCGACATCAGCCTTTCTCCCGCTCTGGAGTTCTACGACCCGCCGCCTGCTTAGCGTCCGCTCCGATCCGCTTCCCGTGCGGAAACTACACCCGTGGAGCCCCGAGCTCCGCCCGTAAACGCGGCTAATGCCGGCGGATTCCACCTTGTATCCTGTGAAGTTTTACCGGTGCCGATCCCTGCGCGCCGCCGGGATGATCCGGACGGACTACCGGCATGCAAATCGCCTCGCGCCGCCTTTAATGTGAGGCCGTTAGTCTCATCAGGTGATGAAGGTCTGCTGCGTCGAGCCCAATAATCTGAATGTGGCGGTCCTAGCGTCTGGATTTGATCGAGCGCGAGGATCTCGGAGTTACCGCAAAATCCCCTGATCAGATTCCCGATGCGATCACGCACCTGCTGGGTGACCCTAATGCGTAGAACGCGGCGAGCGACTGTTGCCGTCCGTTCATGGCGCGGGAGCACGGCGAAGACAAGGTTCTGGCCACCTATCTTGACAGGTTCGAGCGAATCGCGCGCACCGACAGCGCCAGCCCTAAGATGATCGTGCCGAGCAAAGCACGCCATGTCTAAGACGCCTTTCATCATCACGATCGACACCGAAGGAGACGATCTCTGGGCAAGACCGCGGGAGATCACCACCCGCAACGCGGAGTACCTGCCTCGTTTCCAGTCGCTGTGCGAGCGATTCGGTTTCAAGCCTGTCTACCTTACGAATTACGAGATGGCGATGTCCGACGTTTTTGTCGAGTTTGCGCGCGACGTGCTTGCGCGCGGTGCCGGCGAGGTCGGGATGCATCTGCACGCATGGAATTCGCCGCCGCTCGTCCCGCTGACCAGCGACGATTTTCATTTTTTACCCTACCTGATCGAATATCCCGACCACGTGATGAAGGAGAAGATCAAGGTCGTCACCAGCCTGCTCGAAGATCGGTTTGATCAAGCGATGATCAGTCATCGCGCCGGGCGTTTGGGTTTCGACGGTCGCTATGCCGCGATGCTGCTAGATGAGGGATATCGCGTGGACTGCTCCGTAAGCCCGGGTCTAGATTGGAGCGGACACCCGGGCGATCCGAGTGGGAACGGCGGCACGGACTACACACACTTTCCCCTCGACCCCTACTTCTTGAGCCCCACCGACATTTCGGCGCCGACGAGCGGCGGGCTGCTCGAGGTACCGATGACGATCCGCTCGAGCGGCCTGTACCGTAGAGCGCCCTGGGTGTATCGCATCCCCTTGCTGCGCCAGACCGCCAATAGGCTGGTGTCGCGGGCGCTCTACCACTTGTGCCCGGGAGAGAACAATCTCCGCGGAACGTTGCGAGCTGCGCGCACAGCGCGGGCTGACGGCGCAGCTCATCTGGATTTTACGCTGCATTCCTCGGAGCTCATGCCGGACGGCAGCCCGACTTTCCGGAATGCATGGGATATCGAGCGCTTGTACCAGGACCTGGAGATTCTGTTCGAGGAGCTTTCGACCTGGTGCTGCGGCATGACCCTGAAGGAGTTCCACGCATGGTTCGGGGAGTCGCCGGGCAGAGCAG
>WNGD01003792.1_pt1 | contig 15108 bp, 17 predicted proteins | sample 5400671 | NCBI WGS metagenome assembly WNGD01 (sample SAMN13153369, study PRJNA577476) | soil metagenome | isolation source: 40 cm soil or saprolite under grassland replicate 2 | place: USA:California | collected 2016-06-15 | reverse complement strand
GGTTCGTGAGATCAGCTAGCGAAAGTCGCTGCAGGGTTTGCCCCGCGCCGCGGGTCTTCTTTCTCGAGGGGGCGCGCCTCCGCGGTTGTCGACCTGCTAGGAAGTCACAGTCGCGGCAGCGCCTCCTCTTCTCTCAAGTGAGCGCAGCGGCCTCCGTGATCGGCGCCTGGCACGCGAAGTTTTCGCAGACGTAGACCGCGGGTCGTCCGTCGACGAAGTCCTTTCCTTGCAGGAGGGGGACGTCCTCGCTCGGGCCGAAGGCGACGACTGCATTCGGGTCGAAGGCGGCGAGAGCGGCGCGCGCGACCTCCGTGTCCGGACCGCCGATCACCGCCACCTCCCGAGCAGGCGAGAAGTAGAAGTCGAGAGCGTTGAGAGCGTGTCCGAACGCCGAGGGCGCCTGCGGGAGCAGGCGAGCCACGAACCGGAAGACCCCCACCGCCTGCCGCTCGAGCTCCTCGTCGCCCCACAAGCGCGCCAGGCGCAAGAGCACATAGGCGAGCATCGAGTTCCCGGACGGCGTCGGGTGGTCGTCGAAATTCTTCTTGCGCGCCACCAGCTGCTCGCCGTCGACGGCGGTGAGGAAGAAACCGCCACGTTCGTCGCCGAACAGCTCGACCGCCAGGAGTGCGAGGCGGCGCGACTCCTCGAGCCAGCGCAACTCTCCCGTTGCGACGTGGAGCTCGTAGAGGCCGTTGGCCACGTCCGCATAGTCCTCGAGGACGCCGGCGTGCCTCGGCTCGCCCGAACGCCAGCTGCGGAAGAGACGGCCCTCCGGAGTCGAGAGCGAGTCGAGGAGGAACACCGCGAGCGCACGCGCCGCTTCGACGTAGTCGTCTCGCTCGAGACGACGCCCGGACTCGGCGAGCGCGGCCAAGGCAAGGCCATTCCAGGATGCGATCGCCTTGTCGTCGCGTAGCGGCTTCGGCCGCAGCTCGCGCTCTTCGAAGAGCCGGCTGCGAGTCTCACGATCGAGGTCGCCGCGAATGATGAACCGCCCGTGCTCGAACGGCTGCAGGAGGTCGTGCGGAACGTCGTCGTCCTTCGTCCACGTGTACGTCAGGCCTTCGACGCCGTCGGTGTCGGCATCCTGCGCCGAGGCGAAGCCGCCTTCGGGCAACCGCAGCTCGCGCAGCATGTAGTCGAGCGTCTCGACGGCGACGTCGCGGTAGCGCTCGTTCCCGGTCACGAGCCAGCCGTGCACGTACGCGGGTGCGAGCAGTGCGTTGTCGTACAACATCTTCTCGAAGTGCGGCACGAGCCACTCGCGGTCGACGGAGTAACGATGAAAGCCTCCGCCCACGAGGTCGTACATGCCTCCGAGCGCCATGCTGTCGAGCGTCTTCGTCGCCGGCTCCAGCTCGCCGCGCCGCAAGAAGAACTCCAGCACCGAAGCCGGCGGAAACTTCGGCGCAGCGCCGAAGCCGCCCCAGACGGGATCGAACTGCTGACGTAACCCGCCGACGGCGTCCGACAGCAAGGAGGACGCGAGTGGCTCGCGCGACGGCTCGGAAGTCCGGCGCAACTGCTCCGTGATCGCATTCGCGTCACGTTCTATGTCCCCGCGCCGGTCACGCCATGCATCTGCCACGGCCTGGAGCAACTGCCTGAAGCTCGGCAGACCGTGGCGCGGCTCGGGCGGGTAGTAGGTGCCGCCGAAGAAAGGCTCGCCCGTCGGCGTGAGAAACACGGTCATGGGCCAGCCGCCGTGCCCGGTGAGCGAGACGACAGCATCCATGTACACCGAGTCGACGTCCGGCCGCTCCTCACGGTCGACCTTGACCGGGACGAATCGCTCGTTCATCAAGGCCGCCGTTTGCGCGTCCTCGAACGACTCGTGCGCCATCACGTGGCACCAGTGGCAGGCCGCGTAGCCCACGGAGAGCAGGATCGGCTTATCTTCTTCTCGCGCGCGCGTGAGTGCCTCTTCTCCCCACGGATACCAATCAACCGGGTTATTAGCGTGCTGAAGGAGATAGGGGCTTGTCTCCTGGGCGAGACGGTTCACGACTGCACCGTAGCTACATGCGGAACCGGCGCCAGGCCTCGACGCTGACGGTGATCAGCGCCGCGATCCCGAACGCGACGAGCACGGCGTAGATCGGCTTGTCCTCGAACACGCGCCCGCCGAAGTAGCCGAGCAGCCCTCCGTACAGGGCCCAGAGGATCGCAGCGGCGAACACGTATGGCGCGAACCTCGTCGGCCAGCGTAGGTGCACGAGACCTGCGGTAAAGGTCGTCGCCGTGCGGCCGCCCGGGATGAAGCGCGCGACGATCAGGACGTAGCTGCCTCGTTCCTTGAGGAAGTTCCGCGCCCAGTCGAGCCGGCGCTGCGCGACCTCGCCGCTGAAGAACCTCTTCACCGCAGGCACGCCGAGCCAGCGGCCGACGGCGTAGGACGCGTTGTCGCCGATGAACGCGCCGGCCGCAGCGAACACGATCACCCACTCCAGCGACAGCTCTCCGCGCGCCGCCTGGATGCCGCAGACGATCAGTGCCGTCTCGCTCGGAAACGCCGGAATCAGCGCGTCTCCGGCGCAGATCCCGAGCAGAAGCGGGTACGTCCAGAGCGACCCGGTGAGCAGCTCGATCAAGCCCTGGAGGAACGCAAGCTGCACTAGTGCCCCTTCCAGTAATGCCGTCGAGCTTCTGGGTCGCGAGCACCAAGCCAGATCGCGGGCCAGAAGCCGACACTAAGGCATCGCTCGCGATGCCGACCATAGGAGGTCGTGTCGGCTTCGCCGATACGACCGTTGTGTATTGCTGGGAGGGGCACCAGCCCCTGCGGAAGCCGGTTCTCGTATGGTCGCGCGCGTATGGCCAACGGGTTCCTGCCGCTCGAGAGAGTGCGAGTCGTGGACGTAACCAGCTCCCTCGCGGGCCCCTACTGTACGGAGATCCTCGGTGCCCTCGGGGCGGACGTGCTCAAGGTCGAGCATCCCGATCGCGGCGACGAGTCGCGAGCCTGGGGCCCCGACTTCTGGGAAGGCTCGAGCGTGATGTTCTACGCGGCGAACCTCAATAAGCGCTCGATCCGGCTCGACCTGAAGCGCGGGCGCGACGTGCTGCTGCGACTCGTCGATTCCGCGGACGTGTTCCTGCAGAGCTTGCGGCCCGGTACCGCGGTCCGGCTCGGTTTCGGCCCAGATGAGCTCCGCGCACGGAATCCCCGTCTCGTCTACTGCGACATCGGCGCATTCGGCAAGGCAGGCCCGCTCCACGAGCACCCCGGCTACGACCCGCTGATCCAGGCGTTCGGGGGAATCATGAGCGTGACCGGGGAGCCCGACCGGCCCGGCGTGCGGGTCGGTGCATCGATCGTCGACCAGGGAACGGGCATGTGGGCGGCGCTCGGGATCCTCGCGGCTCTCTCCACCGGGCGCGGCAACATCGTCGACGTCTCGCTGTTCGAGACGGCGGTCGGCCTGCTCCCGTATCAGCTCACTGCGCACCTCGCGAGCGGTGCCGTGCCCGGCCGGCACGGAACGGCCTTTCCGCTGATTGCGCTGTACCAAGTGTTCCGAACGGCTGACGGCGACTTGATGATCGCCGCTGGAAATGACGCGTTGTTCGGGCGCCTGTGCGATGCACTCGACATGACCGAGCTCGCCGCCGATCCGCGGTTCGCAACGAATCCGGACCGGATCGCGCGACGTGACGAGCTCGCAGCATTGATTCAGACGCGGCTCAGCGGAGCGACGCTCGCGGACGTGCTCAGCCGCCTCCAACACGCGGGCGTTCCCGCAACGCCGGTCAACGACATAGGACAGGTCGCCCGGCACGATCAGACAGCTGCACTGGGACTGATCCAGTCGCTACCCGAGCCGACGGTCGCCCTCCCACTCTCGATCGACGGCGACCGTCTTCGCCACCGACTGCCGCCGCCGAGGCTCGGCGAGCACACGGACGAGATCCTGCGCGAGCTCGGCTACACGAACGCGGAGCTCGAAGCCCTTGCGGCAGACCGTGTGATCCGGCGCGTAAAGTCGAGCGCATGAGCGACATCCGCGAACTTCTGCAGCGGACGGCAGAGATCGCGTCGGACTTCCTCGAGTCCCTCGACGACCGCCCCGTCTTCCCCTCCGCGTCTGCTGTCGAGCTGCGAGAGTCACTGGGAGGCGCGCTGCCAGACGGACCCACCGACCCGAGGGAGGTGGTCGAAGGACTTGCGGCCGCGGCCGACCCCGGGCTCGTGGCGATGCCGAGTGGCCGCTACTTCGGCTTCGTGATCGGCGGCGGCCTGCCCGCAGCTCTGGCTGCGGACTGGCTCACGTCGGCCTGGGATCAGAACGCCGGGCTGTACGTCTGTGGCCCGGCGGCGTCGGTGGTCGAGCAGGTGGTGCGCGAATGGGTCTGCGATCTTCTCGGGCTGCCGGAGGACGCATCGCTCGGCCTCGTCACCGGTTCGCAGATGGGCAACGTCACGGCACTCGCTGCCGCGCGCTTCCGTGTGCTCGAGCGCGCGAGCTGGGACGTCACGCGCGATGGTCTTGCGGGCGGCCCGCCCACCCGCGTGCTCGTCGGCGCGAAACGGCACGTGACGATCGATCGCGCCGTGCGACTGCTCGGGCTCGCCGCTCCCGAGGTCGTCGCCGCGGACGACCAGGGGCGGATGAAGGTCGACGCCCTACGCGACGCACTGCGCGAAGGGGACGCGCCGACGATCGTCTGTGCGCAGGCGGGAGAGGTGAACACGGGCGCCTTCGATCCCTTCGACGAGATCGCAGACGCGACCGCAGAGCACGGTGCTTGGCTCCACGTCGACGGCGCCTTCGGCCTCTGGGCAGCCGCCAGTTCGAAGCTTCGGCACCTCGTCGCCGGCGTCGAGCGGGCAGACTCGTGGATCACTGACGCACACAAGTGGCTGAACGTCCCCTACGACTCGGCACTCGTCCTTTGCGCCGATGCGGAGGCGCATCGCACAGCGATGACCGTCAGCGCCTCCTACCTGATGCAGGACGACACCCTCGGGGTGCGTGACGAGGTCGACTGGGTTCCGGAGTTCTCGCGCCGAGCGCGGGGCTTCGCGGTCTATGCCGCGTTGCGCTCACTCGGTCGGAGCGGGATCGCCGAGTTGGTCGAGCGCACCTGCGAATGCGCACGGCGCTTCGCGGAGGGAGTCTCTGCGCTGGAAGGCGTCGAGGTGTTGAACGAGGTCGTTCTCAATCAGGTGCTGTTCCGCTTCGAGTCCGATGAGCGGACGGACCGGATCCTGCGCGCCGTGCAGGAGGCTGGTGACGTCTGGATGAGCGGAACGACCTGGGACGGACGCCGAGCCATTCGCCTCTCCGTCTCGAACTGGCAGACGGAGGACGAGGAGATCGATCTCGCGCTCGACGCCTTTAGAACCGCCAGTCAGTGGCCTGTCCAGGTACCGGCGCGGTAGACCTGGCCCTCGAGCCGGCGCCCGAGCAAGCCCTCCAGCCAGATCGAAGTCGCGATCAGCGCGTCGAGATCGACGCCGGTCTCGACGCCGTCCCCTTCCAGCAGGTAGACGAGATCCTCCGTGGCGATGTTCCCCGTTGCACGCGGTGCATAGGGACACCCGCCGAGGCCTCCGCACGACGCGTCGAACAGCGTGACGCCTGACTCGAGCGCGGCGACCGCATTCGCGTAGCCGGTGTTTCGGGTGTTGTGCAGGTGCACTCCCGGAGCGTGAGTCCGTTCGACGAGGCCGCGGACCTGTCGTGGCGTGGCGACGCCGATCGTGTCGGCGAGGACGACTTCTACTGTTGGAAAACGCGCAGCCAGCTCGGCGACGACGCCGGGATCGACGCGACCTTCGAAGGGACAGCCGAACGCGACGCTGATCGTCAATGTCACGGGCAACGTGGCGCGGTCGATGATGCGGGCTGCTGCGGCGGCCGCCTCCTCCACGGATTGGTTCGCGTTTCGCCGGCTGAAGCTGTCGGTGGCCGCCAGCGTGAAGTTGACGCGATCGAGACCTGTGGCGGCCAGCCGCTCGTAACCCTTCTCGTTCAGAGCCAGACCCGAATACTCCGTCCCGGCGTGGCGCTCGATCGCACTCACGACCTCTTCGGCACCAACCATCTGCGGCACCGCGTCGGCGCGGACGAAGCTTGCCGCCTCGACGCGCGGGAGTCCCGCCGCGGCGAGTCGGTTGACGAGCTCCGCACGAACAGCAGCTGCGAACGTCTCGGGCTCGTTCTGGAGACCGTCGCGCGGCCCGACATCAGAGATCGTTACCCGCACGACGAGACTACTTCGGCCGTTCGAGTTGTCTCAGGATCTCGCCCACTTCGCCGGCAAGGTCCTCCGCCAGCTCGACTTCCTCGTCCTTGAACCGGCGTCCCTTCTCGCCGTAGACCTCGACGAGCCCCCATGCTCCATCCGCCGTCTCGATCGCGACCATCAGCAGCGCGTCGTAACCGAGCTCCCGCAGCAGCTTCACCTCGTTGGGGTCGGGATCGGGGTCGTTCTGCGACACCGTCTGCGGCCGCCGCTCCTCGATCACCGCGCGCGTGAGCGGGTAGTCCGAGATCAGATAGCCGTGCCCGAGCCGGGTTGGCGTTCCGCTCTTCTGATGCTGCATCAGGTCGACGAGCAGGTCGCCGATCACACGGGAGATCGTGCAGGCGGGCGCGTCGAAGAGCTCGACGTAGGCCCGCGCGGTCGCGTTCAATAGACCGGGGACTGTGGTCTCGGCGCGGAGACGCTCTCTGGCGGCCGCTAACTGATCGACGGTCATTGGGTTGTCTGTGCCCAATGAGCGAGGGAAAGGGCTGGAGCGAGCCGAAGGCGAGCGACGGTCACGCGGTCGATCTTAGGGACTGCCTAGCGTCGAAGCCGCTGGCGTCGACCTTCTCGGGCTCGATCAAGACCTTCACCTGGTCTCCTCGGGCCTGCGCCACGGATACTCGTCCTTCCCGAGTACTTCTTCGCGAGCTTGTCGATCTGCGCGTCGGCGCCCTCGTCCGTCAGCTCGGCGCTGCCGTTGACTGCAACCCATCTAAAGGGTTGTCGGGATCGACCATCAGCAGCGAGGCACGCCGGTCGCGCTCCAGGTGCTTGACCTTCGCCCGTCCTCGGGCCGTGTTGAAGGAAACCTTCCCGTCCTCGATATCCACCCAGACGACCGTGGCATGCGGCGACCCGTCCTCGCGCAAGGTCGTTACGATTCCGACGTTCGGGGTCTCGTCCAAGAACCTGCGAGGCTTCTCGCCGAGCTTCGCCACTCCTCACCTCCGGTTGTTTTGACTGAGAACGACCTGACCCGCTAGCGTCTCCCCCCGTGGCCGTGCTCCTACCCGTCGGGACGAAGAAAGGGCTCTTCCTCCTCCGCAGCGGCGATCGCAAAGAGTGGGAGCTCGAGGGCCCACTGCTGCCGGGCTGGCCGGTGTACCACGCGATTGTCGATCCGCGCGACGGCGTCCTCTACGCGGCGACGAACAGCTTTATCTACGGGGGAACCGTGCACCGCTCGAGCGATCTCGGCCGGAGTTGGGAGCGCGCGGAGGAGATCGGGCTCCCGGAGGACTCGGGCCTCAAGCTCAACGCGACGTGGCACATCGAGCCCGGCAACGGCTCGGAGCTGTGGCTTGGAGGCGACCCGGGCGTGCTGTTCCGTTCGGACGACGGCGGCGTCACGTGGGAAGTGAACCGTGCCCTCCTCGAGCACCCGACGCGGGAGAAGTGGCAGCCCGGCGCAGGCGGCATGTGCTGCCACTCGATCCAGGTCGTGGACGGGACGATGTACGTCGCCATCTCGGCGGCCGGTGCGTTCCGCAGCGAGGACGGCGGCGACAGCTGGAAGCCGATCAACAAAGACGTCGCAGCCGACTTCCACCCTGAGAAGTACCCGGAGGTCGGCCAGTGCGTGCACAAGCTGCTCGCACATCCGGCGCAACCGGATCGGCTGTGGCAGCAGAACCACTGCGGCGTCTATCGGTCCGACGATCGAGGCGACAACTGGGAACGACTCGACGGAAATGGGCTCCCCTCGGACTTCGGCTTCGCGCTCGCGCTCGACGCGGAGGACCCGGATGTCGCGTACGTCATCCCGGAGGTGTCCGGCGAACAACATTTCACCACCGACGACCGGCTGGGCGTCTACGCGACTGCCGACGGCGGCAGCTCCTGGCAGCTGACGTCGAACGGTCTCCCTGACCGCGCCTGGGCCGCAGTGCTGCGAGAAGGCTTCGCGTACGACGACGGCGGGCTGTACTTCGGGACGCAGAGCGGCTCCGTGTGGAGCGCTCCGCGCGGCGGCGGCCAGTGGGTCGAGGCGGCACGGAACCTGCCGCCGGTCCTCTCGGTCGAAGCTGCGCACGTCTAACGTGGCGATCGTGCTCCTGCCCGGAACGCTCGCGGCCGAGGCGGGCGGGCAGAAGCGGTTCGACCTCGATGCGAGCACGGTCGGCGAAGCCTTGCGCCAGCTACCGGTAACCAATCTCCTCTTCGACGAGTCCGGGGAGCTGCGGCGGCTCGTCAATGTCTACGTGGACGGCGTCGACGCGCGCGGCGGCCAGCTGCTGGACGAGCCGCTGACCGCGGGGTCGGAAGTCAGAATCGTCGGTGCGGTCGCGGGCGGTTGAGGCGCGCACCGCAGCTTGTGGCTCTGAGCCACTAAGTCTGAATCAAGCCCGTCCGGACGGCTGCCGATCCTTACCCGGTGCGGGCCATCGCGGTAGTCCTCGTCGTCTTCGGTGGCCTTGCGGCACTGGGCTTCGCGCGCCACGAGGAACGTGTGCGCGAGCAGGACCAGCTGGGTGCGATCGCGAGCGACCTCGCGGGCCGACCTGTCCGCGTGCGCTGCCCGAGCTTCGTGGCGAGTCTGGTCGACACGCGAGTCGAAGGCGGACGTGTGCAGTTCGACGGGACTGGGCGTCCTGTTGACCACACAGATCTCTCGCCGCAGACGTGCAAGGTTCTGCGTCATCTCGATCGCCTCGACTTCACGTGCATCGAGCGCGGCGACTGCGGCTTCAAGCAGTTCTCCGCGGGCTGGGCCGCGCACACGCTCGCCCACGAGTCGTTCCATCTGCGCGGCTTCCAGGACGAGGGCGTGACCGAGTGCTACGCACTGCAGAACACGGCGTTCGTCGCAGAACGCCTCGGTGTACCGAAACAGCAGGCGCAGAACCTCCAGGCCTGGCTGTACAAGCGCGGCTACCCGAACGAGCCCACGGAGTACCGGTCCTCACAGTGCTACGCCGGAGGCCCGCTGGACCTCCGCCCGCAGGAGCCGCGGTTCCCTTAGCTACTTCACCGTGCTCGGCGTCGCTTGCGATGCCGCATAGACATAGAGGAGGTGCGGGCTTTGCCCGCGCCTCCGTCCTAACCAGCTCCCTTGGGTCGGTTCGCTCCCTCGAGCGTTATTTCACCGTGCTCGGGATGTTTTTGATCTTGCCGGCGACGATGTCGGCGCGGATCTGCATGACCTTCGCGACCTCGGACTTCGGCACCTTCGGGCTGATCTTGCCGATGGCGACCCCCTTGTCCTTGAGGCCGAAGACGACGTTCCCGCCCTTGAACTTGCCGTCGACGACGAGCTTGATCGCGTCGAGCACCGCCGTGTCCACTCGCTTCACCGCGCTCGTCAGGATGTACGGCCCGAGGAAGGACTGGTCGGCGTCGACGCCGATGCCCCAAACGCCCTTCTCCTTCGCGGCGTCGAGCGCGCCGAGACCGCAGCCGCCGGCGACCTGGAAGACCACCCCTGCACCCTGCTCGATCTGGTTCAGCGCGATCTGCTTGCACTTCGCCTGATCGGAGAAGTCCTCCGAGTAGGCGTTCAGCGTCGTGATGCCGGGATCCGCCGCCTTGGCACCGGCCTGGTACCCGGCGATGAAGCGATCCACCGGCGGCTGCTTCTGGCCGCCGACCGAGCCGATGACGTCTTTGCCCGGACGCCGCTTCTCCTCGAGGCCGGCGAGGTACCCGACCAGGTAGCCGGTCTCCTGCTCCTTGAACAGTAGACCGAGGAGATTTGCCGGCTTGTGTTTCTCCTGGGTCTGGTCGACGTCCACGATCGCGAACTTCGAGTTCGGGAAGTTCGTCGCCACGGTGTCGATCGCGTCCGCCTCGGTGAAGCCGACTCCGATGGTCAGGTCGTAACCGTCGCGCGCGAACGTCGAGAGGTTCGGGACGTACTCCTGCGTCGACTTCGCCTGATAGACCCGCTGCGCGATACCCAGCTCGCTCTGCGCCTTGAGAAGCCCGACATACGACAGGTGGTTGAAGCCACGGTCGTTGAGGCCGCCGATGTCCGTGACGAGCCCCACCTTGATCGTCTTCCCGGTGCTGCCGGTCGTCGTGTTGGCCGAGGACTTCTTGCCGCCGCCACAGCCGGCCGCGACGAGGAGCACGAGGACGCCGAGGAGCGCGAGCGATCTGTTCATCCCTGACCTTTCCGCTAAGGTTTGCGACTATGGGGCGAAAACTGTGAGCGAGCCTACCACGCGGCACCCCAGTCCCGCCCACGTCACACTCGCGGTCGTTCTCCAGGTGCGAGACGGCGTGCTGCAGGCGCTTCTCTGGCAACGCGCGCGGGAGCCCTTCAAGGGGCGTTGGTCGCTCCCGGGTGGGTATCTCGCACAGCACGACAGGCTCGAGGAGTCGATCCGCCACCACCTCGCCGAGAAGGTCGACGTGCGCGAGCTGTCACACCTCGAGCAACTCGAGACGCTCAGCGATCCAACGCGCTCGCCGAAGGAGTGGCAGCTTGCGACGGCGTATCTCGGGCTCATCCCGAGTGACAGCGACCCCGAGCTTCCCGGCGACACCGATTGGCACCGGGTCGACGAGCTTCCGCCGCTTGCATTCGATCACGGATCGATCGTGCTGTCCGGTCGCGAGCGGCTGCGCGCGAAGCTCTCGTATACGAACCTCGGATTTGCACTCGCACCCGATGAGTTCACGATCTCCGAGCTACGCGATCTCTACGCCGCGGCGCTTGGACACGATGTCTCCGCGACGAACCTCCAGCGTGTGCTCCTGCGTCGTGAGGTGCTCGAGCCCACCGGCCGGCAACGCGCGTCCGGGCCCACGGGCGGTCGGCCGGGCTCGCTCTTCCGGTTCCGGACCCCCGAGCTGGAGATCACGGACCAGTTCGCCGTGCTGCGGCCGCCGGGACCTGCGCGCCTTCCTGTCGCGTAGTTCTCCCGCATGGACCTGAAGGGACTTCCAGCTCGTAGAGTCGGTGCGCGATGGCGGGCTCTCGAGGCGACGAGCGCGCCTGGATTCGGGGCGCACAGTCGGGATCTGTCCCCGATCTCGAAGCGCTTTTCCGGCATCACTGGCCGCGTGCCTACCGCGCTGCATATCTCGTCGTCCACGACTCGGCCGCCGCGGAGGACATCGCACAGGAGGCGTTTCTCGCCGCGATCCGCGGGCTCGATCGCTTCGACCGCCGCAGGCCGTTCGGCCCGTGGCTGCACCGCATCGTCGTCAACCGCGCGATCGACTGGTCCCGATCGCGCTCGTTGCGGCGCGAGTCGAGCGATGCCTGGCTCGGCCTCGTCGCCGCTCCCGCTCCTCCAGACGCCGAGCACGCGCAGACCCTGGCCGCTGCGCTCGCCGACCTCTCACCGGAGCATCGAGCGGTGATCGTCATGCGACACCTTCTGGAGTACACACCCGGCGAGATCGCGAAGGCGTTGGGGCTTCCGCGCGGAACCGTCAACTCACGGCTGAGGCGCGGTCTCGACGAGCTCGCGGATCGCCTCGAGGGGGACCTCCAATGACTCGCTGGAACGAGCCTGCGCCCGGCGAGCGCGAAGCCGGTGACCGCAGCTGGGACGTCGTGCGCGCCGCCTACGAGGGGAGGATCCGGGTGGCCGGCAAACGCGACTGGCGTCCTCTCGCAATCGTGGCCGCTGCGGCCGTCGTCGTTGCCGGCGCCGTGACTCCAGTTGGGCATGCCGTCTTCAGTTCTCTGCGCAACGCGGTGCGGGGCGAGCGGAATGCGGCGCCGGCGCTCTTCAAATTGCCAACGCCCCACTCGCGACTGCTCGTAAACTCGGCTGCCGGAGCATGGGTCGTGCAGAGCGACGGGTCGAAGCGGCTTTTGGCCGGCTATACCGACGCGTCATGGTCGCCGCATGGTCTTTTTATCGCCGCGACCCACGGCGATGAGCTGCGCGCGCTCGAGCCGAAGGGAAGAGTGCACTGGTCAATCGGACGCGTGGGGCGGATTCGCAATCCTCGCTGGTCTTTCGATGGATTCCGTATCGCGTACTTCGCGCGAGGCGCGCTTCGGATCGTGAACGGCGACGGCACCGCCGATCGCCCGCTCACACGCGATGTTCGACCAGGCCCTTCTGCGTGGCAGCCGAATGCGCACGCCTTGGCGTATGTCAATCGAGCGGGCGACATCCAGATCGTCAACGTCGACAAGCAGAACCGAAGCGCGACCGTGCAGACCAGCGGCACACCGCGACAACTCGAGTGGACGAGCGATGGAAAGAGGCTGATCGCCGTCGAGCCTCACGCATTGGAGGTCTTCTGGCAGCGTGGTCCGCGAATAGGCGGACTCGAGCGGGGAACGGCTCGGGTAGTGGCTGCCTCGATCTCGCCAAACGGAAAAAGCACCGCCTTCATCGAGACGCAGGATGGCCGCAGCACGCTGCAGCTCACAGGTGTCCTTGGGGGCCCGACCGGCCCGGTCTTCAGCGGAGCGGGGACCTTCAGCAATGTCATCTGGTCGCCCGACGGTCGCTGGCTCATCCTCGACTGGAGCAGCGCCGACCAGTGGCTGTTCATCCGCTCGCCCGTAAAGAAGATCGGCGCGGTCTCGAATATCCGTATGAACTTCGGCGAGGAACCGACGCTTGCGGGCTGGTGCTGTCCGTAGGTGCATGCTACGGTCCCTTCCGTCCCCGGCGATAAGGAGGTCGAACACATGACGATTGCACTTGCCTCCTTCCGAAGAGCCACGCGGCTCGTCGGCTAGCCGGCGCACCACCAGATCTAGCGCGAGTCCGTGAGCTGATCCGTCGAACGGCGGGTCGATCGCCGTCGTTCACTCACTCACAAAGGAGACTCGCTTTGCCTGCTCTCGATGCGCTCGGATGGGACGCCGAACGGGCGTCCGCGTTCGAGCAACTGCAAGACGACAATCTGTTTCCGGCCCGCGTCGCCGCGCAGCACCGCGGCGAGTTCGTGCTCTTCGCCGAGGAAGGCGAGCTACGAGCGCGAGCCGCGGGACGCCTCTTCTACGAACACGACGTGGGCGGACAGCTGCCTGCCGTCGGCGACTGGGTCGGAGTGATGCCGCCGGCAAAGATCACGGCGATCCTCCCGCGGCGAAGTGCCTTCATCCGCAAGAACGCCGGCCAGGATTCAACCGAGCAGGTGCTGGCGGCAAATGTCGACGCCGCTTTCCTGCTAGCCGGCCTCGACGACGACTTCAGCCTCCGCCGGCTCGAGCGCTACATCACGACGGCCTGGGAAAGCGGTGCTCAGCCGATCGTCGTCCTGACGAAGGCCGACCTCTCCCCAGACGCAGGCGCTGCGGTGCTCGAAGTCGAGACCGTCGCGATCGGCGTGCCCGTCTACCCAGTGTCGAACGTCACCGGCGATGGGCTCGGTGCACTCGATCCCTACCTGCAGCCCGGCCGGACGGTCGTTCTGCTTGGCTCCTCCGGAGTCGGCAAGTCGACGCTGCTGAACCGGCTCGCCGGCGAAGAGGTGATGCCGACGCGTGCGCTCGCGGCAGATGGAACCGGGCGACATACCACCACGCATCGTGAGCTCGTGCGCCTGCCCGGCGGCGGCCTGGTGATCGACACTCCCGGCCTGCGCGAGCTTCAGTTCTGGGAAGGCGATCTCAGCGCGGCGTTCGAGGACATCGAGGCGCTCGCCCTGGAGTGCCGGTTCCGGAACTGCGCACACATGCGTGAGCCGGCTTGCGCGGTGTTGGCTGCGGTCGACAACGGCATGCTCGAGCTGGACCGGTTGCGTTCCTGGCGGAAGCTCCAACGGGAGCTCGAGGTGATCGCCGCACGCACCGACACGCGTCTTCGCATCGCCCGAAAGAAGCGCTGGAAGCAGATCGCTTCCGTTGCCCGTCAGAAATCGAGGCCGTAGGTCTAGGCGACTTCGCAGCCGAGCAACTCGAGCTCTGCGAGCGAGCTCTCGACGAAGCGTCGTGCCTCTTGCGCGGTGCCGAAGACATAGGGCCCGGCGCTCTTCGGCTGCACCGAAACGCCGTCGACCGGATAGACATCCGCAGCGACGACCCACTCCGTCCCGTAGTCGGCGCAGGTCAGTCGCACCACCGGCTTACCGTCCTTGCGCACCGCAGAGACGAAGTCGCGGACCGCGTTGAGGGGGAAGTTCATGCGCCGTTGCGACCCAGGACGTCGACCGAAACCACCTGCCGACCGTCGATGGTCGCATCGCCGATGGCCACGGTGCCGCCGGCCTCCGCCTCGTCGATCACACGCATGCCCATCTGCTTCGCGTACTCGAAATCGGTCGCTTCGGCGACCAGGAGCGTCGCGCCGCTCGCCAACGTCACTTCGACGCGATAGATCGTCTTCGGCTCAGGCTCGACCGCCGCCGGTTTTCGGGCCTCGGCGAGGGCCATCTGCGTGATCATTCCCTGCGGCTCCATATTCAGTCGTTCGATGGCGTCCTTGATGTCGGAGCGAGCGGCGGTCACGAGGCGAATCGGGCCGTGCAGCGCTGCTTGCAGCCTGGTCAGATGCGAGGCGTTGTCGGCATCGGGCACCGCGACCAGCGTGCAGTCTCCCTCTCGCTGCAGTGGCAAAGCGCAGTAGGTCTCAGCGACCGCCTGCGGCAGTAAACGCGCGACCTCCGGATCGATCGGGAACTCCGTGAGGTCGACGAACTCCTGTCCGTTCTGGGCTGCGAGCAGACGGGTCAGGTCGCGCTCGGGCAATCCGTAGTCGAGGAGGACTTCCCCGAGCCGCCGCCCGCTCTCAGCCGCTTCCGCAAGAGCTCTGTTGACGGTCTCGAGCGGCATCAGGCCCGAGCGATACACGAGCGTGCCAAGCGGATAGCTCCGCATCTCCGCAGTGCTGAAAGGTGGGACGGTCGGCGAGGCCGACGCCGCTTGGCTGGTCTCGAACATAGTCATTCTTGCCGCAGTTCTCCAAGCACAGAGTCGGCGGATCCGGGGGC
>WNGD01006574.1_pt1 | contig 15110 bp, 9 predicted proteins | sample 5400671 | NCBI WGS metagenome assembly WNGD01 (sample SAMN13153369, study PRJNA577476) | soil metagenome | isolation source: 40 cm soil or saprolite under grassland replicate 2 | place: USA:California | collected 2016-06-15 | reverse complement strand
CGTCGCGCCTTCGCGCACCACCGCGCCCTCGCGTGCGGCGGCACGCAGCAGGATCGTGTCGAAGGTCGCACGCGACACCGCGAAGCTGTACGGCCGGGGGGGGGCATGGTCGTGATCGGAGGCGAAGTGACCGCTCATCGCGGCGCCGCTGGGCGCCACCACTTTCATGCCGTAGAGCTTGGCATGCGCGGCCCGCTCGATCGCCGCGAGCACGCCCGCGCCGAGCCGTTCGAGAATGGGGGTGGTGGCCGGGCTCAGGTACTCCGAGCAGGCTTTGTGACGCGGGAAGCGGGCGCGGTCCAGCAGCAGGACCGATGCACCCGCTCGGGCGAGCAGCAGTGCTGTGGCCGAGCCTGCGGGGCCTCCGCCGACGACGATGACGTCCCAGGAATCATCGTGCACGCGACTTCAGTGGTTTTTCAGGACTCCGCCGAGCGCCGCCACGGTCGCGCCGACCAGTGTGGCCGCCAGATTCACCCCATCGTTGTCGAGCCAGCGCCAGCCCCTGGTGAGTCGTACCGGCTCGTGGCACACGCTACTCCCGCGCTCGAACCGCGCGTCGCACGCCGGGCACTCGTACTTCGCCTGGACCGTCGCGCCGAGCAGCGAGTCACTCAACATTCCTGCGACGCCTGCGGCCGCGATGAGGGCGGCTGACCCCGGGGCGGCGCCCCGGGGTCTCACCAGCTGGGCCAAGGCCGCGATCGCCGCCGCCCCCGCCACGCCGCCAATCGTCCCGAGCGCGGTGATCCCTCCCGACGCGCCCCGGCCGACCCGCGCGCCGGTGGTTATGAGGCGCGGTGCGAACGGCGAGAAGGCGCCGAGCTCGGTGGCCCAGGTGTCGGCGGCGGCGGCGGCGAGCGCTCCGGCTGCCACCCACCAGGCGCCCAACAGCGCCGCCACGGCGGCGACGCCGCCGTTCGCGATGACCTGGCGGGCGTTGCGTCGTGGTGCGCGCCGCTCGGCGAGCTGGGTGAGGAGACTGCCGGACAGGAAGAACGCGAACAGCACGACGAGTCCCTGCCAACCGAAGCCCCAGGCGACCGCCGCCCCCACCGCGAGCGCCGCGGCGAGGCCGCCCGGGGCGAGCCAGCTCACTCGTCGAACAGCTCCCGCAGAATGCGGAGCTTGAGCTCGGAGGGCGCGCCCTGCGCGCGGCAGCGCGCTCGGAGAAAGTCGAGGAACAGCCGTTCGAAGTCGAAGTGCTCGCCGCACGGGGGGCAATCGGCGAGGTGCTGACGGATCTCCTGCTCCACCTGCGGCGTCAGCTCGCGGTCCAAGTACTCGTACAGATGTTCGGTGCACTCGCGGCAATTCATGTGGCGTTTCCCTTGATGTATCCCATCCCGACCGCATAGTCGTACAGCTTGCCCTGCAGCATGCGCCGGGCGCGGAACAGCCGCGACTTCACCGTGCCCACCGGCACCTCGAGCACGCGTGCGATCTCCTCGTACGACAAACCCTCCACGTCGCTCAACACCACCGTCTCCCGAAATTGTTCCGGCAGCTCGTCGATCGCCCGCAGGACCTCGTCGTCCACGATCCGGTCGAAGAACGTGCCCTGGGGGTCGTCGTCCTGCAGCTCCTCGAACACGGAAAACGGCTCGATCGCGTCCAGATCGACCGTCTCGGGGTGGCGGGTGCGACGCCGGTATTCATTAATGAAGGCGTGGCGCAGGATCGTGAGGAGCCAGCCCTTGGCGTTGGTGCCCTTTTCGTACTGGTGCCAGGCGCGGTACGCCTTGAGCATCGTCTCCTGGACGAGGTCGTCGGCTTCGGCGGGGTTGCCGGTGAGGCGCAACGCCACGCGGTACAAGCTGTCCAAGTGCACCAAGGCTTCCCGCTCGAAGCTGGCGCGCTTCTCCGCGTCAGCAGCGGGCGTGGGTGTGGGTGCGGGCGGTGGGGTCGAGGCCATAGAGTAACCCATAACCTGCCCGCGTTGTGCCGGGTTCCGCAATGGGGTGAAAGCGTGCTAGGTTACGCCCGCCGTGGTCCACAGCATCGTGCCTCTCGCCGTCCTCGAAGCGGTCCGCAACCTCGACACGCCGGTCGAGGACGGGCTGTCGGAATTCGCCGAGGAGCTGCTCTCCAAGCGCCTCGGGCTCTCGAACACCGTGGCGATGCAGCTCGCCCAGTACGAAACGATGGTACGGCGCGACGCGCACGCCGACCCCGCGCACGTCGAGGCGCTGCTCCGGCTGGTCGGCCGCCGCCCCGACGCGGATCTCGTGTTCGCCGATGCCGGCCGCCGCGCGGCGCGCCGCGCGGTGCGCCGGCTGTTCTTCGCGTCGCGGCTCGCGGCCCGGGCGGCGCCGCGCATGCTGGGGTACGGGGTCGCGCGCCGCGCCGCGCGGGCGGTGTTCGGCGGGGAGTTGCGGCGTGAGAGCGGGGTGCCGGTGGCGCGCGTAGGCGACCCCATCGCCGTGAACGCGACCCCTGACGGGGCCGCGTGCGCGCTGTACGGCACCGGCTTCGCGGAGCTGCTCCGCCTGCTCGTGGGATTGGAGGGCGCGATGCTGCACACCGCGTGTCGCACCAAGGGGGGCGACCGCTGTGAGTGGCGCGCCGCTCCGCCCGACCCCCGGCACCACTGATGCCCCGCCCGCTGCTCGACGGGTTCGACTTCGCCGCGCTGGCGGAGGCGCTCGCCGCGCTCGGTGCCGACGCCTGGCTGGTGTACGACTTCCGCCACGTGAATCCCGTGGCCGAGCGCATCCTCGGTCCTACCGGCATGGGCTCGCGCCGCTTGTTCGTGTTGCTGCCGCTGCGCGGCAAGCCGGTCGCCGTGGCGCACCGCATCGAGCTGCAGCCGCTGTCGTGTCCTCGGCGCCGCTCGTGTCGCGCTTCGCGGCGCGGTGGAGCGCGGGCGAGGCGGACGGACACCGGCGCGCGGCGCAGGCGCTCGCCGAGATCGCCCCCGAGGCGCTCGCCTGGGCGGGACGGGAGACGGCGCGCGGCGCCGAAGTGCGCGAGGCCGGCCTGCAGCGACGCGTGGCCGAGGCGATCGAGCGCGCCGACCTCGTGACCGATCATCCTCCGATTGCCGCATTCGGCCCCAACTCGGCGATGCCGCACTACGAGCCGCGGGCCGGAGCGGACCGGCGGCTCGAGGCCGGACAGGTGCTGCTGCTCGACCTGTGGGCCGGCCCGACGCTCGGGTCGGTGTTCGCCGACCAGACGTGGATGGGGTTCAGCGGACGGGCGCCGGATGCGGAGGTGGGCAAAGTGTGGCAGGCGGTGAAGGGCGCGCGGGACGCCGCAGTCGGCTTGCTCCGGGAGCGCTGGCAAAGGCCGGGGAAGGGGGAAGGGGGAAGGGTCCTCACCGGCGCCGAGGTCGATGACGCGGCTCGCTCCGTGATCCGCGCCGCGGGCTACGCGGAGTACTTCGTGCACCGCACCGGCCACTCGATCGATCGCGACCTGCACGGCTCGGGCCCGCACATCGACAACTTCGAGACCGCGGACGAGCGCCCGCTCGTGCCCGGCGTGGGGTTCTCGATCGAGCCCGGGATCTACCTGCCTGGCCGGTTCGGCATGCGCAGCGAGATCAACGTGTTCATGAACGAAACGGGTCCCGAGGTCACCCCGCTGGCGCCCCAGCAGGAGCTGCTGCTGGTCTGAGGTTTTGTTGAGGCTTGCAACTTGGGGTCTGGCAACGGGGTGGCGGGGTGGGGGCCAGCAGGGGGGGGTCTTGCGGGTGTAGCCGCCGCGCACCATTTTCGCCGCGCCCGACGAATCGACCCGCTGTATCGGCCGTCGCTTCGTCTCGCCAAAGCTTTTGCGTGCGCTTCGACTTCGCCCCGAAGCCGACCACGTTTCACGCCGCTGACACCACTTTGGAGGTGATGGCGTGCCATCGAGGTTTCCGTTCGCTCATCCACGCGCATTCACGCCTTTGGAGGACGATTCCATGACTCATCGTGTGAGAGCCGCCTTCGGTCGTCTCCTCGGGTTGGGTCTCGCCGCCGCGCTGGCGCTGCTGGTTGCAGCGTCGTCGCTCGTGGCGCAGGGCACGACCGGGAAGATCGAAGGCACGGTGACAGACCAGCAAGGCGCGGCCATCGCGAACGCCCAGGTCACCGTCGTCGGCACGGCGTTCGGCGCGCTGACCAGTGACAAGGGCTACTACTTCATCAACAACGTGCCCGTCGGCACCTACACGGTGCGCGCCCGGTTCATCGGCTACACGCCCGCCGAAGTTCCGAGCGTGCGCGTGCAGGGTGGTCAGACGAACACGACCAACATCAAGTTGACCCCGTCCGCCGTGGCGATCGGACCGGTCACGGTGGAAGCGGCGGCACAGCCACTGGTGCCGCGCGACCAGGTGACGTCCAAGACCATCGTGTCGGGGCAGCAGTTCGATCGCCTGCCAGTGCAGGACGTCCGGGACGTGATCCGCCTCGAGCCGGGCGTGGTCGAGAGCGGCAAGGCCAAAGGTCTCTCGATCCGCGGCGGCCGGCCCGGTGAGGCGGCCGTGTACGTGGACGGCGCGCTGGTGCGCAACAGCCAGCGCGGCGAGAGCGATCTCACGCTCGGTACCAACGCGGTCGAGGAAGCGTCGGTGACGACCGGCGCGATCGGTGCCGAGTTCGGTGACGCCCAGTCGGGCATCCTGGCCTTCGTGACGCGCGCGGGGGGTCAGAAGTACACGGGCTCGCTCTCCTTTAACACGGACGACATGGGCACCCTGTGGCGCAACGTCGGGTTCAACCGCTTCGAGGGAAGCCTGAGCGGTCCGATCAAGGGGAATCTGACGTTCTCCGTCTCCGGCACGCTCACCGGGCAGAAGTCGGCCGATACGGAGAAGAACCGGGACTTGGACCGACCGATCTTCGTGACCGACGGCGTCGACACCGTGGTGACGCAGCCCGCGACGTGGGGCGACAGCCCGACGGATTCGGTGCAGGTCGCCATTCCGCGCTTTGTACAGTACAGCGGCTACTGCGGCAACTACGGGGCCGCCGCCGCGCCGGCGAGCGGCGCCACCATGGCTCAGGCCATCCGGAGCAACTTCGGCGTGGAGTGCCAAGGCCTGCGGATGCCGTTCTCGGCGAGTGGGATCAACACCGGCAGCGCCAAGCTGCAATACACCTACGGGAGCGGGTCGCGGATCGCCCTGTCCGGTAATGCTTCGAGCGTGCTCACGCGCAACCAGCCGCTCACGCAGCTCTACAATCCGAGCGCCTACACCGGGACGACGCTCACGAGCTACGCCGGGACCCTGAACTGGACCCAGAACCTGGCGCGCTCGGCCGAGCGGGCGATGGCGCTCGATTTTCTTGTGTCGTACCAGATCGATAAACAGCTCAGCGCCCCGCTCACGCGGCAGTCGGAGCTCGACACGCGCAACCCGCTCGGCGGGTTCCTCATCAAGCCGTTCAACTATCTGTTCGACTTCAACTATCGGCACGACGTGCGCATCAAGGACTCGACCTACCAGAACGTCGGCCTGCTGGACGATCAACAGATCCGCTGTATTCAGGCGGGTGAGGGAGCGTGCCAGGACGACGTGCCGTTCCTGAACCGCGGCGACTTGGACTTCGCGCAGCCCTACCGCATGAACCCCTACGGCGTGGAGCAGAGCGCGCGGTTCCCGATGTGGACGCAAGGGGTGAACGCCGGCATCGATCTGTCGCGCGAGGCGCGCTGGCAGGTCCGCGGCAACTTCGACTGGCAGGCTGATCGGTACAACCGCATCAAGCTGGGCGCCGAGTTCCACCGCATCGACACGCGACGCTACAACGCCGGCTCGGGCGCCATCTCGGCGTTCGGGATCAATGCGTATCACGAGACGCCCGTCCGGTACGGCGCGTACGTCGAGGACCGGCTTGACTTGGGCGACGTGGTGATCGTGGGTGGGCTGCGGTACGACTACTACGACTCGCGTGCCAGTTATCCCTTCACACCGGGCCGGATTTCCACCGATTCCGGGACGTTCAACCCCTACCAGCCGGACGCAAAGTTCTTGCTCGCGCCGACGCACAACGCGTGGAGCCCCCGGGTGCAGGTGTCGTTCCCCGTCACCGAGCGCACCAACTTCCGGCTGTCGTACGCGCACCAGGTGCAGACGCCCGACTTCGACCTGATGTTCCGCGGCATCAACACCGACCTGTCGGTCACGAATCAAAACCAGAGCTACGGGCGCGACCTGTCGTTCGGGAAGACGATCATCTTCGAGTTCGGGATCCGGCACGCGTTCAGCCAGGACATGGTGCTGGACGTCGCGGCGTACAACAAGGACAAGATCGCAGACCTCGCCGGGCGCCTGCTGCAGCTCGCTGATCCCGCCAAGAACGGCGAGACGAGCGATTTTCGCGTGCTCACCAATGCCGACTTCGGCAACGTGCGCGGCGTGGACGTGCGCCTGGATCGCCGCTTCTCGAACCTGTTCAGCGGGTCGGTCGCCTATACGTTCCAAGTCGCCCGCAACACCGGCTCCGATCCGTTCACCTACTTCAACACCCTGGCGCGCCAGATCAGCACCCTGACGGGCGAAACCAACCCGCCCCCCCAGGCGGCGCTGCCCACGGACGACAACCGTACCAACAACATCGTGGGATCAGGGTCGTTGAGCTTCCCCACGGACTGGAAGAAGGGGACGACGCTCGGCACCGTGCTGCGCAACGTCGGCGCTTTCGTGACGTTCCGGTTCGCGAGCGGGCTGCCGTACACGCGGGTGTTCCCGGCCGCCGAGGGCGTCACACCAGGCGGCTTTGGGCTCGAGGGTAATGCCGTCGAGTCGCTCAACTCCTCCACCCGGCCGTGGTTCAAGGACGTCAGTCTGCGCGTCACGAAAGGGTTCCGAGTGGGCGGCGTCGACTGGACCGCCTTCGGCGAGGCGCGCAACATTTTCGACTTCAAGAACATCGTGAGCCTGTTCACCGAGGTGGGCGACGTGACGTATCCGGACCTGCAGGCGCGCTACGACTCGGAGCAGGTGACGCTGTTGCGGTCGGAGGCGGCGTCGGCGGGCGCCCTGGTGGGTAGCAGCGTCGACTTCAACCTGCTGGGCGGCTGCGAGAACTGGCAGGGCCGCAACGCCGGCAACTTCTCGAGCGGCCCGGTGGACTGCGTGCTATTGGAGCGTGCCGAAGCGCGGTACGGCAACGGCGACGGCGTATTCACGCCGGCCGAGTACAACGCCGCGTTCAACTCCTGGTACAACCTGCAGAACGCGCCCAGCCGGTTCTACGGGCCGGGCCGGCGCGTTCGATTCGGCTTTGAGATCTCGTTCTAACGGTGCCTCACGATCTGCGGAGTGCGTCGCCCGGCCGGCTGGTGCCGGCCCGGGCGGCCGCTCCGGCGGCGTTTTCCAACGAGGAGAGGGTGCAATGTTGAAAGCTTCGTCGAATCTCGGACTCCGATGCGCGACACTTGCGGCCGTTGGGCTGGCGTTGGCGGTGAGCACCGCCGCCGCCGGTCCGCGACCGGGAGCGCGGCGCGCCGTGAATCTCTTCTCCGGGGTGCTCGGCCGGGTGAACGGCAACCGCTGGGACTGCGGCCTCGACAACTTCGGCCACATCTGCGTGGATCCGAACGGGTCGACCACCGTGGGCGGCGGTTTCTGGCCCAAGGGGACCCCCGACCAATACGTCTTCGGCTCCGGTCTTCAAGTTGCGGGCATTCTCGCGAGCGCGCCCGGGTTCGCGTGGGCTAACGACACCGTCGCGGCCTTCTTCGAGGACCCGAGCGGCGTGCACGAGAACGGCGACAAGCTGTCGCTCATCTGGAACTCGAGCAACTCGAGCGACGCCGCGAACTGGCCGACGAACGCCTACGTGCCGAACGATGCGGCGCTGTACAGCCCGCTCTTGATCGGACGGAAAGCGGCCTCGCAGCAGGACACCTGGCAGTGGTACTGGGACGGCAACCCGAGCTTCAACGCGGGCCGCAAACACCCGCTGGGCGTTGTCGTAGACCAGCGCAGCATGGTGTGGAACTTCCCCTCGGGGAACGAAGACGTGATCTACATGGTGTTCAAGTTCACCAACGTGACCTCGAGCTTGAAATCCGTATACGTCGCTCAAGGCCATCCCGATGCCGAGGCGGATTCGCTCGTGTCGCTCGGGACGCGGTTCAAGTCGCTGAACGAAGCGGCATTCGGCGTGACGATCCCCGACACGGGATACACCATCACCAAGACGTTCGCGGCGTTCGACGCGGACATGGATGTCACTGATCAAGCGAAGCAGAACTACTCGAGCGCGTTCCTGCCGTTCAACATGGGATTCGCGTACAAAGGCACGTTCTTCTGCAGTTCCTGCGTCTACCCCGCGACGATCTTCAGCCCGCCGCTCGCGCCGACGATCGGTTTTGTGGGTGTGAAGTACCTGAAGAGCCCGTTCGACATCGGCTTGACGATGTTCTCGAACACGGTCAACGGCGGCCAGTTCGACGACGCGCGGGACGCGACGCAGGTGTACCGCTACCTCTCCGCGAACCTGGACCCATCGAAGGGTGACGCACCGTGCAATGTGCCAGGGGGAAACCCGAATGCGCAGCACGTGTGCTTCGTCACGCAGAACACCGACGATATTCGGTTCTTCGAGTCCTCCGGCCCGTTCGATCTGCGGGCGGGGGCGACCGAGACGATCGTAGTGGCGTATATGGCCGCGGCGCCGGTCGAGCTGGCGGCGATCAAGAACCGCTCGGGGAGCTTCGACTTGAAGCCCAGTTGGCCGGCCCAGGCGGAGTCACTCGCGCTGAATCGGGACACGCTGCGGACGGTGGACCGGTTGATGGGGGCGACTACCTACAGCGACAAGAACGCCAACGGCAAGATCGATCAGGACGAAGTCAACACCGTACCCCGCTCGCTCCTCAACAAGGGGCTGGTGGCGCAGGCCGTGTTCGACGCCAAGTTCCTGCTGCCGTTCCCGCCGGACGCGCCGGACTTCTTCTTGGTGCCGGGCGACAACCAGGTGACGGTCGTATGGCGCGAGTCGCCCAGCGAGCAAACCGGCGACCCGTACTTCCAAGTCGCGAAGGACTCGCTTTTGGTCGGCGGCTTGCCGAACGCGTTGTTCGACCACGACTACCGCGAATTCGACGTGGAGGGGTACCGCATCTACCGCGGCCGCACGACGGGTGATCTCAAGGTGATCGCGCAGTTCGACAAGGCCGGGACGTCCATCATCGACTTCACTGGCGAGATCAACTACGGGAACTGCGCTCCGGAGCAGGTGCCCCCGGTCACCACAGACTGTCCCAGCGACCTTGCCACGGGCCACAAGGTGCCGCTCGCCGGCGACATCATCCAGATCCCCCCCGGCGGCCGCGTGAAACTGGCCGACGGCAGCATTCTCGTGATCCAGGCTGATACGGCCGTCACCGGCGGCGCGAGCGGCAACCCACCGCTTGCGGACACCGGCGTCCCGTTTGCGTTCATCGACAACGGTGTGCGCAACGGGTTCCGCTACTTCTACACCGTCGCCGCGTTCGATGTGAACTCGGTGAAGTCGGTGGGCCCAGGTGCCACCTCCCTCGAGGGCCGGCTGCCGCCCAAGACCGTGACGCCGCGTAAGGCGTCCGGACAAGAGGCGGGCGGCGGCGGGACCACGGCGATCCTTTCGCCCGGCGGGCAGGCGCTCGATCCGACCGCTCCCGTTCCGTCGATCGACAAGACCACCGGTATCTTCTCCGGGCCGATGCCGCCCGCGGACGGAATCGCGGCGGGGTTCGCGATCGATGTGGGGCAGCTCATCACGAGTGCCACGGTCGCGATGCAGATCGATTCGATCCAGCCGGGCGACGGAGATCCGGACGGGCTCGGGACCAAGGCCCCGGCCGTGTACTTCGTCACGCTGCAGCGCGCCGCACCGCAGCCGGCACTTCAGATTCAGGTCCCGGTGGACATGGATGCCACCGACGTGACCAACTCGGGTACGGCGTACGCGCCGCTCGTGGCGCTCGCCGACAACCCCAAGACGGCCCGCTTCAAGGCCGGCGACACGGCCAGCTTCGCCTTGTCGGCAGGCGCGACCATCACGGTTCCGGGCACGTGGCGCCTCACCTCATTCGGGCGAGCGGACGCCAACGCCGATCCCTCGGGTCCTCTGAACGGTCCGCGGTGGTGGACCGGTGCCGCGAACGAGAACACCGCTGACCCGAACTCCGCGGTGTGCGCCCCAGCGAGCGGAGCCTGCACCCGGGCGGACACACTGCCGGGATTCGGGAGCAAGAACGCCGGCTCGTTGCCGGGAGTCACGATCTTCCACCTCCAGGGGTACAGTACGATCCGCAGCCTTCCCGCCCGCGACCTCGAGGCGATTCTGTCCACCGTCACACGGGCAGCGGACTTCAAGGTTTACTGGGGCGCCACCGCGGGAGCATCAGCCACGGTGGACTCGGTTGTCGACGTGACCCACAAGGCCCCGGTGCCGTTCCGCAGCGTGGTGCGCGCGTCCTGGGGGATTCTGGACGACTCGTCGTTCGTGGGCGCTACCGCGGCAAAGACTGAAGATCAGAACAACGGGCTGCTCACGTGGACCGATGTGTTCTGTGTGCCGCCGGCCGATTCCATCTCGGGATCGAAGATCACCGAGAGTGTCGCACCAACGGGGTTGACGCCCAAGATCGTGTGCCGGACCCAGGCGAGCCTCAGGCCCCGCGCGCACCTGAGCCCGGTCGCGGTCACGTCGGTGAGAGACACGCTGACGAAAACACTCACGACCACGGGCAACGGCTTCATCTTCTATCTGAACGGGCACTACTTCATGATGCAGATGGCGTCCCTGCCGACGTCGGGGACCGTGTGGAACGCGCGGTTCTACGCCGGCAACGTGACGGGGAGCTCCGGAAGCTACGCCTTCGTCCCAGCCACGCGGCCACCGGCCGTACCGGGGCTGCGCGCGCAGGGGTCGTTCTCGGGCGCCACGTTCGATTCGAGCACCGTGTCCGGCGCGCAGCTGGCGAAGGTGCACACCGTGCCCGATCCCTACTACGTGACCAACGCGTACGAACAGTCGCCTACCAGTAAGGTGCTGCGCTTCGTCAACCTGCCGAGCGAGTGCATCATCCGCATCTACTCGCTCAGCGGCGTGCTGGTGCAGGTGCTGCCGTTCCACGACGCCACAGGCGGCGCGGAAACGACCTGGAACCTGCGGAACCGCAACAACCAGTTCGTGGCGTCCGGCGTGTACTTCTACCACGTCGAAACACCCGACGGGAAGTCAAAGATCGGGCGGTTCACACTCGTCAACTTCGCGCAATAGCGCTTACGAGGAGAGTTCTTCATGACGCGGTCATTCCGAGCTTTCTCGTGGGCCTTCATCGCGCTGCCGCTCGCCGTCGGAGAGCTGGCCGGGCAGGTCAGCGTGCCCACGGACAATACGGCCTACGGCACGACGGCCGCCGAGTTCCTGCTGCTCGGCGCCGGCGCGCGGGGCCTCGCGCTGGGCGGCGCCTACGCCGCCTTGAGCACCGACATCAGCGCCCTGTACTACAATCCCGCGGGTATCGCGCAGCTGACGCATCCCGGGGCGATGGTATCGACGTACAGCTATGTGGCAGACACGCGCTACACCTGGGGCGGGGTGGCCTTCCCACTCGCGGGCGGCGCGCGCAGCTTCGGCTTCCAGCTCGGCAATTTCGGGTTCTCCGACCAACCGGTGTATACGGTCGAGAACCCGGACGGCGACGGCACCAAGTATAGCGTCGCCGAGACGTTCGCCGGGCTCAGCTACGCGCAGAACTTCAGCGACCGCTTCTCGGCCGGCATCACCGGCAAATTCATCTCGGACAAGCTCGGCAAGGTGTCCGCCTCGGCGTTCGCCGTCGATTTCGGGACCAGCTTCCATGCCTCGGCGGGGGGCCGGCCGATCCGCGCGTCGTTCGTGATCCAGAACCTGGGCTCCACGCTGCAGCACAACGGCGCCGCACTCGACGTCAACGTGACGCGCCCGCCCGTCCCCGGCCAGGTGGACGTGCCGCAGGAGCCGCAGGCCGCCAACCTGAAGACCAAGGACTGGGGCCTGCCGGTGCAGTTCCGCGTCGGCGTCTCGCTCGACGTGGTGGCGCGGGAGCAAAACCGCGTGACGTTGCTGTCGGAGTTCAACCAGCCCAACAACAACAAGGCCGGATTCGGCGTCGGGGCAGAGTTCATGCTCTCCGACATCGCGAAGTCGGGGTTCTCCTTCGCGGGCCGCGGCAGCTACTCGTACCAGGCTGCGAACGATCTCGATCCCGGCACGGCGGCGGGATTCGCGACCGGCTTGAGCAGTAAAGAGAACCAGCAAGGCCTCGCCGCCGGTTTCGGGGTCGGCTACAAGCGGGGTGAGTTCGGGCTGGGGGTGGATTACGCGTGGCGTAGCATGGGCCTGCTCGGGGGCACGAACATCGTGAGCTTCTCGCTCTCCTGGTGACGAGCAGGGGCCCGCGCGGAGGGTCGGCGTTGCTGTCTCAACTGACGGGTATGGTGGTCGCGGGCGCCCTCGCGGCCGGCGTGCAGGGGGCGCAGCAAAGCCCACCGGGGGGCGGGGCGGCAGACTCCGTGCTGGTGCGGGCCGTCCGGTTCTTCCGGGGCGACCGCACGCTGGTGAACGGATTCGTGCGCGTGCCGCACGCGATGCTCGACGGCATTCGGCTCGGGCCGGGCGGGTTTGCTGTGTTCAGCGTCGACATCAGTATCGTGGATACGGCGGGCACCGTGCTCACGCAAGATCGCTGGACCAGACAGGTGCCCTGGGCGTCGGCGCAGGTTGCTGGCGCCGCCACGGTGGACCCGCTGACGTTCTCGGTGGCACCTGGGTCGTACCACATCCGGGTCGCCGTGCGGGACTCGGCGTCGGGTCGCCGCAAGACGGCCGACCTGGCGGTCGGGGCGTACGCGGCTCGGCCGGCCGCGTCGGACGTATTGCTAGCGTATCGCGTCCGGCGCGGGTCCGATACGACGGCGGCGCCGGGCGAGGTTCGTAAGGGGGACCTGTTCATCACGGCTGCGCCGGATCCGATGCTCACGCCTTCGCAGGCGGCGCTGTCATTCTACTGCGAGGTGTATCGGGACAGCAGCGGCACCGTCGCATGGTTGGTGCGGGTGCTCGACCAGCAGGGCCGGTCGATCGTGGCGACGCAGCCGGCGCAGGCGGCGCTCGGCCCGGGGGGAGGGCCGCTCACGGGGGCGCTCGATTTGGGTGGGCTGCCGCCGGGTGCGTACCGGCTGGCGCTGGTGATCGGTTCGGGCGCCGACACGGTCTCGCGCACCGCGCCGTTCCGCATGGGCGGGTTCGAGGCGGAGCAGCGAGTCGAGGCTGTGGCACGGGCGGCCGAGGAGCCGAACGATCTATTCGCCCGGTTGAGCGAGGCACAGCTCGACACGCTGTACGAGCCGTTGATCTATCTGTCGAACCGGGGCGAGCTCGGGGTCTACCGCGGGCTTACGCTGGACGGGAAGCGCCGGTTCCTGCGCGATTTCTGGCGCAAGCGGGATACGACACCCGCTACGTCCGAGAACGAGGAGATGGCCGCGTTCTACAAGCGGATCAACGAGGCGAACGTGCGGTTTCGGGAGGGCGGGGCGGCGCAGGTGCCCGGGTGGCGAACGGATCGGGGCCGGATCTTCATCAAGTACGGCGAGCCGGACCAGGTGACGAAGCGTCCGCAGAGCGGACCCGACCTCCCCTGGGAAGCGTGGAAGTTCAGCCGGACACGTGGGCTCAAGTTCGTGTTCATGGACATGACGCGGCTGGGGAACTACAGCTTGCTATACACCAACGATCGCACGGAAACCAGCGTGCCCAACTGGGCGACGAAGCTGAGCAACGATGCGATTCAAGAAATCACCGCCTTCTAGGTCGTTCATCAACACGTCGGGGGAGAGGAACATGAAGCTACGTCTCATCGGTGCCATTCTCGTGGGAGCAGCGGTTGCGGCCTGGGCGTGCAAGGGCGACCCGACGGCGGATTTGCGGAATGGCGCGGCGGCGCTCAGCGTCACGCCGAGCATCGTCGTCGTCGATCCCGGCACGGTCGTGGCGGTAACCATCGAGGTGCAGGATGCGCAGCTGAATCCGCTGGTGGGAGACGTCACCGCCAGCACCAGCGATGCGACCCTCGCCACCGTGGAGGTCGATGCGAGCCGGCACTTCCCGGACGCTTCGACTCACGCGTTCAACGTCACGGCGGTCGGCGAGGACGGCGGGCAGCCGCGAATCACCTTTTCGACGGGTTCCGTGGACACCGCGCTCGTGGTGAATCTCAACCCCGTCGAGTTCAATGGGACGATCTCGAGCGCGACGCCCAAGGGGGGATCGATCATCACGATCTCCTCCACGTCGGTCCTGAAGCTGGACGAGGTCACCGGCGTGACGTTCGGTGGGACCGCCGGGACCATCGCCTCTCAGTCCAAGAACGCGCTGGCGGTCGTGGTGCCGTTCTCGAGCGCGGGTAAGCCGAAACTCGCGAGTGTCTATACGACGTACATGGGCAGCGATTTCACGTTCACCCTGCCGAGCGCGTCCTCAGTTACGCAGACCGGCGACTTCTGGGACGGCGACAGCACCGCCGCGACCGCGCCGGCACTCGTGATGCCGGACGTCGCGACGAAGGGTTCGGTCCAACCCATGATCACGAATCTGTATGCCGGCGACAACCACACGGCTTGTCCCGAGGAGCCCGGCCGATTCAACCAGAATCGTCACGTTTGCCTGCGTGAGTCCGTTCAGCGCGGTGACGTGCAGCGCAGCCGCGTTCGAGGCTGCGGACACGGTAACGAAGAAGCGCCCCAAGTCGGTGAAGTTCAAGTTCCCGTCGGGGAACCATCTCTTTATCATCGAGCGTCGCAACACCGCCGCCACAACGCCTGGGCCGACGACCCCGCCGAAAAACGTCCGGGTGACCATCACGCGCAACTGAGCTGCGATCCATCCCGGCAGAGCACGACGCCCCGGGGGAACCACCCCCGGGGCTCGGTGTTTGTAGACGGGCCATGGTCCGGCATGCGACATCTGCCGTGCTCGTACTACTCGGCACCGGCCCGGCGGCGTGGGCCCAGGTGCCGGCGGACTCGGGCGCGGTCCGCGACCGCTTCGCGTACGCGACCACCGCCCAGCTCGACAGCCTGTACGGACCGCTGCTCTACCTCATGCAGCCGGACGAGCGCGGCATTTACCCGA
>WNGD01003790.1_pt1 | contig 15116 bp, 19 predicted proteins | sample 5400671 | NCBI WGS metagenome assembly WNGD01 (sample SAMN13153369, study PRJNA577476) | soil metagenome | isolation source: 40 cm soil or saprolite under grassland replicate 2 | place: USA:California | collected 2016-06-15 | reverse complement strand
GCACGACGGTCGTCGCGGTAGTGGACCGGATTCTGCAAAAGCCGGCCGTTCTGGTCCAGCAGGCCGAAATCGACGGCCCACGAATCGGCAGCAACCGAGTCGACGCGACCGGCCTCCCGGGCCGCTGCCCGCAGACCGTCGGTCACGTCCTGATAGAGACGAAGGATGTCCCAATTGAGCGTGTTCCGCGTTCTCACCGGGATGTTCGGGAAGCGATGCACCTCCGAGACGCTCAGACGCTCACCGTCGAAACGCCCCACAGCCACCCGCCCGCTCTGAGCGCCGAGGTCGATCGCGGCGAACGTCGCCATCAGCCGCCGGCCTCGTCGTTGCGGACTGCGCGACGAAGGTCGCGCGGCCGCAGTGGCGGCGGCTCCCGCGGACCCGGGTCGACGGTGAGGACGTCGACGCCGGCCGCACGCCACTCCTCGACCTCGGGGGCAGGCGCGCTCGAATCCGTCACGATCCCGGCCAGGTCCTCGACCCGGACGAATGCCAGCAGTGCGCTGCGATGCCACTTGGTGCCGTCGAAGATCCCATACACCTGCTCGCACGCATCCGCCATCTCTTGCTTGATGCTGACCTCGTCAGGATTGAGGTCCATCAGGCCGCGGGAGATGCTCAATCCACGCGCACCGAGAAAGCCCTTGTTGATCCGCGTCGTTCGCAGGACGTCCGCGCCGAGATCCCCGACGAGAGACATCGCCGAGAGCCGCAGCATCCCGCCCGTCACGAGCACCGTGATTCCCGGCGCATCGGCGAGCGCCGTCGCGACGAGCAGGCCGTTCGTCACGACTACCAGCTCCCGCTTGGAGCGAAGCTCGAGGGCGAGGTAGTAGGCGGTCGTGCTCGCGTCGAGGGCGACGGCCTCACCCTCGTCGACCATCGCCGCCGCGGCGCGGGCGATCGCGCGCTTGCGCTCGACCTCGAGGCGTAGCCGCAGATCGAACCCCACCTCCGACTGGCCCAGCTGCAAGGCCCTGACACCGCCGCGGATCCGTGCGACGAGTCCCTGCTTGGCGAGCGTGGTCAGGTCGCTCCGGACGGTCACCTCCGAGACTGCGAAGGCTTCCGAAAGTTCCGCAACCGGAAGGTAATCGCGGCTCTCGAGCAGATGCAAGACGTGCTGCATGCGCTCCTGCTGCGTCAAATTGCGAAGATCTTCCGAGGCGCCGATTGAGCGACCCTACTCCCGCCCCTGTGGGCAAGTCAAGAGATACGAGCTACTGACTTACGAAATGATTCAAAACGAAAGCGGACTCGTAATTCGACCGCGGATACGTCAGACTCGCCGCTGATGAACAGCGACGCCGTGTTCTCCCGCCTTGATGGCCTCGAGATCGAGACCCCGTCGTGGGGGTACGGAAACTCAGGTACACGCTTCCATGTCTATCCGTGGCCAGGCGCCGCCCGCACCGTCTGGGAGCGGATCGACGACGCAGCACTCGTCCACGAGTTGACCGGCTGCTGCCCGAGCGTGGCTTTGCATATCCCATGGGATACCGTCGACGATTGGAACGCCCTCGGTGACTACACGCGCGGTCGGGGCATCCGGATCGGTGCGATCAACCCCAACCTTTTCGGGGATGACTGCTTTCGTCTTGGGAGCCTCGCCAATCCCGACGCGGCTGTTCGGCGGCGCGCACTCGCGCACTGCCTCGAATGCGTCGAGATCGCGCGACAGCTTGGTTCGACGATCGTCAGCCTCTGGCTGGCCGACGGAACGAACTATCCCGGGCAAGACGACCTGCGAGGCCGTCACGCTCGGCTCCTCGCAGGGCTCGAAGAGCTCTACGCCGCCCTGTCCCCCGATCAGCAGTTGCTTATCGAGTACAAGTTCTTCGAGCCCGCCTTCTACAGCACCGACCTGCCCGACTGGGGGACAGCAGCCCTCGTCTGCCGGCGTCTTGGCCCTCAGGCGCAGGTGCTCGTCGACACAGGACACCATGCGCAGGGCACGAACATCGAGCAGATCGTGGCGCTGCTGGTGGCCGAGGGGCTGCTCGGCGGCTTCCATTTCAACAACCGGAAGTACGCAGACGACGACCTGATCGCCGGGTCCGTCGACCCGTTCGAGCTGTTCCGGATCATGCATGAGATCGCGCTCGCGGAAGTCGAGGCGTCGACCGCATTCATGATCGACCAGTCGCACAACGTCGAGGGAAAGATCGACGCGATGCTCCAGTCGGTCATGAACATCCAGACGGCGTACACGAAGGCGCTCTTGATCGACGACGCCGTCCTGACGACCGCGCAGGCAGAAGGGGACGTGCTCGGCGCCCACCGGGCGCTCACCGACGCATCTGAGACGGACGTGCGTCCGCTCCTCGCCCGGTGGCGGGCGGATAAGGGACTCGACCCCGACCCGGTCCGGGCGTTCCGGGACGGCGGTCACGCGGAGCACAGGGCGCGCGAGCGTGGCACTGCTTCGGTCGAGAGCGCCTACGAGAAGCGGTGACCGAAGGTCACGCCGAGCCGATGCGTGTCGGAGCGATCGGCGTCGGCACCCACGCGCTTACCTCAATCTTGCCGAACCTGCCAGGCGCGGGAATGACACTCTCTGCGACCTGCGCACGACACCTCGACCGGGCCGAGGCTGCCGCGGCGAGGTTCGGGGCCCGGGCAGGGTTCGACGACGCCGAGCGGATGCTCGACGCTCTCGCCCTCGACGGTGTCGTCGTCGTCGTGCCGCCCGATCAGTTCTCGAGCGTCGTTCGGGTGTGCATTCGCCGAGGGGTTCCCGTCTTTGCCGAAAAACCTGCGGCGAACGACGCCGCCGAGGCCGCCGATCTTGCGGCGGAAGCCGCTGAGTCTGGCGTTCCTGTCGTCGTCGGTTACATGAAGCGGTTTGCGGGCGCGTACCGTCTAGCGAAGGAGCTTACGGGGAAGCCCGAGTTCGGCGCCTTGACAATGGGCTCCTTCACGTGGTCAATGGGGCCATTCGCAGACCGGTTCGACATGCGCGATTGGCTGTTCGAAAATCCCGTGCATCATTTTGACCTGGCGCGATTCTTCTTCGGCGAACTCGAGGAGATTCACGTCCGGCGAGGCGAGGGAACCGAGCACACCGTTGTCGTCCTCGCCACGTCGGAGTCAGGTGCGCTGGTGAACATCCGCGCAAACACGACGGGCAGCTGGGAGCAACATAACGAGGCTGTGGAGATCTTCGGCGAAGGCCACTCGCTCTTCGTCGACAACATCGACACGTGCACATGGCGTCCGCCGACCCGTCCGGAGCACACTTGGCGGCCCAACTACACGGTGCCGGTCGCCCTCAACATGACGAGTGCCACAATGGGCTTCGGACCGGAGCTCGAGCATTTCCGCCGGGTGGTGACGGAGGGCATTCCCAACGAGTCCGACATCGCGAGCGCGGCAGCGACGCTCGCACTCACAAGCCAGATCGCGGAACAGGCCTTGCAAGCCTAGGCCGAGGAAGCAGCTCCGCCAACCGCCAAGGGAAGATGGAGGGGACATGAGCCCGACGGTGCTGGGCCAAAGCGGAACTGGCGCTCACCTGGCGCACACCCCGGATTTGCAGCAGCTCTCGGCGAGTCTGGGCTACGCGAGCCGACGCACCTGAGCGCTCTCGCTAAAGGTGTGACGTGAGACCGGCGCCGGTCGCGTCGCCATCAACCGCGGCTTCCGCCCCCGCGACATCGGGGGCGTTCTCGTACCACGAATGAGCGTACTGCCCGTCATCCAGATCTTTGGCGAACTTCGACAGCTTCAACGGATGGAAGGTGTCGCACATGACGGCTAGCTCAGACGTCTCGTGGATGCCGATCGACTTCTCAGCCAGCCCGGGGTGCGGTCCGTGCGGCAGGCCCGACGGGTGCAGCGTGATCGACCCATGCATCGTCGTGTTCTGGGATCATGCATCTCGGGAACTGAAGGACGCGGCAAGTCACTTCGTTTCACTCGACTCGTACCTGGACGATCTTAGGGGAGAGTTTAGGATCGAGTGCGCCTAGGCCGAGGCGCCCGGGCGCTTTCAGCGCTGGACATGGGAGCGCGATTGCGAACTCGAGCGTCAGCAGCCGCTCGGCCCGCGATGTCGCCACCTTCGCGGGGAGCTCAGCAGCGCGCTACGCGCAACGGCCGCCAAGAATTCACTGATCGTCCAAAGCTGGCCGCCCGACAACGAGAGCCAACGTCGCAATCCGAGCCGCGAAGCGCTCTCGCCGCGAAAACACTGAAACGTAGGTTTAGTGGCCTGGCTCTGCGAGGCGCACTGTCGCGTTTTGGCGGAAGAACGACACGAACCTCTGCCGGACCGGCGGAGGCACCGGTACAGACGTCTCAGGCGGCTGTGTCGGAGTCGGCGAGGCCGCCTCTCATCAGACTCGCGAGGCGCCAGCGCAGGCGCTCGATCTCCAGTCGGTGCTCCTCGAGCTCGACCTCGGTGGCGCCGCGCTGCTCGAGAATCGCGCGCGCGAAGATGAGACCTCTGATCCTTAGCAAGAGCTCTTCGACATCATTCGTAAGCGTCGCGTTGCGGGTGGCCGAGTGCTCAGTGCTTCGGTCCATCGCCTCGCTCCCTTTCGTTTACTGAGTCGGCGCCCGCACCATATGTCGCGCACGCTGCGCCATCGGCGATCCGGCGTCGCGGGAGGCGCGCCCAGCGCCGACGCCACCGTGCAAGAAGCACTGTCATCGTGAGTCCTTTCGTCGAGTCCTGCATGTATCGAACCAGGGGGTCCTAAGAGCGCTCTGAAACCTTCTTAAGAAACCCCCAAGAAGTCCCCCGATGTCGGTAGAGCCGGAAAGCGACACGCGGCTAGGTGTTCGCGTGGTCTCCAAAGGCCGGGGCGGAAACGACGAACAGCGAAACCGCCTGGTTGCTTCAAGTCTGTGGCCGGTCTGAGGTCAGTGCAAGGTTTCTGCTGCCCCGCGTTGACAACGCCTTTCGACGGTGACATCGTTGACCGAAGGGAAGGGAGCAGGCGTGCCGTTCGGTAGGTCAGCTCTGCGGCATCCACCGCCGCGCGGGCCTCCCCGTCTGCCGTCTCTGGTTTCTGTATAGACGACCCCGGTCGACTGCGGCAACCGGAGAGGAGGCATCGCTATGGCTCTTGGAAGATTGAACGTGTTCGTCAGCGAACTCGACCACGGCTGCAAGGTCGACAGCAGGACGTGGTACGTGACGATTTACGACTGCGACGGCCGCGTGCTCGAGTGGTGTGGTCGCCGCTACGTCGCCATCCCCGCCCGATGCGGACACCTCGAGATCGAGCTGCCGCCCGGCTGTTACACGCTGCTCGCAACCTGGAGCTTCGCCGTCGGCCCAGGTGGGATCATCTACGGCAACCACTTCACCGATCATGCGGTAGCTCACGTCTGTTGCGGCGAGGAGACGTGCGTGACGCTCTTCACACCGAGCGCACATCGCTGCGGAATCCTCTTCGACATTGCCCTGCGCGTGATGGAAGCAAGGGGCGAAGGCGCCCCGGCTGAGCTCGTCGGCCGGGCGCGCGAAGCGATCCGCGAGCTACTCGAGCACCTTCCGCGCCCCGCTCGCCCGTTCGAGCTCGGCCATCTCGACGAGCTGCTCGAGGTAGTCGAGAAAGGGCCGAAGGAAGACAAGGAGCCGAAGAAGCGGAAGGGAGAGAGGGAGCACGGCGAGGAAAGCTAGGCCTCATCGGTGAGAGAGCAGGCGAGGCCGGCCGAGGAACCGGCCTCGCCTGCCACGCGCCCAGGGCTAGGAAGGACCTGGTGGCCGCAGTATCCGAGTTGGCTGGAACCGTCGGGCGAATCGACGAGGTCTAGAGTCGAGGGGTTTCGCCTCGACGGCGCCGGCGGCGCCGAGGCAGTGCCCGGTGGCGCCCTTGGTGGAGGAGACCGGCGTCTTGCCGGCGTTGTCCTCGCCGAGCGCGCGCTTGATCACGCGGGTCTTGCTCGCGTCGCCGAGCGGCGTCGACGTGCCGTGCGCGTTGATGTAGTCGATCTCCTCGGGTTGATGCCGGCCAACGCCATCTTCATCGCCCGGGCCGGATGTTCGCCGGTCGGGTCGGGCTCGCTGATGTGCTCGGCGTCGGAGGAGACGCCGTATCCGAGCAGCTCCACGCGCCGTCCCACGACGCACGTAATATTCGCGCACGCGCGTACTTCACTTCACTCTCGACTCGCTCGACCCCGCGAATGTCGCTGTTTGGCGGAAAGGCGACAGTTGTGCTCGCGTCGTTACTACGTTTCAACGTTTCGTGGGTTCGGGGTCTCGTAGCGCGATTCGCCGTCCTGCCGGCGTCGGACGACGTTTCGACATTTCGGGTGGGGTGGTCTGCCCGCGACATCGTTGGCATCATCGTGGTCTATGCCGCTGGGGCGACGGCTGAGTGAGAGCTTACGGTGTGCTGCTGTTCACGCTAGGGCACCTGGAAAGAGCCTGACGTCGGGCGCGGGCGCAAGCTGCTCACCCCTGGCCCGACCGCCCGATACCTGTAGGTGGCGCGGCGGAGCCGCACCGTCCAGGATGTGTTCGCGGGGGCAAACAATCTCTGCCAGCACGGAACGGAACCTGCTCCGCCAAGACACGTTTTTGTGCGGCGACTGATGCCGTGGCCGATGAGCTCGAAGCCAAGCGCCTCGGTAGCGAGGATCGTGATTCGGTACATCCCGGGCGGAACGTGTTTTGTGACGCGCAACGGGTGGATGTAGCCATGCGTCGTTACGCCAACAGGTGGGTTCCACGGGAGGCGCGCCCAGGCCTCCAAATCACGGACGCGCGTAGCCGACGACCCTCCAGCAACAACGCCGAGCGCAAGCACTGCGGTCGCGATCGACAAAGCTGCGATTCGAGAGACGATGGCCAACTAGGGTAACTCTCCGGGCGGCTTGCCGAAAGTCGGCTCCGGTGCGACCCTGACCGTGAGGTTATGAATTCGGCCCACAAGGCTATCCCCGCGAAACGTTGAAACGTTGTCCGATTGCGGGGACGGCACTGGGAGCCTTTGTCGCACTTCCGCCAGATCACGACATCGCTAGGAGCGCCTGCTGGCGTTTATTCGCCTGTTGCTCGACTCACCGGCGCGCGCGGTGCCTCTTCACGCGCTGCTTCGTTCCGTCGGCGAGACACGCTCTGCGATGGCAGGGTTGACGTCGGTGGAGCTCACGTGATATTCGCGCCCGCGCGTCAAGCGGTAAAAGGCTCGACCGTGCGTAACAAGCTCGACCTGCACGCGGCTGTCGCGCGTTGTTGGAAGTGCGACAGCGGCCGGCGCGGCGGGGTGCGAGGCGGGGCGAAGGCTCGTCCGGCTGACGAATGCTCGCCCGCTTTCGCCGCCGCATTTTTATCTAGCCCCGACCCGGGGTCACCGGACGCTCCCACGCGTCGGCGCGCAGACCGCAACGATCTTGTCGCTGTGCCAATTGACGCTGGTACCGTTGGCCACGTGCATGTGAGAGCCTCTCCGGAGGCAGTTCAGCTCGTGCAAGACCGGGGCGGAAGGCTGTACGTGTGGGCCAAGAAGACGCGCTGCTGCGGCGGCTCGGTGATCTTTCTCGAGACGTCCAGCAAGGCGGGTGAGCGGCCGTTCCGGCGCGTCCCGGCGGACGGGATCGAGCTCTACCTCGACGAGCGCCTGCGCGAGCCGGACGAGCTCGAGCTCGAGGTCGGCGGCTTACGCCGGAAGCACGTCCACGCGTACTGGGACGGCTGCGCCTACGTCGTCTGATCGGCGGCCTGTCGGGCCACAGCTCCCGCCAGCGGCGGATCGCGCGCAGGATTAGCGGAAGCCAGTCGTTCGCGCTGCTCGTCTCGGACTGCGGAGCTGTCGCCCTTTGGCGGAAAAGCGACACGCTGCCTCACCCATTCTCGAGGATCCGAGACCGTTGCCACCCGCGACCAAGGCGCTCGAAGGCCTCTACGATTGAGACATGCTCAGCGTGATCGCGCTGCTCGTCGCCGTCTCCGCCTCGTTCAAAGCCACGCTTCACGCGCCGACGCACACGCCTCGGACCAACACGCCGTGGGTGATCTCGATCCGGGCGACGGATCCGGAGGGACGGCCGATTCGCGCGCGCGTGACGATGCGATTCCTCTTTGCAGGCGTGCCGGTCGGCAAGGTGGACAACGGCCGCGTCTACACGTTCACGGGAACCTGGCGCGAGAAGAAGGGCCAGGAGATCGAGTTCCCTGCAACATCCAGGGGGCAGCGGCTGACCTTCCAGGCGCTCGTGACCGCAAGGCGCCACACGATCAAGCTGAACTACTGGGTCCAGCCCCGGTGAGCGGGGGCGTCGACGTCGCCGTCGACGGCGTCAGCAAGGCGTTCGAGAGCGGCAGGATCCGGGCGCTGATCGATGCTTCTCTGCGCCTCACGCCGGGCGAGTTCGCCTCGCTCACGGGACCGTCGGGAAGCGGCAAGAGCACGCTGCTCAATCTGATCGGCGCGCTCGAGCGGCCGGACACAGGAACGATCTCGGTCGACGGCGCAGCGCTCGACACGCTCGATGCGGCCGAGTACCGCGCCGGGACAGTCGGCTTCGTCTTCCAGTTTCATAACCTCATTCCCACCTTGACCGCCCTGGAGAACGTGCAGGTGCCGATGTTGGGTCGCGGCGCGGGTCGCTCCGTGCGTCAGGAACGGGCGCGCTCGCTGCTGCACGAAGTCGGCCTGGAACGGCGCGAGCGGTCCTTCCCCGGGACGCTCTCCGGCGGTGAGCGCCAGCGCGTCGCGCTCGCCCGTGCGCTCGCGAACGAGCCCCGGCTCCTCCTGGCCGACGAGCCCACGGGCTCGCTGGACTCGGAGACTGAGGCCCAGGTGCTGGCGCTGATCGAGAGAGTCCGCGCCGAGCGGGGGATGACCGTTCTGCTCGTCACGAACGAGGCGGGCGTGGCCCGTTCGGCCGACCGGGCCCTCCATCTTCTGGACGGACATGTGCAGGAGGTCGAGGGCGAGCAGGACTACTCGCGGCGAAGCGCGTCGACCGGGGTGAGCCGCACCGCACGCCACGTCGGGTAAGCGGCGCCGATCACGGCGACCCCGAGCGCGAACGCAAGGCCCCACGCGAAGACCCCGGCGGTGAAGTCGGGTTGCACGAGCCCCGACGTGCTCGTGTGCTCGCTGAACTGCTTGGCCGCGAGCACGCCGAGACCGAGCCCAATCCCGAGCGCCAGCAACGAGATGCCGATCGCCTCGCCGACGATCAGCATCGCGACGCGCCACGCGCGCCAGCCAACCGCACGCAGAATCCCGATCTCCCTGACGCGTTCCACGACCGACATCGCCATCGTGTTCGTCACGCCGATGCCTCCGACGATCAGTGCGAGCAGAGAGATGATCCAGCCCGTGTCCACGATCAGCCGGCTCGAGGTGTCGACCTTGATCGCCTGCCCGGGCTCGTAGACGGCGACCGTCCCCGGAAAGCGGCTCTCGACCCGCGCGGCGACGGTCCGCGCGCGCAGGCCGGGTCGGAGGGCGACGGCGACCGTCGTGATCTCCCCGGGACGGTTCGCGAGACGCTCGAGGACGCCGAGCGGCAACACGGCTCCCGAATCCTCGAAGACGTTGCCGCTGTGGTAGATCCCGACGATCGGGAAGCGCTTCCCCTGCGCGACGGCGAGGTCGTCGCCAGGGCCGAGGCCGAGTCGGCGCGCGCCGTGGTCTCCGAGCAACGCCTCGTTTCCGCGCGGCCGGCGGCCCTGGATCAGCACGAGCCGCCTCCAGACGAACTCCTCTGGCCGGAGCCCGAAGACGAAAAAGGAGGATTGTCCGTGCACGTGGGTCGCGAAGAGCTTGAGCCGCGCGGTCTCGGCGACGCCCGAGATCCTCGCGACGCGCTCGGCCATGCTCTCCGGCAAGAGCGAGCGGCTGAAGTCGGAGACGTCGGCCTGGAAGACGCCGAAATCGGAGCGTCCAACATGGATCAACTCCCCTGCCGTCCTCTCCACCCCGGCGGAAAGCGAGAGCAGCGCCACGATCAGCCCAACGCCCAATGAGACGCCCGCCGTCGTGAGCGCCGTTCGCGCCGGCCTCCGCAGCAAGTTCCGCCAGACCAGGGAAACCCAGGTCACGAACCCGGATACTGCTACGCCAGACGAGCGTCATGCAGCCGAACCGCAACGAGATCCTGCGCGCCCTCGGCTTGACGACGAAGCTGCCACCACGTCGGATGAAAATAGCGGTCGGCCCGCGACGTTGAGCACGCCCATCAGGAAGATAACCCGCCATCTGTCGCTCCTCAGTTCGCTGAACGAAACCGCTCAGTCGAGCAAATCGGAGCGCAAGCGGTCGACGATCAGACGCTCTCTGCACCTCGCCACTCCCCCACGATGCCGGAGTCCGCGCACTGGCGGCGTCTTTGGGACACGCGCAGGGCCCAGGCCTCTGTTGCTCTTCCAACAAACCGCGACATGTCGCATTGACGAGGCGAGTGAAGACGCTCGGGACGCGCGACCCACTTTATCTCTACTCATTCGCGAACTTGTCGGCCGACCTGACGTTGCGGTTGCTGCGCAGTTCTCTTTCCGTGAGTTGTGCTTCGGTCGCGAGCGGGTCGAGCGCACGCTCGAACGCAAGCCAGCAGCGATGGCGGAACTGGAGGGAAGGCCTGGCCAGAGACGCCTGACGGAGACTCTGCTGCGCAAACTGCTCGACTTCACGCGGCGGCGGGGACTTGGCCACCCGATCACCTCTCTTCGGAGCCTGTTCCCTAGATAACTCGATCGGCGACGATCCGGTTATGGCTCCGCTCTAACCAGCCGCCGCCGGTGCGTCAGAGGTCTTCGTTGTCGCGTATTCGCGGAGAGGCGACGCGACGCTCTGAGTGACGCGCGCAATTATTGACCAGTAGTCAGGGAGAGAGAGTTTGACACCATCGTCACGATCGTGAAAGAGAGCGGACCCACATCTCCAGCTTGGTCAGACGAGGCGAACCGCAGGTGGAGCGAGGCAGCGGCCAAGACCCTGAGCGTGCGCGTCGTTCCTCCCTGCGACGAGGCTACCGAGATTGTGCTCGAGGGAAGATGCCCGCGTTGTCTCCATCAGAACGTCTCGACGCACCCGATCCGAGCCATCATGTCGGACTCCGCAGCGAGGGGCGCTCGCGGAGCTAGACGGCGTCGCTCCGCCCGAGACGTACGCGATCCGCCGCGTCTCTGCCGAGTGCTGCTGCCTTCATGAACACCCGGACACCCCGGAGGGCGGACGTGGGTGCGGTGTTCCCTTCGCTCTGTGGGTCTCATGGTCGCGACCCAAACCTGCTCAAGGTCGCGTCTTCGGCGGCTGCAGCGCCGACTGTTAGGAAAGTCCGCGGGAGCGAAGCGCGAGGTCGAACCCCTCAGACCGGCCGGTGAGCCAAGCGCGCTCGAGGTCGAAGAGGAGCGTGAGCTGCGGGAATCCGCGGCAACGCAACTTGCGGATGTCCGGAAGGCGGCTGAAAGCTGGCGAACCGGCTCGCGGGTTTCCTCGCGATCCTGGTCGCCGTCTTCTTCATCAAAGGCAAGGACTCGTTCGACGACATCAGCGGCACCGGCTGGAAGACGACGCTGGCGGTGCTTCTCCTCGTGTCGGCAGCACTTGCCCTCTTCGGTGCCTACCGCGCTCTTCGCGCCGCCTACGGAACTCCGCGCGACGAATACCTGGGCGAGATATCGCCACTGTTCCGACGCTTGCCATCGACCACTCCGCGGTACATCTACGACTACGGCACAGTGAGCGCCTGGCATCACGCCGCGGCACAGACAGCGGTTAACGACCTGCGCTTGGCGAAAGGAGCCACCATCGGCTCACTCCTCGCGTTCGCAGCAGCAGCCAGCGTCACCTGGTTCGCGCCAGGGCCGCCCGCACCGGCCTTCCTGAAAGCCACCTATCAGACACTCGAAACAACAGCGACAATCTGTGGGGAATCGATCGCGAGCCCCACCGGCACACTCACAATCAAACCGGCCGAAGGCGAGGCGCAGAAGATCCAACTCCCTGAAGTCATCTCCATCAAGGTCGTCAAGAGCTGCGATTGAGCTTTCGGCATTCGGATAAACGCCGCGCCCGCTCTCCCTGCCGGGCGTTATCGTAGACGCGTGCGGCGAGAAGCATTTCGGCAAACGCCTTCCCACGCCATCGGATCCAGATTGTCTAACCGAACCCTATCCGTCAGCCACGCGCCGAGTCGTGTGACGCCCGAGTTTCCGTGGCGCAGGGCAGCGTCCGGAAGAAGTCGAAGTGAATCAGCCCGAGGCGCTGGTGATGGGCAACCTCACGCGGTCCCTCCTTGTCTACCTGGCCAGCCGCGCTGTCGGCTCGGCCTAGTCTGGTCCGCCGTTGGGTGTCCTCACCGTGGATCTCACCGCCTTCGGCGTCGTAATGACCGCCGATAGTCAACCCGTCGAGGCGCTGGACGGTCAAACGCGCATCCTCGGGCATGCGGGCCGTTGGCATACGCGGAACCCGATACTCGTACGCGATGCAGGCGGGTTTACTGGCTTCGTCGGCTATGTCGGCACCGAGGAGATCGGGAGAACTGGCACGCGGGATTGGCTCGGCTCCTTCGGTGCGAGGCATCCAACTCAGACGCTCGCTGAATACGGAACCGCGCTCGGGCACGAGTTGACGGATGAGTGGCAGCGTCACGGGCTAGTGTCGGTGTTGGAGATCCTCATCAGCGGAGTCGAAACGGCGACGTGCGTTTTTGGTTTGTACGGAACAGCCAAGGGCTGAACGCGGACGGGACTTACATGGCACCAAAGGCCACGTTCGACGCCGTGGACGATTTCGACGGGAACTACGTTCCGCGCGACTTGCGGCCAGAGCAGACGAAGGAAGACCTCTTGCGCGAGCGCATCTACTCCTTCAGGCAGGGCGCGCTCCTCCCTGCGGCCGGGATCTTTGACATGTTCAGGGACATCCTCGGGACGCTGTACGCCCACATAGCGGCTTCACGCCAATGGCGTCGGTTGACGACCTTGGCCACTTCGCGCGTCAACGACTGGAGTTCGTAAAGCGGCTGTACAGCAAGAAGCACGGGATCTACCGCGGTCCAGTCGCTCCTAACGGCGGCAAGGTGCATGTGCTCGGAGTTGGTCCTAACGGCGTCGTGCAGAAGTACTCGAAGATCCGATAGCGAGCTACTCTCGCTCTCCACCGCCACGCCGCTACCTACTCGCGGTCTTCGACGACGACGTCTGCTTCGACGCCGTGCGCGGCAGTCCAGGTGCGGACGTAGGCGCGGACCTCACGCGCCTCCTGTCCCCGCGTCGGGGCGTCAGGGACGGCGACGTCGAGCGTGTCCGGGCCCATCTGCACGGCGATGCACCCCGCGCGCCGAAGCTGGTCGCGGAGGTCGATGACGAGAGTGGGATCGCTGACTCGAATGAACATCGCCGCAGGGCGTTACTTCGTCTGTCGGTCGCCTGAGCGGTCGAGACGATCCCTCAACAGGAGCGGCCGGCCTTAGTGGGCGAGGGCAGCGTCCCGCCGAGATCCTCGTCCGACGCCCGCCGTCGCGTTTTTGCGGAAACCCGCCACCCTCCCTCGATGGTGCTGATCTGGGTGAGTTAGGTGATCGACGACAGGCGCATCGATCCGTGGGGGCTGCCTATCCAGCATCGCCCAACCCTTTCGCCGCTTAAGTCGTTCAGGGCGAGGGTCGATCTTCTAGTTGGGTCCGGGCGGCTCGCGAACAACGGAGGCTGGAGACAGCCCGGGGAGATCGTGAGCGCTCGGGCCCCACTTGCGCTGGTTCTCGCAAAGAGCGAAGATTTCGAAAGCGGCGGGTCTGCGGCCAGGCGACGTGGCCTCGGCTTCTCCCCCCGACGCGACGCGCCCAGGACTGTGGGGCAGTCACCCAGCCTCACCCGCGCTACCCGCCGCCCTTTCCGGTCCTACGGCCGGCGCAAGGCGGCGGCCGGGCCGCTTGCGGAACAGTCGCCGCTTCGGTCCCGGCATCCGTTGTTTAGGCCGTTCGGCCCATTGAACTCGGCGGGCGAGGGCTGGAGGATGTTGGCGCGCGCATCGGCAAGCCTGCCGCTCGGGTTAGGGGAGAGCGTCCCGTCTGCGGCCTAGCTTTGAGAGAAAGCTGCCGATGCGCGCAACCTTCTCAACGGGCGGCGAAGAGGGAGCGGCGACTGCGGCGACGCCACCCCCTTCGAAGCTGCCGCCCGTTTGTTGTGGAGCGCGGGACCACGCTCCGGCCCAATCGTCTCAAATCCGGACGCCGACGGGGCGCCGACGGGCGTCGCACTCCCGCCAAAACGCGACAGCTCCGCAGAAAGGTCGTCAGCGGCTCCTAAAGTTGCGGCCTCGCCGTGACTACTGCAATGCGGCCATGGAGATCAATTCTGCCGCTTGCTCGACAGAGACGGCATCCGTGTTGACGACGAGGTCGTAATGTGTCGGCGACTCCTCGCTGATCCCATAGAAGCGTTTGAGGTAATCCGCACGTCCGGCATCTGAATCGTTGACAGTCCGCGCGCCCTCGGCCTGCTCCAGTCCCTTCGCGCTGACGAGACGAGCCACGCGCGTGTCCGGTGAGGCGGTCACGAGCACGCGTAGCGCGTCCTTACCATGGCCGACAGTGTAGGAAGCTGCGTGTGCCACGATGACGGCCCATCCGCGTGCCGCCGTCTGCTCGATCGCCTCCAAGATGAAGGCGCGGACGTCGTCGCTTGCCCTCTCCCCGCCCACTCCCTGGGAGGCAAAGCCAACCCACGCCTCGGAGCCACCTTGACCCAGTCCCGTGAGCACGCGCTCGAGCAGCGACTTGCGGCGCTCCTCGTCGGCGACATCCGCCGGATCGATCCCTCCTCGCGCGGCCGCGCGAGCAACGATCTCCTCGTCGACGTAGAAGAAGCCAAGGCGATCAGCAACGAGTCGGCCGACCTCCTCGCCACCCGCGCCTTCTGCATGAGAAATGCACACCAGCTTGCGCCTCACGACGATCGACGCTACGACTCGCGCTCGATCAGGTCAAGCGACGCCGACGATCAGCCGGCGGCAGCGCGAGGGCGGGGGGGCCCCGTTTACATTCAGCGGTGGCCCCGTCGCCGCCATGTGGGAGCGTCCCTTCTCGCGGAGGGCCGCTCTCCGACGCGTTCACCACCGACCACGGGCTGCTGATCTCTCCCAACGCTGAGTCCCTGGGCTGGACAGGCCGCCTCTTCTGCGTAAGTTGAGAGAGGG
>WNGD01004408.1_pt1 | contig 15118 bp, 7 predicted proteins | sample 5400671 | NCBI WGS metagenome assembly WNGD01 (sample SAMN13153369, study PRJNA577476) | soil metagenome | isolation source: 40 cm soil or saprolite under grassland replicate 2 | place: USA:California | collected 2016-06-15 | reverse complement strand
CGCCATGTTCAGCATCGATAGTGCGAGCGCCCGTTTGTCACCGTTCGCTTTAAAGACAACTTTCGCTTTTGCGTGGTATTCGACCGACCGGGCGTGGTCGTCAAGACGATGGTAAACGTTGCCAAGATTCGTATACAGTTTGGCGAGACCCCCCTCATCACCAGCAGCTAAAAACCACTTTTGAGCCAACTCCCCTGTCTGGATCGCTTCCGAATAACGAGCGCTCATCAGGAGGGCGCCAATCAATCCCAACCGCGTGCGAGCCGCGAGGTCCTCTTTGCTGTTAGTAGCGTCCAGGCTTTCCAGTGCAAGCTCATAGTGATGAATCGAATCTTCGTATTGCTCATTCCCGTTCAAGGCGTATGCCATCATGCGGTGGGCTTCGGCATGCAGCGCCGTATCCGTGGTTCCATATGCAATCGAAAGCGCCCTTTGGGCCAGCGATACGCTTTCACAAGACTTCTCGCCTCGAGGTTGTCCAGAGATCATGTGTGAAGAGCGGAGTTTGATCCACATTGACGCGAGCAGATCCCAGAGCTGCTGCGGATTGCTTTCGGATGCAACCGGCTCGACCTGCCCATTTTCTGTCAATTCCGAGGGTTTCAATGTCAGTACACTCATCGCGATTCCATCAATTTCCGCAGCTTCTGCAGACCGCGAGCGCGCGTGGGTCCAATACTGGAGACCGGTATGCCGAGACGTTCGGCGATTTCTGCATAACTTAGAGGTTCTTCACTGAAATAGAGGTAGACGATCAATTGTCTGGAGCGGTCCGGCAACTGATCCAGAGCCCGTTCCAATTCATGATGACGCTGCAAGGCTTCAACTTCTGGATCGCTATGAAACTCATCGTCGGCTAATTCCGTGGTCCTGGACCAGCGGCGAACCACGTCAACGCTCTTGCGGCGAGTAACCGTGATCAGCCATTTTGGAAGGCTCTGAGCGTCGCGGAGCTGAGGTAGCCGTTGATAGAGTTCAAGACAGACTTGTTGGAAAACGTCCGCGGAGTCTGCCGGTTCCGGACAAAGCACTCGCGCGGCCGAATAGATCAGCCGCTGATACTTCCGAATCAGTTCGCCCCATGCCACTTCATGTCCATCAAGGCAGGCTTCCACCAACTCCTGGTCTGTACTTGCGGTTCGTAAGATCATTTCGCCATCCCTGGCACTCGTATCGGCGCGGAAGCCTTCTAACTGTAGGGACTAAGGGCCAATTGGGGGGTCAATAGTAGTGATGACTTAGGAAACCGCTGCTCTATCCTTCTGAGCTACGGGGCCACGGCCTTTGATTCTAGCAAGTTGCAAAAAAGAAGGGGGGCCGAAAATGGCCCCCTATCTAACAGCTATCTAGGTCCTCTTGGCGGTCAGAATGTTCACAGCGCGGCAAGCCGCAACCAAAATCTGTGCCGCGAATTGCGCGAATGGGTCATTCGCGCAATTCGCGGCAAAAGAATCTTCGCAAAAATCCAAGAAACCCGCCATTAGTAGTACAAAATGGTCAAATTTCGCGAAGCCCAAGCAAACGCGGGCTAAAGCCCGCGACTACGAGCTCGGTAAGACGTTTCGGCACACTCGTAGTCGCGGGCTTTAGTGCGTGCCTGGGAAGCCCCCAATCGTAGTTGAAGATCAAAAGAGGTATTTCAACGCGAACTGCATGATCCTTGGGTCCTTTGCAGAAGTGACTTGGCCGAAAAGGCTGCTGCCGAGATTCGTTATCGGGTCATTCATGTGGAGCGAGTTCGTAAGGTTAAACGCTTCCGCTCGAAATTCCAGTCTCTTCGCTTCACGTAATTGGAACGTTCGCGAAAGGGCCGCATCAAACTGCCAAGTTGCAGGGCCAAGGATGCTACCCATACCTTCATTTGGAAATGTGCCCAGCGCGGGTAGCGCGAACGCCGCGCCGCTAAGGTAATTTTTAACGGATTTGTCGCCATAGGGGTTTGCCCGTAGTTGATTCACACGCTGGCCCGCCGTGAGAGCTTGAGAGATCATAGGGAGCAGACCGGTCAAGGATCGATCCTGGGTCGTCGTCACAGTCATAGAATCGCCAGATAGGATTTTGAAGATAGGCGACAACTGCCAGCCGGATCCCAACGCGCGCAACGCTGGGTTTGCCAACTGGGGTGTTCGGGCCACGGCCGACAAATTGAAAACCTGCCGCCGGTCCGTAGACGCCACCGCACAATTGCCCCGGTCAAACCGCCGGTTGCCGGGATTCGAGTAGCCGACATCAGCGGTACCTTGAATAGCACTTAGGCCGCCAGGATCACTGATGCAATGCGACCAGGTGTAATTTCCGCCTAAGGTGATGCCATGTCCGGCTCGGCGCTCAACGGAAAGGATCAGGCCGTTATAGCTCGCCGTGGCTCCGGCCTCGACATGGTTAATCGGTCCAAAAAATTGTCCGGTTGCCGGATTCTCTTGGCTGAGCCTGCGGCGCTGGTTTGTATTTGCAGTGGTTGAGCACGTGGGGTAGGTGACTCCGGCGAGTGTGCACGGCCCCAATCCGAGGAAAACGGCCGGATTCGTCCCCTGTACGGCCCACATATGAACGGTGTTGTTTCCGAGATAGGTCCCCGATATGAGCCAACCCGTGCCGACTTGTTTTTGGAGACTCAGATTCCATTGGTAAACCTGCATGTTCGGAGTGTTGTAGTCCAGCGACGTCACGAGCGCATAAGCCGGCCATCGCGCATCGTTGTACTTAAGGTTTCGTCCGTAGGACAGAGGGAAGGGATCTCCCCCGGGCTCATTGGCCCATGGATCTTGGAAACTCACATTATTCCTAAGGAATGTCGGAAGGAACGGCGCGCCGTTACTGAAGCCCTGCAGATAAAGATTAGAGGGATAGTCATAAAACGATCCCACTGAAGCCCGGACGGACGTGTGGCCGTCGCCAGTCACATCCCACGCCACGCCCACACGCGGGGAAAAATTCTTCCACTTGTTGTACATGCCTTGATAGGCCGGAAACCCGGGATCACCCGTAAACAAGATGCCCGGTGGTGTGGCGGCAAACCGGTTGCTCTTGATGCCCTTTCTCAACGTATCAATGTCGAAGTGGAGGACCGTGTTATCGAGGTGGATCATCGGGAAGAATGGTTCCCAGCGCAGGCCATAATTCAAGGTCACCTTTCGGTTCAGCTTCCAAGTATCGGCAGCGTACAAGCCAAAGTACTTGGACCGCTTATTTTGATCGCCCGTAGTGCCATACCGAAATGTGTTCACAGCCCCGATAAGAAAATCTGACATTCCCAAGCCTGTCGTTTGGCCGCTAAAGGTTATCGTTGGAAACGCAGAAGCATTTGAATACGAATTCGTCCACCATGCCGAAAGTTGCGTGCCAAAAGTCAGTTGGTGGTTGCCGCGCACCACGCTCAGATCGTCATTGAAGCCGAAGACGGCAATTCTATTGGGACCCGCTGCGGGCCCGAAAGCGCCGGTACGTAACCCACCGGTGACGCTATTCAAACCACCGGTGATCGTGTAAGCCGGGCGGTGCGGAAGCCAAACGAACATCTTGATCCCGATATCGCCCGGCCCCAAACCTGCATTGTTGAGGTTCGCTTCGGTTTTAGCGGCAGCAATCCGATTCGCGGTCACGCGGAACGCGTTGACGACGTTCGCGCCGAACAAATAGGTATCCCCAAGTGTAAACGCCTGTGCGCGGCCATTTTTACCCAGCTCGATGGCGTTCAGTGCGTTTTTGTCGATGTCGTAGGCGGCTGGACTGAAGGTAGTGTCGAGCAAATACCTGCCGAATATCGAATGCCTGTCGCTGCGTTGATAGTCGATCCTACCCAATGCCATGTGATCGTTCTCAAGGAAGGATGTACCGTACCTGAATGTTCCACATGGATCGGAAGTTTGCGGCAGGCGACTTGCCACCGCCAGGGCCTGCTTGCTGTAGAGCGACGGATCGATCCGGTTGTTGGCAAACGGCGCTTTCAATGTAATTTGGCCCCCCGCATTACAGGCGGGCGAGGCGAACGTCGTAAAGTCACCCGCAAGCATTTGCGCCGTGGGAATGATGGCCAGCGTGTCCGTGGGCGCCTGGCGGATGGTCGTTCCTTGATAGGCGCCGAAGAAAAAGAGTTTATTCTGGAGGATCGGACCTCCCAATGTTCCGCCGAACTGGTTGCGCTTGATCGTATCGCGCGCGAGCGCAAATGCATTGCGCGCATTAAAAACTCCGTTGCGCACAAATTCGAATGCATCGCCGTGAAATTGATTGGTTCCCGATTTCGTCACCAGACTGACCGTGCCGGAAGATTTCACGCCGCTTTGCGCGCTGGTGGCACCAGTCTCGACTTTGAATTCCTGCAGCGCATCGGGGAAGGGCATCGACATATAGCCGTTGTCGTAGGGATTGTTGTGATAGGCGCCATCCAGAGTGAAATTTAGTCCGGTGTTTAACCCACCAGCGACCGACAAATTACCTTTGCTGAAAGGATCTCTTCCTCCGGTACCGTCGACAATCGGTGCTGGTGTCGCCGCGCCGGCAAGGGACACCAACTCGATCATCGCGCGTCCATTCAGCGGCAGGTCCAGAATGCGGGCGTTCTCCATCACCTGGCCGACTCCCACGCTGCGGGTTTCCACCAGAGCGGCATTCGCCTGAACTTCCACCTGCTCGCTGACCTGGCCGACTTCCAAAGCCACGTTGATAACCGGGTTGCTGTTGACCTCCAGCACGATTCCGGTTTGTGCATACGTCCGGAATCCCGGCAACATCGCCTCTAATCGGTAGGGACCGATAGGCAGATTCAGCAAAACGTAAGATCCCGTCTCATTGGTGACCACCTCTCGAGTGATTCCCGTTTCGGTTTGCGTCACCTTGACTTCCACACCTGGCAAGACGGCTCCACTCTGATCTCTCGCCGTGCCACTGATCTGAGCTGTCGCCTGCGCCCACGTATCCGTGCAGGTCCAAGCGCAAACCAACATTGCTACCAATATCGTAAACACTGTTGGCTTCATGATTCCTCCGCAGGGATATCCCACTGCTGATTATTCGAAATTCTCGTTTAAAACCGCCGCAAGTCTACCAGAAGCGTTCCCTAAAGAAAAAATACCGGCGGAGTTATGATTAAATCCCCTCTTGCAGGGGAAGGGAGGTACGCGATGCCGAAATCAACTGTGGCGCCAGTCATTCTGATGCTGTGTGGCCTGTTTGCATTCTCCCAGCAGCCGCAGCGCAACACCGCCGGACAAACCGCGGCCGAGCGCAATCGGCCGGATGCCTTACGGCAGATGATCCCAGGGCACTATGTGTTCACTTCCATGACCTATAACAGCGGAGTCATCGTCACAAGCGAGGGTGTGCTCGTACTCGACGCTTTGAATTCCGAGCCCGTTGGGCGCGCGGAACGAAAAGCGATCGAGGATACGATTCGGCAGCCGGTTCGTGTTCTGGTTTCGTCTACTTTCCATAACAACTATTCGAAGGGTAATCTTGCCTACGCGGACGTCTGGAAGATCGGACACGAAAACTACCGAACCGATCTGTTCGAATTAATGCAACGGGAGAAGGTATCGGCCGAAGAGCAGAAAGCGAGACTTCCGAATCAGACCTTTCGGGATCGGATCACGCTCTATCTCGGCGGCAAGGAGATTCAGATTCTCTATGTGGGCCGGGCTCACACGCGAGGGGACAGCATCGTATACGTTCCGCAGGATCGCATTGTCTATCTGAGCGAGCTCTTTTTTGCCAATCAGTTTTTGTTTATCAACGATGGTTACGGTCTGGACTGGCTGAAAGCGCTGGATGCAGTCGAAGCCCTTGGGGCCGAGATCTTCGTGCCTGGACACGGTCCCATTCCCGCAGATCCCCGGGAAACTCGACAGGAACTCCGCCGTTTTCGGCAGATGTTGGTGGATGTCCGCGATGCCGTTCAGAAAGAAATTGCGCGTGGCGCAACAGAAGATCAAGCAGTCGCCACAATTCGGTGGCCACAGTACGAAAAGATGCAGTCTTACGACGCCCAAAGGGAAACGGCTGTGCGGCGGCTGTATCAGCAACTAACCGGAGCGCTCAAGTGAGGGCGCTCCGGTTCTCCTTTCCCTAGAAAAGAAGTTTCAGCGCAAACTGGATCTGCCGCGAGCGAGCCGACCCCGTGGTGTTAATAACGCCTGCCGTCGGAAGCGGCGTTTCCCCATTCGCAGCACCCGCAAAAACCTGGCGGGATAGATCGTTCATAGCAAAGTTGGGATGATTGAGAATATTGAAGAATTCCCCGCGGAAGTCCAGGGCCCCACTATCGCCCAGTTGCTTGACCGGTATATTTTTTCCGAGCGAAAAATCCAGGTTCGTGTAGCCAGGACCGGTCAGGTAATTTCTTCCCGAGCTTCCCAAGAATCCGGCGTCCTGGAGAGTAAAGGCGCTGGGGTCGAAGTAGCGGTGCACTTCAGTTCGGAAGCCGGGCAGTTCCACCCTCACTTCATAGCTGCCTACCGGGAGCGCCGAAAACCGATACGAGCCATCCTCGGCGCTCACACCAGTTCGAGTCAGGCCGGTCTCCACGTTCTTTGCAGTGATGGCGGCGCCTGGAATGACAGCGCTGGTGGAATCCTTAACCGCACCGAGAATCGTGGCGGTGGGCAGTTGGGACATCGCCAGGTTTCCCATCAGCAAAAGGGAAAAGGACAGGGCGATTACACGCAGGTTCTTTAACGCATGACAACGCGTTTCCTGGGCCATGGGGACCTTCCTGTTTGTAGATGTCCTTACCATAATCCGCTCCTTTCGAATGCCATCCAACAATCCGAAAATCAGGTCTTGGTTCTGGTTCCTCCTGGCTGCTTTACTGCTTTATAAAAACGTGTCGCGCCGTGAGCAGCCTCAGGAAACGAACATCCACTTCAACTGTGTATGGTTTTGATAGTGATTAGCTACGCCTGTCTACGAGGTTTGTCAAGAAATCCAAAATCAGTCGGTAAGGCCGCAGCGACCGCCGAATCGGGGTACCTAACCGGAAATTTCGTGTACTTCAGCGCCAAGACGGAGTTTCGACGGGTCCGCAGACAATGAAGTAACCTTCAGGGGTTTGCCGGATTGTCTTTTTCTGTCGGGTTGCCTCTTGCGCCGGTTCGCTGCGATGAAGTGTAATGGCGGCCGTGCCTATTCTGTTGCTGCTGCTTGCCGGTAGCGGGTGTGCCGCTTTGATATACGAAATCGTCTGGTTGCAATTGCTGCAACTGGTGATCGGTTCGTCGGCTGTGTCGTTGGGACTGCTGCTGGCTGTGTACATGGGAGGGTTGTGTCTCGGTAGCGCCGCTCTACCGCGGCTGGTCTCTCCGCATCGGCATCCTCTACGGGTATACGCATGTTTGGAACTGGGAGTTGGCGCGCTCGGGATCGTCATCCTCTTCGGATTGCCGCTCATCGGGCAGGTCTATCTCGCCGGCGCCATGTCGGGAATGACTGGCCTCATCGCGCGCGGCATTGTCTCGGCAGCGTGTCTGGTTCCGCCGACGCTACTGATGGGCGCATCATTTCCGGCGATTGCCCGTTCGGTGGAAGGAACGCCGAAGCCGATTCCATGGCTGGGAGCTTTCTACAGCGCCAATATCGCCGGTGCAATCGTTGGTTGTGTCATTGCTGGCTTCTACCTCCTCCGTGTTTACGACATGGCCACCGCTACGTACGCCGCAGCGGCTATCAACGCCGCTGTGGCGCTGGGCGCGCTCGCGTCAGCCGCCGTCGTGCGCAGGGGTGAAGCCCATGCCGAAGGTTACAAACCGGTTTACGTGCGGCGCGCCCCGGGCGTGGTTCTCGTCTATCTGGTGATCGCTCTTTCAGGATTGACGGCACTGGGCGCCGAAGTTGTCTGGACGCGATTGTTGTCTCTACTCCTCGGCGCGACGGTCTATACGTTCTCCATCATCCTTGCTGTCTTTCTGATGGGACTGTGGCTAGGCAGCGGCGCCGGCTCATTGTTAGTGCGGCACATCGGCCAACCCCGATTGGCGCTGGGTGGCTGCCAGATCCTTCTCGCTGCGTCGATCGCGGGAACCGCATACATCGTGACGCACGTGCTGCCATTCTGGCCTGTCGATCCGTGGCTGTCGCTCAATCCATGGTTCAACTTCGATCTCGACGTCTTCCGCTCGATCCGGACGATTTTCCTGCCGACACTGCTGTGGGGCGCGAGCTTTCCATTGGCAATGGCCAGCGCGGCTGCGGAAGGAGAAGATCCGGCGCGGCTCTCCGGAGAGATATATGCGGCTAACACAGCCGGTTCCATTGGCGGTGCGCTGGCGTTTAGTCTGATATTGATCCCCGCTGTGGGTACAAGAGCCTGCGAACAATTGTTGATCGGCCTCGCGGCATCGGCCGCAATCGTTGCGGTCGCGTCCCATGCCTGGATGATGCGGACGCATTTACAAGCGACTCGGCTGCGCTCGGCGATAGCATTGGCGGTAACGTTGGCAGGCGGAGTCGTGGTGTCATTCAGGCTGATTTCGACCGTTTCCGATGTTCCCTGGCAGGTCATTGCATACGGCCGGCGCGTCGCACCGATTTTGCGCGGTCTCGATTTATCGGCAGAAGCCAAGCCCCTTTTTGTAGGCGAAGGGATGAATTCGTCCGTGGTGATTACCGACCGCGGTGGCCAGCGATTCTTCTATGTCAGCGGCAAGTCTGAGGCTTCGTCGGCACTGCTCGACATGCGCCTGCAACGCATGATGGGACACCTGCCGGCATTAATCCATCGGCAGCCACGTTCGGTCCTTGTCGTGGGATTCGGCGCGGGTGTCACCGCAGGATCGTTCGTGCAATATCCGGATGTGGAAAGCATCGTAATTTGCGAACTGGAGTCGATGATTCCGCCGGCCTCCGATGAGTTTTTCAGCACGCAGAATTATCACGTGCTACGCGACCACCGCACCCGAATGATCTACGACGACGCCCGGCACTTCATCTTGACCACACCAGAGAAGTTCGATCTCATCACAACGGATCCCATCCATCCTTGGGTGAAAGGCACGTCCGCACTCTATTCAAAGGAATATTTCGAGCTTGTCCGCAGTCACTTGAATCCGGGTGGGGTCGCCGCGCAATGGTTGCCGCTGTACGAGAGCGACGAAGAAACCGTCAAGACACAGTTGGCCACGTTCTTCGATGTCTTTCCTGACGGCACCGTTTGGAGCAATTACCTGAACGGCGATGGCTACGATCTCGTGTTGCTCGGCCGCCTGGAGACATCTCCGATTAATATTGACGAGATACAGAAGCGCCTGGACGACACCAAGTACTCTGGTGTGTTGAGTTCGCTTACCGAAGCCGAATTCGATTCCGCTTTCGATCTGATCGGATCGTACGCGGGCCGCGCCTCCGATCTCGCGCCAACGTTATCTGGCGCTGAGATCAATCGGGATTTAAACATGCGCTTGCAATACGTCGCCGGATGGGGATTGAACTCGGTGTCCTCTGCACAGATTTACCGTGAGCTTCTGTCGTATCGAAAGTTTCCAGAAGACTTGCTGACCGGCACCGGCGAGCGTATGGATGCGCTGCGTGAGGTGCTCGGGCGCCGGCATCGCACGTTCTGAGGGAACATGGTCAAGCTTCTCTACAGCTTGTTTCTGTCTGCGCAAATAATATGTACATTGGCGAGCACCCCCTCTTCCTATAACGCTTACCTCGATCAACGCCCGACGGGCGACGCAATGGAACTGGCTGGAAAAGTAAATGCCGCGCTGGTTTCGATGTGCCGCCCCAATTGCCCCGCGCTTGCCATGTTCCGTAACTCGACTGCGGCGAATGTGATGCTGGTTACGGACGCCGGGCGCACGAAGATTTTGTACAAACCGGAGTTCTTTACGTCCGTTTACGAAAGCTACGGAGACGGCGGAATCCTTGCAATTCTTGCTCACGAAGTGGGTCATGCGATTGATGCAGTAGCGCCGCCACACTGGATGAAGAGCGGATGGGCACCCGAGCTACGCGCCGACGCGTGGGCCGGCTGTGCATTCGCGAAGATGAATCTCAGCGGGAGCGCTTTGAAGTCCAGTCTGATGACGCTTTCGAAATATCCTTCGCCTACGCACCCCAATTGGGCGACGCGCCTGCCAGTTCTACGAGCCGGTTACACGCAATGCGGCGGAGACGGCGCAAGTTTTGATAAAGCGAGTTTTTGAAATCCTCAGAACGTCAAGCGTGCCACAACCTGACCCGACCGCGGCTGCGAGCCCGCTCCATTGACCCAATTGACGTATCCGTAGCCGCCGGTCAACCGGCCCTGAAAGTCCTTGGTCGTGGGCGCGGCAGGATTGGCGCCGACCAATATTCCAGCAGTGCCGCTGAGCTTTAAGGGCTCTGGACTGGTCAAAAACAGACGGTTAAACACATTGTAGAAATCCGCTCGGACCTCGAACTTGACGTTCCGTTCGCGGTTCACGAAAAAGTTGCGGCCCAGGCTCATCGATTCCGACGGCTGCCGCTGCCAGCGGTAGTCGTTGAGGTACGGCGCCGAGGTTCCGAAGTGGCCTGGAGCCGCATCGACCCAAGCGTTCGGGTTCAACACAAGATCCTTGGTCGGATCGATGCAATGGCAGTTCGGGTCTTTCAATAGCAGAGGCTGGCCGGGAACTCGATTGAATAACGTCGTTCCTCCGCCCCACAAGGCGGGGTTGTTTTCCGGTCCGCGGCCCAGTTGTCTCAGCAGGTTATTGTTTGAAGCGGGAGCGCGCAGTACTTCTCCGCTCTGATAGCGGAGCACGGAACCGATCGTCCAGTCGCGCACCACGGATGACAATACCTTCGACGCCACGCCATCTCCGAACTTGAATCCGGGAGTGGTGTAGTTGAAAGCCACCACCAGCATCAGCGGCCTGCTGAAAGGTGAAATCTGCTTGTTCTGCTTGTAATCAAAGATGTCGTTGATGATCACGTTACCCGGCACCTGGTAGGACGTGTCCGTGCCTGTGCCTAGCACTAATTCTTTCTGCCAGGTGAAGGCCACTTGCCCCGTCAATCCGCGCGAGAACCGCTGGGTCGCTTTTGCCTGCAGTGAATCGTACCAGGTGTCGCCGAGCTCTGGTCCCAGGAACGGCGGTATTCCTATCCACTGCGGATGAGGCCGCAGCGCCTGGATGAGCGATTGATCCGATGGAAATCCTGGATAGACACTGTTTGAATTCGCAAGGTTCGGGAACCGGGCGATGACCTGTGGCGAGCGAATCGGTAGCGTCAAAAGAGCACGGTCTGTGGCATTCGTGATGTCGAGCCCCCACGTTGCCTTCAGGCTCTCGGGTGTGAGTGAGTTGTAGTTTTCTTTTGCCAACAGCGGCGCCGTCCACCACACTCCGCGGTTTCCCACATACGCAGCCTCGACCATCAGGTTGGGCATAACTTCGCGCTGCAAGCCGATGCTCCAGTGGATTTGACGAGGAGGCCTTCCCGCATTCCGGTCGATCGAGATGAATGGCGATTGAGGGGGCCGTAAGCCGGGAGCGATTTCGTAAGGATACTTCTGGCTAAAATCCGGGAAGAAGATCGACGGGTTACCAAACCGGTTGCCGTCCGCAAATGGATTCCCATCCGACAACGCATATTTAGTCAATGCATATCCCGGGACACCAAGCGTGTAGAAATCGGCAACGCTTCGCGTCAGGTTCCCAAGATTCGGGGCCGTTCCGTAAATCACTCCGGAACCCAAACGGAGTACCGTCTTGGCGTCGGAACCGATTTGATACGCAAGAGCGAATCGCGGCCCGAACGCGTAATGATAGTTGCGGTTAAAGCTGCAATTGCATGTGGCTTCATAGATCACCGACCCGGGCAAGTTATTCACGAGTGGGTTCGGCTTCTTGAAGTCGGCGCTCTGCATGCGGCCGTACTGCTCTTTAAGCAATGTGACGAAGTCATAACGCAAACCGTACTCGAGCGTCAGCTTGCGCGTGACTTTCCAACTGTCTTGAATGTATCCCGCCAGGGAATGGTTACCTAACCGAACATTGCTGACCAATGCAGCGTTTATGGTATTCGGATAGCCGAGCAAGAAGCTGGCATAGCCGAATCCCGTCGTGCCATTTAAAGGCTGGCCGTCCTCCCAGGGAAGACCGCTCTGCTGGGCCGAGAAATTGTAAACACCGGTCGCCCGTGAATAACTCACCGTTGGGAAACCCTCGATGATCAGTTCGCCGCCCATCTTGTAACTATGGTTGCCCTTGACCAACGTGAGATTGGTGTTCGCGGTGGGCTTGATATCTTTGAGGTATTTATCGAGCAAATTAAAGCCCATATTCGGCGAAAAACCACCTCTGCCGGCGTTAAAGATGCCGGCACCGACAGCGCCACCGGTAGACGGGATATTCGGAAACATATTGACGTAATAATTCTTTGCCCAACCGAGCTTGCTCTGATCGAAGTCCTGAAGGACCTGGGGCCAATTGTATTGGAAATAGCCAAGGCCCACGTGCAGCACCGTCGTCGGCGAGATTGTGCGGTCGTAGTTTACACGTGTCGTGTAGTTCACCTCGTCCTGCGAAATTGCTTCGGTAAAAGGCTGCGTGAAGCCATTTGCATTCGGCGATACGGTGTGGGTCTGGTGGAAGTACCAGGAGAGATGGTTCTTGTCGTTGAAGTTATGGTCGATCTTGAATGATGGGATCGTCGTGTGCCTGAAGTTTGTGTAACCGGGTATCACATAGTTGTTGACCACGTTGTTGTTAGTCGGCAACGGAATCATGGACTGAATTTTCAGCGCCACGGGATCCATTAGCTCCGGTGGAATGGTGTTATTCGCGAACGGATCCCGGATTCTGGAACCGTCTGGCGCGAGTCTTGTGGTTCTCGGATCGTAAATCGTATTTCCAATAACCGGCCGCCCCAGCGGATCCACAGCCGGTTGTCCATTCATGATGAGTTGAGGCAGGAGCGCCTGGCTGAAATCGCCGCGGCGGTAAGCCAGAGTCGGAACGGTTGCAATTCCGGTATTGACGAATTGTGTTTCGCGGTACTGCTCGAAATTGAAGAAGAAGAAACTTTTGCCGTGGCCATTGTACAGTTTTCCTAGCCATATCGGCCCACCAATGCTGAACCCATAGTCGTTCTTCCGCTGCGTGTTCCGGATGTGCTCGCCGGCTCTCCCAGTATCGCCTGTGCTGATCCTGTCGGTGAATGGCGTGCCGGCGTTCAGAGCTTCATTCACGAAGTAGTCGTAGACTGCTCCGTGGAACTGATTGGTGCCCGACTTCATCGTGAAATTGAAATAACCACCACCCGCCTGGCCAAACTCCGCCGCATAGTTGCTGGTCTGAACCGCGACCTCCTGGATGGCCTCCACGCTGGCCTGAACGCCTTGGTTGTACTGGCGGTGCCTGCCATTCGTGGCGTCCTGGCCTTCGATGCGGATGGCTTGCGTGGCGGAAGGCATTCCATTAACCCGCAGTTGGTTGTCATTTGCGAAACTCGCTCCGGGCAAGAGGTTCACGACCTGCAACGGATTTCGGACATTGCCCAATGTCGAAGCCTGCCCAACGGACGAGGAAAGAGTCAGGACGGGAAGATTATTGATCTGATCGGTAGTGAGGTTATGGCTGACTTCACCGCTTTCGGTCTTCAACAACGGACTTGCCGCCTCAACCGTGACCGATTCCCCCGCGGCGCCGACGTCGAGAGTGACATCGATACGCAGCACTGTTGCTACGGCCACGATGATGCCTTCGCGGACAAATCTCTTAAACCCGGGAAGCGTCGCGGAAAGTTCATAAGTTCCGGCTGGCAACTGCGCAAGCGTGTAATTGCCGGTCTCCGAAGATCCCGCCTGGTACATGGCACCGGTCTGGACATTCCTTGCTTCAATGGAAACGCCGGGAATCACGGCGCCACTCGGGTCGGAAACCGTTCCTGTGAGCGTGCCGCGATCCGTCTGCGCAAACGCCGCCAGAGTAGAAAGGAACAAACAAACGATGACCAATACGCTGCGGTTCATGGTGCAGTCCTCCTTGCGTGCTGAACGAAACACACACAACTCAGTAAGAAGGCGGGGCAGGCGCGAATTTATCGCCGCCTGAATCGATTAGCAATTAAAAAAAGGGGGTCAAATGGGTATTGTCAACTGACCGCATCGTTGAAATCGGGGTATGGAAGGTAGACAATTTCTTTAGTAACTCCGGAGCGAAGCGATGCGATTTTACCGAACAAGTGTTTTTTGGATTGCAGCCGTTCTCACTTCCGGCGCGATACTGGGAGCGATGCAGAAGAAAATGCCCGATGCGGTTGCGCTGGAACGTATGATCGCGCGTTTCGCCGCGACAGATATCGGAGCGGACGTCTCGATGCTGCCTGTGTCGGAGCGGAACGCGCTGGCGAGGCTGATCGAGGCGGCCAAAATCATGGACGCCATTTTTCTTCGACAGGTCTGGGCGGGCAACGAAGCCTTGTTGCTCGACCTCTTGAAGGACGAAAGCCGGCTGGGGCGCGCTCGACTCCACTACTTCATCATCAACAAAGGCCCGTGGTCACAGATCGATCAGAACGAGCCGTTCGTTCCAGGTGTGCCGCTCAAACCGGATTCCGCGAACTTCTATCCCTCCCGCGCGACAAAAACGGAAGTCGAGGGCTGGATCAACACACTGCCGGAGGCAGAGCGGGCGCTAGGCACGAGTTTCTTCACGACGATCCGCCGCACGCCCACTGGCGGCGAGGCTCAGATCAGGTTTACGATCGTCCCCTTCAGTCTCGAGTACCAGGGCGAATTGGCTCGCGCCGCCGAACTTCTGCGCGAAGCCGCAGCGGCAACGACTCAACCGTCGCTCAAGAATTATTTGACGAAACGAGCCGAGGCGTTCGTATCCAACAACTATTACGACAGCGATGTGGCCTGGATGGACATCGACGCCTCGATCGAGCCGACCATCGGTCCCTACGAGGTGTATGAGGACGAGTGGTTCAACTACAAAGCGGCCTTCGAAGCATTCATCACACTTCGCGACGACGCGGAAACTCAGAAGCTCACGCGTTTCGCCAACGAGTTGCAGGATATTGAGAATCACCTTCCGATCGATCCAAACTATCGCAATCCGAAACTCGGCACGCTGGCGCCTATTCGCGTAGTCGACGTCGTCTTCACTGCAGGCGATGCGAATCACGGCGTTCAGACTGCAGCCTTCAA
>WNGD01004946.1_pt1 | contig 15123 bp, 16 predicted proteins | sample 5400671 | NCBI WGS metagenome assembly WNGD01 (sample SAMN13153369, study PRJNA577476) | soil metagenome | isolation source: 40 cm soil or saprolite under grassland replicate 2 | place: USA:California | collected 2016-06-15 | reverse complement strand
TATCGCCAGCCATTTCGGCGTGACGATGATGTCCATCTGGTGGGCCAACGACCTCAAGTCGAAGCACGATCTCACGATCGGCCAGCGGCTGCTCATCCCGCCCGTCACCGGGCTCGTCGTCACCATCGCCGACGGGGACACGCTCGATGCCATCTCGGCGCGAACCGGTGTTTCGGCGGACGAAGTCATCGCCTTCAATGGGCTGACGGACCGCAATCTGATCGTCGGCCAGGTGCTGATCATTCCAGGCGGCGCGGGGGCAGGAATCTCCACCCCGAAGCCGACAGCGAAGCCCGCATCGCAGGCGAGCCCCAGCACCAGCAGCGCCTCGATCCGTCCACCCTCCGCCACGTACACGGGTGGGGCATTCGCGTGGCCGGTTCCCGGCGGCTACATCAGCCAGTACTACCACTACAGCCACCCGGCGCTCGACATCGCGGCGCCGTACGGATCCCGGATCATCGCGGCGGCCGCGGGGACGGTCGTCTTCGCGGGCTGGAAGAACAACGGCGGCGGATACCAGGTCTGGATCTCTCACGGGTCCGGCCTCTACACGGGCTACTACCACATGTCCGCGGTGATGGTGGGTACGGGACAGCGGGTCGGTCGCGGGACGCAGATCGGGCGCATCGGGCAGACCGGCTGGGCGACGGGTCCCCACTGCCACTTCGAGGTGTGGCACGGCTACCCCTGGGAGGGCTCGTCGTACAGGGTCAACCCCCTCATCTACCTGTAGTCGTCCTCCCGCGCCGTTCGTTCTTCGCTCGGAAGTTCCTGCCCATTCGGGCGGAACGCCTCGCCGTGCGAGAATCCGGCTGATGTTCATTGACCGCGTCAAGATCCGCGTGAGTGCGGGTCGCGGCGGCGACGGCGCGGCCACGTTCCGCCACGAGGCGCATGTGCCACGAGGGGGCCCCGATGGCGGCGATGGCGGTCGCGGCGGCTCGGTCTACGTTCGCGTCGACGCTGGCCAGACCACGCTGCGTGACTTCCAGCACGCTCATCATTTCAAGGCCACGTCGGGCGGCCGGGGAGCGGGCTCGCGCCGTCATGGCAAGGCCGGCGGCGATCTCCTCCTGGCAGTGCCACCCGGCACGGCCATCCACGACGACGCAATGGGCGAGTTGCTGGCCGACCTGGTTGCCACCGACCAGACCGTCATGGTCGCTCGAGGCGGGCGTGGCGGGCTGGGCAACACCCACTTCAAGACTTCGACCCACCAGGCGCCCCGCCATGCCCAGAAGGGTGAGCCCGGTGAGGATCGCTGGCTTCGCCTCGAGCTCCGGCTCATCGCCGATGTCGGCCTCGTGGGTCTTCCCAATGCCGGCAAGTCGACGCTCCTCGCCGCCCTGACCGCCGCCACCCCCAAGATCGCCGATTACCCGTTCACGACGCTGGAGCCGAATCTGGGCGTCCTCGACCTGGGGATGGACGACGAGCGCCGGCCGACCGTCGCCGACGTTCCCGGCTTGATCGAGGGCGCGAGCCAGGGTGCGGGCCTCGGGCACGCCTTCCTGCGGCACGTCGAGCGGACCCGCGTCCTGGTCCATGTCGTCGACGGTTCGTCGCGTGACCCCGAATGGGATTTCGGCGTCATTCGCGACGAGCTCACCGCCCGAGTCGGCAGGCGTGGTCGTGCATCGACCCGAGTCGATGGGCGACAACTTCGCGGTCACCCGGGAGCCCGGCGGCTTTCGGGTCCGCGGCCGCCGCATCGAGCGGATCGCCGCGCAGACCGACTTCGAGAACGAGGAGTCGGCCGAGCGTTTTCAGCGCGACCTCGACCGGATGGGCATCGATGCCGAGCTGCGTCGAGCCGGCGTCGAGCCCGGCGACACCGTGCGGATCGGTGAGGTCGAGCTGGAGTGGGAGCCCGTGCCCTGGGAGGCCGGATGACCGCGGAGGGGACGCAAGTGCCTGCGCGCCAGCCCGTCATGGCCGGGTCGGTCGGCGTCCTGGGCGGCACCTTCGATCCGATCCATCTTGGCCATCTCGCGATCGCCGACGAGGTCCGCGAAACGCTTGGGCTCGAACGCATCCTGTTTGTTCCCGCCGGGATCCCCCCGCACAAGCCCGATCGAATGATCTCCTCGGCCGCGGACCGGGTCGGGATGGTTCGCCTGGCGATAGCCGACAACCCCGCGTTCGAGCTCTCTCGCCTCGAGGTCGACCGCCCGGGACCCTCGTTCGCCGTCGAGACTCTGGCTGAGCTGACTCGCGCGGCTCGGGCGAGGGGGAAGGGTGCCGACCTGACCTTCATCCTGTCGGACGAGGCTTTGGCCGGCTTTCCGGAATGGCGGGACCCTGCCCGGATCCTGGAGCTCGCCAGGCTCGCGGTGGTGCCTCGCGCATTCACCGGCGCAACTGCCACCGGCCGCCGGGTCTGGCGGATCGACGACGCCTGGGTCGGGCTGCATCTACCGGACGGCGCAGAGCGTGTCGTCTTCGTGGAGGCCCCGCGGATCGCCATCTCGGCATCCGACATACGGCGGCGCGTCGCGTCAGGTCGTTCGATCCGCTACCTGGTGCCGCCTGCGGTGCTTGCCTATATCGCGGACCATCGTCTCTACAGCGGAATGGAGGACCGAGGACGATTGACCGAGTCAAACGCGACCCACGCATCGTGACCGACGCAGCCGCCTCGCGGCAGACACCCGGCCCTGGTCCGCGCTCCGATGGCCTGCCGAATCGCGAAAAGTTGGCGCCGTCGGCTGATCAACTGCCGCTCGACCTCGCGCGCCGCATCGTCGAGCTGGCCGAGGACAAGAAGGCGGCCGATATCGTGCTCCTCGACTTGGCCGGCCTCACCACCCTGGCCGACTACTTCGTGATCTGCTCCGGCGGCTCTGAGCGCCAGATCGAGGCGATCGCCGACGGCATCGTGGAGACGCTGCGAGCCGAGAAGGTGCGTCCGATCGGCCGCGAAGGAGTGGCGGCCTCACATTGGGTCCTCCTCGACTACGGATCCGTGATCGTGCACGTCTTCACGCCGCCGGAACGCGACTTCTACGCCCTCGAGAAGCACTGGTCCCAGGCCCGCACGATCCTGCGCGTGCAGTAGCGGCAGTCTGCTGGGCGATCGCGCCGCCCGCCAGAACCGCGTCCGAGTACCGGCCGTTCTCGGTACCAGAGGGTCATGTCTGGCTCCGCTGACCCTCCATACGATCGCGCCAGTGGTCGGCCATCCGCCGCCCCGGCACAGGGCCAAACACCGCATGTCCCGCCTCCGCGAACGCTGTCCGCGCTGCAGCCGCCGCCTCATCATCACCCGCTTCGACACGACCTTCCGGCTTCCCGACCGGACCGAACGGTTGTGCTTCGGGGTCCCCGGCGGGTTGTGCGAGGACTGTCACCAGCTGTATATCGACCCGGATCTCATCGAGCTTCTGGATCTGGGCGAGGGGCGCTGCGTGTTCGCGATCGAGAGCGACCTCGTCGTCCAGGAGCAGGCCTGGTCCAGCGCGGACTGACCGGCCGGTCTGAACCTAGGCGGGCGCTCGCACCGGGCTTCGCGGCAACCCAGATCTCGCGGACACCCGCTCCGACACCCACAGGCTGAACGCGAGGCGACGTTGCGCCTCGGTGCCCGCCGCCCCGCCGACGCCCTTGACCAACCCGTCCAGATCGAGGAGCCCGTCCAGGGCAGCACGGAGCTCGGCGACCGTCCAGCGTCGGGCGTGTCCGGCCAGCTTGTCCGCCTGGAAAGGCTTGAGATGAAGGGTCCTCACGAGGCTCCCGGCAGTCTTGCCCGCCGCCAGCTCGTCGGCGACCGCGATCAGCGTCCGAACGCGCCGATGCAGCTGCGCGAGCAAGACCGGCTCAGGCGTGTTCGTCATGAGGCGGGCGAGCAGCTCGTTTGCTTCGGCGGCGCGACGCTCGCCGACGGCGTCCAGGAGTGCCCACGCCGAGCCTGGAACCGCCTCGGCAACGAGCGCTCGAACATCGTCCTGGGTTACAGGCTGGCCACCCCGATACAACGCGAGCTTGTCGAGCTCGCCGACCGCGACCATGCCCTGGCGCCGCCGGTCGACGTCGCCCTCGGCGACCATGGCACCGATCCGGGTGGCGAGCTCGCGAGCCGCCCCGGGTTCGAGGCGAATCGAACGCTCAGCGGCTCGATCCTCGATCCATCGCGTCATCGCCCCACCCTTCGGAGCCTTGAACTCGCGTGCTTCGCCGCCGGCGCCTCGGACGAGCTCGCGCAGGGCGTCCAGGGCGGCCGGGGCCTTCGCTGAGCGGTCGAACGTCGCCGTCAGGGCCAGGGCGTTACCCGGTGCGACGTTGCCGAGGACCCCGGCGAGCTCCTCCCGTCCGGCTTTGGACCGGAGAAGGGGCCACGGCTCGCTCACGATCGCAAGGCTGCCTCCTCCGAACATCGTCGCGGTCGCCAGCCGTTCGCCGATCAGTGAAGCCGACGTGGCATCGCCTCCGACACGCCAGCGTTCGGGGGGGCCTCCGGCCGCGGAGCCGACCCGCTGGGCGAGAGCATCAATGGCGCGCTCGATTGCATAGGCGTCGTCGCCCCAATACAAGCCAAGGTTGCTGCCCTCGCCCGCAGGACCGCCGGTCACCCGCGCACCGACCCGTGGCGCGCTGCGCATATCGCTGCCGACGTCCAGCGGAGTCGCCCCACGTCTTCCGGGCGCACGCCAGCGGCGCTGCAGACATCGGCTTCGAGCCGTTCGGCGCGAGCTCGCGCGAGCCTGCGCTCTTCGGCGGACCAGCCGTCCGGATAGCGTCGTTCCCATGATGCGAAGCGCTGGGCCATGGATTCCAGGCGCTGCCCTGCCCGCTTGTCTGCGTAGGCCACGATGCGCTCTTCCCGGCTGGCGAAGGCCGACCATCGCCGGTAGCGCTCGCCGTCAACGAGCCTGGTGACGGGGTGGCTCGCGACAGGTCTGGCAAGCTCGGGATAGCCGTGCGCGCTGAGCCAGGCCCCCGACCCGTCGCCGTGCGGCAGCGCCCGGGCTGCGTCGCCGCGTGGGATCGCCTTGTCCAGGTCGTGCAGCAACGCAGCCGATTCCACGAGGTGACGCTGGACGGCGATGCCGCGCTCGGCGATGCGCCGGGCGAGCCACGCGGCCACTTCCCCGACCGCCCGCGAGTGCCGCAACAGCCATGGCGGAGGGTCGAGGGACAGGAGCAGTCGGGCGGCCTCGACGCGCCCAGGAACGGCCATCCGCCCGATGGTACACGCCGAGCCGCGTCGTCCTGGCCGGGCCCGGATCCAGGGGATTGGACGCGACGAGGAGGCCTGGGCCGGCCGGGATGCCGCACGACAAGACGGCCGCGCGGGCCAGGCTTGCCGTGCCTGAAGGCGCTGGCGAGACGGCATCGGCGCGTCGCGCACCTTCGGGCCGCGCGAACAGATGGCTGCCGTCGAGAGCGACCGCCACCGACCCGTCACGATCGGTGCGGAAGACGTGGGCGCCCCGACCCGTCAGTCGCTGAAGCGTCGCTGTCGCGGGATGACCGTACGGGTTCCTGGCACCCACAGAAACCACCGCGACGCTCGGTCGAACCGCATCGAGGAATGGGTCGGTCGAGGATGTGCGGCTCCCGTGGTGAGCGACTTTGAGCAGGTCCACGCGTGGCAGGCCCCGGGCGAGGAGGATCGGATCGATGCCCTCTTCGATATCCCCCGCCAGCAGGAATCGCTCTCGCCCGAACGCTCCGAGCAGCACGATAGAGACGTTGTTGATCCCCGTTCCCGTGTTTGGCGGTGCTCGCGGCACACTGCCCGGGTCGGGCCACAGCACCTGGAAGTCGACGTCGTCGAGCTTGAAGGAGTCGCCCGTCGAGAGGCGGCCGGTGGCGACGTCTCGCGCCGCAAGGGCTTCGGTCCAGGCGCGGTAGCCCGGGCCCGGACCGGTCATTCCCGGTTCGGCGACACGGCCGATCCTGTAACGCTGGAGCAGTGCCGGCAACCCCGCGACATGGTCCTCGTGCGGGTGTGACAACAGAAGCAGGTCGATCCGACGATCCCACGGCGGGAGCTCGCCATCGAGGGCGACGAGCAATCGGTCGGGATCGGGACCGCCATCGACGAGCATCCGCCCGCCTCGATCGCCTTCGACGAGAATCGCGTCGCCCTGGCCGACGTCGAGGACGGTCACGTGCACGCGGCCATCCGGCAGCTGGACGACGACGACCCCGAGCCCAACGATCGCCACGATCAGGCCGAGGACCACGGCCCGCTCGGGTCCTCGAAGGACGACACGCGGCCCGCTGGGTGCTTTCGCGGGCAGGGTTGCTGCCCGCTGGTGGCCGTGAGGAAGATGCAGCCGTCCAGACGCCACTGACAGAAGCAGCCCGAGCACGAGGGCCGCGACCGCGAGGTTCGCCGGGGGCGGCAGCACGACACTCGCGAATGGGAGCGCAGCCGACCAACGGACGATCGCAACCGTCACGCTCAACAGAAGCCACGCGGGGAGGCCGACCACCGATGCAATCAGCCCCGGAAGGCCGAGCAGCGCCAGCCATCCTGCGCCCAGAGCCAGCAGGCCGGCCGCCATGGCCGGTGCGACCAGCGGAACGACGAGCAGGTTGGCCAATGGACTGACGAGGGACAAGCGCCCGAAGATCGCGAGCACGATGGGCAGCGTCGCTGCCTGGGCCGCGAGCGATACCCCCAGAAGCTCGCAGACCGCCATGGGAATCCGGCTGCCGCTGGCCTTCCTCAGCCACCCGGTCAGTGGACTGCCCCAGGCGATCAGTCCGAGGGTGGCCGCGCTCGAGAGCTCGAATCCGGGATCGAGAACGAGGGCCGGATCGCCGAGGAGGAGGAGCGCGGCGGCCCAGCCGAGCGCCGCCGCTGCGCTTCCAGCCCGGCCGCTCTCGCGAGCGGAGAGGACGACCGCTGCCATCGCCGCCGCTCGTAAGACCGAGGCGGAGGCTCCCGAGAAGGTCGTGTAGAGCGCGATCGCTAGTAATGTCACGACCATCCGCCGGCGCCTCGGCCACGACCGAAGGAGCGCGCCAACGCAGGCGCCGACGATCGCGATGTTCCAGCCGGAGATGGCCACGACGTGGCTGACGCCCGCCGTGGTGAAGGCGGTCGCCAGGTCGCGATCGACGCGGTCCCGCAGGCCGATCAGGATCCCTGCAGCCAGCCCGGCGAGCGGTTCGGGCAGCGCCCGGCCGAGGGCGTCGCCCGAGGCACGCCGTAGCGTCTCCAGCTGCCGGGTCGCGTCTTCCCGGGCCACGAGCTTCTCGAGTGTCCTGGAGTACAGACTTCCGGCCAGGCCATGGGAGCGAAGGAAGGCTCCGTAGGAGTCATCCCCAGGTGGTGCGAGAGTGCCGGTGAGCGCAACACGATCGCCCGGCTGCACGATCGGATAGCGGGGCACGGTGGCAGTAATCCGGACATCGCCGACATCGAGCTGGACGGTCAGCGGAATCGAGCCCTCCCGAGGGCTGCCGATCGACTCCACGATGCCCGTCCAGCGAGCGCTGCCTTCCGGGAGCCCGGCGAGGTCTGGACCACCGCTCTGCAACGCCACCCGCAGACCGATCGCGAGGACGCCGACCAGGGCGGCCAGCGCCGGGACCCGCGTCCGTCGCCATGGAGTGCCGATTCCGGGCCGCGTCGACGCGCACAGCCCGAGAGCCACGACGAGTGCCGCGTCGACCGCAAGGCATATCGACCTCGGCATGCTGCCGGCCAGGGCAGCAGCGAGCGCGCCGACCGCCAGCCAGCCGCTTCGGGGGATGGGCATCGGACGGTTCCCCTAGCGGACCGTCACGAGGTCCTTGATCTTGCCGAACGTCGCCTCGCCGACGATCTTTCGCGTCCGCAGATCGTTGACCGATCGGAAGCGAGCCTCCCTCCGAGCGGCGACGATCTTGTTGGCGGTCACGGGACCGATTCCGGGCAGCGCGTCGAGCTCCTGCAGGCTCGCCGTGTTCAGGTCGACCGGGCCGGCGGGCAGGCCTGTGGATCCCGTCGTCGGTCCGGAGCTCGTGCTCGCGACTGGATCGTCCCGACTGGGCACGGCGACCTTGTCACCATCGTTCAGCTTGGCGGCGAGGTTCAGCTCACGACCCGCCCGGCTGCTGTCGACCCGAGGTCCGAAGCCGCCTGCCAGCGTGAGGGCATCCCCAACTCGCGACCCGACGGTGAGCCGGTAGACGCCAGGCTTTCGCACGGCGCCAGATACCTCGATCACCAATTCCGCGACCGGTGACGAAATCGGCGTCCCTGCGCGCGGCTCAGGGCTCCCGGTCGACGGCTCGAGCGACAGTTCACCGGCGGTGCCCCGGGTTGCGAGGGCGACGCCCGCGACGCCGATCAGGAGGGCGCCGAGGAGTCCTGCCGCCAGCACCAGCCGGCGTCCATCAATGAACGAGGTACCGGTCGCCCCGCCACCGCCAGAAGTCTCCTGCGGATCATCCGCTTTCGAGGCCGGCGGTTCGAGCTCCGGCGTCTCGAGGACTCGCCATGGCGCCGCCGAACGATCCATTGGTACTCCGCGGCGGGAGTCTGAGGATCGGGCCGCAGGGCGGCCGGGAATCAGTACGTCCCGCCACGGTGGGGGCACTTCCATCGCGGCGGGACGTCAGAGAGACTCTAAGGCGAGCCTCTTAGCTGCGACTTATCTCAGATCGTCGACTTGATTTCGGCTGTGCTGCCATTCGACCCAGCGCGCCTCCGTCTTATGCATGCTCATGTTCGAACCGTTCGACCGGCGGAAACGGCGCCGCAGTCGAGGGTCTCAGCCACCCGGATCGCCCCGACACTTACGGCCACTGCCGCACGGGCGGCGAGCCGGCGGGCAAGGTTGACGCGAGACGACCTGGCGACGTGAGCTTCAGCGGACCGAGCCAACCGGCGCTGACTCGCGTCGCGCATCGACTCGTCCATGATCTCGAGGGCGCGCATGTACTGGGCGTACCACATCCCTGTTCCCCTCCCTCAACGACCCATCGGCCGGGCGTAATCGTCGCCCACGGAGGGCCGTGAATCGACCCCGAACCGGGCGGCCAGCACGTCGAACAGCACGATCCCGCCGATCATCGCGACGAAGACGAAAACCGCTTCCATTTCCGGGCCTCCGATAACCTTCTAATGACTCTTCAGTGGTTACCCGTAGAATAGCCTCTTGCGCGTAACCTGTCAACCGCTGTAAAGTGGTTACACCATGACAACTGCGCACCAACACGAGGCCACCCTCGAGGACGCTCTCGACTTCATCAACACGCTCCACATCGAAGAAGATGCGCCTGACCACCTGGCAGAGCTCGGGGCGGGAACCGAGTGGCTCGCCCAGCGGGGCCTGCTCCACGAGCGGCGCGACGGACGGTTGCCCGGCGTTGACGACGAGGGCACCAACACGCGGATTCGGGGCTGTCGAGACGCGATGCGCGCCCTGTTCGACGCCACCGTGGAGGGGCATCGTGTATCCCGGGACGTCCTGGACGAGCTCAACCGCGTGCTCCAACATCGGGAGCTGATCGAGCTGGTCCCGTCTCGTGCGGGAGCGCGTCTCGACCATCGGCACGTGGGCGATCCCGTGGATGACGCCTTGGCCAGACTGGCCGAGGTTCTCGCGCGGGAGGTGGGAACCGACGATACGAGCCGGCTGCGGATCTGCGCCAACGAAACCTGCCGATGGGCCTTCCGCGACAGCTCGCCGACCGGACGCCGTCGCTGGTGTGACATGGCGTCCTGCGGCAACAGGGCAAAGGCCGCCCGCCATCGAGCCCGGGTTCGCGCGGCGACGAGCGCGCCGGCTCGACCCGGGGCAGACGCCGTCGGGAATGCCGACGTTGCGCGTGCCTGAGCTGGAGCGCGTGACCGTCCCGGCGGACGCACGCGACCTGCCCGGGCCGTTCCGCGACCGGCGCATGGTCGAAGTCAGGTTTGCGGACACGGACGCGATGGGGCATGTGAATAACGCCAAGTACCTGACGTACGTCGAGACCGCCCGGACGAAGTACATCGAGGAAGTCATCCTCGGGGAGCCGATGCGCCTGGGCGTGTACGGCGAGCTCAGCTTCATCGTCGCGGACGTCCGGCTGGCGTATCGCTCGCCCGCGCACTACGGCGAGACGCTGACCGTCGAGACGCGGACGAGCCGCGTGGGCCGGACGAGCCTGGGCATGGACCACCGAATCACGGCACCGGACAGTGCGTTGGCGAAGGCGCGCCTGATCGCCACCTGCGAATCGGTGCTCGTGCGCTACGACTACGGGTCTGAGGCGCCGGTACGCATCTCCGAAGCCGAGATCGAGCGGATCGAGGCCTTCGAGGGCCGTTCCCTCCGCTGAGCGGGCTTAGGTCCGACGGCTCGGATTCCCGGCCGTCCCTTTGCCGGGCGTCCGCCGTCTGGCAACGGCTTGTGCGATTAGCTCACCTAGGGCGGGCCGCTCCGCGTCCTCGAGCGTTCGCGACTTGACGTGGCGCACGCGCTTGCCCGTGCCCTCGAGCAGGCCGGCCGGATCCGCCAGGTCGACGCCATCGGCGAACTGGAGGTTGACGTGGTTCGCGTGGGGGGCAATGGCGAGCACCTGCTCCCCCAGGCGGGGTCCGGTGCCGTAGGCGATCAGCCCGTCGGGCGGATCGACCTGCTCGACGGCGCCGGGCATCGCCTCGAGAATGAGCCTCCTTACGCGTGCGGCGATCTCCCGAACGATCGGCGTATGCCTGATCAGGAGCCGGTCGACCTCCGCATCCATCGGACGGTCACCGGCAGCTAGCGGACGACGATGTTGACCAGCCGACCGCCGCTGGCGTGGATCACGCGATCGGGCTCCCTTCCGCCCAGTGCCGCGTGGATGCGATCGCGGGCCAGGATGACCTGTTCGAGCTCGATCTCGCCGATGCCCGCGGGCACGACGACGCGGTCACGCAGCTTGCCATTCACCTGGACGGGAACCTCGCGCGTGTCCGCGGCCGCGGCCGTCTCGTCGACCATGGGCCATTCCTCGGAATGGATGGATGACCAGTCCTCGCCTGCCTCGGCCAGTCGCCGTGACCACAGCTCCTCGGTGATGTGCGGCGCGGCCGGAGCAAGCATCAGCAGCATCAGCCGGATCGCCTCGTCCCACTCCGGATCGCCGGCAACGACCGTCCCGCGATAGCGGAACAACGTGTTGGCCAGCTCCATCAGGTGGGCGACCATCGTGTTGAAGCGGAAACCGGTGTAATCACCGGAGACGACCTTCAGCGTGCGGTGCGCCGTCGCACGAATGGCCCGCCGTGCCGACGACTCGTCCTCGCCTTCGGGCAGCTGACCGCTCGCGGGGTCGCCAGGCTCCTGGCCGTGGGGATCCAGCGCGAGCGTCCAGACGCGATTCAGGAAGCGGAACACGCCACCGATGCCTGTCGGGCTCCATGGCCCGCCCTGGTCCCAGGGACCCATGAACATCAGGAACAGCCGGATCGTGTCGGCCCCGTATCGGCCAACGAGCGCATCGGGATCCTGCACGTTGCCACGCGACTTGCTCATGCGTTCGCCGTCAGAGCCCAGGATCTGGCCCTGGTTGAACAGCCGCCTGAAGGGTTCGTCTTCGTGGATGAGCCCGATGTCACGCATCGCCTTGGTGAAGAAGCGCGAGTACAGCAGGTGCATCACGGCGTGCTCCGCGCCACCCGTGCACTGGTCGACCGGGCACCATCGTTCGACGAGCGGCTTGTCGATGGGCGCATCGTTCGTGTGCGGCGACAGGTAGCGATACCAGTACCAGCTGCTGTCGACGAAGGTGTCCATCGTGTCCGTCTCCCGCCGGGCCGGTTCGCCGCAGCGCGGGCACGTGACGTTCAGGAACTCCGGGTGATTGAGCAGAGGATTCTCGCCCTTCGCGCCGTAGACGAAATCGTCCGGCAGCAAAACAGGGAGCTGCTCCTCGGGCACCGGCACGATGCCATCCCGGTCGCAGTAGATGACCGGGATTGGCGTGCCCCACGGCCTCTGCCGGCTGATCAGCCAGTCGCGGACGCGATACGTCACCGTCGGCCTGGCCTTGTCCTGCGACGCCAGCCACTCGACGATTTTCCGCCCACCTTCGTCAGCGGACGTCCCCGAGAAGCGGCCCGAGTTGACGAGGATCTCGCCCTCGGTGTGGGCGGCGTACGCGTCGTCCATCGGCGCATCGTCGGGCGTTCCGGGCGCGGCGACCACCCGCCGTATCGGCAGCCCGAACTTGCGGGCGAACTCGAAGTCGCGCTCGTCGTGGGCCGGCACGGCCATGATCGCGCCGGTTCCGTACGATGCCAACACGTAATCTGCGATCCAGATCGGGACCCGTTCGCCGTTGACCGGATTGATGGCATCGGCGCCGATCGGCACGCCCGTCTTCTCGCGCTCGGTCGACAGGCGTTCGATCTCCGTTTCCCGGCGCGTCTGGTACACGTATGAGTCGACGGCGGCCTTGCGGTCGGGGGCAGTCAGCCTCGCCACCAGAGGGTGCTCGGGCGCCAGGACCATGAACGTCGCCCCGAACAGCGTGTCAGGCCGCGTGGTAAATACGCGCACTTCGTCGCCGCCCGGCTGGTGGTCATCGGGCGCGACCGTGAACACGATCTCGGCGCCCTCCGAACGCCCGATCCAGTTCGTCTGCATCAGGCGGATCGGCTCGGGCCAGTCGATGCCATCGAACGCGAGCAGCTCGTCCGCGTACTTCGTCAGGCGGAAGAACCACTGCTCCAGGTCGCGCTTGATGACGGGCGTGCCGCACCGCCAGCAGACGCGGTTCGGGCCCTCGACCTGCTCGCGAGCCAGGACGACCTGGTCCTTGGGGCACCAGTCGACCGGAGCCATTGCTCGATAGGCCAGGCCGGCTTCCAGAAACTTCAGGAAGAACCACTGGTTCCAGCGGTAGTACTCGGGCTCGCTCGTGACGACCTCGGCGTCCCAGTCGAACGTGGCGCCCATGCTCCGAAATTGACGGCGCATCGTCTCGATGTTGCGCATCGTCCACTCTCGCGGGTGGACACCCGAAGTGATCGCGGCGTTCTCCGCGGGCAGGCCGAAGGCATCAAAGCCGATCGGCAGGAATACGTTGTCGCCGTGCATCCTGCGAAAACGCCCGAACGCGTCGGTCGGCGTGACGATGTACCAGTGGCCGATGTGCAGGTCGCCCGACGGGTACGGGTACATCGTCAATAGGTAGAACTTCGGGCGTGTCTTGTCGTGAAGGTCCGTGTGGTGGAGCCCAACCTCGGCCCACTTTGCCTGCCAGCGCGGCTCGGTCGCCACCGGGTCGTAGCGCTCGACCCGGTCCGCACGCGGACCCCGGGCGGGTGTTTCGGCGCTTCGTGTGTCCGTACGCTGATCTCGGGTGGTCGTCATCGCCCGCCTCTAGAAACTGAACCCCCCGCCGGCCCGGTGGGGGGTGGTGGAGCTACGGGGATTCGAACCCCGGACCTTCTGAATGCCATTCAGACGCTCTTCCAGCTGAGCTATAGCCCCGTCGATTGGTGCTCAACAGCGCTCGTCGGCGTTCGCCGGGCATTCTACCGGGTCGCCCGGGTTACGCACAGCGGCGTCGGGGGAGCTAGCGGTCCGTAGGGTAGGTAATGTGCCCAATGGCACACGATGCGACCACAGCTCTATCGTCCCGGCTCCCCAGCGGGAATCTCGGGGTCGGAAGGATGGAGCAGATGGCGAAGCCACCAAGACGCGTTTCGGAGCCCGGCCGCGACAACCACACCTGGAATGATGAACGCGCCCAATTAGTCAGGACGCGTCTGGCCTATCTGCGGACCTATTCGGAGCAATTCCAGCGCCTGTTCGGGAAGTCACCGAGCGAGTCGGATCTGGAGCGGGCGGTCGAGCAGTACGAGCCCGATCAGGGTTTCCCAGACGCTAGCCCTTGAAAATAGCCTCCGCCGGTGCGTTGGAGCCAAGCCGCCGAGGCAAGCGACTGCTCGACTCGAACGAATCTGCCAGAGCGGAAAACTACCGCGATGCCGCTAGGGTCGTCACTGGGCCTTCTAACTCCAGCATCGGTGCTGCAAGCCCCCGAGCAGCCGTTTCGAACGCCCACGGGTCGCCGATGTTGACTGGCTACGACGACCAGGGCGTCCGCGGCTTCGGCTGGACTTCGCCATCGACTTCGACCGTGTCCACGCGCTCGTCGTAGAAACAGATCAGGTTCTCGATCTTCGGGCATTCGGGGATCGGGAACGGGTAGCTCCACGCGATGTCCGGCCGGGCCCGGTCGCCCAAGCGGAGGCTGTAGTGGACGGTTCGACCCTTGTAGGGACACTGGGTGACCGTGTCGGATTGGGTGAGGAGCTCCATCCGGACGTCCATGCGAGGCAGGTAGTAGCGAGTCGGGAGTCCCGTCTCGAACAGGAGGCGCGGACGGTGCGAGTCGGCGACCACCTCGCCGCCGACGACGACCCGGACGTGGCGTGAGCTGTTGAGGACGTCCACCCGATGGTGCGGGTCACGCGGGTGGACGAAGACCTCGTCGTCTTCCTCGTACCAATGATCGAGGCGGCCCCAGTAGAAGGCAACATGCTCGCCGAGCCTGGGGGCCTCGGGTGGTGGCGCCTCGAATCGCCACGCCGCGTCCTCGATGAACCGGTCACCCAGGCGCAGGTGGTAGAAGGAGCGCTGGCCCAAGGTGGAATGCGACTCCTTCCTGTCTGACCGCTCCAACATATCGGCGCGGACATCGCCAGGTGCTGTTTTGAGTCGGCCACGACAACCCCGTCAACGACAGCCCTCACCCAGCGAGGACTGGGCTCGACGCGAATCTCCGCGCGCGATTGCGCCTGCTCTGCGGCCGCGATGAGTTGATCTTCGAGTGGCTTCTGGGCAATCACCTCGAACCTCCGGAAGCGAGTGGCCCACCTTACGTCTGAAGCGTCCTGAATGCACACCCGAGCCCAGGATCCGTTGAGCTACTCGACCGGACGCTCCACATCGTCGTAGACGCGTGCCTGGGCGATCTTGCCCGTCCAACCCCGTTCGTACCTGCCACGCCCGCCACTTATCACAGCCAGTGGCCACTCCTTCCGCGGCGGGCGATGCGGCCGGGTGTGTCGCGACGTTCGGGGCCGACGGCTGCTTCCGCGAGCCATCCGGGCCGCCATACCGCAGGTTGGACCAGCGTGATTCTCCTACGCGGCTGTCACCGAGCGTCGAGGTCGTCGGCTTGGCAGCTTGCTCG
>WNGD01003786.1_pt1 | contig 15124 bp, 16 predicted proteins | sample 5400671 | NCBI WGS metagenome assembly WNGD01 (sample SAMN13153369, study PRJNA577476) | soil metagenome | isolation source: 40 cm soil or saprolite under grassland replicate 2 | place: USA:California | collected 2016-06-15 | reverse complement strand
CTGGGAGATCCCGACCGGCAGACGACCGAGCGAGGTGCTCGTGACGCCGAACCGCAAGACGGCGTACGTCTCGATCCGCAACGACAACGCAGTCAAGGTCTACGACGTCTCAGGCGAAACGCCGGTGCTGACCGGCGAGACTTTCATCGGCGTGCAACCGGACACGCTGCAGATGACGAACGACGGCAAGACGCTGGTCGTTGGCTTGCGCTCGATTCCGCAACTCGCGCTCATGGACACCGAGACGCTCTCGGTCCGATTCGTCACCTTCCCGGGCTTTGGCATCAGCGGGCATGAATGGCTGTCAGCGAACGGCAAGTACACCTTCGTAGCACTCGAGAACACATCAGTCGGTCAACCCGGCGCGATCGCCGTCGTCGACAACGACGCCGGGGCAATCCTCGACAATTGGACGTATCCGGGCGGGCCCTGGCCCCACGGGGTCTTCTACGAACCACAGGTGCTGCGGTAGCAGCCGGGGGAGGGCCTCGGTCCTCCCCCGTCAAAGCGACCGCGCAGCGCCTTGAACCAATGCAGCCGTCCCGCCAGCGGGACGGCGTGTGAAGCTTGCTCGATTGCTAAAGCCCTGCCGCGAACGCGCGTGCCGTGTGTGTCGAGGCGAGCGCGGGTATCACGTGCGTGTGATTGGCGAGTATTTCGCCGCGCGACTGGCCGAGATCGATGAGGAACTCGTCGAGCTCGGCCCTGAGGGACGCTTCGAAACCGTCTCGGCAAAGACTCACTCGGTGGTGACGACCGGAACCCTCGGCGAGATCCTCGGTGCCGGCGATAGTGATGAACTGACGGCTCAGGCCGAGACGAACTGGTACGGCGCGAGCGACGAATGTGGCATCGATGCCATCCCAACCGCGCTCCGCGACGCGCTCGCAGAAACGACCGATCTACTGCGGGTCGCTGAGCGGTGGACGGCGACCGACGAGCTGCAGCTCAGCGGCTGGACGGTGGATGAAACGCACGAGGTTCTCCGTCGGCTCGCGCAACTGGCCGCGGATGCGCGGTCATCCGGCCGCGAACTCTGGTTCTACTGGTCTCTCTGAGAAGGCGAACTGCTCCTTCGTGTGGCATTCCGCACGCTGGCGCAAGCGGCTACCTCACTCCGTCTCGCGAAGCCAACCCTGCCGGTACTTGACGAACCTCGACCGCGGGAGGCTCGCGTAAACCTTTGCGTAGGCGATAGCGGACTGTGTTGTTTCCCAAACGACGCTAGCTCCGTACCGGGCGGCGGCCTTACAGACCGTGTAAACCACTCCGCCGACGCCTCGACCGCGAGCGCCAACCGCCACCACGATCGCTGACTGTGCATCGGTTGTGACGATGATGTGCTCCGTCTCCGGAGCGCAGTAGAAAAAGTCCCACGCCGCGAGCCTCCGCTCCTGGCCCTCGACGATCAGCGTGCACTCCCCCGCAAGGACAAGGAATGCTTCCTGGCCTTTCTCGCGGTGGTACATGCCCATCTTCTCACCCGGTTCGAGGACGCTGATGTTGAACCCAAAATGCGGAAAGCGCCGCTTCCCTTCGAACGTGCAATAGGACCCGAGTGGACCCTCGTCCTTCCACCGCGACTCGCGGGCATTCATGACGAACCAGCCCTCGTCGTCAACGACGAGGCCGTTCTTGCTCATCCGGGATGGAGCCTCAGGCATCAGGGGAGTCTCGCAAGCGAACGCAGGGGCGTGCTCGTGCCGCGGCGATGGCGGATGAAGAGTAGGGTCGCGGTCATGGCGCGCATAAGTCGCACGACATGGTTGAAGACGGCTGCTCTCGTTGTCGCCTTTGCTTCGTTGACGATCAACTTCGGGCTGATCGACCTGATCGACGGGTTCACCGGGTACGTCGACCAGGCCCGCAACCAGATCCTCGACGTGGGCTGGGGCGCCGTCTTCGGTGTGATTCTTCCGCTTGGCTTGCTCACCCAGCTTCGCCGTCCGGAGCGGCGGATCGCTGGGATTCAGCAGACAGCAGTTGTCGCGTTTGCGCTTGCTCTCGCGGGTGCTGCTGGTCAGAAATGGTGGTACTTGGCGCTCGCGGGCGGAATCGCCGGCGCCTCGGCCGTCCTGCTCGCGCTGCATCCGGCGCGCCAGACGTTCCTCGCGCGGGAGCGGCGCCTGGAGCCGATGATGCTCGCGCTCGCAGCCGTTGCCGCTTTTCCATCTCTCATCTATGCCTGGCGGATGGCCTCGGCCCAGCGGCGCGATCTTCCGCCCGCCGATGCTGTGTCCAACGGCCTGCACCACTGGACCGTGATGACGGCGCTCGCGTTCCTCGTTCTCCTTCTCGTGCTACTTGCCGCCGCTCGCACGTTGGGCTGGCGAATCCCGGCGATCAGCGCGTCAATCGCAGCCGGCGCGTGGGCGATCTCGTGCCTGCTCGCTCCGACCTCAGCAGCAGGTAGCGAGGGCCATGCGTGGGCGTGGGCGGCGCTCGTATGGTCCGTTGTCACCTTGGCGGCGACCGTCGGGCCCCGAACGCGCGACCAAACCGTCACCGCAGAGGTTCAACTCCAAGCCACGTGATTCTGGGCAACGTCGGCAAAGCAGGTATGCCGCTTCCACTCACGCAACGTTCAGGGACATGCCCGAACACTGGCCGATCCGGGGCTTTCGCCTCTAGATTTACCAGGCGCGTGGATGCGCGTGCTTGACGGTGAATCCTAGTTTTCCAAGCACCCTGACGGCGCCGGTTTTCCCGATCGTCAGCACCTTAGGGCTCAGGCGACATTCCCGCATACTGCCTAGGCGAGTCGGGCTAGACCTAGATGTCCGTCTAGTGCGATCTTCTCGCTTACGAAGATCGACGATTCGCAACGACCCGCGCTACACGGAGGAGATCGGATGAACGACAACCCGAAGTGGCAGGTCGCGCGCCTCGACGACATCGAGCGGCGCGGCAGAGATATCCCGGTGCGCGAGCACCTCGGGATCCAGGCATTCGGAATCAACGCCTACACACCCGGCGAGGAGGGCACGCTGATCAGTGAGCACGACGAGTCCGGTTCGGGCCAGGAGGAGCTCTACATCGTGCTCGACGGGAAGGCGACTTTCGAGGTCGACGGCGAGACGGTCGGCGCGCCCGCAGGGACATTCGTGTTCGTCCGGCCGGAGACGCGGCGGAAGGCAACCGGGGACGGAACCGTGCTCGCCCTCGGCGCCACACCCGGTGTGGCGTATCAAGCGCTCGACTGGGGTGAAGCGTGGCCGTTGCACAGAGAGTCGCTGACCGCCTACGGCGAGCAGCGCTACGCCGACGCGCTCGAAGCGGTCCGGAGTGGCCTCGAGCAAATGCCGGACCACGCGGGCTTCCATTACAACTACGCGTGCTTCGCGACGCTCGCGGGCGAGACCGGCGACGAGACATTCGACCACCTCCGGCGGTCCGTCGAGCTGTTCCCGCCGTTCCGCGAGCAGGCGCGCAAGGATGATGACTTCGCCGCCCTACGCGACGACCCGCGGTTCGAAGAGGCTCTTCGCTAAGCGCAGGTCTTGACGCAGCGGAGTGCGGCCGAGGGCTTTGTCAGCGGCCGGGGAGGTGTTCGGTCGCGACCACGTCGCCGTGTGTGTCTAGCACCTCGATCGCAACGACAGACGGAAACGGTCCAGGAGTTGTCGAGGCGAACAGATTTTGGCTGACCGGTGCCGAGATGACGGTGTTGCCGGAGGCGTCGATTCCGGCGACGGTCGTTACCCCGTCGGCGGCAAAGCCCGCGAACTGGATCAGCGGCGGAAAGACCATCACCGGCCGAGCGGGCGAAGGAAAAGTGCCGTTGAGGTCACAGCCGACTCCCCTGGCTGCCGTCGACTCGATTGCAAAGCAGTAGTCGCCGTCGGCCCGGCGTGCCGCGTAAAAGCTGACGCCGTTCTTCTTTCCAAGCAGGTGCATTGCCGAGGGGAAGGCGAGCTGATGCATCGCCTCGCTGAGGCCGGTGTCTTTGGCGAGGTCTAGAGAGTTGGTCGCTACCGGTGTCCCCTGATTTGAGAGACCGAGTAGATCTCCGAGCCTGGCGGCGAACGCGGCTGCGGGCAGCGCGACAGCGGCCGTCAACGCCAGCGCCAGGACGATTCGCCCGGGCGGCACGACGAACGGTTCCGGTTGGCCCGGCGGTGCGCCCGTCGGCAGCGGGTTCGCTGCGGCGAGCCGCGTGATCAGATCATTGTTCATCTCGTAGCTCCTTTCAGGTCTGGGCAAAAAGCCTCAGCGGCTTCGAGCCGTCGTGCAAGCCGCGTCTTCGCGCGGTGGTAGCGGACGCGGCAGGCAAGCGCCGAACAGCCGAGGACGACCGCCGCCTGGCTGAGCGACAATCCTTCCCAAGCAATGAGCCGCAGCACTTCGCGATCGCGCTCCGAGAGCGCCGCGAAGGCCGCGGCGAGGATCGAGTCTCCAACCGGCTCCGGTTCTGCGACCGCCGCCGCGGGATCGACAGCGCCTACCCGTTGTTCGCGGGCGAGCCTGCGACGTTGGTTAGCCAGCGTCTTCCGCGCCACCGCGTACAACCAGGGGAGCGGCTCATCCGGCACCCGGTCGAGCTTGCGCCAGCAGACGAGGAACGTCTCCGAGACGACATCCTCCACGATCGAATCCGGCGCTCTCCGTCGGACGAACACACGCACGGCCTCGCGATGTTCCTCGTAGATCTGCTCGAACCGTCCCATCTCACTTTCTCTATGTCGGGACCATCGGCGCGGTTACAGCGACCTGATGGCCGGCGATCCGGAGATCAGTCAGCGTGGAGCGCTGCGTACAAGTTCACGCGCACCCCGTCCGGGTCGCCGAGAAGCGCATAGCGCTGGCCCCAGAACGCGTCCCACGGCGGCTTCTCGCCCTCGTATCCGGCCTCGACCACCCGCTCATAGAGCTCGTCGACCTTGGCCGGGCTCTCGCACTCGAAGGCCAGGCTTACTTGGTTGCCGTCCGTCCGCGTCCAGTCGGGCAGAAAGCTGCGGATGACGTCCTCGCTGTCGAGCATCAAGCGGCCGCCCTCGGGCAGAGGGATGTCGACGTGACCCTCGCCGGGATCGTCGGGGACGTCGAGCCCGAGTAGGCGGTAAAAGCGGATCGATGCCTGCATGTCGGAGACTGCGATCCCGATCGCGTTGAGTACCGCCATGCGCCGATCCTAAGCATTTTCGGACGTAAGGCGTGCGACGCTCTCGCGGCTAGATTCCCACGTCGACCGGCTTCGGCGGTGCGCCGCGCTCGAGGAGCTCGCGTAGGAACTCGGGTAGCCGCCTCGGTACAAGCGTCTCCCCTGCCGCCTCGAGCTCGGAGAGCGTCCACCAACGAAGCTCGTGCACGCCCTCTGCGCGCAGGTCGATCTTCGGTACCGGCTCGTGCCTCTCGACTTGGACAAGGTGGATGTGCTCTCGCTGCCGCAGGATGCGCCCCATCCAGGCAAAGGTGTGCTCTCGCGTCCAGATCTCGGGGCCGAGGTCGAAGTCCTTCAGCCCGAGCTCCTCGTCCAGCTCACGGCGAAGCGTCTGCTCTGGGGACTCGCCCTCGCCGACTCCACCGCCCGGGGTCGCCCACCAGACCTGGCGGACCAAGTCCACGAACTTGACCAGCAGGGCGCGGTTCTGGGCATCGAGGACAAGCGCGCGCACGGCGACCCGGTCGACCGGCTCCAGCCAGTCTCGGAGCGCCTCGAACCAGCGCCGCCGCTCCGAGTAGGGAACCGCGGCGTTCGCAGGCGAAGTCGACGGCAGAACAAAGAGGCCGACGTCGCCGAGCGTTCGCTCCTGCGGACCAAGCGCCGGCCGCTCGCCAAAGAGCCCGCGGTAAGCCTCCTTCCCGACAAACGCAACCGCCCGCGGAGCGAACTCGTTAGCGACTCGGTCCAGCCGCTCGCGGTCGAAGTCGCGCCGGCGCAGGTCGCCCGAGCCACGTGTCGTTCGAGTGGCCGCGTTCGTCAATCCGATCCCCAACTTCAGGACCTCGAACTGCTCATCGGGAGCGAGCAGCCTCGGCGTGAAGCCGGCGTCGTGCAGTAGCCGCCAGAAGTCGTTCCGCGGATTCGCGAAATGCGCTCCGGCGGCGGCCGAGACGAAGCCGGGATTGATGCCGCAGAAGACGACTCGCAGGTCCGGCGCCAGGACGTCCGGGACTGCGCTCAGCGCCGGGCGGCGGCGGAACGCGGTCTACAAACGCCCGGCCCCGCGCTCGACGACCAGCCGGTGCCGAGGCCGTGCCAGCGCGCCGCGCGGCGGCTCGAGCTGCGCCGGGGAGTCCAGACGCGCCATGAGCGACGGCTCCCGCGCAGGCAGGTCACGCTGCGACGCTCTGCTCGCGCAGGTCGAGCCGGCTTTCGAATAGGCGGCGAAGCCGCTCGCCGGTCAGGCGGAGCTCCTCGCGCTCCGGCCGCTCGACGCGAAAGACCTTGACCGACTCGTCCGCGCCGCCGTAGCAGCGGAGATAGCATTCCGCTTCGCTCAGGGTCCGCAACCTGCGCATTGCGCACCAGCCTAGGCCTCGAACCGGATGTAACGACTACTCGTACTGGAGCGCTTCGAGCACGTTCAGCCGAGACGCTCGCCGCGCGGGCACGATCGCTGCGAGGACCCCGACGACGATCGCGGCGAGCACGAAGTAGAAGATCGTCAACACCGGGAACGAGAAGACGAGCCCTTCGCTGGACAGTGAATGGACGATCAGCGCACCGAGGAACGTGCCGACGGCGATTCCGAGCGCCGCGCCCATCAGCGCCGTGACGATGCTCTCGTAGCGAATCATCATCCGCGTCTGTGTCCGCGTCATCCCGACCGCCCGCAACATTCCCAGCTCCCGCGTCCGTTCGAAGACTGTCAGCACGAGCGTGTTGACGATGCCGAAGAGGCTGACGATCACCGAGAGTGCGAGCAGCACGTAGAGCAGGTTGAGGAGCCTGTTGATCGGCTTCTCGCTGTTCGTGATGAACTCGCTGCGTGTCTGGAGCTTTGCGTCGGCGAAGCCCTGCAGGTCGTCGTCGAGCGTCGCAGTGTTCGCGGAGTTGACGCCGCCGGGCGAATTGATCAGCACCATCTGATCCTGCGGCTGCGAGATATTCGTATCGAAGAGCGTCGTCGAGAGGACCGCATCGCCGAACGGCGACCCGCCCTTCGGCTCGTCGTACGTGCCCAGCAAGTTGACCGTCACCCTCTTCCCTGACGGGAACTGGAACACGACCCGCGATCCGACATGAAGGTCGTGGCTCTTGGCGAATTTGCTGCTCGAGAAGAAGCCGGTCGTCCCCAGCCGGCCCAGGACGCTGTTGCTGCCCTGCTTCCAGTCGAGGTGGATCACTTTCGGGACCTGGGCGTCGACGGCACTGACGTCGTGGACGGAGCCGAGGAACTTCGCCGAGCCGGCCCGGATCGGGGAGACGACCTCGATCCCAGGCTTGCCCACCAAGCCCTTTCCAACAGCCGCTGACATCGGGACAAATGCCGTGTTCGAGGTCACCGCGTAGTCGGCGATGAACAACTTGTTCACCGCGTCCTCGAACGAGGCGCGCAAGCCTTGGCCAAAGATGGCCACGAAGGTGACCAGTGCGAGCCCGATCATCAACGCCGAAGCGGTGGAGGCGGTGCGGGCTGGGTTTCGCATCGCGTTGTCGCGGGCGAGGATCCCGGGAGCGCCGCCGATCGAGCGAGCCGGTGCGCCGAGAACAGCCGCGAGCGGGCGGACGATCTTGGCCGCGTTCATCGAGACCCCGAAGAAGAGAAGCAACACTCCGAGCCCGATCGCGAGCAATCGTGGGCCGGTCGCGATCCCGCTGGCGAGCGCCCCGACACAGACCAGACCGATAGCGACAAGCAGCACGACGAGCGACGTGACCGGCCCGTACTTCGCCCAGCGCGAGACCGGCAGCACCGACCCCTCGCGCACGGCGGCGATCGGAGGCACCCGTGTGGCACGTCGCGCCGGGCGCAGGCTTGCGATCAGCGTGATCAGCGTGCCGACGACCAGCGAGACGATGATCGTCCGCGCCGCAAAGACGGTATTCCCCTGCGGCAGGTCGATTCCGACCGCAACGAACAGCTTGTTCAGGATCTTCGCGAGGCCGAGCCCGAGGAACAGCCCGACGACGGAGGCGACGAAGCCGACGATCAGCGCCTCGAGGACGACGGCCCACAGGACCTGGCGGCGCGATGCGCCGATCGTCCTCAGCGTCGCGAACTCGCGCGTCCGTTGGGCGATCGTGATCGAAAGCGTGTTCGCGATCACGAACGAGCCGACGAAGAGGGCAACGAAGGCGAACGCGAGCAGCGCGTAGCGCAGGAAGTCGATGAACCCGCCGAGGTTCTTGCGATCTTCCTTGACCTGCGCCTGCACGTCTCGAACTGTTGCCGTCGACGGCAACAGCGGCTGGATCTCGCTGATCAACTGGGACTTCGAGACGCCTGCCTTCGACTGGATGCGGATGTAGTCGAGCTGGCCGACCTTGCCGAAGAGCTTCTGTGCGGTCGTGGGAGCAAAGAGCGCGAACGTCGCGCCACCGGTCGAGCTGACGCCGGCGAACTTCGCGATCCCGGTGATCCGGAACGGTCGCGCCGGGCTGTTCGCCTCGACGCCGATCGAGTCGCCGACCCGGTAGCCGTTCTCCGAGGCGGTGTGGTTGTCGATCGCGACCTGCCCGGGGCCCCGTGGCCAGGCGCCGGCGGTGAGGACGGTCGGGTTGAACTGGTTGTAGCGCGGGTCGATCGAGAACCCGAGGGGCGGCGCGCCGCCTGTGTTGACGATCTTGCCGTTCTTCTTCAGCAGCCGGACCTGGTCGCTCTGGACAGACCCCGCCGCAACGGCGACGCCCGGCAGCGCTCGGATCTTCGGCAGCAGCGATTCCGAGAACGAAGGCGGCTCGACACCGTTCCCGTTCGTGTTCAGGAACGCCGGCTTGCCGCTGACGACGACGTCGGCGTTCTTGTACGACTGCGTGAAGATCGTGTCGAAGCCGTTATTGATCGTGTCGGTGAGGACGTAGGTGCCGCTGATCATCGCCACGCCGAGCACGATCGCGATCGCGGTGAGGGAAGCGCGAAACTTCCGAGTCGCGAGGCCCTTCAGCGAAACCGCGAGCATCAGTCCCCGCTGAGCTCGTCCATCGCCGCGATCACAGCGCTCGGCTCCGAGCGCGGCAGGTCTCGAACGATCAGTCCGTCGGCGAGGAAGAGGATCCGATCGGCGATCGCCGCCGCCCGCGGATCGTGGGTGACCATCATCGTCGTCTGCCCGTACGAATCGACCGAGTGCCGAAGCAGATCGAGGATCTCCTCGCTTGTCTTCGAGTCCAGGTTGCCGGTCGGTTCGTCTGCGAAGACGACGGTCGGCTGGGAAACCAGCGCCCGGGCGATCGCGACCCGCTGCTGCTGGCCGCCCGAGAGCTCCGCCGGACGGTGGTCGCGCCGGTCATCCAGGCCGACGGTCTTCAGCGACCCGTCGAACCACTCCTTGTCCGGCTTCTTGCCGGCGATCGTCAGCGGCAGCAGGATGTTCTCCTCGGCGGTCAGCATCGGCAGCAGGTTGAAGAACTGGAAGACGAAGCCGATGTGCCTGCGCCGCAGCTTCGTGATCTCGGTGTCGCTCAGGTCACCGAGCCGCGTGCCGGCCAGGACCACATAACCGTTCGTCGGTATGTCGAGCGCGGCGAGGATGTGCATCAGCGTCGACTTGCCCGAGCCCGACGGGCCCATCACAGCCGTCAGCTTTCCGCGCGCGACCTCGAGGCTGACGCCGCGCAGCGCGTCCACAGCCGTGTCGCCCTCACCGTAGCGACGGGTCAGCTCGTGTGCCTCGACGACCGGCCCCGTGGGCGTGGCCTCGGCTGCGCCCGCTGCGGGCATTGCAATCGATTCGCTCATGTCCTCTCCCTGTTCAGAAGTCATAAAAGAGGGTCGCACGCTAGCTGCCCAGAAACAAGGGGCAATCCTGCCCGTTGCTAGCGTTGGGCCATGAGCACAGTCGCGTTCGACGTCGGTGCCGCTCGGGCGCGCTTTTCGGCCCTCGAGAGCGATCTCGCCTTCTTCGACGGCCCTGGCGGCACACAGGTTCCCGACGAGGTGATCGGCGCGATCGCGACGTACCTGCGCGTGTCGAACGCCAACGTCAGCGGGCCCTACGAGACGAGCCGGCGTACGGAGCGGCTCGTCGCCGACTCGAGACTCGCGGCCGCATCCTTCCTCGGCAGCTCGCCGGACGAGGTGGTCTTCGGCGCCAACATGACGACGCTCAACTTCGCCCTTTCCCGGACGGCCGCCCGTGAATGGAGCGAGGGAGACGAGGTCGTCGTGACGCGGCTCGATCACGACGGGAACGTCTCGCCGTGGCTGGAGCTCGCGCACGACCTCGGCCTGGTCGTTCGCTTCGCGGACATCCGTGATGACACAACGCTCGACCTCGAGGATCTCGCCGCGCAGCTGACCGACCGCACCCGCGTTGTCGCCTTCCCGTGGGCCTCAAACGCGGTCGGCACGCTGGTGGACGTGGCCCGCGTGGCCGAGCTCGCGCACGAGGCCGGCGCCCTCGCGTGGGTCGACGCCGTCCACTACGGGCCGCACGGCCCGATCGACGTCGCAGCCGCGGGGGCCGACGTCCTGATCTGCTCGCCTTACAAGTTCTACGGGCCGCACATGGGCCTCGCGTACGCCAAATCGGAGCTTCTGGAACGCTGGCGACCGTACAAGGTCAGGCCCGCCGCGGACGAGCCATTGGGGCACCGCTTCGAGACGGGAACGCTCCCGCACGAGCTGCTCGCGGGCTTCGTCGCAGCCATCGAATACATCGACTCAATCGGGTGGGACGCGATCCAGACCCACGAGCGCGAGCTAGGTCAGCGGTTCCTCGACGGACTGCCAGACACCTGCACGCTGTACGGGCTGAACAGCATGGATAGACGGGTTTCGACGTTCGCGTTCAACGTCCAGGGCCGCTCGCCACGCGGCGTGGCTGAGCGCTTGGGCGAGCGCGGAATCGCGGTGTGGCAGGGCAACTACTACGCGGTCGAGGTGATGAAGCGCCTCGGCCTGGACGAGGGCGCGGTGCGTGCCGGGATCGTCCACTACAACACCGCCGGTGAGGTTGATCGGCTGCTTGACGAGTTGGCCGGGCTCGAATAGCCAGGGAAGCCGAGCGCCCCTCGAAAGGGTGCTCGGAGGCCGGATGCTACCGCTCGTGCTACCGGCCAGCTTTCGGCGGCTCGGCTCGGCTTTGCTACCAATGTCCTCGTGAGCAACACCACCGCATCGCAGCACTCGCGTCGGCGCAGGTAGCCCGGCGCGCACGCGGGCGCTTACCCGCGTGGAGGCCAGCGATGCAGGTGAAGATCGAAGGGCTCGAACCGTTCATCGAGCAGAAGGTGCGAGAGGTCGTCGCGGAGACGCTCGGGTCGAAACCCGAGGAAGACCCGTGGCTCAACTCGGACGCGGCGGCGGAGTACCTCGGGGTGTCGCGCCAGCGCATCCACGACCTCGTGTGCGCCGGTGAACTCCCGCGCCTCGGAGAGAAGGGCGAGCGGCTGTTCTTTCGCCGCTCGACGCTCGACGCGTACCGGACACGGATTCCCTCGAACGAGGGAGGCGACTGACCGTGTGCAGCCCGTACGCTTCGGTAGCACAAGAAAATGCCCCGGCAGCGCAGGAACGCTCCGGGGCCGACCACCGGAGGTAAGTCCGATGGCAGTTCCAGCAAAGCACAAGCCCAAGGTCGGCGCGCTCGTCCCGACCAAGACGACGGGCATCTACTACCGCTTCAAGAGTGACGGCACCAAGACGTTTTACGTCCGGTACACGCGCCCGGACAACAGGCGCGCGTTCGAGGCCGCTGGCTCCTTCGAGGCGGCGAAGGCTCGACTCGCGGAAGTCCAGGGCCGCATCTCAAAGGGTGAGGTGGTCGGTGACCCGACCACAACGCTCCGGCAGGTGATCGCGGACTGGCGTGTGACCCGCGCGCATGTGAAGCCTCGCACGCGCGTGAAGGAGGATGAGCACATCCGGCTCCACTTCGGCCCGTTGCTTGGTCTGCGCGTCCGCGAAATCAACAAGGCGAAGGTGCTCGGGTGGCTCGCGGCGATGCAGCGTCACGATGGCAAGCCCGGCTCGCTGAATGACGGCACCAAGGCAGGCGTGCTCGCCACCCTCTCCTCGGTGCTCGACTACGCCGTGGACGACGACATCATCTCGGTCAACCCCTGCAAGGCGCTCGGGCGCAAGCAGAAGCCGAAGCAAGACCCGGACGCGGAGAAGGCCAGGTGGCGCGTGCTCACGAAGGACGAGGCCGACCGGCTCGTCAAAGGCGTCGGGCGACAGGAGTGGATGTCCTACATCATCCGGTTCGCGCTCCTGAGCGGCCTGCGTCTCGGTGAGGTCGCGGGTTTGCGGTGGCAAGACGTGGACTTCCGCGCCGGGACGATCACCGTCGAGCGGCAACTCGGCAAGGACGGCAAGTTTGGCACACCCAAGGGCGGCGTCACGGCGAGCATCCCGATGGTGCGCGCGGTGCGGTCGCTGCTCGCGGAGATGAGGTTGAAGGGTGGCCCGGTCGGCCCCGAGTCGCCGGTCTTCCCGAATAGGCTCGAGCAGCACCGGCAACCCCGCGACATCCAGCGCGCGTTTGGGTGGGCGAAGGAGCGGGCCGGGATCGAGGGCGACCTCCGCTTCCACGACCTCCGCCACACATGCATCTCACTGCTCGCCAATGCGCCGGGCGCGGTCATGCCGCAGGTGCAGGCGTACGCGCGACACGCCAACCTCAACACGACGATGAAGTACATCCACCCGGTCGAACGGGCTACTTGGGTGGACGAGGCCGATACCGCGTTCACCGGGTTCGGAGAGTGACGATGGAACTCCTCGCAGTGCCCGCCGCGCTGGCGCACATCCACGGCTTGCGTCTCTGCCCGGCGAAGTGCCTCGGTGGTGTCAGGCCGGATGCGTTCGAGCCGGTCGAAGATTCTGAGTTGGAGCGCGTCCTCGGGCCTGAGTGTCCGACATGCGGCGGCACCGGCATCGACCCCTCCTGCTACGAGGGGTGTTGCGACGGCGTGGCCAGAGGGGCCACTATCACCTTCGACCCGGAGGGCGGCGGCTCGTTCGACTTCGGTTAGCGTTACATCCGGGCGTCACACGGTTTACCGGCCATCCCTGAACGGCCCCTCCGGGGGCCGTTCGTATTTCCCCCCGTGAGTCCGTGCGAATCCGCTACGGTTACGGGCATACGACAAGGGCAGCGATGACGTCGCGCCCAAGCCGAGGGAGGCAAACCCTCAAAGTCGTGGCTTTCGCACCGCACCTACTCGACTCGCCCTTCCGCGCCACGCCCCGCGCCGGCGTGGCACCAGGGTCTTGATGGCATCGAGGCGACGAGGCTGATCCGGAAGGATCAGCCGGAGTGTCGGGTCGTACTTGTCAGCGGCTCGATCTTCGTTGACCGCGGAGACGAGGGCCTCGAGGCGGCACGTGCGGCTGGTGCCTCCGCGTATGTGGTCAAGTCGAGAGCCGCGCTCGATCTGGCTGAGGTGGTCGTCGCCGTTGCTCGCAGCACCGGGAACATGTCCGGGTCTTCGGCATGACCGGACCATTCGCCCAAGGCCGCGATCTCCTTGACGGCGCCCGCCAAGCCCGCCAACGCCCCGAGCGCGAGCGCCGGAGCGAGTCGAGCGCGTCGCTTGGCGGCGCAGGGGCGAGATCGGGCGGGTGGAGCCCGCCGCCAAAAATCGACCGCTGCTTGCTACCGAGCGCGCGTGTCGCACTTCCCGCAAACTGCGACGGCGCCCGGGGTCAGCCTGTCCGCTTGAGCGTGTAGCGGACGGTGGCCGGATACCAGCGGCGGCCGCCCTGGGCGGTGGGGATGCGCTCGGCGTTGAGTCCGTTTCCGCGATCGCGGCCAGGCTCTTGCCGGCTGCCCGCTCGCGCCTGATCCGCTCGATCACGTACTCGGACATCTGCGGCGGCCGCCCCAGCCGCACGCCCTGCGCGCGCGCGGCCGCGAGCGCCGCCTTTGTCCGCTCTGAGATCGAGCCTCGCACGTAGCGGGCGAAGCTGGCGAGCACGCTCGCGCTCCGCCGCGGCCGCCGTCGCTGGCTGCCCGGCGTAGTCGAGCGCGACCAGGGCTCAGCCCTGCTGCTGCGCGCTCGCGAGCAGGGCGGCGAGCTCGAGTAGCGCCCGGTCGAGCCGCTCGCGCTTGGCGGCGACGAGCGCGTTCGCCTCTGCGCGCTCGAGCGCCCGCAGCGCCTGCTCGAGGCCGGGAGCGTTCCCCTCGCCCGCCGCGAGGCCGGCCTCGTCGACCGACTCGAGCACCCTCCAGCCGTGCCGCTCCGGGCGCCCGGCGGGAACCGAGGTGCCCGGGATCGGCGCCAGCGGCACGTTCCGCAGCCTGGACACCCCGGCCTTGTCAGCAATCGACCCTGGACTATGGACGGGCTTCGCGACCGTCGTGCCGATGCTCCAACCCATCGCACGGCCTTCCTTAGCCTCCGACGCACTCCTTAGCAACGGCGCCCACGTGACGGAACAACTTCCGTCCGGCCGAGACAATCTCTGTGTTCGGCAACCCGCGAGCCGCGGTCTGGTCGACAACGGGTCCGTACAGCGCGTATCGCAGTGCCCCGACTCGCTTTACATCGCTGGCGGGAAAATTGCGAAGCAGATTTTCAACGAAACGCTCTTTCATTGCAGCTTCCGCGCTCGAAGCGCCACTGCGCTCGACCACGAGGAAGTAGTCGGGCACCGGTAACTGAGCTGCCGTAAAATCGAAGATTGCAACGTGGGCCTCGCCTGGTGGGGATGCGAGGACGCCGTCGGTTCGTCGTAGACAGGCGATAGCGGACGTATAAGCAAGCCCGGAGTGGTGCATGTTCGAGCAACCAACCGCGACGAGTGCGGCAGCAAATAGTGCAAGTCCGATCCGAACTCGCCATGAATAGGAGGAAGTCAATCTAGATCGTTGACCCATTAGTCGTCATCGGCGCGTCGAAATTCGGGTCGCAGGTTCACGCACTCAGCAAGCGTGATTCGCAACCTCGCGCGCAGGCGGTGCCTTCACATTGACCGAGATCCCGAATCGATAGTAGTCGCGCACCGTCCTATCCCGGCCCTGCCGCTCAACCTGCCGGCGGACGAGGCCCTCGCGATCAATCCAGACCGTG
>WNGD01011447.1_pt1 | contig 15125 bp, 15 predicted proteins | sample 5400671 | NCBI WGS metagenome assembly WNGD01 (sample SAMN13153369, study PRJNA577476) | soil metagenome | isolation source: 40 cm soil or saprolite under grassland replicate 2 | place: USA:California | collected 2016-06-15 | reverse complement strand
TGTGAGCAGTGAAAGCTTGGGCTGGGGTCTCCTCACTCATTGACTCCAGCTGCCTTTGGAAACGCATTGTCTCCATTTCCTACACGAATTGCGTCCTGCTTAGCGGGAATTCCGCCGGGTAAAAATGTCGTGACCCCAACCCGTGGGTTTTTGCCCAGAAACCCATCTGTTTTTCGGCTCTGCGCCATGTTATCCTGGCAAAAATACGCCTTTAAATCGGACAAACGACAATGTGGTAGACTTGAAGTGTTAGAGAAGATGTTCAAGTGTAGTCTGGAGGTGCTCTGATGGATATCGCATCTTTTCTTGCACTCCCTCCAACGCTCACCGTTGATCGGGTTGAGCGGAGCACGCAGGGACTGACCGTCCACCTGTCTGCGACCGCATCGGCGGTCTCTTGTCCCCGATGCGGAACAGCAGGTTCGCGCGTGCACAGCCGATACACCCGCACTGTTGCAGACCTCACTTGTGTTGGACAGCGACTCACGCTCAACCTTCTGGTTCGGAAATGGATCTGCCCATTGGACGGCTGTCCCCAACGCATCTTTGCCGAACAGTTTGCTGGGCTGGTGCGGCGGTATGCACGCATGACAGACCGTTTGATCAAGGCCCTTCAATCCATAGGCGTCACCACCAATGGGGCTGATGGAGCGAATCTCTCATCATCCCTTGCCATGCTCACTACGGCGAAAACGCTCATTCGTCGTGTGCTGGAGCTCCCGCTTCCAAAAGAGGGCTCAGTTCGTATGGCTGGAATTGATGAGTGGGCCTGGAAGAAGGGGGCACGCTATGGCACCATTCTGGTGGACCTCGAACATCGGCGGATAGCTGATCTCCTCCCGGAGCGTTCGGTGGAGTCGAGTACCGCCTGGTTCAAAAAGCATGCCGAAGTCAAGATGGTCTCGCGTGATCGGGGCAAGATCTTCCGCGAAGCAGCCTCCCGTGGGGCTCCCCAGGCCAAACAAGTTGTCGATCGCTTTCATTTGCAGAAGAATTTCGCCGAAGCCCTGGAGAAGTTCTTTGGTCACCATAAGCGTGTGCTCAAAAAAGCGGCGCGGCAGCTTGCTGGAAAGACGCTTCCTCCACCGAAGACAACTGCGACGCGGCACATCGAACAGGAACGCAAGCGCCGCTATGCCGAGCGCGTGCGTCGCCATAAGCAGATCTGGAAATTGTTTCGCGCCGGATATAGAAAAGAGGACATCGCACAGATCGTCGGAATTGGGAGCCGAAGCGTCTATCGAACATTGGAACATGAACAGCCTCCCACCCGGCACAGGAGACACTGGACACATCATTTGGTTGATCCGTATGTGTCTTATCTGGCCAAAAGATGGAATGAGGGATGTCATACGGCCAGGGAATTATACGAAGAGATCGTGGCACAGGGGTATACAGGTTCGCTGCGGGCAATTGAGCGGATTGTGGCCCAATTTCGCCCTTATGGGACCAAAGCGGTCACCAAACAAGCAATCACACTCCAGAAAGTGCCTTCTCCACGAACTACCGCTCTCATGATCGTTCGTCCTGAAAAGTCGCGAACAGCAGACCAAACAACGTTCATTGACCAGCTCTGCAAGAGTGATCCGACAGCTGCAAGCGCCTACCACCTCGCTCAAGCCTTTGGCTCTCTTCTCCGCAACCGAGAAGGGAAACCTGGATTAGAGCAATGGAAAGGTGCTGTACAGGCTTCGGGCATTCCTGAATTGATAGACTTTGTAGAGGGGTTGGCTGACGATGCAGAAGCCGTCATCAATGGCTGTACTGAGCCTTGGAGCAATGGGATGGTCGAGGGCTTTCTCAATAAAGTAAAATGGATCAAACGCAGCAGCTATGGACAGGCAGGATTTCCCTTACTCCAGCGTCGTGTCCTGCTGCATCCAAAGGCTTCGGAAGCGTTGAGCAAAGAGCAGAGACGACGCTCCTGCCGCAGGTCTGCACCTCCTCCACATCATGATGCAAGCGGCACCGGGTCTCTACCCATGTCTGTTGCAGCAGTAAGCTGTGCCTGACGAACGGGTGTCTCATTCGTCACCTCTAGCGCTGATGCGCTACAATGAAGACGTGAAGGAGAGAGGTATGCCGAAAAGAAGTCCATCACAACACGTCCCAAAAGATATGCAGGCACGTTTCGATGAGACCACCCGGCTCACTGCCACTTTCTGTCAGACCTACTTGAATGACGAGTATAGGCAACTGTGCCGCGAACTCACGGCGACCCTGTGTCGCAAACGCCCTTCGCCATTGGTGCGAGGTAAGGCTAGCACCTGGGCGTGTGGGATTATTCATGCGCTGGGCATGGTCAATTTTCTCTTCGATTCCTCGCAGACACCTCACATTGCGGCCAGCCAGATTTGGGAGTATTTCGAGCTGAGTTCTTCTACCATGCAGGCCAAATCCAAGCAGATCCGCGATCTGTTGGGCATGTATCCGCTGGACCCGGATTGGTCGACTCCCTCGATGGTGGACAAGAATCCCCTCATCTGGATGCTGGAGGTCAATGGACTGATTATTGATGTGCGCCATGCCCCACGTGAGATCCAGGAGGCCGCCTTCCGCCAAGGGTTAATCCCCTACATTCCCGAGACGTGAGTGGTAGCTCCCTCAAGCAAGCAGGCACACTTAAAGTGTCCTAGAACCGATATTCGTCTGAAAAAACGAAATTTTATTTGTCAATCAACAGCAAGATATGTTATTTATTTGAGGGGATATCTCCCAAAACCTCTTTAAGCAACTAGATTGGATATGAGATACTGTGTTCAAGCAAAGAAAAAGAAAGAAGTGAGGACAAGATGAAAATTGCTGCCGATGCTCTCCCCAATGAGTTGTTGAGATATGAACGCGAACAACGCAACTGGACACAAGAAGACGTAGCGGAGCAAATTGGCGCTCCCGATCCTAAAATGGTAGGTAAGTGGGAGCGAGGCATCATCACGCCTCAACTTCATTATAGTAAGAAGCTCGCTGCACTCTTTGAAAAGAGCACGCGCGAGCTGGGATTGGTTCGTGGAGATGAAGTACCTTTTTGGAATGTTCCCTATCGGCAGAATCCGTTCTTTACAGGACGAGAGGATATTCTCACACATTTGCAAGAAGCTCTGAAAGTAAACAAGAGCGCCACATCGATGCAACCCTATGCCCTTACCGGGTTGGGGGGTGTAGGCAAAACGCAAACGGCCATCGAATATGCTCATCGATACCAGTCTAAATACCATGCTGTCCTATGGGTAAGAGCTGACTCACACGAAGTCCTTTCCTCGGACTTTGCCGCTCTAGCAGCGTTATTGCGTCTAGCTGAGCGCAATGAGCAAGACCTGAGCCGCACAATAGCTGCGGTAAAGCGATGGCTCACTGCCATAACTCGTTGGCTCCTGATCCTTGATAATGCTGATGAACTGCAATTAATTAAAGATGTCATCCCTTCTCCCTTACGGGGACACGTCCTGCTGACAACCAGAACAAGTGTTACAGGAACGCTTGCTCATGCTATTGAGATTGATACGATGGAGGCCACAGAGGGTGCACATTTTCTCCTGCGACGGGCTAAGATGATTGCATTGGATGATTCACAAGACAACGCTCGAGAAGAAGTTGATTACAATCAAGCCAGGGCAATTTCGCAGGCTCTCGGAGGTCTTCCGCTCGCACTTGACCAGGCTGGCGCCTATATCGAAGAGACAAAATGTAGCTTATCGGACTACCTCGATCTCTATCAAACCCGGCGAGAGCCACTTTTAGAATGGCGGGGAGACCTTGCTTTTGATCATCCCGAACCTGTTGCCACAACATGGTCTCTTTCCTTTGAGAGGATTCGCCAGGTCAATCCTGTTGCTACTGAGCTACTAAAGGTTTGTGCCTTCCTTGCTCCTGATGCCATTCCCGAGGAAATCATCTCCGAAGGCGCACCTGAACTCGGACCATTTCTTCAATATGTTGCTGCCGATCCATTTAAGTTGAATGTGGTTATGAAGGAACTACTCAAATTTTCCCTCATACGCCGCAATCCCAAGAGCAAAACGCTAACTATCCACCGACTTGTGCAAGAGGCCAAGAAGGCCAGGATGGATGAGCATGCGCAACGCCAGTGTGCAGAGCGTGTCGTCATGGCTGTCAATCGTGTATTTCCTGATGCAGAGTTCTCTACATGGTCCCTCTGCCAACGATACCTCGCTCAAGCTCAAGCCTGTGCGTCACTTATCAAACAATGGGGAATGAAATTTGCGGAAGCCGCCCGATTACTCGATCAACTCGGACACTACTTATACCAACGCGCGAGCTATGCTGAGGCTGAGTCATATTACCGGCAAGCCCTGGAGATTCGTGAGCAAGTGCCTGGGCCTGAACATCCTGACGTGGCTATCAGTCTAAGCAACCTGGCGTCACTTTACTGGGATCAGAGCAAGTATACACTCGTTGAGCCTCTCATCATACGTGCCCTGTCCATACGCGAACAATCGTTGGGACCCGATCACCCTGACGTAGCTACCAACCTCAACGCTCTGGCGTTGCTCTACAAAGCTCAGGACAGGTACGCTCAAGCCACTCCAATCTTCCTGCGTGCTCTATCTATTCTTGAACGAGTGTTAGGACCTGAGCATCCCGATGTAGCGAGCACTCTCAACGATCTGGCTATGCTCTATTATAATGAGGATGAGTATGCCCAGGCTGAGCCGCTCTTCCTGCGTGCTCTTTCTATCCGCGAACGAGTGCTGGGACCTGAGCATCCGGACGTGGCTGGCAGTTTAAATTACCTGGCAGGACTCTACGTTGCGCGAGGCCAGCACATACAGGCTGAACCGCTCTTGATACGTGCTCTCTCCATCCGTGAGCAAGCTCTAGGTTCAGAGCATCCGGACGTTGCTACGAGTCTCAATAACCTGGCTCTACTCTACAGTGATCAGGGTAGATACTCCGAAGCTGAGCAGCTCTTGCTGCGTGCATGTGCAATCATCGAGCAGGCGCATGGCATCAAACATCCTTCAGTCGCAACTATCCTCAACAACCTGGCAAAGCTGTATTACGTACAGAACAAGTTTGTGCAGGCTGAGCAGCTCTTGCTGCGTGCTCTCACAATTAGTGAAAAGGCGTTGGGACCTGAGCATCCCCTCGTGGCTATGGTCTCGGACAATTACGCTTGCCTTTTATGGGAAACTGAACGTGGAGATGAAGCGCTACATCACCAGGCGCATGCCAGGGCCATTTGGAAAAAACGAGCGGGGCGAGCACATATCTCCCAGCCTTTCTCTTTTCTTTTCCCGATTTCACCCGTTACAAAGGAATCAACAAATGGGAAAAGCGCAGGAACGACCGTCTCCAGACGTGGACTTAACGTTGAATCGTAGTCAGGCCCTCACAACGATCCGCTGCTGCTCTTCCAGCAAGCGGATCGCTGAGGGTGCATAGACATTCAGGAGCTGTTGAATGCTCTAGAAGCCGGTTTGGAAGGCTCTACGAACATTGCGATCGACCAGCAGGTAGATCACAATGATGATGGAAACAATCCCACCACTAAAAATACCAGCTATTGAATGATTGGGTTGCCCGAGGCTAAAAAGGTTGATCAAGATATAGATAATCTCCAACACCAATGTAGCCCAATACGCCCAGGGCTTGAGCGTCCACAATCCCCAGGCCAAAAGGAATGCGAGAACACCTATGGCCAGAGGAATCCACCCCACTAAGAGCGCGGCCCAAAAATTGACGAAGACGCTGCCCACCAGGACAATGATGCCGAAAAGAATCCCGAGGACAGCCTGTATGAACAATAGGATGGCGATAATGCTGATGCCCAGGGGACGCTTTTCTGTGCTTACATTTTGCATGATATCCTCCGTTTGCGAATCTGTAATCATCAACAGTTGACGATAAGGAAGCCAGGCTCGTCGAAATTTCGTATTATGTGTCCGCTCATCACCTCGCTTTCTCTAGCACTCAGGCAAGGCTATTCTGAACGATAAGAGTCTTCAGCCCCCTTTTTCAGGGAAGCTTTAATCATCTCATCAATATTATAATATATAACATCACACTCTTGCCAGTTGATTTCATTGATAGAGCAGGGATTCTCAAAGTCGATGTACCATTGTTTCCTGCGCGCCTGCGGCGCGCTCAGAAAAAGCTCGCAAGCGAGCCGAGTCAGCTTAGTGAACAACTTTTGAGAAGCCCTGTCGATAGGGACTGGATTCATGTTGATCTGAGAGACTTTCCCTGGGAGGAATCAAGTCATAAATAGTGGTAGTATTGTAATAGCTTTTTAGAATGTTCAAAATAACTGTGATCGTGCAAAGCGATAACGAGGGTATTATAGGATGCCATTTGAACCTCAGAAAACTGCAACTGAAATCAGGTCTGGTGATGGCGAAACTATTCGCGCCGCTGAGGTACTCAGTGGGAAAAGCAAGAAAGGGTTCTTAGGAGGTTGATGACAATGCTACAACATGAGAATCAAGGCCATCTCCTTTTTCTTGTCCCACTCGACGGTTCGCGTCTCGCGGAGTCAGTGCTCCCTATAGTCCAGCAGGTGGCAAGCGCCTTCCACGCCCAGGTGACCTTACTGCATATCGTGGAAGAGCATCCGCCAACGGTTATTCATGGGGAGCGGCACCTGACCAGTGTTGTTCAGGCGCAGGCTTACCTCGAGGAAATCGCGACAAGATTGCGCTCCTCTGGCATTCCGGTTGAAATACACGTGCACCAGGAAAAAGAAGACAATGTAGCGCGCAGCATCGTCCAGCATTCCCATGAGATGAACGTGGACCTGGTCATCATGTGTACGCATGGTCACGGTGGACTGCGGGAGCTTCTATTTGGTAGCAAGGCGCAGCAGGCGCTTCAGCAGGGTACTCAATCAATCCTACTCTTGTTTCCAAGAGAGGATGATTCTGTCTTACCTTTCAAACTTCAGCGCATTCTCGTCCCACTCGATGGTACAGCCGCTCACGAACCGGCGCTTCCTATAGCTATCACGATAGCCCGCACCTTCGGTGCGGAACTGCACCTGGTGTTGGTGATTCCAACCCTGGCAACGCTTTCGGGGGAACAAGCAGTATCGGGCTTACTTCTCCCATCAACCACACGGGCTATCCTTGATCTCTCGCAACAGGATGCTGCGGACTACCTGGAACAGGCCATCGCTCGCTGTAACGCGGAAGGCGTAGTGGCTCATGCTGAAGTCCTGCGAGGCGATATCGTACCCGAAGTTCTTGGCCTGGCCGAGCGACTGAACGTTGACCTGATTGTGCTGGCCAGCCATGGACGAACAGGCCTCGATGCTCTTTTCACAGGGAGTGTCGCTTCGCGTATAGCTGGACGAAGAATTCGCCCGCTGTTGCTGGTTCGGGCAGGGCAATCTTGAGCACTATTCCAGAGGCGCTGTTAATTCGCACTGGATACCGTCAGGGTCATTGAAACTCAGGATCGTAATCCCAAAAGGTGGAAGATCTCTCACTTCCCCATGCTCTACGCCGTGCTCGTCGAAAAGGGCTGCGGCCTTGAGAAGTTCAGCGCGGTTAGCAACGCCAAAGCTCAGATGGTCCAGCCCTACCCGGTTAGGACTGAAACGATCGTTGGGGATGGCCTGGCTCTCGTCCCACGGTGATGTCATGCCAAGCAGCATGTTCCCATTTGTCAGTACGAACCCCGGCGGTAACTCAGCAGCCACCGTAAAGTTGAGCAGACTGGTGTAGAAATCACGTGAGCGAACAGGGTCGGTTACGATGAGCCGGATATGTTTTCATGGCATCATCATACGGTTTCGGCATGCCACAGGACCCTCCTACCAATTCATTCTATCGAGAGTGTAACATACTGGAGATACCCTGTCGAGGGCCATTATCAGCAGTGTTTCAAGTCTCCGACCCGGGATGTTCCCAAAAATGCTTTTCCTCTTTAGGAGACCCTCTCGTTGTTGCCAATAGTAGGCTCGAGATGCTGTGGGCATTCGGAAGCGACGTCATGTAGAGCTTCACCCACCAGTATCAATCAACCTTCCATATTGGGTTATCTGGGCCACTTTGCGACCGGCTTCTCAAATTGCCGAATGGGGTTTTGACGACAAGAGAGACTTTCTAGCAAGTTGTGCGTTATATAAATCAGTGCATTATGTCAGTAGATAGGCCTACCCAGACGGTACACTGCACTGGATGGCATTCTTATCCCCTCTGAAAGAGCACACATAATAGAGAAGGAGTGCGCATATGCACATGCGTGCAGCGCGACAAAGTAGGGTATGTTACAGAAAGAAATAACAGAGAAACAAGCATCAGAAGAAGTAAAGAAAGCTGGCATCACGCTCTGGAATAGATCGCTGGCGCGTCAGGGCATCATGGTCTATCTCCCGATCATTGTGACAATCATCTTGCTCTTTCTGGGGGCGTCCTGGGAATATTTTCTGGAGCATGCTGCTGTGGCCCGTTATGCCTGCTATGCGCTTACCTTTTGGTACGGTGGTGGTGGGGTCAATTTATACCCTCCCGCAGCACACTGCGATTTTTTGCCAACCGCAACGTTGTCGCTGCCACCATTCCACGCGCTGCCGCTTGAATATCCACCGCTCACGCTCGTCCTTTATTCGCTTCCTCTCTTTGCTCCCTTGCAATACTATACAATAGTGTTCGCGATCCTGATGGCACTGACGATGGTCTTTATTTACTGGCTGTTGCTGCGCTACGCTTCACGAGACGCAGGATTAGCCTTTGCCATATATATGCTTATCGGCGCATGGGGAATAGCGGATGGTCGCTTTGACCTGGTGCCAGCCGCGCTCACACTGATCTGTGTCATCGCTGCCGAACGCAAGCACTGGACCTACGCCTATATTGCACTAGCCTTTGCTTTCCTGCTAAAAATTTACCCACTGCTCCTGCTGCCTGCCCTTTTCATCGCGGAACAAAGGGACGCACGGCACTTCTATAAACAGCAGCAACTGCTCAATCTGGCATATTTACCAGGAGAACGCTGGCAAACGTTACATGGCATCCGTCGCTGGCGCTGGAAAAACAGCATTCTATTTTTCGCTATCCTGCTCGGTGTCACCGGCTTCTTCGCCCTGCTGAATTTCCAGGGCGCTTTATTGAGCCAGTTGAGCTACTTCGCTAATCGCCCTGTGCAGATCGAATCCACGGGCAGTCCAATCCTCTTCCTGGGAACCCATTTCGGCTACCCGGTCCAGATTGTCCCTTCCTTTGGCTCGATCAACGTTGTCAGCGGGTTGGAGGGGGTTATGGAGTTTTTCTTAAATGTCCTGCTAATAGCTGGCTATCTCTACACCCTCTTCATACAGTGGCGTGGCAAGCTGGATGTTACCCAGGCGTTTATTGCGGTCTTGCTGGTCTTCATCGTGACAGGCAAAGTATTCAGCCCGCAATACCTCATGTGGCTCATTCCCTTGCTGGCCTATAGCGGGGCTTATAATCGCTTCTGGGTTATTGTCTGGGTTCCGATCTCACTGCTTACCACCTATATCTTCCCTTATATCTATTTCAGCCCATTTGTGGTGCCGGTGCCATATAAGCCGGGCTTTATCGAGAGCGTGACGGCACGTAATGTACTTCTTGCCTTCCTCACACTGGCATATCTCTTTAACTGGTGGCAAGTACGCTCCACCAGAAACCGGAGACGCAATGAGGTTCGCTCCTCGACACTTCTGGAGTACGAGGGCGCCAGCGAAGATTACCATAGTACTTCCGCTCCTGTCTCGCCCTTATGATGACTCGAGAACTGGGTGTGCTCTGCAAGCCACCTGGAAAAGTACTTGCTAACTGTATTGTTGAGAATGGACGGGAGCATAATTCGGGATGGGAATAGCCGATAGCTGATAAATTTCAAACAGAGAGGACAAATCATGAAAGATACCCTATTATCAACGAACAATGAGAGGTTTGTTAAACGACTGAACCAATTAACCGCAATCTTGTTTAAATTCCTGGATTGGTTTACACCTGTGCATCCTTTTATCGCCGAGAAGCGAACACGTACTTTTCTTATTTCCTTTACCATGCTCTTCTTCGAATTGTTCTGCATTCGCTGGATTCCATCCTACGTTCGTTACCTGAGTTATTTCAACAACTTTCTCCTGCTGGCTTCTTTCCTGGGCATTGGCCTCGGTATGCTTTCAGCGCGCCGCGAGCGTTTCTGGTTTCCCCCGTTCCCGGTCCTGGTAGCGCTGCTGGTCGTTATTATCGCGAAGACGAAGTTCCAGCTTCTCATCAATTCAACGCAGGTTCTCTACTTCGGACTTGCCGATCAGCAGAGCGCCCAGGCAGAAAACTTTCTGGTGTTGCCAATCATTTTCGGAATGGTGACGCTCTGCTTCATTCCCCTATCACGTTCCTTTGGTCAGTTGTTTTCTCAGTTAAACCCACTGACCGCGTATACCTATGATATCATCGGCAGTCTGGCAGGAATCGCCGCCTTCTCCGCGATGTCCTATTTCTCTTTGCCGCCTCTGGCCTGGTTCTCTATCCTGTGTGTTCTGCAGTTGCTGCTCAGCGCGAAACGAACGGTACTATTTGAAGCAGTTGTGCTGGCTGCCACTCTCATCGTGGTTGGTCAGCTCCAAATCGGCGCATACTGGTCACCATACTATAAAATCATCCTCCGCCCGGCCCATCCCAATGGCTATGTTGTCGATGTAAACGGCACCGGGCATCAGGAGATGACTTCCTGGCAGAACAAGGAGCCATTCTACAAGGAGGTATATCGCATATTCGGCAGCGGGTCGTTCCACCACGCGCTGATTCTTGGAGCCGGGACCGGATCTGACACTGCGATCGCCCTGGCGCATGGTGTTGATTCGATCACGGCGGTTGAGATTGATCCCACGATCTATCAGCTTGGTGCTCAGCTCCATCCGGATAAACCCTACAGCAACCCGCGCGTTCATGTTGTCATCAATGATGGCCGCAGTTTCTTGCAGAATACCACCAATCACTATGATCTGATTATTTTCGCTCTACCCGACTCACTGACGCTCACCTCGAACAACACCAGTTTGCGTCTTGAAAGTTTCTTGCTCACTCAGGACGCACTCGCGACGGCGCGGACGCGCCTGACCAGTAACGGCCTGGTTGTGCTGTACAACTACTACAGGCAGGACTGGCTGGTTCAGAAACTTTCCGGCATGGTGGGCAATGTCTTCCACCAGCAGCCGCTTGTGACGACCTATGGCGGTTCGGGACGTGCGGCAGCGATTATGGCGGGCCCGCGCCTGGCAACGCTGCCGCAGGGTGAGTTTGGCACCTATCACGAGCAGACTGCGCCTGCGAATTCCAGGAAGCTGAGCATTATCGGTCAGGGCTACTTTCCCTTGACCTCAGTTACACCGGCTACCGATGACTGGCCGTTTCTCTACCTGCAAGATCGGAGTTTCCCGATCATTTACATCCTTGGCCTCGCTATGGTTGCTCTCTTTGCGTTTGTCGGCACGTTGACGTTCGCTCCTCGAAAGACACTGCGCCGCTTTGACTGGCACATGTTCTTCCTGGGTATGGCCTTTATGCTGCTTGAAGTCAAAAGCCTGACCACTTTCTCCCTACTGTTCGGCAGCACCTGGCTGGTGAACTCGCTGGTCTTTTTCGCTATCCTGAGCAGTGTACTGCTGGCGATCGTGGTAAACAAACGCTTTAAGTTCAAGCGAATTAGTGTGTTTTACCTGTCCCTTTTCGGGATACTCCTTTTGAATATACTCTTGCCGCCCGAAGCGCTGCTGCTAAGCAACCCCATCCTCAGATATGTGCTAGCAAGCGCACTGGCTTTCACACCGGTGTTTCTGGCCAACATTATCTTCACGAATTCGTTTCGAGATAGTGAAACGGCGGATATTGCTTTCGCGTCAAACCTGCTCGGCATCATGGTTGGTGGCGGTCTGGAGTACTTCAGCATGTTATTTGGTTATCGCTTGCTACTTATACCGGTGATACTATTCTATGCCTGTGCCCTACTGTTGCGTATCAGAAACCGCCGAACGCCAGGCGCAGTGGAGGAAGCTGTAGAGTCAGAGCCGATTCTTTCAACTTAATAGGCCTGGGGTTCCTGCAAGAGTTGATAGAATTACTTGTACCTCTGATACCAGAGATACTTCAAGCCGTGGCTGCTGGTCTCTTACATTCGACTGCGGACTCTTCTTGTCCGTAATGCCAATACTACAACTGAAACGACAAAGATGGCAATACAGATGAGCATTGCTCCAATGGAGCTTAGCAGCCCGATGATGCCTCCTACCAGCACCGCTTGCTGCCCATTTGCATATTGTAGGACGATCGCTGACGCGACAATCCCTGCCACCGTGAGAAAAAAGCCGATGGAGGACAGGATAATGGCGAAAATATCCAGTGCGATACCGTCCAGCCTTTGCTCTTCTTGGGGATAAATCTTCTGCTGCTGCTGCGCAGACTCATACCCTTCTGAAGAGTCAGGACGATATTCGCCGTACTCCTGGTTAGTCTGCCATTCCTGCCCGGATTGCTGCCATTGCTCTGGTTCCTGCATACGCATCGCATTTCTCTAGATAAGGACAGGGGCAAGCCCCGTCCCTACTATACCTTGCTCTGGTTCCTGCATTCGCATTGCATTTCTCTAGATAAGGACAGGGGCAAGCCCCGTCCCTACTATACCTTGCTCTGGTTCCTGCATTCGCATTGCATTTCTCCTGCTTCTTGAGCTCATCGGCACTACTCATTGTGTCATATTTCCTCTCATTATATACGTTTCTGCGTTACGAACGTCTCATTGTCCTCTCTTGTAGCAGCATGGCAGAAATCCACAAACAAAAATTTCAGGCCCTAATCGTTTTAGTTAAAGCGAATCAAATTGAACAAGGTTTCTTATGCGAAGGAGGTTGACGCACATGTCGATAACAGATGTGATCACAGCTTTTGGAGTTGTTGTCGCCACCCTCACCCTTCTAGAAACGGTACAACGTTACCTGCGCGATCAGTTTCAGCAGCAGGCAGCACGGACGCGTGAAGAGCTATAGGCGATCGTTGGAGACTGCGGCCTGTTTTTACGTCCCCTGAACCAGAAATTCCCTTATCCCATCCTTCACACTGCAACTGCTATCACCAAAGAGTTCTGCTCGCGGATGGGGCAATCTCCTGAACCAGAAGATGTGCATCGATTGCTCGAAAATAAAGAGCTCTTGCGCTCCATTTGTGTCGATGGATGGATTTCTTCAGAGCAGATCCTACGCATGATGGACATTGTCGAGAAATTAGAGCGTAAGGCATCCTCGCGCAATCTGCAAGGAAGGTTGCTTCTCATACGTGAGGCACCTCTGCTACTCGCAGGGATAGTGGCAGAGATTTGTTCGCATGAGTCTTTCTATACCATGCTTTGTCAATTGGAACTTGAGAGTAATTGTGAAGACGAGGTTGCGGATATCCTCAATACCATCACCATCGAATTGCAGTTGGGTATCTGCAAGATTTTCAAAGAAAAATACAAAGGTAAAATCGAGCGGAGCCTTTACTTTATTCAAAAAGCAGCCAATATGTTCATCGACCTGACAGATCAACAACTGAAGCATCTCTCGGAGACAGAGGAGGATCATGCTCACTTTCTCCAAAAAGCGGCCAACATGTTCATTGGCCTGAAAGCTCGAATACAGAGATATCTTGTAAGGACACAAGAAGTCCAATCCACAGAAATCGATCCCTATGTAATGAGCGAAGACCCAATGATCAAGATCAAACATGAAGGTTCGCCGCTTAGCCACTTCAAAAAAGTAAAGAAGATTCTGGAAGAGGTTAGACAGGATCTAGGTGAATCAAATTACCTCAAATTGCGTCAGCTCATCGAGCCGCTTAAGACGATGTGCGAACAATTGGAAGAGCTTCCTGATAACGTACAGGAAGAGCTTATGATGGTGAACTCTTACTAAACTTTAAGAAGAAATTACGGAAGACAGAGCCAACAAATACTATGCGGGAGGAAACACGCGTGTCAACAATGCGCTTCTTATGGCTCTGCAAAAAATCACGGAGCTTGCCGAATATCTCAACCTCAAGGAGTACCAAGCTCTTCTCACAGAGCTATTGTCCACGATGGCAACGCAGAATATTATAGATTCTGGTGTAAAGTGATCGGCATAACAACATCAAAAATCTATCTGCTTCCCTACTATAAGTATTCAGTGTCTATTTTCAGTGCTACCTGGATTGAGAAGGTACTGCTCAGCCTCCTGAGCAGTTTTCACAACACTTATCTTTACAATTAAGCGTCTCAGCACTTCTGGATTTTCAATAGCATCAGCCTGCTTCTTTGCCAGTCGTGCAATCGTGGGAAACCGTTCCTGAACAACATACCCACGATACCAGGTCTTGCGGATTTCCTCCCACAAGCTTTTTCATGGCATCATCATACGGTTTCGGCATACCACAGGACCCTCCTACCAGTTCATTCTATCGAGAGTGTAACATACCGAAAGTATCCTGTCGAGGGCCATAAAGGTGCCTGCACATCGGTAATGCGAAAAATATGATAGAATACGCAGGCGAAAGAGAAATGAGACTGTCTGATTCTTTCTTAGTTTGCTGTGGATGAGCCGTGCCAAAGACCGTTCGATTTTTGAAACACTGCTGATTCCTTCAGACCGAGCCACATGAGGAGTTCTTTGCGCAGAGACAAGAGAAGGCTGCCAGGCTGCCAAGGAGAAAGGAGGCAAGGAGATGCCTGAGCCGCAATTGCTGGTGACCAAGTTCACTATCCCGCCCCTCCGTGCCCAACTTCTTCCTCGCGAGCAACTTATCGCGGTCCTCAACCAGAGTCGTTCGTTTCCCTTGATCCTGCTTTCTGCATCGGCAGGCTTTGGCAAAACCACGCTGCTCTCGGCCTGGGCCAGCCAGAGCACCAGTCAGGTCGCGTGGCTCTCATTGGATGATCAAGACAATGATCCGACACGCTTCTGGACCTATGTGATTGCCGCATTCAGGCACAGCGGCTCTCCTGTAGGAGAGGCAACGCTCGCGATGCTGCACTCCCCACAACCTGCTCTGTTGACAAGCGCTCTGACCTCACTCATCAACGAACTGGCGGCGCTTGCGCAGGACATCGCCCTGATTCTGGATGACTATCATGTGATTCGCGAACAGGCGATTCATGAATCACTGCAGTTCGTGCTTGATCATCTTCCC
>WNGD01005737.1_pt1 | contig 15129 bp, 9 predicted proteins | sample 5400671 | NCBI WGS metagenome assembly WNGD01 (sample SAMN13153369, study PRJNA577476) | soil metagenome | isolation source: 40 cm soil or saprolite under grassland replicate 2 | place: USA:California | collected 2016-06-15 | reverse complement strand
ACTTGCTCTCGTGACAATGTTTGTCGGCATGGCGCTCGCATTGCTCGTTTGGGCATTCTCGACGGATTTTTGGCCGCTCGCTGCCTTTGCGCTTGCCTACGGCGTATTCTACGGCGGTTGGGTCGCGGTTCTTCCGGCCGTCGTCATGGACTATTTCGGCGGACGCAATGTCAGCGGCATCATTGGCATTCTCTACACCAGCGTGGCGTTCGGCACTCTAATCGGCCCCAGTGCCGCCGGATTCGCCTTCGACCTCACCCGCAACTACACGCTACCGATCCTCGCCAGTGTCTGCGCGAACATGATCGCTGCCGGTATCGTGGCGGGCACGTCCGGGCACGTCGAAGGCGCCCTAAAAAGCGATTTGCAATTTTCGATCGGCTGCGATGGCCCGCTACTCCGCCCTATCGGCGCCCGGCTGTCTAGGAGCGACCGGACACGCTCCGGGGCGAGTGCGGCTGTTTTTTTCTCGACACATCAAGCGCGGTCCCATATTTCCGGCGATCTGTAGTGTGTTCCGAACGTGATCGGCGGGGGGTCGTTTGAAGTGAACTGCACGAGACGTGTCAATAGTGACATGTCGCGTGTGGGTGCCTTCGGCTCGCTCTTCGTGCTGGTCGTCACGCCTTGTCCCGTCAGCAAGCGTGCGACAACATGAGCCAGCGGACCGGTAACGGAGGTCCGAAGCCCGTCCGTCCTATGGCTATGGTGTCCTGGCGTCCGTCCTCATTCTATTGGGTCCCACCTATCTCGCGCTGAAGCACATCGGCGCGGAGCTTGGATCGAGCGTCACCCAGCTGCAATGGGTCCTCGACAGCTACAATCTCGCCTATGCGGCGTTCTTGCTGACCGGTGGGACGCTGGGCGCACGTTCGTCATGCCCCCCTCTCGCCTCACTCCTCATTGCGGCTGTGGGGTGGCGCGAAGCCTACCTCGTCCTCGGCGGTCCGAGCCGGCAGATGGTTATTTGATTGACAGTGTGAGAGGAACGCTGCGCCGGTCGGGACAATTCAACATTCCATTATCCTGGTTTTTGAAATCCCCGCTGTAAGTGCATTCGATTCCCTCGATCAGCAATGTCGCTGTTACACGAGTTGTTGTGTCGGAAATCCGCAGCCGCAGCTCTCCCTTTTTCTCCTCTGGGCCATCCACTGTGCATATGCCCACATGCTTGAGGTTCAATGGACCAACGAGTTCTTTGGTACCGTTGGCCATCCGCTCTGTTACCGTTGCAGTGACCTCCCATTCGCCGAGGACACCTGCCTGTCCGGTAACCTCCCGCGATTCGGCATGAGCCGGCGCTACGAACCCCAGTAGAGCCAGCACTGATGCTGCTGCTCGCACAAAATCCCCAAGCGCGTGCTTGCACCGCGAATACGGATCGCTCCCGCGCTGAGGAAGGAGATGGAACCGAACCGAGTTCGGTGCCGCGGCTAATGCATTTTGGCCAGGAATGCTCGTGCCTCCTTGCCTTCCGACCGGCTCACATCGGCATCGCCGGTAAGCTCGGCCACCTTAGTGTAATATTCCCGTGCCTTCGTGGCATCCCCCGCTTTATCGGCAGCCCTCGCAGCGCCAACAGTGGCGCCCAGCCGATTTGGCTCTTTTTTCAGCGTTGCCTCAAAAGCTGCGAGCGCCTCTTTGGCCATACCGCGGTCCAGCAACATCACGCCATAGAGCTCGCGCGCCGGCGCAAGCGGCCCCGGGGTCACGGGGTGCTTTTCAGTCCTATCTTCCGAATCTGCCGCAGCGCTCAATGTCTTGAGTGCTTCGTCCTGTTTTCCCGCTAAATTGAGCGACCAAGCCGTCGCAACCTGCCACTGGATGTCGACCTGCTCGGCCCAGTAGGCGTCCTTCTTCTCGCGCAGTTGATCGCGCAGTTCGGCAAGTTTTGAGATTGCCGCTTGTGCTCCTCCCGAATCACCTGAGTGCGCTGCACCGAGTGCTTTGGCAAAATACGTGACCGCCTGAACATGGAGCAGCGGGTTTGGCCTGACCTCGAGCGCGGCCGCAGCTTTCCAGTCGCTGCGCTCGACCGCATAGCGCGCCGGGGAGGCTGCGAGCGCGAACGGTCCGGCAATGAAGGTTTCGCTAAAGCCCGCGATCGTCCTCATCTCGTCAATGATGGCACTCGCTTTCGCATCCTGCCCCAGCTGCAGATGCGCATAGACGAGATAATCCATGGCGTGCAGTTGGTCATGCAATTCCCTGTCGGCCTTGGCGACACGCGCCGCCGCTGAATTGGAGTCAATCGATTCTTTCCAGTAGCCCACGCGCGTAAAGATGTGCGAGGGCATGTGCTGGGCGTGGGCAGCGTCGGGCGCGATTTTTGAATAGCGTCGCGCCGCCTCAAGTCCCTTTTTGGCGAGCGACGGACTGTCGTAGAGATGGATCAGGTAATGCGCCACACCCGGATGTTCCGGCTGGCGAGCCCAGATTTTTTCCAGGATGGCGGCGCCCTTGAGCTGGTTGGAATACGTCTTGTCCGCCGGCGACGCCCCAACATTGAGCGCCAAGGCGTAATAGATCTGCGCTTCATCGTCATCGGGATAGCGACTTGCGACCTGCTCCATCGCTTTGAGATAGTTGAGCACGCGGGTCCGGTGATCAACCTTCTCATAGTCGGAATACATTGCGGAGAGCGCCTCGAGATAGTCGCGCTCACGTTCGGTCTTGGCGCCGATCGCCTGGCCTTTGGCAAGTGCCGCAGCACCCTCAGCGAGGTTCTTCGCGGGCGGGGCGGCGTGGGGATTCCAGAGCAGGCTTAGCGCGATCCCCCAATACGCCATCGCGCAGCTCGGATCATCCTTGAGCGCCTCTTGAAACGCGCGCTGCGACGAGCGGTACCAGAAAGAATGTTGGTACAGCATGGCGGTATCAAACTGCCGCTGCGCGGCCGGATTGCATGAGGTAGCAAATGCACCTTCCCGAGCTTCTGGTCGACTTGCTGGGCGGAAGCCGGTTGGCTAAAGCAGAGTGCGCTCGCAGCTATCGCGAAAACAGCCGATGACTTGATCGAATGTGCCATAGATCCCTCCCGATGAACTCAAGGCCGACCGATCCGCAATTTACCACGTAGGGAGTGCTTACTCCAAGATGCAGTTGGGCCTTCACACGCCGCGCCATGCAATCATTAGAGGAGCCCATGGCCTTCGACATCAAAGTGAACGGGAAGACGCACAGCGTCGACGTCGATGGCGACACGCCGCTGCTCTGGGTGCTGCGCGATGTGCTGGGCATGACCGGCACGAAGTTCGGCTGCGGCATGGCGCTGTGCGGCGCTTGCACCGTGCACATCGACGGCGCCGCCACGCGTTCCTGTGTCACCCCGATCGACAGCATCGGCAGCTCCGCGATCACGACGATCGAGGCAATCGGCGCGACGGAGGTCGGCGCCAGGATTCAGAAGGCTTGGCTCGACCGGGAAGTCGTTCAATGCGGCTACTGCCAGTCGGGCCAGATCATGTCGGCCTCGGCGCTGATGGCGAGCAACCCACGTCCGACGGATTCCGACATCGACGACGCGATGTCCGGCAACATCTGCCGCTGTGGCACCTATGTGCGCATCCGCGAAGCGATCAAGCAGGCCGCGCAATCGGGCCGGCAGGGAGGTTGACCATGATCCTCGATGACGCTTGCCAAGCCGACTCCGCCCATTCGAGAGCCGTGAGGGCTCTTTCCCGCCGCACCTTTCTGCAGTCCGGAGCGGCCGCGGGCGGCGGGCTGATGCTCAGCTTGAGCCTACCCTTTGCAAGCAGCGATGCCGAACCGGCAGCGGCCGACGGGTTCGCGCCCAACGCCTTCATCCGCATCGAGCGCGACGGCCAGATCGTCCTGACCATGCCCTATGTCGAGATGGGCCAGGGCACCTATACGTCGATCCCGATGCTGATCGCCGAAGAGCTGGAAGTCGATCTCAAACAGGTGCGGTTGGAACATGCACCGCCTGACGCAAAGCTCTACGGCAATCCTCTGGTGGCCGGCGTTCAGGCGACGGGCGGCTCGACCGCCATCCGCGCGGCGTGGCAGCCGCTGCGGCAAGCCGGTGCGACTGCCAGAACGATGCTGATAGCAGCTGCGGCAAAGCGCTGGAATGTCGACCCCACGTCTTGCCGCGCGCAAAGCGGTCAGGTCGTTCATGGACCGACCGGACGCCGCGCCGACTACGGCGATCTCGCGGTCGATGCGGCCCGCATGCCGGTTCCGGAAAAGGTCGCGCTCAAACGTCCGGAGGATTTCAAGCTGATCGGCACGCCGGCCAGGCGTTTGGACACGCCGGCGAAGGTCAACGGAACGGCGGTCTACGGCATCGACGTTCGCCCGCCGGGCGCGAAGATCGCAACGCTCGCACAATCGCCCGTGTTCGGCGGTCGCCTGAAGCGCGTCGACGATGCGGCGGCCAAAGCCGTCAAGGGCGTGCGTCAGATCGTGCAGCTCGACGACGCCGTTGCGGTCGTGGCCGACCATATGGGAGCCGCGAAGAAGGGGCTCGCGGCCTTGGCGATCGAATGGGACGAGGGTCCGCACGCCAAGCTCGGCACGGACGACATCGCGAGCGAGCTCGAGCAGGCGACGCTCCGTTCGGGGCCCATTGCGCAGAATATCGGCGATGTCGACAAGGCCCTGGCGGGCGCCGTGACCAAGATTGACGCGATCTACCAGGTGCCGTTCCTCGCGCATGCCACCATGGAGCCGATGAACTGCACGGTTCACGTCCGCCAGGACGGCTGCGAAGTATGGGTCGGCAGCCAGGTTCTCGCCCGAGCCCAGGCGGCGGCCGCGAAGGTCACGGGCCTGCCGTTGGACAAGGTCGTGGTCCACAACCATCTGATCGGCGGCGGCTTCGGCCGGCGGCTGGAGATCGATGGCGTCGCGCGCGCGGTCGAGATCGCGAAACACGTCGAGAGCCCCGTCAAGGTCGTGTGGACCCGCGAGGAAGACATCCAGCACGACATGTACCGGCCGTATTTCTTCGACCGGCTCTCTGCCGGTCTCGACGAGAAGGGAAGGCCGGTCGCCTGGAACCATCGCTTCGCGGGCTCTTCCATCATAGCGAGATGGCTGCCTCCGGCGTTCAACAAAGGTCTCGACCCCGACACCACCGACGGTGCGATCGATCTGGTCTACGCCCTGCCCAACCTGCGCGTCGAATATCTGCGGGCGGAACCTCCGGGCATTCCGACTGCGTTCTGGCGCAGCGTCGGGCCGTCGCACAACGTGTTCGTGACCGAAAGTTTCATGGACGAGTTGGCGGCTGCGGCGAAACAAGATCCGGTCGCCTATCGGCGGGCCCTGCTCGATAAGGCGCCGCGTGCCAAGGCCGTGCTCGAGCTTGCCGCCGAAAAGGCCGGCTGGGGACAGCCGTTGCCCGAGCGGGTCGGCCGCGGTGTCTCCGTCCAGTTCGTGTTCGGGACCTATGTGGCGCAAGTTGCCGAAGTCGAAGTCTCGAAGGACGGCGCCGTTCGCGTCCGCCGCGTCGTCTGCGCGGTCGATTGCGGCATCGTCGTCAATCCCGACACCGTCCAGGCCCAGATCCAGAGCGCGATCGTCTTCGGCATCACGGCCGCGCTCTACGGCAAGATCAGCCTCAAGGACGGCCGCGTCGAGCAGACCAACTTCGATACCTACCAAATGCTCCGCATCAACGATGCCCCCGTCATCGAGGTGCACATCGTGCGCAGTTCCGAGCCGCCGGGCGGGATGGGCGAACCCGGGACCTCGGCGGTCATGCCTGCGGTCACCAACGCGATCTTTGCCGCAACCGGCAAGCGGCTGCGAAACCTGCCGGTCGAAACGAGCGCGCTCAAGCAGCTCACGTGAGTGAACCATTGTCGAGATGGTACGCACCCGTGGCTACGGATAGCGGACCGACTTCGAACTAGACTCCGGCAGCGCGCTGTGACCCCTTGGGGCCGTAGCCCTCGAGCGCGGAGCTGATCGCCGTCCGGAAATGCTGATGGTCTCGATCGATATCGGCGATGTGAGTTTCGCAGAAGCAGTCCCGAAGCCGGAACGCAAAGCGGGCAACGGAGCGGCAGACTGCAGCAGTAGGAGCAACAAATGACCAAGGTAACCTATGAAATCGTCGAGCATGACGGGGGCTGGGCCTACCGGGTCGACGGCGTGTTCTCAGAGACGTTTCCCACCCACGACATGGCGCGCAGAGCGGCGGAGCGCGCCGCGAGCGAGCAAGTTGTCGCGGGAGATACGACGGGCATTTCCTACGAAGACAAGGCTGGGCACTGGCATGACGAACTATCGGCAGGAGATGATCGGCCCGAGACCGACGTCGAGGGTTGAGGAGGAAGCTCGATGGTCGATCGAAGCAGCTTCCTCGGCCCCACAGCCGGCATTGCCGCGCTGAGCATCATCGCCGGCTGCGGCGCCGCCACGGCCCAAGGCGCCTCACCGCCGCCGGCGGTGTCGGTGACCCCGGCGGCCACCCGTCAGGTGACGGAAACCGGCGATCTGATCGGCCGGGTGACGGCGATCAACAAGGTCGACATTGTCGCGCGGGTGCCCGGCTTCATCGAGGAGCGCTATTTCACCGAAGGGCAGCAGGTCAAGACAGGCGACCTGCTGTTTCGCATCGAGCAGGCAACTTACAAGACCACCGTCGACCAGCAGCGCGCCAATCTCGCCAAGGCGAAGGCGAGCGAGGTCAACGCGGCGCTGCAGCTGCAACGCGGCAGAGAGCTTTTGCGCAATCAGAACATCCCGCAGGCGACGGTCGACCAGCGCGAGGCCGACGAAGCGGCGGCGAAGGCCAACGTGCTGCAGGCGGAGGCGCTGCTGCAGCAGGCGGAAATCAACCTCGGCTACACGGAGATCCGCTCACCGATCGCTGGACGGATCGGACTTGCGAATTTCACCGTGGGCAACCTGGTCGACCCGTCGTCCGGGAAGCTTGCGACGATCGTCAGCCAAGATCCCATCTACGTCGTGTTTCAGTCGAGTGAGCGCGATATTCTCGAGTACAATCGCAGGATCGCCGAATACAAGGACGGACACGTGACCGTCCACATCAAGCTTCCCAACGGCAACGCCTATCCGCATCCGGGCCTCACCAACCTCCTCGACATCCAGGTCGACGCCACCACGGACACCGTGCTGGTGCGCGCGCAAGTGCCGAATCCGGAGGGTCTTCTGATCCCAGGCGGGGTCGTCGGCGTCACGGTGGAGCGCGGCGCGCCGCGATCGGCGCTCGTGGTTCCGCAATCCGCCGTCCTGCTCGATCAGGCCGGCCGCTACGTCCTGGTGGTCGACGAGGCGAAGAAGGTCGAGCTGCGACGCGTGACAACCGGCGTCGAGCAAGGCAGAGACGTTGTCGTGACGAGCGGCCTCAAGCAGGGGGAATTGGTCATCGTCGAAGGAATCCAGAAGGTGCGCCCCGGTCAAGTCGTAGCGGCGAGCGTCGTGCCGGGAAACTGATATCGATGTTTTCCGGCATCTTCATCGACCGGCCGCGACTCGCCATCGTCATCGCCATCGTCATCACGCTGGCTGGAATTATTGCCATCACTACGATCCCGATCGCGCAGTTTCCCGATATCGTGCCGCCGCAGGTGACGCTGACAGCGGTCTACCCCGGCGCCGATGCCGAAGTGATCGAGACCACGGTGGCCCAACCGATCGAGGAGCAGATCAACGGTATCGACAACGCTCTCTATTATCAGTCCGCCAGCGGCGCTGACGGCAGCTACACCCTCAACGTCACCTTCGCGCTGGGCACCGATCCGGACATCAACACCGTCAACGTGCAGAACCGCGCCAGTCTCGCCACGCCGCTGCTGCCCGAGGAGGTGTCGCACACAGGCCTGACCATCCGCAAGAAATCCGCCGCTCTGCTGCAGGTGGTGACGATCTACTCGCCGAAGAATACCTACGATTCCATTTACCTGAGCAACTATGCGACCATCAACATCATCGACACGCTGGCGCGGATCAAAGGCGTGGGCCAGGCAAGTCTTTTTGGACCGCTCGACTATTCGTTGCGAATCTGGCTCGATCCCGACCGGCTGACCGAGCTCAATCTGACGCCCGGCGACGTCATATCCGCGGTGCGGAGCCAGAACATTCAGGCGGCACTGGGGCGGGTGGGCGCGGCACCGATCACCAAGGAGCAGCAGGTCCAGATCAACATCAAGACCAAGGGCCGGCTCACGCGTCCGGAGGAATTCGCGGCCATCGTTCTGCGCGCCGAACCCGGCGGTTCGGTTGTCCGGCTGAGCGACGTTGCCCGCGTCGAGATAGGCGCAAGATCGCAGGACCGATACACGCGCTTCAATGGCGCACGCGCGGCGGCGATCGGCATCTACCAGACGCCGGGATCCAACGCGGTCGACGTGACCCGTCGCGTTCGCGAAGCCATGGATAGCCTGGCCACTCGCTTTCCCAGTGATCTCGCCCATACCGTGTTCTTCGACTCCACGGTGTTCGTCACCGCGACGATCAAAGAGGTCGTTCGCACCCTGGGCATAGCAATCGTTCTCGTGGCCCTGGTGGTTTTCCTGTTCCTCGGCAGGTTGCGGACGACGCTGATCCCGCTGGTTGCCGTGCCGGTGTCGATCGTGGGCACGTTCGCCGTGATGCTGGCGATCGGCTATTCGGCCAATACCGTCTCTTTGCTGGCGCTGGTGCTGGCCATCGGCATCGTGGTCGACGATGCCATCGTCGTCGTCGAGAACGTCGAGCGCGTGATCGACGAGGAACCCGACCTGCCCGTGCCGGAGGCCTGCAAGAAGGCCATGGCCGAGATCACGGGTCCGATCCTAGCCATCACCCTCGTGTTGCTATCCGTGTTCGTTCCCATGGCCTTCATCCCGGGCATCAGCGGGCAACTTTTCCGCCAATTCGCGGTAGCGGTGTCGGTATCGATGCTGATTTCGGCAGTCAATGCGCTGACGCTGACTCCGGCGCTTTGCGGGGTGCTGCTCAAGCGCAGCCAATCGAGCCGCGGCCCGATGCGCTATGTCCTGGGTGCGATCGACGCCGTCCGAGACGGTTATGTCGCCGTGGTGCGCCGGCTGGTGCGCGTGGCGATCGTCGGCGTCGTGGTCGTGGCCGGCGTGCTGGCAGCATCGGCGTGGCTGTTTGGCAAGACGCCGCAGAGCTTCCTGCCGGAAGAGGACCAGGGCGCGATCTTCGCAGCCCTGCGCCTTCCGGAAGGCGCCTCGCTCAACCGCACCGAGGCGGTCGTCAAGCAGGTCGAAGACATCGTCAAGCCGATCCCGGGCGTCGAGGGCGTGCTATCGGTGGTCGGGCTGAATTTCATCGACTACGTCGCATCGGCGAACCAGGCGTTCTTCGTGATCCGCCTCAAGCCCTACGAGGAGCGCACCGATCCGGCGCAGAGCGCCGGCGCGATCATTGCGCATCTTCGGCCGCAAATGGCGGCCATCAGGGGCGCCACTGCGTTCCCATTCAATCTGCCGCCCATCCTCGGCCTGGGCAGCACCGGCGGCTTCCAATACGTGCTCGAGGCACTGCAGGGCCAACCCCCTTCCGACGTCGCGGCGACGCTCCGCGGCCTCCTGGTGACGGCCAACGGGCAGCCGGAGCTTGCGGGGGTATTCAGCACGTATGCGGCCGACACGCCCCAGATCTATCTCGATATCGACCGCGACAAGGCGCAGGTGCTGGGCGTCAAGATCAGCGATGTCTTCAATGCCTTGCAATCGACGCTCGGCAGCTTCTACGTCAACGACTTCAATGTGTTCGGCCGCACTTGGCAGGTCAATGTACAGGCCGAGACGTCCTTTCGCGATAGAACCGACGACATTTACCAGATCTATGTGCGCAATGCCCAGGGCGGGATGGTCCCGATGCGCGCGCTGGCCGAGGCGAAGCTCGTGCAAGGGCCGCAAACGGTGATACGCTACAACGGATACCGCGGCGCGATCGTGAACGGCGCACCGAAGCCAGGCTACAGTTCGGGCCAGGCGCTCGCCGCCATGGAGCGCATCTCCGCCGCCACCCTGCCGGCGGGCTACAGTTTCGAGTGGACCAGTACCGCGCTCCAGGAAAAAGCGGCGAGCGGACGCACTACCATCGTGCTGGGACTCGCCGTTCTGTTCGCCTATCTGTTTCTCGTTGCGCTCTACGAGAGCTGGAACATTCCGGTTCCTGTCCTGCTGTCGGTCAGTGTCGGCGTCCTCGGCGGCATCGTCGCCGTGGTGCTGGCTGGCCTGAGCTTCGACGTCTACGCGCAGATCGGGCTCGTGGTGCTGATCGCGCTTGCGGCAAAAAATGGCATCCTGATCGTTGCGTTTGCGGTGGAGCAGCGGCAACTCGGAAAAGATGTCGACGCAGCCGCCATCGAAGCGGCGGGCCTGAGATTCCGCCCAGTTATGATGACCAGCTTCGCATTCATCCTCGGTCTATTGCCTCTGGTTGTTGCGAGCGGAGCCGGGGCCGTCACGCGCCACGCGGTGGGCACGCCGGTATTCGGCGGCATGATCGCCGCATCCATGTTCGGGATCTTCGTTATTCCCCTGCTCTACGTGACCGCGGAAAGTCTGCGCCACTGGACGCCGAGCCGGAAGGCGAAGTGACCCAACCGGCGTGCGCGCCAAACGTTCTCGGGAGACTCTGGGAGCTGGTCGGGCCGCGATTTTCGGATGTTTCGGCCCGAGGCGGGAGGGGAAAGTGGCGGCACGCCTGCTTTCGGTCAACGTAGGCCTGCCGCGCGAAGTCGCCTGGCGGGGCAAGACCGTTTACACCGGCATTTGGAAGACGGCGGTTGAGGGCCGACGCATGGTGCGTCGGCTCAATATCGACGGCGACGGACAAGGCGATCTGGGCGGACATGGCGGCGAGCAGCGGGCCGTCTTCGTCTATCAGATCGATTCATATCGGTATTGGCAAACACAGCTTGGTCGAAACGACTTCGTCCATGGGCAGTTCGGGGAGAACTTCACGGTCGACGGCCTGTCCGACCAGGAGGTGTGCATCGGCGACCGCTATCGGATCGGCGGGGCAACCTTCGAAGTCACGCAGCCCCGAGTTACCTGTTACCGAGTCGGCATCCGCATGGATGACCCGCGGATGCCGGCGCTGTTGGTATCCCACGGCAGACCCGGCTTCTATCTCCGCGTCCTGGAGGAAGGCGAGGTAGAGGCCGGCAACGAGATCGTGCAGATCGCGGCGGGGCCCGAGCGCATGACCGTCTTCGAGATCAATGCGCTGCTTTACATGCCCGGTCATTCGCGGAGCGAGCTGCAGCGGGCGCTGCGCATCCCCGCGCTGAGCCCGGGTTGGCGTGCCTCCTTCGAGGCTTTGCTCGAGCAGCAGCGCGGCGGGAAGAGCGGAAACGCCGGGCTCGTTGCACAATCCGGTCCGCCCCCGGCATGGGTGGGATTTCGACCGCTGCGGGTGTCCCGCAAGGTTCGCGAGAGCAGCAAGGTGACTTCGCTGATGCTCGAGCCCGCGGATGGGCGCCCGCTGAGCCCGGCCCTGCCCGGCCAGTTCGTCGTGCTCCGGCTGAGCCGGGCGCCGGATGCGCCTGCGCTGCTGCGCAGCTATTCGCTGTCGCACCAACCCAGCGCCGAACGCTATCGCGTCAGCATCAAGCGGGAAGCCCGCGGCTTAGCCGGTGCGTATATCGACGACAAGCTGCAGGTGGGCGATCTGCTGTACGCGAGCGCCGCGCGGGGCAACTTCACCCTTCGTTCGGGCGATGACCCCGTCGTCCTTATGAGCGCCGGTATCGGCGCCACCCCGGTGCTCGCAATGCTCCACGCGCTGGCGCTGGAAGCATCGTCGAGGGAAATCTGGTGGCTATACGGAGCCCGCTGCCGCAGAGAGCATCCATTTGCCGACGAGACGCGCACCCTGCTCAAAGCCCTGGTTCACGGCCACAGCCACGTTTGTTACAGCTCGCCCGATCCCGAGGATCGGGTCGGTGTAGATTTCGATGGTCGCGGACGTTTGGATGTCGGCTTGCTCCAGAAGCTGGGGGTGCCGCGCAATGCCGATTTTTATCTATGCGGGCCGTCCGGTTTCATGGCCGATCTGCGCGCCGGGCTGCTGGGCTGGGGCATCGCTGCAAGCCGCATCCAAACCGAGATTTTCGGTGCCGGTCCTTCCACAACCCCGGGCATCGCCGCGTCGCCGACCCGCCTCCCGCACGCACCGGCCGGACCTGCCGGCGACGGGCCGCTGGTCTCGTTCGCCCGGAGCGGTTTCAGCGCCCGTTGGGGGTCGACGTTCCAAAGCTTGCTCGAGCTGGCCGAAGCCTGCGACATCCCTGTGCGATGGTCGTGCCGCACCGGCGTCTGTCACACTTGCGAGACCGGACTCGTGTCCGGCACGATCGGCTACCGGCCCGATCCGATCGATGCGCCGGCGGACGGCAACGTGCTGATCTGCTGTTCCACACCTCGGGACGACATTGTGATTGATCTGTGACGGGACGTGGTACCATTTCCTGGACGCCATCGGCCATCGAAAGGACCGAATGTTGGCTCATAAGCGGACCTGAATTCGCCACAACAGCATGTCGCGGAAGTTGCTGTTGGCGTTCATGCCGCAGGGCGCGAACGCATAAACGAGCATCCATCAAAGCCCATGTCCGGTTTTGGGTTGATGCCGGGCATTCGTTTGCCCTCTGGGAAGATCGCGTAAGTGTGCAAAAGGCGACATTTCGGATATTTGACCGGGGGTGTCTGCAGTCCGCCATTGTGTGCGGACCCTCTTCTGCGCCGGCGTGTTTCGCGCATTCGCGGCGCATATTGCAATAAATGACGAGCTGCGGGCCGCACGTAGCTCGGTGTTTTCGAAAACATGGCACAGGGATAAGATCGGCCCTGCCGAGTTCAACGCGGGGGAAGGCTGACCGAGAATCTCGGATGCGCAAGGTCGCCACGATCATTGCACTTGTCGCGTGCGCGCACGCGATGATCTGGATGTTGGACAATCGGCGGGAGACTCCTCCAGCCGTTGCCGGCAAGCTCGCCAGCCTATCCTATAATCGGTTCGTCGGTCCGCGGTCTGCGGGACGACAAGTCTCCGAGGCGCAGATCCGCGGCGACCTCGGGACCATTGCGCCGCTGGCGAATGCAGTCCGCACCTATTCCTCGACACACGGGCTCGAGGCCGTCCCCCGCGTGGCCGCCGAATTTGGGCTCAACGTCACGCTCGGAATCTGGATCGGCCCCGATGCCGCGCGCAATGAGCAGGAAATTGCTTCGGCGCTGCGCCTCGCCCGGGAGAACCCGAACGTTGCGCGCCTCGTGGTCGGCAACGAGGTCGTGTATCGCCGCGAGCGCACTCCCGAAGAGCTTGGCCGGATCATCGATCGGGTGCGGAGCCAAAGCCCGGTTCCCGTCACCACAGCGGAGAACTGGCACGTCTTTGTAGTCCACCCGGAACTCGCCGAGCACGTCGACATCATCTTCGCTCACATCATTCCGTACTGGGAGGGCCTTTCCGAACGGAAGGCGGTCGAGGGATCTTTCAACATGTACGATATCCTGCGACGGCAATTTCCGGACAAGCCCATCGTTGTCGGCGAGTTCGGGTGGCCCAGCGCCGGCAATAATTTCAAGCGCGCAGTGCCGAGCTCTATTGGACAAGCCGTCATTGTGCGCAAGTTCGCTGCACGGTCGATGGCGCTCGGCATCGACTACAACATCGTCGAGGCTTTCGACCAACCCCGGAAGCTGTTCGAGGGAAGCGTCGGTCCGTACTGGGGGATGTTCGATGCTTCCGGGCGGCCAAAGTTTGCCTGGAGCGGTCCTGCCTTCGAGAAGGACCATGGCCGAACCGCGGTGATCGCGGTCCTGGTGGGACTCGTGCTGTCCCTGCCCGTGCTCGCGCTCGCGCGCATGACGGCCGTGGAGGCGGTCGTGCTTGCGGCCGCGGCTCACGGCATCGGAGCATGGTTGGCGACCGTGCTCGCCTATTGGCACGCCCATTACTTCGTGTCCGGCCAAGCCGTCGCGTTCGGGTTCGGCGTGCCGCTCTTGGGAACGTTGCTTGTTGTCGCGCTCTCACGAATCCAGGAGCTTGCCACCGTCGCCTTCGGGCTCAGGCCGCGCTACTTGCTGACCGGACCGGTTGGATCGCTACAGCCCTCCACCCCCAAAGTGTCGATCCATATTGCCGCGTACCGCGAGCCGCCGGAGATGCTGTTGCAGACGCTCGATGCCGTGGCCCGCTTGGATTACTCGGATTTCGAGTGCATCGTGGTCATCAACAACACACCGGACCCGGCGTTTTGGGAACCCATCGCTGCCCGCTGCCTGGACCTCGGCAGCCGCTTCAAGTTCGTTCGCGTGGAGAACCTCCGCGGCTTCAAGGCGGGCGCGTTGCGCGTGGCGGCCGCGCACACGGCTCAAGACGCTGAGATCATCGGCGTCATCGATGCCGATTATGTGGTCCATCCGGACTGGCTGAAGGCCTTGGTACCGAGCTTCGCGGATCCCGCGGTCGGCCTCGTCCAGGCGCCGCAAGATCACCGTGACGGCGGGCGCAGTCTCGTCCATGCGGCTATGAATGCCGAATACGCGGGATTCTTCGATGTCGGCATGGTGGAGCGCAACGAGGCGAATGCGATCATCATGCACGGCACCATGTGCCTGATCCGCCGCGCCGCGCTCGATGACGCGGGCGGCTGGTCGAGCGACACGCTCTGCGAAGATACCGATCTCGGCCTGGCCATTCTGGAGCGGGGTTGGCGCGCGCATTACACCACAACCCGCTATGGCTGGGGTCTGTTGCCGCAGGACTACGCGGCGTTCAAGGCGCAGCGACGCCGGTGGGCGAGCGGCGCCGTCCAGATCATCAGGAAACACTGGCGGAGCTGGCTGCCGGGCCGACACCGCCTCGATGCGGCGCAGCGGCGGGAGTTCGCGCTGGGCTGGCTCGGTTGGGTCGGTGCCGAAACGGTGGGCGTCGCAGCGGCCTTCTTCAATCTGTTGTGGGTTCCGTTCATTGCAATGGGACTCGTCGCTATCCCCGATGCGGTGCTAACGGCACCGCTCATCGCCGCCTCTATCATATCGCTGCTGCACTTCTTGTTTGCATACCAGCTGCGGGTCCCCGGGCCGTTGTGGCAGCGGATCGCCGCGCTGTTCGTATTCATGTCGGTCCAGTGGACCATTGCGAGCGCGGCGGGAGGCGCGGTCT
>WNGD01003781.1_pt1 | contig 15131 bp, 17 predicted proteins | sample 5400671 | NCBI WGS metagenome assembly WNGD01 (sample SAMN13153369, study PRJNA577476) | soil metagenome | isolation source: 40 cm soil or saprolite under grassland replicate 2 | place: USA:California | collected 2016-06-15 | reverse complement strand
CCTGGCATGACTTCCTGGCTGATCTCAAGGACCGCGGCTTGGCCTCTGCGCTGCTGGTCATCCGCGATGGCGTGCCCGGCCTGATAGCCGCGATCGAGCGGGCCTTTCCCAAGGCACTGCGTCAAAGGTGTCTCATTCGCCGGGGTGTCTCATTCGCCGGGGTGTCTCATTCGCCGGGCGAGAAATGTTCTGGCCAAGGTCCCGGCCGGGATGCACGCCGAGATCAAGGACGCCTACTGGCGGCTTTTCGACACCCTGGGCCTGACGACCCAGCCCGGCCCCCGCTGGCCGAGCTGGCACAATCACCGGATCACCGAGACGGCCGGCCGGTACGCGACGTCGTACCCGGCGGCGATGAAGTGCCTACTCGCCGACCACGAGGGCCTGACCGCTTACCTTCGGTTCCCCAGGCACCTGCGCAGATCGCTGCTCGACCCGCCCCGCCGGCTCCGGCCCCGCACCGCAGCCGGAAGCCAGGACGGCGGCACCGGGCAGAATGTCAGCGTCATTGCCTGATATCGCCATGTACGAGGAAGAATCACGCTGAAATCAGCGGTAGTGCGTTAGCCCAGCAGCTCGTGGTCCGACGGTGCGGTAAGAAGCGTGTTGCGGCCCGAGGTGACTGGGGCGGCGTGGATACCCCCGATCCTCCCGCAGCGCCAAGGTGCCGACCGTGCGCAGGATCTCGGTGACCAGATCCGCGCCGGAGCGGCCGCACTGGGTCGCCAGGCGCCGCACTCGCCGGCGCAGCAGGTCGGCGACCTGATCGTCGTCACAGGCGGCGGCGCACCCCTGCAGGAACAGTTGGGCGAGTTCGCCGTTGTGGCGCTGCATGAGCCGCAGCCGGGCCGGAGCGATGCCCGCGTCTGGCCGGCGCGTCGCGCCCGCGCCGGCCTCCAGCAGGTCGAAGCCGTGCTCGAGCACGGCCAGGAACAATGCGCCCTTGGAATCGAACAGCCGGAACAGGTAGGGCTGGGACAGGCCGCATCGTGTGGCGATCGCCTGCGTGCTGGCGCCTCTCAGGCCGCGCCGGGCGAATTCGCCCACAGCGTGCTCGAGCAATTGTCGCCGGCGCTCGGCGGAAGGGGTCCGCGCAGCGCGAGGCGGGCTGCCCATGGCTTCGTTCACGGTGGCGGGTTGAGCAGGATGGCCGGGACGTCGGGCCGTTCTAGGGCGATGAAGTGGCCGGCGTCGGGGACCTCGGTGAATTCGGCGCTGGGCAGCAGCCGTCTGTTGGCCTGCCGGTCCGAGGCCCGTGACCAGTCCTTCTGTCCGTAGACGAGGTGGATCGGTGCGGTGACCTCCTGGTAGCGGGAGCGGGCTGCGATGAGGCTGGGGAGGTTCGCGTACACGGCGCGCGCGACGGCCGGGTAGCCCGGGCGGCGCCCGACCTTGAGCAGTTCGTCCAGGTAGTCCTCCCGCAGGGCGTCGGTGTCGACGAGGCCGCCGTGCAGCACGGCGCGCATGACCGGTCTGGGTTCCAGGCGGGCGATCCGCGGGCCGATGCCGGGCGAAAGGACGCCCGTGACGATCAGCCGGGCCAGCAGACTGGACCGGGCGATTCCGCCGGCGTAGTCGTAGGGGTTGACTGCCATGACGCGCCGCACCCGACCGGGCAGGTCCGCCGCGGTGGTCAGGGCGAGTACGGCACCCATCGACTCGCCGAGCAGCGTCACGTCGCGCAGGCCGAGTTCTGTGATCAGCCGCTTGACGGCGGCGCGCATCGCGGGCTCCTGATAGGAGGCGCCGGGCACGATCTGCGAGTAGCCCATTCCGGGCAGATCGAGCGCGTACACGGTGTAGCGCTGCTGGACCAGCGGGATCAGGTGGCGGAAGTGCTCGGCCTGGGTGCGCACGGTGTGCAGCATGACCAAGGGCGCGCCCGTTCCGCCGGTGAGGTAGCGCAGCCGGCCCCCGCCGTCGTCGCCCGGTCCGGCCGGGTCGAGGAAACGGCTGCTGGTGCCCGGGATCCTGATCGCGGATTCGGTGGTGGTGGTCACGGACATGTCCATCTCCTTCGGGGTCGGATGGGCCGAGCCTGCGCGCTGGGTGACCGGGTCGGCGGTGCGGCACTGGCCTGTGCCGCGCGGGCGTGTCCTAGGCGCCGGCCGCGAGCTGGGTAGAGGGCCGTGATGCAGGCGGACAGGGCCGCCTTGGCCTGGCCGGTCAGGTCCTCGGCGAGGACCTCGGGCGCGTCCGCCTGGATGCCGTCGAGAGGGTTCAGCGGCGGCGACAAGGCCGTGATGGAGCCGCCGGACTCCCGGAGGTGGGCTCCTGGTTCGTGAGCAGCCAGGTCCCGCGGATGTTCACCTCGTGCCTTAAGGCGAACTTGTGCATTAAGGCGAACTTCTTCGTCGTCGTGGTCAGGGTGCTGCCGGTGTGGACGCGCTGGCGTTGTTGACGACCACGTCGACGGCCCCTCCGAACTCGGCGACGGCGGTCTCCACCAGGCGGGTGACATCGTCCTCCGAGTGGACATCACCCAGCACGCCGACCGCGTGACCCCCGCCTTCCCGGATGGCCGCGACCGCGGTGTGGATGGTGCCCGGCAGCGAGGCGTGTGGCTCGTGGTCTTAGCGAGAAGGGCCGCGTTGTCGCCGTGGTGGGCGAACGCCAGCGCGGTGGCCAGTCCGATTCCGCGGCTTCCCGCCGACATCACCATGGTGGTGCCCCCAAGGTCTCTCAATGGTCGTCTCTCCCCTGGAGTGCCGGATTCAGGCCAGGAGCTCGATGATCGTGGCGTTCGCCTGGCCGCCGGCTTCGCACATCGTCTGGAGCCCGTACCGGATCCTGTTGTTGCGCATGTGGTGGATGAGGGTGGTCATCAATCGCGCGCCGCTGGCGCCGAGCGGGTGGCCGAGCGCGATCGCTCCGCCGAGCGGGTTGAGTCGGCGCTCGTCGGCCCCGGTCTCTGCCAGCCATGCCATGGGGACAGGGGCGAACGCCTCGTTGACCTCGAAGGCGCCGATGTCTCGGATCTGAAGGCCTGCCTTTCGAAGGGCCTTCTCAGTGGCAGGGATGGGAGCGGTGAGCATGATGACGGGATCCGCGCCGGCCAGCGCCACGGTGTGCACCCGGGCGATCGGCCGAAGCCCGAGCTCCCTCGCCTTGTCGCCCGTCGTCATCAGGAGCGCGGCCGCACCGTCGGAGATCTGGCTGGCGTTGCCGGCGCTGATGACGCCGTCGGCCTTGAACGGCGTCTTGAGTGAGGCCAGTGTCTCGAGCGTTCCACCCCGCCGGACTCCTTCGTCTTGCTTCAGCGTGCAAGCCTCGATCTCGACGGCAGCGATCTCGGCGTCGAACAGGCCGTCGTCTTGCGCGGCAGCCGCGCGAGCGTGCGAACGAAGCGCGAACTCGTCGACGTGGCTGCGCGAGAACCCCCACTTCTCGGCGACCATCTCGGCACCCAGGCCCTGGTGCGGGGCGCCGTACCGATCCTGGAAGGAAGGGGGATAGGGCTGCTGGCCGGCCGTGGAGGACCCCATGGGCACCCGTGACATGGACTCGACACCGCCCGCCACGACCACGTCGTAGTGCCCTGCGATCAGGCCGGCGGCCGCGAAGTGCACCGCCTGCTGCGAGGAGCCACACTGCCGGTCGACGGTCACACCGGTGACAGACTCCGGCCAGCCGGCCGCGAGGACGGCGGTGCGGGCGATGTCGTACGTCTGCTCGGCGATCTGGCTCACGCATCCCCACACCACGTCGTCGACGACAACGGGGTCGACCCCCGCGCGCTCCGACAGCCGGGTGAGGACGTACGCCGAGAGGTCGGCGGGATGAATGCCCGAGAGGGCTCCGTTGCGCTTGCCCGTAGGGGTGCGAACCGCCTCGACGATGACTGCATCTCGCATGAGAGTCCTTCCGTTGACCGTTCGTACGGTCAATAGTAGCGTGAGTTCTCGATCTGACAAGACCTCCGATCGGAGACAGCCCGTGACCGAACCGACCACGGCCCCAGCCGAGACCTCGAGCCACCCCGTGCTTATGGAGTGTCGCGGCACCGTCGCCCTCATCACCCTGAACCGGCCGGCCGCGATGAACGCTGTCAACGCCGGCTTGTCCCGGGCCCTCGGCGCGGCGATGGCCGAACTCGCCGCCGACCCCGACCTGCGAGTCGGCGTGGTGACGGGCGCCGGTCGTGCCTTCTGCGCCGGAGCGGACCTCAAGGAGCTCGCCGCTGGCCGGACGGTGCACGACACGGACCACCCCGAGCGCGGCTTCGCCGGCTTCGTGCGGCATCTCGTGGACAAGCCGGTCATCGCTGCGGTCAACGGCTTCGCACTCGGAGGCGGGACGGAGATCCTCCTTGCTTGCGATCTGGCCGTGATGAGCACGGAGGCGCGACTCGGACTGCCCGAGGTCAAGCGTGGGCTGGTCGCGGCAGCGGGCGGCGTCCTACAACTCCACCGTCAAATCCCGCCCAAGATCGCGGCTGAAGCCGTCTTCACGGGAGAGCCGCTCGACGCGCAGACGGCCCTGCGCTGGGGCCTCGTCAACCGAGCCGTGCCAGCGGAGGAGGTCCTCGACACCGCTTTGGTTCTCGCAGAGAGGATCGCGGCCAACGCACCGCTCACCGTCCGGGCGAGCAAGCGGATGATGATGCGCAGCGCCGCAGGCTCCGACTGGGAGTCGGCCGTGTGGGAGATGAACGAGGCCGAGTTCGCCGCCGTCCGTGCCAGCCGGGACGCGCGCGAGGGCGCCACTGCCTTCGCGCAGAAGCGGGTGCCCGAGTGGGTGGGTGCGTGATGGGGGTCCTGGGCCTCTACCGCCTCGACGGACGCGTCGGCATCGTCACTGGGGCTGGTTGGGGACTCGGGGCCGACTTCGCCGTGGCGCTGGCAGAAGCGGGTGCCGATGTCGTCCTGGCCGCTCGACGAGCCGACAGGCTAGCCACCACCGTGGCCGCCGTCGAGGCCGCGGGCCGCCGGGCCCTCGTCGTGCCCGCGGATGTGGCCGACCCCGACCAGTGCGGAGTACTGGCCGCGGTGCTGGGTGAGGTCGATGAGGGCTTCCGCTACGTCCAGGTCCGGTTGGGGCCCGCGCGGATGACGCACGTCATGCGGTGGCTCGGGGCCGCCGTCCGAGCCCACGAGACCGCACTGGACTACGTGACGTCGCGCAGCGTCTTCGGTCGGTCGCTCGGCGACCATGGGCTTGCGCAGCATCTGATCGCCGAGAACGAGATCGACCTCGCCGCGACCCGCGCCCTGCTTGACGTCGCCCGCGCTGCGCTCGACGGCGGCTCGTTGGCCGCCCAGGAGACGTCCATCGCCAAGACGTTCGGCGCGGAGGCCATCGGCAGGATCGTGGACCGGGCCGCGCAGCTCTGTGGCGGCCTGGGCGTTTCCGCAGACCTGCCCGTCGCCCGCATCGCCCGGGAGGTCCGGCCCTTCCGGGTGTACGACGGGCCGTCCGAGGTGCACCGCTTCGCGATCGCCAATCGCGCGGTGAAGGCTGAGCGCCAGCGGTTGGGGGCCTGACGTGCCTGTGCTGGCCGACACCGCCGCCCTGGAAGGGCACATGCGTTTGCTCGGAGTTGCTGTCGCGGGACCGCTCACCGCTGAACTCATCACGGGCGGGCGCTCCAACCTGACCTACCGTCTCAGCGACGGCGTCAACCGGTGGGTCTTCCGGCGACCCCCGATAGCCGGGCAGACGGCGTCCGCGCACGACGTGGCCCGTGAGGCCCGAGTCACGGCCGCGCTCCAGAGCACCGGCGTGCCGGTCCCTCCCGTCATCAGCCTGTGTCAGGACCTCGCAGTGATTGGGGCACCCTTCACCATCACCACCTGGATCGACGGCGAAGTCATCCGGGGGCGGGCCGAGCTGGACCAACTCGTCGACGAGGAGTTGCGAGGCGCATGTGCCTCGATGATCGACGTGCTCGCGTCGCTGCACGCAGTGGATCCGAACGCCGTCGGGCTGGAGGACTTCGGCCGTCCGCAGGGCTTCGTCGTTCGCCAGGTCGCGCTGTGGCGGCGGCAGTGGGAACAGGTGAAGACCCGTGAGCTCGCAGACCTCGAGCGTCTGCACTCCCGGCTGGAGCTGCGACTGCCGGTGTCGGCCGAGTCGGCGATCCTGCACGGGGACTATCGGATCGACAACCTGATCCTCGATCCGGGCGACCGGGCACGGGTCCGTACTGTCCTCGACTGGGAGCTCTCTGCGCTCGGTGAACCGCGCACCGACGTGGCATTGATGTGCACCTACCGTCACCCGGCCCTCGACGCGGTCCTCGGGATCCCGGCGGCCTGGGCGAGCCCGCGGCTGCCCTCCGCCGAGGACCTGGCGAGCGCGTACGTCGACCGTTCCGGCCGGGACCTCGGTGACTGGGGCTTCTACCTGGGGCTGGCGCACCTGAAGCTCGCCGTCATCGCCGAGGGAATCGCCTACCGGGCGATGGCGGGAGCCGATGCGGGCCGGAACGCGAGGGCGGCGGCCGATGCGGTGCCGGAGCTGGTCGCGGCGGGGCTGGCCTGCCTGGCGGACTGAGTGGCTCCTTCGGCTTGCGGCAGAGCGCGATCATGGTCGGCCTAGTTGGTAGACGCGCGCAGGGCGTTCTTGTCCGGCTTGCCCACGCTCGTCCGCGGGATGGTCGAGGTGAAGGTCCAGCGGTCAGGGATCCACCACTTGGCCACCCGGCCGCTGAGGAAGCTCGTGAGGTCGTCCTCGGTCAGCTCGGCCCCTTCCAGGCGAACCACGAAGGCGTGCGGCCGCTCCTCCCACTTCGGGTCGTGGACCCCGACCACGGCGACTTCCGCGACGGCGGGATGCTCGGCGATCGCGTTCTCGAGTTCGATGCTGGAGATCCACTCGCCGCCACTCTTGATGCCGTCCTTGAGCCGGTCCTTCAGCTGGACCCAGCCCCCCGGATCGATCACGCCCAGATCGCCGGTTCGCAGCCAGCCGTCGCGGAACTTGGTGCTGTCCGCGTTGCCGAAATAGGCGCCGGTGATCGTGTTGCCGGCCACCTCGACCTCACCCTGCGACAGGCCGTCCCACGGCTGTACGACGCCCTGCTCGTCGACGATCCGTGCGCGAACTCCCGGCATGACTCTTCCCGTCCGGGTGGTCCAGCCGATCACCTCGTCCGGCGAGGTGCCGGCTGGGGGGCGAGAGTAGGTGAGCAGGGGAGAGGTCTCGGTCATGCCCCAGCCCTGGGTGATCTGGAGGCCGTTCGTCTCGTGGATCTTCCGCGCAAGCGCCGGTGAGAGCGGTGAGCCGCCGGAAACTGCGACCCGAAGGAAGGTCAGGTCAACTCCGTTCGCATGGGCATGCTCGCCCAGCTGGCTCCAGATCGTCGGCACGGCGGCGAGCATGGTGGGGCGTGTCTGCTCGATCATGGCTGCCAGGTGCGGCGCTTGGAGGAACCTTCCGGTCATCACCAAGCGCGACCCCGCTACCCACGCGGCGTGGATCCAACCCCAGGCGTTGGCGTGGAACATCGGCACCACCGGCAGCGCGGTGTCGGCATCGGTGAAGCCATAGGCACTGCCCGTCGAGATCATCAGGGTGTGCAGGTAGGTCGATCGATGGCTGTAGGCCACGCCCTTGGGGTCACCCGTCGTGCCCGTCGTGTAGCACAGCACCGCCGCCTCATCCTCTTGCACCTCGACCAGTTCAGTCGTCGGCTTCGCCGCCGCGATCAGATCGACATAGCGGTGGAAGGTGACGCCCTCCACGTTGAGCGAGCCTAGATCCAGCTCGCCGATGCAGACGACGTGGCGAACGCTCGGCACTTCGGTGAGGAACTCCAGCAGCAGGGGCAGGAGGTCGGCGTCGACGAGAACCACCTGATCCTCGGCGTGCTGTGCGATATAGGACAGTTGGGACGAGTGCAGTCGCAGGTTCAGCGTGTGCAGCACCGCGCCCATGCCGGGGACAGCGAAGTACGCGGCGATGTGGTGGGAGGTGTTCCAGCACAGGGTCGCCACGACGTCACCACGGCCGACGCCAAGGGCAGCCAGGGCAATCGCGAGTCGGCGGCTCTCGTCGGCTACCTCGGCAAACGTGCGGTGCACGAGTACGCCGTCCTCGTAGTCGGTCACGGTCGCGCCAGCATGGATGCGCTCGCCGTGCTCGAACAGGTCGGAGATGCGGAGCGGGTGGTGCTGCATCGTGGCGTCCATGGTCGGTCTCCCTTCGGATGTCGGGGCGTCCTCTCCATGGATGGCGTCCCTTCCGCCCCTAGGGTACGGTAGAAACCGTACGTACGGTCAAGGAGTGAAAATGGCGGCGATCGCGGGGCTCGGCCTCACCGAGGTGGGGAAGGTGTTCGGCAGGACGTCCTTCGAGTTCGCTGCCGAGGCGGTCGACCTGGCGGCGCGGGACGCCGGACTCTCCCTCGGTGACATCGACGGGCTGCTCATCAACCCTGCACTCACCCCACCCGCCCTCGACTTGACCCTTGCTCGGCGCATGGGCCTGCGCGACCTGCGCCTGCTGACCCAATTGACCGCGTACGGCGCCTCGGCTGGTGTGATGGTCGCCCAGGCCGCTCAAGCGGTCGACAGCGGTGCAGCCGACGTTGTCGCCTGCGTGTTCTCGGACACTCCCCGATCCGAGTCCAGCTCCGGCGCGGACGCGTATCGGGCCACCTCGCTGCAGGCGCGAGGGGTTCGGAGCGCGGAGACGGCAGCCGGGCTCACGAGCACGACCCATCGGTACGCCCTCGCTGCGGACCGGTACATGTCGACCTTCGGCGTGACGCACGACGAGCTCGGATCGGTCGCGGTTGGCCAGCGACAGTGGGCCGAGCTCAACCCTGTCGCCGCTGTGCGCACGCCGCTCACCCTCGACGACTACCACGCCTCCCGCTGGGTGGTGGAGCCACTGCACCTGCTCGACTGCTGCCTGGTTTCCAACGGCGGTGCCGCTGTCATCGTGACCAAGGCCGAGCGGGCCCGCGACCTGCGCCAGCCGCCGGTACACGTCCGGGGCTGGGGGCAGGCCCACCCAGCGCCGCCGCTGCGGGCGAACAGCGCGTTCGGCCTGACAACTGGAGCGAAGGCCTCCGGCCGGGCCGCCCTCGCGATGGCGGGCCTGGGGGTGGGTGACATCCAGCTGCGCGAGATCTATGACTGTTACACCTACACGGTCCTCGTCACGCTCGAGGACTACGGGTTCTGCAAGCCCGGGGAGGCGGGCGCCCTCGCCGCCTCAGGGGCCTTGGGACCGGGCGGCGACCTGCCCACCAACACCGGCGGGGGCCAGCTCTCGTCCTTCTACCTGTGGGGCATGACGCCTCTGCACGAGGCTGTTACCCAGGTCCGGGGACAGGCCGGCCGTCGACAGGTGGCTGCGCATGATACGGCGATCGTGAGCGGCAATGGCGGCATCCTCGAGCATCACTCGACCCTCGTCCTGACCTCGGAGGCGGCAGCATGAGTACTTCCACCCGCGCGCCCGCGCGGCGCGATGAGATGACCGCGGAATGGTTCGACGGCCTGCGCGCCGGACGGCTGTTGCTCCGGACCTGTCCGCTCGGTCATCGCAGCCGACCCGACGTACTGGCGTGCGATGTCTGCGGTGCCACCGACCTCGGCTGGGCCGAGGCAAGCGGGCACGGGTCGGTCCTCGCCCTTGCTGCGGATCACTCCACGCGGCCGGTCACCCGTTTGGTCATCGTCGAGCTCGCCGAGGGGCCGTGGCTGATCACAAGGCTCGAGGGGACCTTGGTCCAGCGCGGTGAGGATGTCGTCGTTCGTTACGTCGGAGACGGCGAGGGCGAGGCCTATCCAGTGGTCACCGCAGTCCACCGGAATGACACGTGACGGCTATTGACCGCACGTACGGTCTGTGACAGTGTGGCGTCTCTAGATGCAGAACCGACCGGGGTCTGCTCCCGCCCAAACAGGAGGATCAGATGAGCTACTTCAAGGACGACGCGGAGGTCTACAAGTACCTCGGAGGGGTGTTCCGGGTCGCCAACGATGTGGAAGGCGTCGGATCGAACCTGCGTGCGGCCGACATCGTGCTTCGCCTGGACTACAGCAACCCCACGTCGAGCATCACCGTGGTGTTGAAGGAGCCCGCCATCGAGGTCATCGAGGGCGACTCCGACCTCGACCCGGACGTGCGCATGTCGATGTCGGCCGACCACGGAAACCAGTTCTGGCGCGGTGAGTACAACGTCGCCGTCGGCCTGGCCAAGGGCCAGGTCAAGGCCAAGGGCCCGGTCACCAAGATCCTGAAGCTCATCCCGGCGGCAAAGCCCGTCTTCCCGATCTACCGGGACCTGGTCGGCGAGAAGGACGTCGTCTAATGACCGCGTCGACGGCATCCGTGCCGCACTTCCGGATGTACATCGGCGGTCAGTGGGTCGACACGGATGATCGCTACGAGCTGGCCAACCCTGCGAACGAGCAGCTCGTCGCGACCGCTGCCAGGGGGACCGTCGAGCACGCCGACCAGGCGGTCGCCGCGGCTCTCGCCGCGCACCGCCGGGGGGAGTGGCGCAACGCCACCCCGGAAGAGCGGGCAGCGACGATGACGCGGATCGTCGAGATCCTCAACGAGCGCATGGATGAGCTGGTCGAACTGCACGTCGCCGAGAACGGCGTCACCATCCGACAGGCGATGGCGTTTCACGTCGGCTACTCGATCTCGCACCTGCAGTACTTCGCAGACCTGGCACGCAGCTACTCGTTCGAGTCACCTGGGCCGATGTTGGGCTATCCGACGATGGCTACGGGAATCACCCGGCGGGAGCCGATCGGCGTCGTGGCCGGCATCGTGCCGTGGAACTTTCCCCTCCTGCTGGCCGTGTGGAAGCTCGGTCCTGCGCTGGCTGCGGGAAACTGCGTGGTCATCAAGCCGGACGAGAAGACGCCCGCGACGCTGCTCGAGCTCGCCCGCGCTGCGCACGACGCGGGGCTGCCTCCGGGCGTCCTGAACATCGTCACCGGAGAGGGCGAGGAGGTGGGCAAGCGGCTGTCAGCTCACCCCGATGTCCGCAAGATCGCGTTCACCGGGTCGACCGCGGTGGGCCGGCTCATCGCCCAGCAGGCGGCGGAGAACGTCAAGAAGGTCACGCTCGAGCTCGGTGGCAAGGGACCGAACATCATCCTGCCCGACGCCGACCTGGACACGGCGGTCGACGCTGCGCTCTTCGCGTTCTGCCTCTACCAGGGGCAGGCCTGCGAGTCGGGCACCCGACTGCTCCTGCCGGATTCGCTCCACGATGAGTTCGTCGGACGAATGATCGAGCGGGCGAAGGCCATCAAGGTGGGCGACCCCGCGGACTTCGACACGGACATGGGGCCGATCATCTCTGCCGAGCAGAAGGCCCGTATCGAGTCCTACCTCGAGCTCGCCCCCAAGGAGGGAGCCACCGTCGCGTTCCAGGGCGAGGTGCCCGAGGGGCCTGGCCACTGGGTCCCCGTCACCATCCTGACCGACGTCACCAACGACATGCGTATCGCTCAGGAAGAGATCTTCGGCCCGGTCCTTTGCGTGTTGCGCTACTCCGACGTCCAGGAGGCGATCGACATCGCCAACGACACCGAGTACGGGCTGTCCGCCGGGGTCTGGAGCGAGGACATCGACGCCGCGATGGAGGTGGCCCGCCAGATCGATTCCGGGACGGTGTGGATCAACGACTGGCACATGGTCAACGCTCTCTACCCCTTCGGCGGGTTCAAGCAGAGCGGAATGGGCCGAGAGCTCGGCCCGCACGCATTGGACGAGTACACCGAGGAGAAGTTCGTGCACGTCGACCTCTCCCGTTCACGAGAGCGCCGGGTCTATGACCTCGTCGTACCGGCCGAGGAGGGCTGAGCCATGCGGGTAGCGATCTTCGAGGAAGCAGGGGCTGCTCCAGCCCTGCAGGAGGCAGAGCACACCCCGTTGCAGGACAACGAGGTGCTCGTCCGGATCGCCGGCGTCGGCGTCTGCCACACCGACCTCACTGGCCTGAACGGCAACGTGCCGCTGCCGACACCTGCGGTGCTCGGTCACGAGGGCGCAGGGGTCGTCGAGGCTATCGGCGCCGACATCCAGGACCTGGAGGTGGGCGATCACGTCGTGCTGACCTTCGACACCTGCGGGGACTGCCGCGCATGCAGCGCCGGCCACCCGGCGTACTGCGAGCTCTTCGCGCCCTTGAACTACTTCGGCACGCGGCTGGACGGCACGACAACCATGGTCCAGGGCGATCGGGAGGTCCACGGCAGCTGGTTCGGCCAGTCCTCATGGGGCACCCACGCCGTCGCGAGCGCGCGCAACGCCGTCAAGGTCGACAAGGATGCGCCGCTCCACCTGCTCGGACCGCTCGGATGTGGCCTCCTGACCGGGGCAGGCACGGTCCTCAACGTGCTTCGCCCGCAGCCGGGGCAGAGCATCGGATTCTGGGGCATGGGGACCGTCGGCCTCGCCGGTCTGATGGCCGCGAAGGCGCTGGGCTGCGAGAACATCGTCGCGGTCGACCTCAACGACGGCCGGCTGGCCCTCGCGCGGGAATTGGGGGCGACTCACACCTTCAACCCGTCCTCCGCCAAGGACGTGGTGTGGGAGATCCTCGAGGCCACCGGGGGACTCGACTGCTCGATGGAAGCGGTCGGCCTCGGCAGCGTGGTCCGGGAGGCCCTCGCGTCGCTGCGCTCACCCGGCGTCTGCGCAACCGTGGGCCTGCAGACCCTCGAGAACGACATCACCATCGATCAGGGGCACCTCCTCATCGGTCGCACCCTGACCGGTGTCATCGAGGGAGACGCTGACCCGCACCAGCTGATCCCCCGGCTGATCCAGATGTGGCAAGACGAGCAGTTCCCGTTCGACCGGCTAGTGGCCGAGTACCCCCTTGAGGCCATCAACGTGGCGCTCGACGACTTCCACGCCGGAAAGGTGATCAAGCCGATTCTCATCCCCGGCGCTCCCACGACCGGTGACGACAATGACGTAAAAGAGGAGAAGTGACATGCAAGGCACCGCATCGGCGGTCACGGGCCGCGCCGCCTGGATCGAGGAGTTCTTCCGGCGCGTGGACGCCCACGACTTCGAATGGGTCGAGGCGGCGCTGGCACCGGCGTGCGTGATCGACGCCCCGGGGTTCAAGCAGGAGGGGGCGGAGGTGGTGGTGCTCTGGATGGCCGGGTTCTTCGCTGCCTTCCCGGACCTCCGCCACCGCCCTCATCGCGTCACCGCCGATGGCGGGGAGGCAGCCTTCCTCGTCGAGGTGACCGGCACCCACACCGAGGATCTCGCTCTCCCCGACGGCGGCGCACTGCCGCCGACCGGCAAATCGATCCGGGTGGAGCTCGCCGAGTTCTGGAGGTTCGAGGCGGACCAGGTCGCCGAGTACAAGGTGATCTACGACCAAGCCGGCTTCCTTGCCCAGCTCGGAGTCGGAGTCTGATCGAGAGCGGATTCTGACGAGTTCCTCGATGAGGGCGCTCACCCGCGGAGGTACATCGACTTGAGCGTGACGTAGGCTTCGAGGCCCTCCGGGCTGAGCTCGCGACCGAGGCCGGATCCCTTGACCCCCCCGAACGGCGCCCCCAGATCGAGGTCGAAGAAGTTCACTCCGACCGCCCCCGCCTCAACTCGGCGTGCCACTTCCAGGCCCCGGGCGACGTCCCTCGTCCAGACGGTCCCGCCGAGACCGTGGTCCGAATCGTTCGCGAGGCTCACCGCGTGGTCGATGTCGTCGTACGGGAGGACAGCGAGCACGGGCCCGAAGATCTCCTCCCTGACGGGGGTGGCGTTCGGGGCCAGGTCAGCAAGGACGGTGGGCTCGATGTACCAACCCCTGTCGAGGTCCTTCGGACGTCCGCCGCCCGCAACGACGCGGGCGCCTTCGGCGCGGCCGGCTGTGATGAAGCCTTCCACGCGCTTGCGCTGCTGTTGCGTGACCAGCGGTCCGACGCGCGTGGCCGGGTCGAGCGGGTCGCCCACCCGGAGCGACCGGGCGAGGTCCGCAACGGCGTCGACGACCTCGTCGTACCGGGTCCGTGGCGCGAGGATGCGACTGCTGAGGTAGCAGGTCTGCCCGTTGTTGAGCAGGCTCGCCCACGAGAGTCCACGGACGGTCTCTGCCAGGTCCGCATCGTCCAGCACGATGGCGGCGCTCTTCCCGCCGAGCTCGAGGGTCACGGGTCGCAGGAGCCGTCCACAGATCTCGCCGATGGCCCGCCCGGCAGCCGTCGAGCCGGTGAACGCGACCTTGTTCACCAGTGGATGGGCGACAAGGTAGGCCCCGACGTCCCGGCCGCCGGTGATCACGTTGATCACCGCTGGCGGGAAGCCGCAGGCCTCAGCGGCTGAGGCGAAGGCGAACGCGTCCCGGGCGGGCTTGATCACCACGGTGCACCCGGAGCCGGCGCCAGCTTGAACATGGTGAGCGACTGGGGGAACTTCCAGGGCACCACGAGGGCGGCGACTCCCACAGGCTCACGTCGGACGACGGTGACCCGGCCCGGCTGGTTGGCGGGGCGCCGCTCCTCCGCGGGCATGGCTTCGGCGAGACCCGCGTAGTAGCGCAGCGTCGCTGCCGGTCCCTGCCCCTCGGCCACGCGGGCGAGGCTGATCGGCATGCCGTTCTCATTGCTGACCAGTCGGGCCGTGTCGTCGCCTCGGGCGGCCGGCTCGTCGGCCAGCGCCCGCATCCACTGGGCGCGTTGCGCTCCAGTCGAGTCGGCCCAAGGTGCTGTCCGCAGGGCATGCCGGGCCGCGTCGATCGCACGGTCGGCGTCGGTGAAGGTGCCAGTCGGGGCGGCGCCGAACGGTTCCTCGGTGGCTGGGCAGATGATCGGGGTGAGTTCCTGGTCGCTCGACGGCTGCCACGCGCCTCCGATGAAGAGGTCCGTGCGCTCGTGGGTGAGGGTGCTCATGTCGTTGCTCCTGGGATGAGGACGGCCTTGATGGTGTGGCCGCTGGCCATGTCGGCCTCGGCCTGGTTGATGTCACTCATCGGGTAGGTCCGGATGAGGCGGTCGAAGGGGAGTCGGCCTTGTCGCCACAGATCGATGAGCTCGGGAATGAACGCACGTGGGACGGCGTCGCCCTCGAGGATGCCGGTGACGGTCTTGCCGGTAGCGAGGGCGTCGCCCGGCAACTCGATGGGGCCGGCAACGGCGGCGACGAGGCGAGTGTGCCCTGAGCGCGCAGCGCCGCGACTGCGGCCGCGACGA
>WNGD01003780.1_pt1 | contig 15135 bp, 15 predicted proteins | sample 5400671 | NCBI WGS metagenome assembly WNGD01 (sample SAMN13153369, study PRJNA577476) | soil metagenome | isolation source: 40 cm soil or saprolite under grassland replicate 2 | place: USA:California | collected 2016-06-15 | reverse complement strand
GGCGACAATCGCACAGCCGCCAGGCTGGCCTTCGGCGCAGGCCTCGTCACGACCGCTGCGTGGATCGTTGCGGTAGGGCTCTGGGCGGTCGTAGCGGACACGATCGATGAATCGAAGGTCTTCGTCCTCGATCCGAACGTCTACCGGCTCGTCAACGGCCTCGGCTACATGATCTTCGTCGCCGGGAGCACGATCACGTTGGTCCTGGTCGCGTCTACTTCGGTGGCGGCGCTACGGGCGCGGGCGCTCCCCAGGTGGCTCGGGTGGGTCGGGCTCGCCGTCGCCGCGTCGCTGACGATGGCGTGGACGTTTGTGCCCTTCTTCGCGCTTCTCGGCTGGGTGGTCGCGGTAAGCATCGCCCAGGTATGGGCCCCCACCGCTCACGCTCCAGTCCGAGCCGATGTCCAGGCGACGCCCGCGACCGGCCCGACCTGAGCCGTGAAGCACGCGACGGCGTCGTGTCCTAATCGTCGGACGTGGCGCTGGCGCGCGCTCCAGGCTGGGCGCTCGATGCAGTTGGGCGCCGCATGCACGATGAAAGAGTCTGGCTTCCTGAGTCCGGCGATCAGGGCCGCTCCCGAGCGGGCAGTAGCCACGGAGCCGGCACCTGTCGCCCTGGTCGACACGCCGATTGGACGGTGCACGATGATTGACTGATGCAGCGGAAGGTTGTGACGGTGCTGTTCTGCGACGTCGTCGCCTCGACCGAGCTCGGCGATTCGACCGACCCGGAGACCTTGCAGGGGCTCCTCGCTGCTTACTTCAGGCGCATGAGCTCGATCGTCGAGGCTCACGGCGGAACGGTCGAGAAGTTCATCGGTGACGCGGTGATGGCCGTGTTCGGGGTCCCTCAGGTGCACGAGGACGACGCGCTGCGCGCGTGCCGTGCGGCCGTTGAGATGCGCGCGGCGTTGCCAGAACTCGGACTCGAAGGACGCGTCGGCGTGAATACCGGCGAGGTCGTGACGGGAACGGAGGAGCGTCTCGTGACGGGCGACGCAGTGAACGTCGCGGCGCGACTGCAGCAGGCCGCTGATCCCGGAGAGGTGCTGATCGGCGAGCAGACGCTCGCTCTCGCGCGCGGTGCCGTCGAAGTCGGGGCCCGCGAATCGCTCGACCTGAAGGGGAAAGCGCAGCCGGTAACGGCGTTCAAGCTCGTCTCGGTCGAGGCGGCGCCGGAGCGTGCCCACGCCGGCCGGTTCGTCGGCCGCGGCAACGAGCTCGAGGTGATCGGTGGAGCATGGCAGCGCGCGCTCGTCGAGGCTCGTTGTGAGGTCGTGACGGTCGTCGGCGATGCCGGCGTCGGCAAGTCACGGCTCGTCTCTCAGGCACTCGGGACCGTCGACGGCGAGATCTTTCGAGGTCGCTGTCTGCCGTACGGCGAAGGCATCACCTACTGGCCCGTCGTGGAGGTCTTGAAGCAACTCGACGCGTTCCCCTCGGATCCGGCGGCCGCCGCGGCGATCCGCTCTCTTCTCGGTCTCGACGATGCCGGAACCTCGTCCGACCAGATCGCCTGGGGCGTGCGGAAGCTCCTCGAGGAGCAGGCGCCGCTCGCCGTGGTCTTCGACGACCTCCAGTGGGGCGAAGAGACGTTCCTCGACCTCGTCGAAGGGATCGCACTCCTTTCCGCGGGCGCTCCGATCCTCGTCGTGTGCATGGCCCGGCCGGAGCTGCTCGATCGCCGCCCGCAGTGGAGCGTGACGATCCGGCTCAAGCCGCTCGACGATTCACACGTCGACGAGCTGATCGGCGGGCGCGTGCCGCCCGAGCTGCGGGGCCGGATCGCCCGCGCGGCCGGCGGCAACCCGCTCTACGTCACTGAGATGCTCGCGATGGCCGAGCGCACGCAGGGCGAGGTCGACGTGCCGGGAACGCTGAAGGCGCTGCTCGCCGCGCGCCTCGACCAGCTCGAGCCGGCCGAACGGAGCGTGCTCGAGCGGGGTGCGGTGGAGGGTGAGATCTTCCATCGCGGATCCGTTCAGGCACTCGCGCCGGACGACGAGCAGGTGACGCCTCGACTCGTGGCGCTCGTGCGTCGTGAGCTGATCCGGCCCGACCGGCCCCAGTTTCCGCGCGAGGACGGCTTTCGCTTCTGGCACCTCCTGATTCGCGACGCTGCGTACAACTCGCTCTCGAAGGCCACGCGCGCGGAGCTGCACGCGCGGTTCGCGGACTGGCTGGAGCAGCTCCACACCGAGCTCGTCGAGCTGGACGAGATCGTCGGCTATCACCTGGAGCTGGCTGCGGCTTACAGAGCCGAGCTCGGAACGCCGGATCAGGAGCTCGCAGCACGGGCGGGAACGCGTCTCGCCGCCGCGGGCTGGCAGGCGGTGTGGCGCGTCGATCACCGAGCCGCCGCGCGACTGTTCGAGCGGGCGCTCGCGCTCACACGTCCGACCCGGTTCGACGTGCACCTCGAGCTCGCGTACGCAGCGTCGGTGCGGCGGCGCGACCCGCGCCGCGCGGCCGAGGTCGTCGAGGAGGCTGTGGCGCGGGCCGAGGAGCTGGATGACGAGCTTGCCGCTAGCCTCGCGCGGGCGATCGCGTCGCGGCACCGCGGTCAGATCGGTGAGGCGACGAGCGAAGAAGCCGAGTCGTTCGCCCTAGAGGCCCTACCGCTGCTGGAGGAAGCTGGCGACCACGCGGGCCTCGCGCGGATCTGGCGCGTTCTCGGCGACGTTGCGAACATCCGCGGCCGTTACGGCGACTGCGCCGACGCGTATGCGAAGGAGGCCTACCACTCCGAGCTCGCCGGATGGCACGTCTCGATCGTCCCAGACACCGCGCTGCGAGTCGGGCCCCAACCGGCCGACGAGGCGCTGCAGGTGCTGGACAACGCGCTCGGCGAGAGCCCGAGCCCGTACGTGCTGCTGAGCCGGAGCGTGCTGCTCGGGATGCTCGAGCGCTTCGAAGAGGCGTGGTCGCTCGCACACGAGTCTGCGGAGCGGGTGTTCGAACTGCGGGGCGGTCCGTGGGGCGTGGAAGAACTCGCAGCCTTGTCGATCTTCGCTGGCGACCACGAGGCTGCCGCTCGCCACTTGAAGGATTTCTGCGATCTGCTCGAGACGCACGAGGAGCGCGAGTACCTGTCGACCTACGCTCCGCAGCTCGCCCGAGAGCTGTGCGCGCTTGGCAAGTACGCCGATGCCGAGCCGCTCGCGCTCCGGGGGCGAGAGCTCGGTGCGGAGAACGACACGTTGACGCAGCTGCTGTGGCGACAGGCGCTCGCACTCGTGCTCGCGAACAGAGGCGACTTCGCCGACGCGGAGCGGCTCGTGCGCGAAGCAATCGTGCTCGGCGACTCGACCGATGCCCTCGGCTGGCAAGCCGACGCGCGTTGGGATCTCGCGACAATCCTGATCGCCGCGGGACGGATCGACGAGGCAATCGATGCCCTGGAGCAGGCGCTCGCGCTTCACGAACGAAAGCAGAACCTCGCCATGGCGCGTCGGGTTCGTGGTCGCCTCGCCGACCTCGCCGCCGGGGCGGCAGCCGTCTAACGCTTTCCGGCCGGTTAGCCGACGTCGGGCCCGTCGTCTCGACCCCTCTCGAACAAGAGGTCGTCGTGTCAGTCGCCATCCGCGAAGGGAGGCGCCGTTTTTCGACCGGTTTTCGGTCGCCGGGCAGCAAACGAGCGGCCTTGGCACCCGGGTTCCCGCCTCCGGAGACAACGCGAGACTGCCTTTTGCAGGCACGTCAAAGACGGGAGCGACGGGACTCGAACCCGCGACCTCCGGCGTGACAGGCCAGTTCTAGGGTCGCGAGGTGGACGACGATGGGTGCGGCATCCCTCTGTTCATGCGGTCTTTTGCGGCTGTTCCGGAATGACTCGCATTGTTGAGCGAAGCCGATCTGAGACGTTTGCTGCCCGTTTGCTGCCCGAGTCGTGCGCCCAGACGGGGGGTGAGCGACCTCCTCATCATTCTCGCGTTGTCCGGTTGCCTTCAGGGGCATAGACTTCAGCACGCAACTTTTCGCGACCAGGGGAGGGCTTATGAGGCGTCTGATCCTGTTTGCGCTGGCATTTACTGCGGCAGCCGTACTCGTACCGACCGTCGCAGTGGCGGACAGCGCGACGCACACCTACTTGCTCGAGATGGGGGAACCCAACCTCGGCGTGGCCGCAAACGGCGACCAAATTGCGATCACCGGTAGCGGTGAGTTTTCAGTTAATCCGAATGCGGTCGATGCCGCCGGCGAGTTCACCCACACCGACAGCTCCGGGAACGTCCTGGCCACCGGGACCTGGGCGGCGACGGGGCTGATCAACTACCAGTCATACGGCTGCGGCGAAGTGTTCGGAACGCCGATTCCGTCGTTCTTGTGCGGCGGGGCCGTGAAGATGAACGTCACGCTGACGCCCACCGGAACGAGCCTGCACCTGCCGGCAATCATGACGGTCTTCTGCGTCATCGGCACGCACGCACCGCAGAGCGTCTTGGGGCCGCTGACCGAAGGTGTCACGCTCAACGTGCCGGGCATCCAGAACTTCAATCACAGCGCGGGCGGCGACAACGACTACGTCCAGATCAGCTAGCTGATCTGCTGAACGACGGGTTAAGCGAACAGGGCAGCCGATGGGCTGCCCTGTTCGTGCTCCACTGGTTCGAGTGCTAGCGGACGTGGAAGATCGTGCGATTGGCGTCCACGCCTGGGGCGGGCGACTGGACGTTGTAGTACGTCTTGTAGCCCTTCGTCGTCGCGATCCCCTCGAAGATCCCCGAGGGTGCCCCGGGGCCGTGACAACCGACGGTGAGAACGCCGCTGCTGCCGTCCGAGAACGCGACCTTGAGGACGGCCGTGCCGTTCGTTCGCGTCCCCTCGTCGATGTTGTCGACGAAGCCCACGTTGGCCTGGTCGTTCGCGCGCACCCAGCTGACCAGCGCAGTGACTTTATAGGTGCCGCTCCCGCCGGAGGTGGTCCAAGTGCCTCCCCCGTTCACGGCACGGTTCCCTCCTCCGCTTGCGGGCGCGACGAAGTGACCGGATCCCGTCAGCGTGATGGTGTCACCGTCGGGAGCCGTCGCAGAAGCGTGACCGCCCGGATTGAGGGGCGCCGGGGGTATCCCGGTCGTGCTGATGATGTCCCAGCGAACGTGCGCAGCCCTGCCCGAGGGCGCGGCTGAGGCGAAGGTCGTCAGGAGCATCAGGACGGCACCGATCGTCACGAGTGCGCCGAGCCCCGCTACCCATGTCTTGCGTCGCATGTTGCCTCCCTTCCCTTAGTGGATGCTGATCTGACCGTGCAGGACGTGCTCGGCCGGCAGGTCGAAGAACATCGGCGTCAGCAACGTCAGGTGCAGCGTCCCGACGCCGGGTCCGCCCGCCGTCACCTCGACGTGGAACGTCGCCGCGGACTTGTCGAACACGCCCGGTGCCAGGAACGTCCCGACTCCGTCGAAGCTCGCGCTGCTGGCTCCCATGGTTGCATGCGTCACCTGGCCACGCACGGCCATCAGGGTGAAGCCGGGAAATTGCGACGATCCGGCCATCAGGCAGTTGAAGTGCCCCTCGACGGCTCCGTCGGTCGAGCGCATGACGCTCAAGCCGAAGTCCGAGAAGGCGTGTACCCCGTCGACCGTTCCTCTGCCCCCGCCTGTGGCGGCGACCGGTCCCGCCGCCGATGCTGCGGCCGGAACGAGCGCGCACGCCGCGAGCAAGACGGCGAGCGCGGCAACGAGTCGCTTCATGCTCTCCCCTTCCTCTTCGCAGTAACAAGGTTCCTACCCACCTTGTGGCAGGCAATTCCCGCGAACTAGCCTCCTTCCCAGTAATCCCGAGCCCGCTCCCACACGAGCCGAGCGGCTATGCGGCCGGTGGTGCGAGCGTCGAGATCTCCTTGCTCGAAGTGGATGCCGCCGTAGCGCCGCGAGATCCCCGCCTGATCCGCCGCGTCCGAGAACGTCGGCCAGGAAAGCGTGAGGTCGCTGCTCGGAACGGTTCCGGGCTCGACCTTCGAGCTGCCGGCCGGGAGCGTCACGGAGGCGCCGAAGCTGTCTGCATGCGTAAAGCGCTTGAGGATCTCCGCGCCGGCGGCGCTGAAGTTACTGTGCCCGGACGAGTACTCCGGGAACGGGGGCGTCGGAAACGTTGTCGGCTGGTAGGGAAGCCAGGTCGCACCGTTGATGAGCTTCGTGCCCTGGTACGGGCCGGCCCAGGCGCGCACCGTCTGGCCGTCGAAGAGTGTGCGAATCGCCGTGATTGGACGTACGGAGTTGAAGGCACGCTTGTTGTCCCACGCGCAACAGCCGGCATCGGATACGGCGTTCGTGAGCGCGAAGAAGAGCTTCACGTCCCACTCGAGCCCATGCTCCAGATCGCCGTAGTGATCGCGGCGAGAGACGTACTGCGCGAACAGATTCCAGTGTCCGGGTGGAAGCTCCGAACGCGGACCGTCCGCCCAGTACTCGGCGATCATCTTCTGCTCGTCAGTCAGACCGGCGCTGATATCGAGCAGGGCCTGCGCCTGCGCACGGTATTCGGGCGAGCCGTACCTAGCCGGGCCCGAGGCGGAGCGCAGCGATCCCGGTCCGACGGCGAAGGTCGTGACGTGCTGCCATTGGGCGCCGACGAACCCCTGGGTAACCAGGGTCCCGGTGCCGTCCAGGTAGCGCAGCGGCTGCCAGGCGCTTGGGTCGTGAACGGTCGCCGGGTCGAACGGCAGCCGGATCTCCATCGGCTCGTTCGCCGCAACGTAGCCGGTGTAATCGGAGTAGGAAACGCCGGCGACGCCGCCGGGTTCGTCGCCGAGCTGATTCGCACCGTCGTGGTGATGCAAGTCGAGCACCGCCCGGGTTGCGATGTTGCCGATTCCAGTGGGTGTCGAGGTGTCGGTCGAACGGTCCGCCGGGTCGTAGCCCAGGCTGAGCATCAGCGGATCGAAGACCGACGAGGCACTGGCCGGGAAGAGATCGACGGCCGCCCGGTAGGCGGCAAAGCTGATCGCCTGATTCGTGTTCGCAAGTGTGCGCTCTTTGGCCGGCCGGCGCAGTGAGCCTCCGAGCCGCGTGCCAACGGCCTTGTTGTCGTACGCCGCCCATGCGTCGTAGATGCACGTGTGCGCAATCGCGAGCGCCCGAGCCACCATCGGCGGACCCAGCTTCGCGTTGCGCACGCCTTGCAGGAACGCCTCGTTCCACCGGATCACGAAGCTGCCGCCGGGGGAGACACCGCGTGCGCTCAAGGCGAGCTTGGGAAACGCTAGTGACGTGGCACCCGCAACGGCAGCGACCAGAAAGCGTCGTCGCGAGAGTCGCTGCTCGAGAACCAGCAAACCAGAGCTGCTCGGGCAAGGCGAAGGAGAACGCCGAGATGGAGAAGTCAAGCTTGGACGAGATCGCCCGGCTACCGCGGCGCTGTCGGCAACGGCAGCGCTTGGTACAAGCCGAGCGCCGTCGCGAGGCACGAGCAGGACGAGCCGCTTCATCCTCCCCCCTTTTGCAGGGTTTTGCCGCCGAGAAATCTACGCCACTTGTGCTGATTTGGCCAATCTGCGCCGGAAGGCGGAGCGCGGATAAGTCGCTCTTCAGAAGCGGCGCGGAGTCAGCAGAAGGCGGCAGCGTGAATCCTCGACGACGTCGCGGCCGCGCTCGCTCTGGGCGAGGGCACCCTGTCGAGACGGAGAATCGACCTGTCCGCCAGGTTGCTCGAAAGACCCGTGCCGCGCCGGCTGGATGACCTGACGCGTCGCCCCGCCGCTTCTGATATCACTACTTTCCGATATGAGAGCGGTACAGCCGATCGGAATTGAGGGGCCGTTCCGTCTGCCGGCGGTGCCGGCCCGAAACGACCTGGTGGCGAAGTACTTCCGCGGTCTCGGCGACCCGACTCGTGTGCGGATCCTGGAGCTGCTACGGGACGAGCGCGAGCTGACCGTCGGCGAGCTGGTCGAGCGCCTCGCGTTGCCTCAGCCGAAGGTCTCGAACCATCTCGCTTGTCTTCGCTGGTGTGGCTTCGTCGAGGCACGCCGCGAGCACCGCTCGGTGTACAACCGGATCGCCGACCCGCGCGTGCTGAGGATGCTGGCACTCGGGCACGAGCTCCTGGACGACAACGCCGAGCATGTCGCCGTTTGCTGCAGGATCGACGAGCGATGAGCGAGCGTCGGCGCCCGCTGGTCGAGATCCTTTCCTTCGACGGCTGCCCCAACCACGAGCAGGCGGTCGCGTTGGTCGAGCGAATCGACCGCGAGCTCGGCACCGGGGTCGAGCTCAGGCTCGTGAACGTGCCCGATCAGGAGGCAGCGACCCGGCTCCGGTTCCTCGGCTCGCCGACGATCCGCGTCGATGGCGTCGACATCGACCCCCTGACCGCGGAGCGAAGCGACTACGCGCTCTCCTGCCGCATCTTCAGCACCGCGCACGGTCCCTCCGGTCAGCCCGAGGAGCGCTGGATACGGGACGCCCTCTCCGCGGCAGCACGCACGGAGACAGGCGTCGACGACGTACTCGAAGCGGCCGCGATCCCGCGCAGTCGCTGCGGGAGTGAACGCACAGCGAGGCTGAGCGGCGCCGAGCGGGCCCTCTACCGCTGGGTGATCGAGCGCTTCGCGGCAGCGATGCCGCCGACCGCCAGGGAACTCGCCGAGCAGGCGCAGGCGCTCAAGCTCGACACCAATGCCGCGCTGGCTACGTTCGCGCGCGAGGACCTCGTCCACACCGACGATCAGGGCGCCGTCACGGTTGCCTATCCGTTCTCGGCGCAAGCGCGTGGACACGAGGTCACGGTCGCGGGCCGCGTCGTGCAGGCGATGTGCGCAATCGACGCGCTCGGCATCGCCGCCATGCTCGACCAACCGGTCGAGATCAGCTCGCACGACCCGATCAGCGGTAATGAGATCCGCGTGCAGGCCGATCCCGAGGGCGTCTGCACCTGGCAGCCGCAAGCGGCGGTCGTGCTCGCCGGCAGAAGTTCCGGTGAGGGACCAAGCTATTGCGGCTGCTGCGACGTCCTCAACTTCTTCGAGTCGACCGAGAACGCGCAGCAATACCTGCGCGACAACGCGAGCGTCGAGGGGATGCCCAGCTCGATCAGCCAGGCGGCCGCCGCCGGCCGCGCAATCTTCGGCGCGATCCTCAGGGAGGCATAGGTGGCGGCGCCTATCGGCCGTGACGAGGTCCAACGTCTCCTCCGCGACGAGGACGCTCAACTCGTCGAGGTGCTTCCGCAGGACGAATACGAATACGAGCACCTGCCCGGCGCGATCAACGTCCCGCTCAAGACCCTCGACCGCGAAACGACGAGCGCGCTCGACCGGTCGCGGCCGGTGATCGCCTACTGCTACGACTACCAGTGAGACCTCTCGCCACGAGCCGCGGCGCGGCTCGAAGCGCTCGGCTTCAGCGAGGCCTACGACTATGTCGCCGGCAAGGCCGACTGGGGCTCCTTCGGGCTACCGCTCGAGGGCGAGCACGACAGCGGCACCCGCGTCGGCAGGCACGCTCGCACCGACGTCCCAGCCTGCAGCCCCGCTGACCGGATGGCTGACGTCCGAGAGCGAGTGGCTGCCGCCGGCTGGGACACGTGCTTCGTCACCGACGCCCAGGGCGTCGTGCTCGGACGGCTCGGTCGCGCAGCGCTCGCCGGCAGCGACGACGTCTCCGTCGAGGAGGCGATGACGCTCGGCCCGAGCACCGTCAGACCCAGCCTGGAGCTCGACAAGGCGATCGAGCGCATGCGCGACCAGAACCTGACCAGCCTGCCCGTAACCCGCTCCGACGGCGTCCTCGTCGGCATCCTCCGCCGCGAGGACGCCGAACGCGCGCTCCAGTGAGCGGCCATGCGGATGGCATGATCCGGTCGTGATCGACCAACTCCGCGCCGCGGCGGAAGCCCTCAACCGAGGCGACCCCGGCCCGCTCGCCGACCTGATCGCAGACGAATGCGAGTGGCGAGGCGTCCCGCACGGTCACCTGTGGTGGAAACGCACGCCCTCCTGACACGGCCCCGACGAGGCCCGTGAGGTCTTGACCTCCCAGACCCGCACGCGCGGCGACCGCCGAGTCGAGGTGCAACCCGAGTTCACCCGGGTCGGCGATGACATGATCATCGGCTCGACGCAATGGCTCGGCGCGGACGGGCGCCGCCAGGAACGCTTCCAGGTACTCACGGTCCGCGACGGCAAGATCATCGACATGCAAGGCTGCGCCAGCCGCCGCCAAGCCGACCGCTTCGCACGTCGCAAGCGCTCCTAACTCCCAACAAAGCGCAAGCGTCTCTCGAATCGCGCCTCGCTCAAGGCGCACGGATATTCGACCCCTCTCTCGCACGGAGGGTGTCAGCCACGGCGGCCTCCGGCAACTCAGGTCCACCGGCGTGGCCAGCCGGCGGTCAGCTGCTCGATGACCTGGTTGTGCTTGTGAGGACGGCGCACAAGCGGCGACGCGACAACGCGATTTGCAGGGATTTTGCGTTTCCGCCTCGGGCCACGAGTGGACCACGGGACGTGGCTCCGGTGTCATGAGCGACAACAGGAATTCGTATTACCAGGAGATTTTCGAGGCGGGAGCGACGGGACTCGAACCCGCGACCTCCGGCGTGACAGGCCGCTTCAGGTACAGCGACGTCTGACGATGAACCGCCTCGATCTACGGCGCTTGCAGGGCTTTTTGGCTTGGAGGTGTGCCCGCGCCGCATAGTTGCGTGGATCCTGGAATCAGCGTTTGGGCCACGAGTGGGCCACCGGAACGGGCTCGCCTTGAGGCGCTCCGCACTGCCTGTCAGTGCCGACAACGGCCGCCAGAACGTTCGTCTGTGCGCGCAGCGATCTCGGCCCGTCGACGATCGGCGGGAGCATGTCCATCCCGCAACCGAGTGCCAGGGCGACAGCCGCTCGTGCGTCGCCCCGGCACCCTGAGACGCCGCGGGTGTAACGGATCGCCCTCTGCCGACACGTTTCGAGGGTGACCGACGAAGCTGTCGCGAGAATCGGCCGGCTCGACCGACCGTCGGCTTCCGAGCCGCGCTGGCCCTCCGTTGTGGCGGTGCTTTTCGCTCTCGGGCTCTACGTCGCCTTGCCGCAGCAGATGATGGTTCGCGCCGGTGCCGCGACCGCAATTCACTTCGCCATCCCTGCGGTCGAGCTGGTGTTGCTCGCACCGCTCGCTCTGGGTGCGCCACACCGGCATGCGGCCGAGTCGGTGGGACGACGGAGGGCGGCGATCGGACTGACGGCTGTGCTCTCGGTGGCGAACCTGCTGGCGCTCGCGCTTTTGGTCACCCGCATCGCGGACGGCAGCGTCGCCGGAGCGCCGCTGCTGCTGGCCGCGGCGGAGATCTGGACGACCAACGCGATCGTGTTCGCGCTCTGGTACTGGGAACTCGACGGCGGCGGGCCGCCGGTTCGGCTGGCAAACCTAGGCGGAAGACGCGATTTTGCCTTCGTGCAGATGCTGAATCCCGAGCTCGCGGAGCCTGGCTGGCATCCGCGCTTCGTCGATTACCTGTACGTCTCGTTCACGAATGCATCTGCATTCAGCCCGAGCGACACGCTCCCCTTGACCCGCTGGGCGAAGCTGCTGATGCTGGTCCAGTCGTGGGTCTCGATCGTGACGGTTGTGCTCGTTGCCGCGCGGGCGGTCAGCATGCTCGGTTGACGTAACGATGGGGACCGGGAGAGGACGAAAAGGTGTGTCACTCACTTGTGCATGACCTGCCAATGGAAGGAAACGACGTGAACGAGAACCAGTTCGACGTGGTCGTGATCGGAGCGGGGCCGGCCGGAGAGGTTTGCGCCGGGCGGCTCGGAGAGGCAGGGCTCGACGTCGCCGTCGTCGAGGGCCACCTTGTCGGCGGGGAATGCTCCTTCTACGGCTGCATGCCGTCTAAGGCGCTGCTCCGACCGGCTCAGGCTCTAGCCGAGGCGCGGCGGATTCCCGGCGCGCGCGAGGCCGTCACGCGCGATCTCGACGTTGACGCCGTCCTGAGGCGCCGCGACGAAGTCATCCACGGCCTCGACGACGCGGTGCAGCTGCCGTGGCTGGAGCAGCGCAGCGTGACGGTCTTACGCGGTCATGCGCGGCTCGCCGGCGAGCGTCGCGTCGAGCTAGATGGGGCCGTGATCGAGGCGCGGTTGGCGGTCGTGGTCGCGACCGGAACCGAGGCCGCGGTGCCGCCGATCCCCGGTCTCGCCGAGGCACAGCCGTGGACGAACCGCATGGCGACGACCACGAATGCCGTACCGGCCCGGTTGATCGTTCTGGGGGGCGGCGTGATCGGCGTTGAGCTCGGTCAGGCGTGGTCGACGCTCGGTTCGCGGGTCACGATCGTCGAGGCATTTCCGAGGTTGCTCGGCCGCGAGGAGGACTTCGCGGCGCAGTTCGTCCATGACGCGCTCGTCGAGCAGGGAATCGACGTCCGTGTCGGCTCGCCTGCGACTGCGATCGCGCGGGACGAGCGCGGAGTCTCGGTCCGGCTCGAGTCGGGCGACGAGCTCGAGGCGGACGAAATCCTCGTCGCGGTCGGTCGCCGCCCTGCAACGCGTGAGTTGGGCCTGGAGACGGTCGGGATCGAGCCCGGTCGCTACATCGAGGTCGACGGGAGCATGCGCGTTCCGGGTCATGAGTGGCTCTATGCGATCGGAGACACGAATGGGCGCGCGCTCCTCACCCACATGGCGAAGTACCAGGCGCGCGTCGCGGTAGACGTGATCCTCGGCCGGGACACGCGCATCGACCCGCGCGCCGCCGGACCGCTGGCGCCCCGCGTCGTCTTTACCGAGCCGCAGGTGGCGGCCGTCGGACACACGCTTGCATCCGCGCTCGAAGCCGGCATCGACGCCCGCGCGTTCGACGTCGAGACGTCCGGCACCGCCGGCGGCAGCTTCTACGGCCGCGGCGCTCCCGGCATCTCGCGCATCGTCGTAGACCAGCAGAGGCATGTGCTCGTCGGCGCCACGTTCAGCGGAGCGGACGTCGCGGAGTTCCTGCACGCCGCCACGATCGCAATCGTGGGCGAGGTGCCATTCGAGACGCTCTGGCATGCGACGCCGTCGTTCCCGACGCGGAGCGAGATCTGGTTGCGGCTGCTCGAGCAGTACGAATCGGCCGCGCGCCGAGATCAAGTCGTCGCGGCATGAGTAGCCGCTAGAAGCTGCCGCCCGGCCAAGCGACGCCGGCATAGCGCTCGACGACCGGACCGGGCGGTGGCGGCACGCGCGAGAACAGGTCGGTACGGACGATCGTGCCGCGAAAGATGCCGGCGAAGGGATCGAGCCCGAAGAACGTCGGGTCGGTCGCGACGGTTATCGCTCCGCTGTAGTTGACCGGATCGAGCGCAAGCGTCGTCAGGCATACGAGGGCGTCGCCGAGCAGCGGGATCCACCAGGCCAGTGCGTCCCGCCGGGCCTGCTGTACCTCCGGCTGATCGAACGGGAGCTTCGCTCCGTCGTCGGCGAGCGCGCACACGTGGGCCCATGCGCCGACGACCGGCTCACCCGCGAAGCAGCGTGGATCGGCGCGGAAGCGGCGGCCGGGTGCTCCGGGCTTCCCGCTCAGGGTGCTTCCGTCGAAGGAGACCGTTGACCTCATCCGAGCTCCCAGTCCGAGCGGATCTCCTCCGAGATGGATCGCATGTCCCGCCGAATCTCTTCGTGTGTCGGCCGGCCCCAAAACCAGTAGCCGTTATAGGCCCTATGGACTCGCAGGTCCGGGTACAGCGTGAACGCCGCCGGCCGGTACGGGTCGTGGACCTTGTCGGTCGTCTCGCGCAGGCCGAGCTCGTCCAGATAGCGCCGCTCGCGGTCGGAGAGAAAGGTGAACCGGGCGCCGAGGCCGGCGCGGAAGGCCGACTGCACCTCCGGCGGGTCGACGCTGACGGCGACGAGCCGGCTGTACGCGACTTCGAACTCGTCCTGGAGCTCGACGAGCCCGCGGAAGTACCGCTGCTCCTTGGGACACCACCATCCCCGGCTGAAGAAGAGAGCCACGGGGTCGCCTCCTGCCAGCTCCGACAGAGTCCGCGGACGGCCGGTGTGGTCGAGGAGCTCGAGATCCGGGAGCGTCGTCGGAGCCTCGGTCAACGGATCGGCGCGCCCGACGGGCGGACGACGCGCCAGAAGCCGCCGAACTCCGAGACGCCTTGGCAGAGGATCAGCCCAGGCTTGCGATCGCCGACGTAGTAGTAGAGCGGATGGCCCGCGTAGGTCGCCTGCAGGTGCCCGCCGGCACGGTGGACGACGCCGACGAGCGAGGCCTTGACGCCGGGGGCCGCGCGCGGCCTTCGCGTGACGAGGTACGGGGGCCAGGCTTTGGCGCAGGCGCCGCTGCACCTGCTGCGCCCCTGCCGGTCGTGGGTGAAGGCATAGAGCACGAAGCCGCGGCCGTCGAAGAGGATGCGGCCATAGCTCGACGAGCGGGCGATGAGCTTCGCCCTGCTCGTGCCGGCGTTCGTCCCCGGGACGAGCGCAAGCACCAACAACAGGGCGGCGATGACGACGACTACGGCGCGCATGCAGTGCTGTCCCGCGAGCGGCCGACCCATTACGCGTGCCTGGGCATCGCTTCGGGGCCCGGGACGGGCGAACTCCGAACTCGCAGGATCGTCAGTGCGACCAGGGGGAAGACGATCACCGAGATCAAGCCTGCCGTGACGAGAGCGACGTAGTTGATCGGCCGGATCAGGCCGAGGTCGACCCCGATCTGTCCCGCGACGACGGGGATGCTGAGAGAGGTCGCCTGGAGCAGACCGCCTGCTGCCAGCTGCGCACCGCGCTCAGCGAGCGGCCGATAGAGGAGCGCCGGCAGGCCCCGGACAGCGAGCAGCGCAGCGAGGAAGAGCGGGACACGGGCCATCGCCGAGCCGCTGTGGAAGAGGCTCGCGACATCGAGCTTGATGCCTGTGGAGACGAAGAAGAAGGGCACGAAGACGCCGAAGCCGACGGCCTCGAGCTTCGCGTGGAAGAAGGCGTGCGTCATTCCCTCGTCGCGGTCGACGAGCTTCAGGGTGGCTCCCGCGAGGAAGGCGCCGAGGATCGCTTCGAGCCCGAAGCGAGAAGCGAGGACGACGAACACGACCATGAGCAGGAACGCGCCGCGCACCCGGATCTGGGCTGTGGTGTCCTGAAGACGCCGCAGCGTCGCCGAGACGCGCATCGACCGCTCGAGACCCAGGATCGTCAAACCGACGGCGACGACG
>WNGD01003777.1_pt1 | contig 15139 bp, 14 predicted proteins | sample 5400671 | NCBI WGS metagenome assembly WNGD01 (sample SAMN13153369, study PRJNA577476) | soil metagenome | isolation source: 40 cm soil or saprolite under grassland replicate 2 | place: USA:California | collected 2016-06-15 | reverse complement strand
CCAGGTGCCCCTGGGCGTCGACCACGGAATCCGGGCGACCCCGGGCCTCGTAACGATACCTGGTTACCGAAAAGCCACCCACGCGCGTGGAGTCGATCCGACCGTTCGGCCCGACGAAGTTCTGGATCGTCGGACGGCCGGTTCCGGAGATATTGGTCGGTTGTGCGTAGTCTCCGTACGTGATGTTGATCGCGCTCGCTCCAGCCGGCTGGACAAAGGTCGGCATGCCGTTCGTCGCGTAACTCGCGGTGTCGACGCCACCCGTGGGATACACGATGCGGGCCGCAAGCCCGTTGGCGTCGTACGTCACGGTGGTCACGTTGGCGACCGGGTCGGTCGTCTGGATCGGGGCGCCCCAGCGGTTCACCGTAAAGCGCGTGACGTGTCCGCCCGGGTCCGTCACGCGGGCGTAGACGGTGTCGGCAAGCGGGGCTGCGGCCGCGGTTGTGGTGAGGCCGTAGGGCACGCCCACCTTTTGCCAGGGCGCGAGGGTTGTGACCGGCGCAGCGGTGGTGCCGTCGAATAAGAGCACAGGCGACGCCGTGATGTTGGCGAGTTTCCCCGATTGCGAATCGTAGTTCAGAGTAGTGGTCGCGCCTCGCCGGTTCGTGACGGTGGACAACCGCAAACTGCCGTCGTAACCGAACGCTGTGCTGAAGTTATCGGGATCCGTGATCGCCGTGAGGAGGTGGTTCGCATCGACGGTCATGGACGTCGTCCGACCTATGGGATCGACGATCGAGGCCAAGCCGTTCGTCCCGTAGTTGAGCGTGATCGCCAGATTCAGTGGGTCCTTGATCTGGGACACGCGTCCATTCAGGTCGTACAGGACGCTCGTGATGTTGTTGAAGCGGTCCCGCAGCTCGATCATCCGGCCCGTGTTGTCGAATACGACCTTGGTCGAATCGGGATAGCGCCGGGTCCATCCCGGCGCGCCTGAGGGCGTGCCGGAGATCAGGCTCGAGAAATCGCCCGCCGGGGCGTGAAGGCCGCCTATAATGCTGAAATAGACCGCCGAGCCGTCGCCTTCGGTGACGAGCGCTGACCCATCGGGCTGCGGATAGAGCCGCTGAATGCCGGGCAAGGTCCACCCGCGAGCGATCGGTGACCCAGCTTCGTTGACCACGACGAGTGTTGTCGATGTGATCACCGTCCGCGGCGTCCCGGTGCCGTACTCCGAGGTGACGAGGAGATCCAGACCGTAGGCGCCGGTCTGGCTGATCCCGTTTGCCGCGGCGCTGAACTGGCCTGCGAGCCGCACCCACTGGCTCGAGGGTGTGAACCGTAGCTTCGTCTCCCCGTTGAGGAACGTGATCAAGGTCCCGTTCGCTTTCCTCGCCTGGAGCCAGAACGCCGTGGGAAAGTCCTGCGCGCTGCCGCCGTGCTTCACATTCATGTGGATGAAGGGCCACGGATCGACGCGGTCGCCATCATACGCGAGCGTCACATTGCGACCACCGTCGAGGGAGAAGTACGGAACCGTACCCTGACCGTAGGTCGCAGCGAAGCAGGTGAGCGCGCAGCGCGCCACCTGTTGATCGGAGTAGTTGACCGCGGTCGTATCGACGACCGGCTTGGCGCCCACGTTCGAGATGTTGTACCACCCAACATCCTGGGCGCCGCTCGAGCTGAAGGCCTGTAATTGGATCACGCCACTGGTATTCAAGGGGCCGGCATTAATGTACACTGTCACGGTGATGGACCGGCCGGCGCCCACGGTCGCCGCCTGAGGAGACACGAACGCGCAAGTGACACTTCCTGTCGCCGTACAGGGGAACGAGTAGCCGTCGATCACTGTGCCTGTATTCGCAACCGTGAACGTCACGGTAGTCTGTTGATTGGCGAGCACGTCTTGATACATGTTATCGGGCTCGACAGCGACCGCATAAGTACCGCCACCGCAGTCCGGGGCGCACGAGACGTCGGGTTGCTGCGCGTAGCCGAGACCTGCGGAAACAGTCAACCAGGCGATCACGAGCAGGCACTCCAGCGACCGAAGGGCGAATTCGCGAGCCACGGCGTGCTCCAAAGGAAGAAGTCGTCCCCTGGTAAGGCACGCCTCGTGCCGCTCAGCCGTCGCCGAGCGGTTCGCCGCTATCGCCCGAGCCGGTGACGACTTGCAGCGAGAAGGCGGCGAGGGTAGCCGACCGCGCCGTCACAATCCGCGCTCGACGGAGCCCAGTTGTTTTGTGACGAGCTTGGGCTGTGCGAATCGCCACGGACGCGGCGACCCGTCGCGCTGGACTGCGCGAGGCCGGCGCCAAATGCCTCATGACCTGCGATGCCGGCTGCCGATCCCCCTCTTGGGGGCGGCGCGTGACAAGTGCGCCTCATCCGCGGAACATCGCGAGTCCTTGCGGCAAGCGGAGTTCCGCGCGGCGTCGATCGGTCTTTGTGACGCCTGCGCGCCCGATCTGGTCGTGCAGCGATCCTAAGGCTCGCTCTCGGCGTGCGTTACGTCCGCCGGTGAGGAGGGTGGCTCCGGCACGACCTGTGCCTATGCAAAGGCGGCGTGGCCGCAGCGCTCGCCTCCAAGCTCCCGCTCCCGGACTCCTTCGAGTCGGGCTATCTCGAGTTCAACGGGATCCTCCCGCTCGAGGTGGCCGACGGGCGCCTGCGCGTCGCCGTGGCCGGCGACCCTGCCCCCGAAGTGCTCGAGGATCTGGAGACCTCCTTCGGTCTGCCGCTCGAGCCGGTGCCCGTTACGCGCGAGGACCTGCTGGAGGGCATTCGGCGCGTTTACGCCGCGGCCGAGTCTGTGGTGGAGCTGGTCAAGGACCTGGATGCCGACGTGTGCGGCGCGGGCGACGCGGGCGACTCACCCGCCGCGGACGTGCGCGACCTGGCAAACCAGCCGCCCGTCATCCGGTTCGTCAACCTCCTGATCCGCGAGGCGCACGACGCGCGCGCCTCGGACATTCACCTCGAGTCCACCCGGGAGGGGCTCCGGGCCCGCTTCCGGGTAGACGGCGTTCTGGTCGACGTGCCGAGCCCGCCGAAGGGACTCCAAGCCGCCGTCGTATCGCGCGTGAAGCTGCTCGCCGAGCTGGACATCGCCGACCGGCGCGCGCCGCAGGACGGACGCATCCGCGTGCGGCTCGAGGAGCGCGAGCTCGATCTCCGGGTCTCGACCGTGCCGACGCTGTACGGGGAGTCGGTGGTGCTGCGGTTGCTCGACCGCGGCGGCCGGCCGGTAGCGCTGGACGAGCTGGGGATGGCGCCCGAGCTGCTGGAGCGGTTCCGACTGCTCGCCGAGCGGCCCCACGGCATCCTGCTCGCCACGGGGCCCACGGGGAGCGGGAAGACGACCACCCTTTACGCCGCCCTCGGCCTCCGCAACCCCACTGCCGAGAAGATCATCACGGTCGAAGATCCGGTCGAATACCACCTCGACGGCGTCACCCAGGTCCCGGTGCACGTGAAAGCCGGGATGACCTTCGCGGCGGCGCTGCGCAGCCTGCTGCGCCAGGACCCGGACGTACTAATGGTGGGCGAAATGCGCGACTCGGAGACGGCCGCCATCGCGGTCCAGGCGGCGATGACAGGCCACCTCGTCTTCTCGACGCTGCACACCAACGACGCCGTCTCTGCGATCACGCGCCTCGCCGACCTCAAGGTCGAGCCCTACATGGTGGCGGCGACACTGGAGAGCGTCCTCGCGCAGCGGCTCGTCCGCAAGATCTGTCCCGACTGTCGCGAGCGCTACAAGCCCGATCCGCAGGCCGTCGCCCTGCTGGCGCAGCAACCCGTGGGGAAAGCGACGCTCGAGCGCGGCCGCGGCTGTGCCTCCTGCCGCGAGACGGGCTACCGCGGCCGGACGGGACTGTTCGAGCTGCTGCGCGTGACGGACGACCTGAAGCACGCGATGGCCCGGAACGAGCCGCTCGCCCGGCAGCGCGAGCTGGCGCGCGAGGCCGGCATGACGACCCTGCGCGAGGACGGCTGGCGTAAGGTGCAGGCGGGGCTCACGACGGTGGAGGAGGTGCTGCGTGTTACGGACCGGTGATCCAATGCGGAATGGCGAATGCGGAATGCGGAATGTAATGGTGGGCTTCGTGCGTCGAGCGAACCCACCCTGCAATTCCGCATTCCGCATTCTGCATTCCGCATTCGGGTTCACCCTCATCGAGATCCTGGTCGTCATCACCGTGATCGCGATCATGGCCGGGCTCGTGGCCCCGATGGTGTTCCGCAACGTCGGCGACGCGAAGGTCTCGGCTGCTAAAGCGCAGATCGAGCTGTTCGCGCTGGCGCTCGACGCGTACCGCTTGGACAACGACTTCTATCCCTCCACCCCCCAGGGGCTCGCGGCGCTGCGCGGGCGCCCCGCTGGAGAGCCCGAGGCTCGCAACTGGCGTGGGCCCTATCTCCGCAAAGAGATCCCGCTCGATCCTTGGGGCCGGCCTTTCATCTATAAGAGCCCCGGGGAGGTGAACGCGGACAGCTACGACCTGCTGTCGTACGGGCGCGACGGGACGGCGGGCGGCACGGGCGAGGATGCGGATGTGACGTCGTGGCAGAGTGCCTCGGCGAGGAAGCCCTGATGAGCGCCTACCGCTACGAGGCGGCGCGGACCGACGGCGCCGTGGTCTCGGGGCTCCTCGACTCCCCGAGCGCCGGTCAGGCGAGTGCGGAGCTGGCCGAGCGCGGTTTGTACCCAATCACGGTGGTCGCGACTGAAGCGGACGAGCGGCGTCCCGCCGCCAGCCGGCGTGATCTTGCGATCACGTTCCAAAGCATCGCCGCCCTAGTATTGGCCGGCGTGCCGCTCGACCGCGCGATCGGCGCCAGCGAACGAGTGACTCGCGGCGCGCTCCGAGAAACGCTCCAGGGCGCCCAGACTCGGCTGCGGGAGGGACAGAGTCTTGCTCAGGCCCTATCCGCGAGTCGCGGTGTCGTCCCGGGGGTCGTGCTGGGGATGATCCGCGCCGGGGAGCGCGGCAGTCAGCTCGAGGCCGCGCTGGCGCAGGTCGCCAACCATTTGGAGCTGGAGGCGGACCTCATCGGCCGAGTCCGCCAGGCGCTCGCGTATCCGCTCGTTCTGGCGGTCGCCGGCTCGGTGTCGATCGGGGTCATCGCCACCGTAGTGGTACCGCGCTTCGCCGAGTTGTTGGGCGAGCTGGGTCAGGATCTGCCTGTAGCAACTCGGATCTTGCTCGGGGGGTCGCAGTGGTTGTCTCGCTTCTGGCCGGTGGCGATTCTGGGCGTGGCGAGCGGCGTGTGGGGCGCGTACGAGTGGCTCCGCCGTCCCGCGGGACGGCAGCGGATGGACGAATCGCTGCTGGCGACACCGGTCGTCGGCCCCGTGCGCCACGCGCTCGCCACGGCCCGGATCGCGCGGGCGCTCGGCGGGATGCTGCGCGCCGGGATGCCGCTCCTCGCCGCGCTCGACGCGGCGCGCGAGGCCGCAGGTGACTCGGCCGTCGCCGAGCGACTCGGTCGCGCGCGGGAGCGGGTGGCGTCCGGAGCCGCGCTCACGCCGTCGCTCGAGCGCGAGGCGGCGCTGATCGGGGGCGCCCTGCGCGTGATCGCCGTAGGCGAAGCGAGTGGGCGCCTGGGGGAGATGACGCTGCGGGCGGGCGACCTCGCCGCGCAGGAAGCCGAGCGGGGACTAAAGACCCTGGTGACCGTGCTCGAGCCGGCGCTGATCGTGGCGTTCGGAGGCGTCGTGGCGTTCGTGGCGATGGCGCTGTTGCAGGCGGTGTACTCGTTGCGGCCGGGAGGGTTTTGAAATGCGGCCGTCAGGCGGTCAAGGAACCACGACGGCGGTCCGGATGCCGGGGTTCACGGTCGTTGAGCTGATGCTCACGCTGGCGATCCTTGGCCTGACACTGGCTGTGAGCGGACTCGCGTTAGCCTCTCTCAAGGCTCCGCGTGAGTCGGCTTGGATCGGCGAGATGCGGCGTGCCCGAGCCGAAGCAATCCGCACGGGAGCTGCCGTCCGCGCTTCCTTGCCTCCACCAACCTCCACCAGCCTCCACCGACCTCCACGACGGCTCTTTCTCCCTGACGGTCGGGCGCTCGGTCCCAGCGTCGATCCCCTCACCGGAGCTCCCCGTGACTCCGCGCGCTGAGCGTGGGGTCGCGTTGCTCGAGGTGCTCGTCGCGCTCGTCATCCTCGGCACCGCGGGGCTGTCACTTGTGGGGCTGCTGGGCGCGGGACTGCGGGGGGAGCAAGACGCGCGGGAGCGAGAGCGGACGTTGGCGAACGAAGATCGCGTGCTGGCGGTCATGACACTCCTCAAGCGAGTCGACTTGGACCGCAGGATCGGCCGGCACGAAGTGGGTGAGTTCGTCGCGGACGTGCAGCGACCGGAGCGGACGCTATACCGGATCGCGATCGCGCAGACCAGTTCGCCGCAGGTGGAGGACCTGGTGACCGTCGTGTATCGAAAGGAGCAGGCAAATGCGTCCCCGTGAGCTCGTTCCCACGCTGAAGCGTGGGCTCGGCCGGCGGTGTGCTGAAGCACATCCGACAGGGGACTGTCCTTCAGGACAGCGCTACGCCGAGCCCACCCTTCAGGGTGGGACCAACTGGGCGGCAGCCCCTCTCAGTCCGTTCGGCTTCACCCTCGTCGAGCTGATGGTCGCCCTCGCGATCGCCGGTCTCGTCGTCCTTACCGCGCAACGCCTCTTCGCGGCCGCGGGCGACGCCGGTCGCACGTTGTGCGTTGCTCGCGAAGCGCTCGACCGTCAGTCCAACGCGCGCCGCTGGTTGGCGGCGACCTTTCTGTCGCTCGACGTGGGCAGCGACAGCGCCGGGTCGTTCGAGGGAAGGCGGGATCACGTCGTCTTCTCGGCGTGGGAGCTCACACCGGACGGCTGGTTCGAGCGGCGACGCGTTTCGCTCGGTCAGGCCGGCCCACACCTCGTGGCCCAGGCGCTTCCCGGTGAGCCGATTACGCTGGCTGACAGCATCACGTCTGTTGACCTGGACTATCTGCTCGAGCCCGGTGCAGAGTCGCGCTGGGTGCGGGAGTGGGTGAGCCCGGTGAGTGCGCCGCTGGCGGTTCGAATGCGGGTGGAGAGGCCGGGGAAGGGGGAAGGGGGAAGGGCAGTCACGGATACGCTCCTCTTCCTCATCAAGGAGCGCGGATGAGTCACCGCGGGTTTGCGCTCTTGGCCGTCCTGTGGGTGCTCACCGCCCTCTCCGTCCTCGCAGGCGCCGGATTCGCGGTGGCCCGCACGGGCAGCCTCACGACCCGCAACCGCGTCCTGCTCGCCCGGGCCAGTTGGGCGCGGGAGGCCTGCGTCGAGATCCTGCTCGCCCGCTATGCCCAGGACCCCGCAATACGCCGGCTCGATCCCGTGGACTTGGGCCGCGCGACCTGGTGCGCCGCGACGCTCGAGGATCCGGCGGCGAGGCTCAATCTCAATCTGGCGGACCGCGACGCATTGCTGACGGTGCTGTCGGCCGTCAGCCGTCGGCGGTCAGTGGATTCGCTGGTAGACGCGCTGCTCGATTGGCGTGATCCAGACACCCTCGCGCGTCCCCATGGGGTCGAGACTGACGCGAATCGCAACGGCTCGCTGGCTGACGTCACCGAGCTCCACTACGTGCCTGGATTCGACTCGAGCCTCGTCGCGCGCCTCTCGGCCTTTCTCACGACGCGGGGTACGGGCGTCATCAACGTCAATGCCGCGCCGCGCGAGGTGCTCGCCACGCTCCCCGGGATCAATGAGGAAGCGATTCTAGTGTTGTTGGGGCGACGGCTGTCGGGCCGACCCATCCAGAACGCCGATGAGCTGGCGGCGCTCGTCTCCAAGTCGGCGCGGTCGGTGTTGCTCGCGAACTACCCTGAGTTCGTACGGGCGGCGACGTTCGCGCCAGCGCAGCTGGTGGCTCGGGTGGAGAGTGGCGTGCGGGGGACACCGATCGTCGCTCGAGCCACGCTCACGCTGGTGCCAGTGCCCGGGAGGCTGGCGGTGATCCGGAGGGAGACGGAGTGAAGCGAGTCGAGGTTCGACACGCCCCGCGTTTTCCCATGCTAAAGCCTGGGCTCGGCAGACACTGTGCTGAAGCACATGATCGGACGAGGTGTCCTTTAGGACAGCGCAGTGCCGAGCCCACGCTTCAGCGTGGGAACACAAGGGTGGTCGCACGATGTGGCTCATGAGGCGCACGGGAGAGTTGGTTCTGCGCATAGGCCCATCGACGCTGCGCGCGCAGATCCTCCGCCGCGGCACGGTGATCTGGTCTGCTGAGGCCACGTACGCGGATCTCCACGAGCTGTCGGACGCGATCACCCGGCTCGCCGCCGAACCGCCGCGGCGGTGCAAGCAGGTCCTGGCCACGCTGGAGCATCCACCGGTGCAGCTCCGCACGCTGAGAGGTCTCCCGCCGGTGAAACCTCGGGCGTTGGCCGCGCTGGTGGCGCACCAGGCTGAGCGTGTCTTCCGGAGGAACGGCAAGCCGCTCGCGACCGACGCCGTCTGGGTCGCCAACGGAGCCGCACGGGTGGCGCGGGCGGCCGCGGTGGAAGAACCGCTCCTGGAGGCGGTCCTGGCGGGCACCCGGGCCGCTGGGCTGTCGGTCGAAAGCGTCACGCCCGCGGACGAAGCCGCCCCCCTCCTGCTGCTTCCCTCGTCCGAACGGGCGGCGCGCTGGCGCGCGCAGCAACAGCTCACGCGGCGGCTCACGCTCGGCGCGGCGAGCGTGTGGCTCGCCGCCGGCGCGCTGTTTGCGTTCCGGCTCGCGTGGGAGCGCCGCGCCGTGGAGCGCGAGTTCGCGGCACTGAGTGGCCCCCTCGGAGCCGTGCTCGTGGCGCGCCGTGAGCTGCGCGAGGCAGAGCTTACGGTCCGCGCCGTGACCCAGGCCGAGCAGGCGCGGGGGCGGAGCCTCGCCCTCCTAGCGGCGGTTGCCGCCGCCCTTCCCGACTCGGCGGTGGTCACCTCGCTCAACTGGAAGGCCAACGGGAGCGGCGTCATTTCGGGGCTGGCACGACGCGCGGCCGACGTCGTTGCCCGACTGGAGCGCTCCGGTGCACTGCCCGGCCCGCGGCTCGACGGACCCGTGGTGGGCGAGACGGCAGGTGGGCGAGAGTGGGAGCGGTTCACGATCCTGTTTGGAGGGGAAACGGGAGAGGGTAAACGGGAAACGGAGGAAGTGCGTTGATGACAGGCCGCGATCGTCGCGCGCTCATCATCGGCGGAGTGAGCGTCCTCACCGCCCTTCTCGCGTTCCGCGTCGCGCCTTGGTGCATCCGGTCGGCGGTCGCCGCCGAGCGGGACCTCCAAGAGAAGGGAACCTTGGTCGCCCGAGCGCGCGCCGATCTCGCCGACGCCCCGCTGCTGCGCGACTCGGCCGGCGTGCTCACGCGCGCCGTGGTCGGCCTGGCGCCGAAGCTCTTGTCAGGCGACACGCCCACCGAGGCACTCGCCGACCTGTCGGGCCGGCTGAACCTCGCGGCATCGCGCAACCAGGCGAAGCTCGGGCGCACTGATCAGCTCGCGGACTCCACGGCCGCCGGTCGACTGCGGCACGTGCGGGTCCGGACTGCGGTTGAGTCCGACATCCGCGGGGTCATGGGTTTCTTGCGCGCCATCGAGCTGGGCGATGCGGTCCTCTCGATCGAAGACGCCCGCATCGTCGCGGCCGATCCGGGCTCCGGCGAGCAGACACCTGAGATCTTGCGGGTTGAGGTGACCGTGACGGGGTGGTTCCTGGTTCGTCGGGAAACAGGAAGGGGGAAAGGGGAAACGTGAACCACACGGTAGCCAAGCCTATTGCGGCAACGCTCCTGCTGTCTGGGCTGATAACGGCAGCGCGTGTGGTCGCGTGGCCGCTCGTGCGCGTGACGCTTCCGCCGCCCACGGAGACCCGCGTATTGGACGCCCCCCGTGCCCCGCGGATCGTCACCGAATCGCTCGGCCGCCCCGCGATCGCCCATGATCCGTTCCGGTTCAGGCGCCGGCCCGCCGCCGTGGCGTACGACCCGCTGCGTATCGGCCAGCCGCCGGTCCCAACGCCGCCCAAGCCCGTGCTCGCGCTCGTGGGGCTCGTGTGGGACGGCGGGACAGACCCGACCGCGTTGCTCGAGGGCCTGCCCGGCTCGGACGGCCCGCGCGCCGTTCGGAGCGGTGAGGTCGTGAATGCGCTGCACGTCAAGCGCATCGACCGCGATCGGGTCGTGATCGTCGGACTCGACACCACGTGGACGCTGACGGTGAGGGAGCCATGGCACTGAAGGCCATGGAGGTCGGTGGAGGACGGTGGAGGTCGGTGGAGGTCGCGGCGGCGCTCTGCTTGCTGGCGACTCCGGTGGCCGCGCAGGACACGAGCGCCGTACGTGCATCGAACGACAGTCTCTCCGTCAGGTTCGTCGAGGCCGATCTCCGCGCTGTCATCCAAACGCTCGGTCGGTACCTAGCCAAGCCCGTGCTCGTCGGAGCGATTCAGCCGGTGCGGGTCTCGCTCGAGACACCCCGGCCGGTGCATCGGAGCGCAGTCGCCGGACTGCTGAAGGGTCTCGTCGAGGCGCAGAACCTCCAGCTCACGGAGGATTCCGCGTTCTTTCGGATCGGCCCAAGCACCCCCAGCACTCCGCAGACCCAGTCCGGCCGACCGCCTGACCGCCCTGGGCAGGGCGGCGGGGGAGACGTCGAGCTCTTCGTCATTCGGTTGAAGCACGCCCGGGCCGCCGACGTTGCGGCAACCGTGAATCTCCTGTTCGGGGCAGGTGGTGAATTCTCCGGTCGTGGCGGGCTTTCGACGCCGACGCTTTCCGACGAGCTGCGCCGCAACGTCGTCCCGCCGGCCGGAGCCGCACCGCCCGTCGCCGGGGCCCCTGGCGCGGCACCAGGTACCAAGACAGCCTCGCTCTCGGGACCGGTCACGATCGTCCCCGACCAGCTCACCAACTCGCTGTTGATTCGCGCGTCGCAAGCGGATTTAGACGTGCTCCGCCAGGCCGTCGAGCAGCTCGACATCCGGCCGCTGCAGGTACTGATCGAGGTACTGATCGTAGAGGCGCGACACGACCGCAGCTTCTCCCTGGGGGCGGACTTCCTCGTACCGCCGCAGAGCGCGGACAAGAGAGACGGCAGCGTTGACGCGACGAGCACCGGCGGCGGGCTGGGCGATCTGGTCATTCACTTGATGAACCTCGGCCACGCCGACATCAACGCCACGCTGCGCGCGGCGGCGAGCAAGGGGGACGTGCAGATCGTGTCGCGGCCTGTGCTCCTCGCCTCGAACAACACGGAGGCGCGGCTGCTCGTCGGGTCGCAGCGGCCCTTCGTGCAGGTGAGCCGCTCGCTCCCCACCGATGCCCCGCAGCGCGACCAAGTCGTCCAGTACAGAGACGTGGGCACCAAGCTTACGATCAAGCCCACGATCAATCAGGACGGGTATGTGTCGCTCATCATCCAGCAGGAGGTGAACGCCGCCACGAGCGAGGTGCAGTTCGACGCGCCCGTAATCTCGACGCGCGAGGCCGTAACGCAGGTGCTCGTGAAGGACGGCCAAACAATCGTGCTTGGTGGGTTGCGGGATCGCCAGCGGGACGTGACGCAGACCGGCATCCCGATTCTCTCTGGGATTCCTATCATCGGCGGGCTGTTTGGGAGCGTGGACCGGCGCAAGACCGAGACGGAGCTCTACCTGTTCTTAACGCCGCGGATCATCAAGACGGATGCGGATGCGGATAGCGTAACGGCGCCGAGGCTGCCGAGGGGGAGTGACCAATGATTCAGCGCGCGTCTCCACCTATCATCGGACAGTCGCTGCCGATCCAGCGTCTCCGGACGCTGATCGCGAAGATCGGTCCCCTGGACCTCCCTGTGTTGATCCAGGGGCCGACGGGATCGGGGAAAGAGCTAGTTGCCCAAGCCGTCCATGCGGCTAGCGGCCGCCTTGGACGACTCGTCGCCTTCAACGTGTGCGCGATTCCCGATAACCTGCTTGAGGCAGCCCTCTTCGGGCATGTGCGCGGCGGCTTCACAGGCGCGCACCATGATGTGCCGGGCTACCTCGTTGAGGCGGACCAGGGCACGGTGTTCTTCGACGAGATCGGCGGTCTACCGCTCGCGCTGCAACCGAAGCTGCTCCGCACCATCGAAACCCGCGATTTCCGGCCGGTAGGCGGTCGCGCCGACCGTCACAGCGAATTTCGGGTGGTGTCGGCGACCAACAATCAGCTCGAGCCTCTCATCCAACGGGGAGACTTTCGAGCCGACCTCGCGTATCGCCTCAGAGCGACCGTGCTGCCCGTCCCCAGCCTGAAGGCGCGCATGGAAGACGTTCCGTTGTTGGCGGACTTCTTCCTGCGCGGTGCACGTAAGAAGGACGACCCTGAGCGGGCCATCGAGGCGGCCGGACTCGATCTGCTGCTGGCTTACGACTGGCCTGGCAACGTGCGCGAGCTCCGCTACGTCGTCGAAACCGCCGCCGCCCTGTCACCCGAGCGTGTCTTACGCGTCGCGGACCTTCACGAGGCGCTGACGCAGGGCAACGCGGGATCCGGGCCGCTCTCGGAGTGCACCGGTGCTCGCCGCCGTGTGCTCGACGCGCTGGAAGGCGCGGCGTGGGACACGGCGGCGGCAGCCCGAGCGCTCTGCGTCCATCGCGCGACGGTGTACCGCTGGATGCGGCGCGTGGGCATTGATCCGCCGCGGCGTCGCGTTGGATTCGCATCGATTCGCGCGAATTCGCATCCGTTCGCCGCGAATTCGACCCTGGGCGATTGACGCCGTTGTCCGCAACTCGGTGTCTCGGCTTCGGGTAGCCAGCGGACTCGGCACGGCATGCTCGCTGCCTTACGGAACGGCGACCTCCTTGCTAGGAGCCGTCCGTGATCGCTCGTCTGCCGAAGGTCGCCGCTGTCGCCCTGTTGTTTTGTGGCGCGTTTCCTCTCCCGCGCCGTGTGGCTGCGCAGGCGTGCCGAACTGACGACCCGCCCTGTCCGCCCGACGATCCACCGCAGGTTACGATCGTCCCGAACGGAGGGACGTTCTCCAGCGCGCGGCTCAGCGTCACAATCTACTTCGACGACGATTACGGGTTACAGCCGGGCTCGATCTCGGTCAACGTCAGCGGCGCTAGTCTTGTCTCCAGCACCTTCTCATCGTGCGGCTCATACTCGTGCGTGGGCACATACGAGCTCGAACTGCAAGCAGGCAGTGGAAACACAATTACTGCGTCAGTCCTCGACATTCAGAGCCAATTGTCCAGCGCTTCCGCCACGTACACCTATAACGCACCGCCGCCACCACCTCAGAGAGGAGCTCCGGCCGTCAGTATCTCCCCACACAATGGAGACAACCGGGACTTCGCACGCTGCGTCGCAGCGTGCTTCGAGAATGTGCTGAGCTACGCCACGCCTGCCTACACCAGCCTGGATGCGGCGCGGTCAGTGACGCTCACGTACTCCAGGGCGCAAGCCACCGCCGTGGCAACGGTGCAGGTCGACGCGACGGACATCTCCGTGGAAGCACCTTCGAAGATGTCTCTGCTCCTTCGCCGACCAGACCAGACCTGGGTCACCTTCACCAACAACTCGACCGAAGTCTTCTTCCAGAGCGGCACGGGTACGACGCGGCTCGCCGCTCAGGTGGACATGAGCGGTCTCTCCACTGGCGCGTACGACTATACGGTCGTCGTGCGGAGTTGGTGGGCGGACGGTAGCTTCCTCGAGTCCACGAGTCCCATCGAGTTGCTCGTGCTGCGTGAAAACCTGAGCCCCTATGGGTACGGGTGGTCGATCGCGGGCCTGCAGCGAGTAACGCCAACCAGTGCCGGGGCAGTCGTTACCAACGGCGACGGCTCAGTAGCCTTCTTTGCGGGCTGCACGACTCTTGGTAGCACGTGCATGAGCCCAAAGGGTGACTTCACGACGCTCACACGGCGCGCGGACGGTTCCGGCTACGATCGCACCTGGCTCGACGGCACGACCGCTGCCTTCGACACGCAAGGACGCCTCGCATCGATGCGGGATCGGTACGGCAACCAGACGAACTTCAGCTACAACGGATCGACGTTCCAGCTCGCATCGATCACCGATCCGGCGGGGATGATCACCAGTCTGTTCTACGACGGAAGCGGCAAGCTGGACTACGTTCGCGACCCTGGTAGCCGCGTCACGCAGGTCACGGTGAATGGTTCCGGAGACCTCACGGAGATCTTCGATCCCGACAACGTATTAGCTCTGAGGGTCACCTATGACGGGACTCACGTCCCTCAGTCTGTGCTGGACCGGCGACAGGGTCAGTGGGATTTCACGTACGACGTCGCGGGCAAGCTATCGCAGGTGACGCTCCCCACGGTGACCGCCAACGGGCAGGCCGTGCGGCCGGTGCGCCGACTCCGCTCGATCGAAGGGCAAGTCTTGGCGCCGAGCGGGACCGGGACGTCCGCCAATCCGGCCCCGCGCAGACTGTCGGACTCGCTCCGAGCTCAGGTCAAGGAGCCTCGCGGCGACTCGACGCGGTATGCGCTCGACCGATTCGGCCAGGCGACCCGGATCGAGTTTCGAGACCCGCAGGGCCGGTGGCGGATCAGCACGTGGACGTACAACGAGGACGGCGAGGTCTTGCGAGCCATCTCGCCGCAGGGCCACAGTACGACCAACACGTGGTCGGGGCCTGATCTGACAAACATCACTGACGACAATACCGGGAGCGGTACCGAAATTCTTTACGCAGCGTACCACCAAGTGGACCGCGTCTGGGTAGACGGGAACTTGGTGCAGCAGAACTTTTACGGACCCCTCGGCCAGCTGGACAGCAGCAAGGCGGGAACGTCGAAAACGAGTTACACCTACGATGGGCGCGGACGAGTGCTGACGGTCACTGACCCTCAAGGCCACCAGAGTACGACTGCCTACCTTCCGACCGGCACGCAGAATGCCCAGTCCGTGACCGCCCCCAACGGGAGCGGCAACACCGGCACGTATACCTTTCAGTACGATGGGATGGGCCGGGTAACGAGCGTCACAGACCACACCGGCCGACTCGCGACGCGTGAGTACGACCTCCTGAATCGGGTAACGACGGCCGTCGGGATGACGTTTCCCCCGAGAGTGAGCCAGGGTAGAATCGGAGGGTCCGGACCGGCCGGGAGGCCTGGGGGACCCGATGACCGCAGGGCGGAAGTACACGGATGAGCAGATTGTGGCGATCCTGCAGGAGCATCAGGGTGGCG
>WNGD01010664.1_pt1 | contig 15144 bp, 12 predicted proteins | sample 5400671 | NCBI WGS metagenome assembly WNGD01 (sample SAMN13153369, study PRJNA577476) | soil metagenome | isolation source: 40 cm soil or saprolite under grassland replicate 2 | place: USA:California | collected 2016-06-15 | reverse complement strand
AGCCAGCCGATGTGCGCGCCAATCGCCACTTCACTGGGATCGTCGGTCGGGCCCCAACCGAGCCGCACGCGCCCTTCCAGGTAGGGCCGGGTGGTCCGCTCGCCGGAATCGGCCTGTGTCGTCACCAGACCTTGGGTGCCGGCGATCGGTGCCAACACGGCAGCCTGCACCGTGAGGCGCAGGGTGTAGCCGTACTCCGCAGTCACGCGTGCCTGCGGGATCCAGAACCAGAGGTTGCCGGCGAGACTGAAGTCCGGCACGCCGACGCCCGCGAGCGAGCGCGGATTGCGGTCCGACACCAGCGCCGTTTCCTGGCCGAGCATGAGCTGCAGATGCGTCCACTGGACTGTCGCGAGGGCGCGCCGCAGCCGCAGCAGCGGGAAGGTGCGGTTACCGGCCGCGGGCTGCTGGCCGCCGTAGAAGTCGACGTCGACTTCGCCGCTGAAGCTGCCGCCCAGCACCTGGGGATCAGTCACGAGAATGCCGAGGCGCGTGTGGCGCATCGTGGCGCTCGACCCTTTCACGCCGACGGCGTCGGTGTCGGCGAACACGGGATCGTCGCTGTTGTTGGTGCGGGCACTATTATAGAAGCCGTTCATCAGCACGGTGCCGGTGAACTCGACGGTGCGCTTGGCGGGTGGTGGAGCCGGTGGTGGAGGTGATGAAGGTTGCTGTACAGCGAGACTGAGAGAAAGCAACACCGGCATCACGTGCCCGCTCCTGGCGAGTTGGATAGCACTACAGTAAGCTCCACGCCCTTGGACGCAACAGTTTGGAGAGATTGGCGATGCGTTTAGCGACGGCAATCGTTGCGCTGCTGGCTGCTGGAACGGTCAAGCCTGGTCCACCGGGGCGGGTGGCGGGCCGGATCGTCATTCTCGAGAAAGACAACAAGCCCTCGCCCGACTTGAGCGACGCCGTCCTGTATCTCGAGGCGCCGGCGAGCGTGACGACCGCCGCAAAGCCGGTCACCGTCGAAATCGCCATTACCGACAAGACCTACGCGCCGCATGTCGTCGTCATTCCGGTCGGCTCGACGGTCCGGTTTCCGAACCATGATCCGTTCAACCACAACGTCTTCTCGGTCAGCGAGCCCAACAGTTTCGATCTCGGACTGTACGGCCGCGGCGAAGCGAAGAGCTACATGTTCACGCACGCCGGGCTGGTACGCGTGTACTGCAACGTGCACCCGCGCATGGTCGCCTACGTGTTGGTCATGGAGAACCGTTACTACGCGCAGCCCGGAAACGACGGCACCTTTGCGATCGACAATGTGCCCAGCGGGCGCTACCGGCTGCATGTGTGGCACGAGCGCATCCCCAGTGAGGTGATCAAGGACGTTTCGCCCGACGGCGCCGGCAGGGAAGCAGAGCTACAGATCGCGCTGAATGCCCGCGGCTACAAATGGCAGGCCCACCGCAACAAGTACGGACGCAACTACCCCACGAATGCCGGACGCGAGCGCTACTAGACCCGCGTTTGGTCTGACCGCGAAGATCTTTCTCGCTTCGACGCTCCTGGTCGTGGCGGTGCTCGGCATCACGTTCGGCGTCACGTCGGTCAAGGCGAACCACACCGCCGATGCGTCGATCCATCGGGCGCTGCTGTCCACGCGCCGCGCGGTCGACGACTATCTGGCCGCCAGGACCCGCACCCTGGGACGCGCCAGCACCGTGGCGACGGACGTGCCCCAATACCGCCAGCGGCTGCTCGATCAGCGCAACCGGGCCGAAGCCTTGGATCAGGCCGACGACATTCGCGGGTTGGTGGGCGCGGCATGGGTCCTCGTCACAAACAGCGACGGCATCCTGATTGCCCGCACCGACTATCGCGAGCAGTACGACCGCGACCTGTCCGTCGCGCCGCTGGTGGCGAATGCGTTGAGCGGCGACCAGACGAGCGGCGCATGGCTCGACGACGTGCAGGGCACGATGTTCATGGCGATCGGCACGCCGCTGCGCGATCGCCCGACCGCCGCGCCGCTCGGCGCGCTCGTCGCGACCTACCAGATCGACGACTCGCTCGCCGCCGCCATCAAGCAGGCCACGAACTCGGACGTCGTGTTCTTTGCCCTCGACACGCTCAACAAGCCGGTCGTCGTCGGCAGCACGGTGCCGCCGCAGGACATCGCGCCGGTGCTGCAGAGCACGGTGCAGACCGAAGCGCTGGCGGCGGACACGGGCGGTGAGGGCATGCCACTCGCGGCAGCCATGGGCAATCAGCATCTGATCGGCCTCGCCGGGGCGATTCGCTCGCCCTCGGGCGACGTGCGTGGTGGGTTCGTCGCGCTGCGCTCGCGGGAAGCGGAGCTCGCCGCCTTCAACGCGCTGCAACGGACGATGCTCTACGCCATCGCGCTCGGCATCGTGCTGGCGCTGATCTTTGCCTTCGTGCAGGCCCGCCAGATCGCGGGGCCGGTACGCCGGCTCGTCGTCGCGACGCGCCAGGTGCAGGACGGCGATTACAGCGTGGACATCGCCGTGAAGTCGCGCGACGAGATCGGCATCCTGTCGCAGGCGTTCAAGGGGCTGGTCGAAGACCTCAAGGCCAAAGCCGCGCTCGTCGATTACATGATGCAAGCCTCCGGCGCCGCGGCAACGCAGCGGCTCGACTCCATGCCGACCGCCGTCCGCGCGGTGGGCGGCGAACCGCTGCGGCCAGGTGCGACATTCGCGGGACGCTATGAGGTGAAGGAGATCCTGGGCGCCGGTGGGATGGGCGTCGTCTACCGGGCGTTCGACCGCGAATTGCAGGAGCCCGTTGCGATCAAGACACTCCGGCCGGAGGCGCTGGCCGGCGGGAGCGCGGCGCTCGAGCGTTTCAAGCAGGAGATCCGGCTGGCGCGGCGGATCGCGCATCGCAACGTCGTGCGCACCTACGACCTCGGCGAGCAGAACGGGATGTACTACCTGACGATGGAGTACGTCGAAGGCACGTCGCTCAAGCAGCTGATCACCTCGCGCGGCAAGCTCCCGGTCGCCGTGACGCTGACGGTCGGCAAGCAGCTGTGCCGCGCGTTGGAGGTGGCGCATGCGGAAGGCGTGATCCATCGTGACATCAAGCCGCAGAACATCGTCGTCGAGCCGAGCGGCTTTCTGAAGGTCATGGATTTCGGGATCGCGCGGCTCGCGAATCCGCCCAAAGGGAAGGGGCTCACCGAAGCGGGTACGTCGATCGGCACGCCCGACTACATGTCGCCCGAGCAGCTGTCAGGCGCCGAGCTGGATCCGCGCAGCGACCTCTACGCGGCGGGCGTCGTGTTGTTCGAGTGCTTGACGGGGCGCGTGCCGTTCGAGGCGGAGACGACGTGGGCGCTAGTTGCCAAGCACCTCGAGGAGGAGCCGCCCGATCCGCGCAAGCTCAACGCTGATGTTCCGCCCGAACTGGCGGCGGTGATCCTGAAGGCGATGGCGAAGTCACCGGCAGATCGCTATGCCACGGCGGCGGAGATGCACGACGCCCTGGCGCGCATCGGGTAACTGGAGTCACGCCCTCGGCGGATACATCCCCCCCGCAGCATGAACATCCCCTCGATCTACTTGACCGTCCTCGCTCCTTTTCCAATGTTAGCCGACAACACGAGGTCAGATGCAAACTCTCCGCCGATTACTATACCTCGCCGTTGGCGCCGTCGCATGGCACGATGTGGCGCTGGGCCAGAGCGCCGAGGACCAGCGGGCTGCCGAGGAAACGGAGTTCCCGGGCCTGCGATTGGTGGCCACGCGGCACGTCGATTCGCGGTTGACCCTCCTCGGGATTCGGCTCGCTTACGTCGAACAAGACGTGCGACTCGGAACCACGGGCAAATACTTCTGCGGCGGGCTCTCGCTCGACCGTGCCGTCGCCGGTGCCGACCCCGTCGGGACCGCCCTGGCGCGGCTGCCGTACGAGTCGGTCCGCAAGCTGGGTTTGCGCTATGTGATTCTCTGCGGTGGCGCAAAGTCGGGCGAGCGGGGCATCGGTGGGATCCCGGTCCCGCCGCTCAACCTCTTGATGCTCAATGTTGGCGTGAATGCACTGACGCCGCGCTTGGAGGGGCTAACCTTACACGAGCTGTACCATATGGTGGAGTTGCGCTTTGACGCGTTCAGGGATGCCGACTGGGACCAGCAGTTCACAGGCTACCTTGGCGACTACACCGCCGCGGATCCGTCCACCGATGGCGCCCCAGGTTTCCTCAATGCGTACGCGCAGACGTTCCCCCACGAGGATCGGGCCGAGCTCTTCAGTGCACTCCTGCTCCGGCCCGACGACATCGCGGCGCGCATTCGCGCGACGGGGGACGCGGTGTTGCGACACAAAGTGCTGTACATGGATCAGAAGTCGCAGAACCTGCTCGGGCTCAAGCTCGCGCCGATGGGACTCTGACTCCGCCGCCCTGGGTTCCTTGTCCATCACTTGAAGCATGAGGTGCATTGAAGACTGGTTCATTCCCTAATCTACGCGCGCCGCTTGTACCCATCGGCCTACCGCGTGACCGACGTTCCGTAAGGCGTCATTGCGGCCCGCGACGCCCGCCTCCGTGTCCGCGAGGTATGCGGCAACGAGTACCGGCCCTCGATTAACTGGCCAGGTGACCGCCACATCGTTCGTTGCGCCGTGCGCGCCCATCCCCGTCTTGTCTCCGACTCGCCAGGTGCGGTCTCAACGTGTGACTGTGGCCGTAGCAGTACGAAGCTGGTAGATGCCGTCTCGGCTGTCGGCCCAGAGCAGTTGGAATCGTCCGGCGGCATCAGCGGCGAGTCCGTGTTCGAAATATCACACTCCTCCGAACCACGGATACCCCTGATCCTCCCAGTATCCGCCAGGCCGCTCGGCGGTGAACGTCACCGAGACCAGATACTTCGTCATCTTGTAGCCGAGTTTGGTGGGGGAATACAGCCGCAGCGGCGCGCCGTGACTCTCCGGCAACGGATTGTCGTTCATCCCATACGCCAGAATCGTCTGCGGATGCATCGCGCTCGCGAGATCCCAACCGTTCATGTAGCCCGAGTCGAACGAGTCGAACCGCACGTACCGCGCCTGCGGCAGCATGCCGCACCGCTCGGCGATGGCCGACACGGGAACGCCGTGCCACGTGGCGATCGCGCTCCATCCCTCCACGCAATGGTGCTTCACGGTGTAGGTCGTGCGCGGCAGCGCTTGCAGCTCAGCGATCGACAGCGAGAGCGGCTGCCGGACCAACCCCGACACCTGGAGTCGCCACGCCTCGGGATCCTGCAGCACCGGCATCGTGGGTGAAATGAAATAGCTCGGCAGCCGCGCGGTCCGCTCGGCAAAGTCGTACTGCGGCGCGAGGCGCGTTTTGGAAAAGAGAATCTTCTCCCCCACCCAGTCGTTCACGCGGCTCACGTCGAGCAGCAATGGACGCACGGCGTTGCCGCCGTCCCACCCGCACGCGGCCACCACCGTGCTCAGACCTCCCGCGAGACCCAACTGTAGGAAACCGCGGCGATCTATTCGTGCCGACGTGCCGACATGCCGACGTGCATCGTTCCGTTCAATCATGGCTCGGGAATCTCCCCCGATACCAGCCGGAAATCATGGCCCTGAGCGAAGCCGGATCGACGACGAACACCAGAATTACGTGCACGATGAGAAACCCGGTGAAGATCCACACCGCCCAGAAGTGCCAGTAGCGCGCCGCCTGGAAGCCTCCGAACAGCGCGGTGAGCCAGGAGAGCTGCGTAGGCTTGTAGATCGCGAATCCGGTGAGTACGGAGAGCACGGCGAGCAGAATGATGAATGTGTAGGCGAGCTTCTGGAGCGGATTGTGCTTCCCCTGTGGCGGATGATCCTTGCGCAGCCGCAGGTAGTACTTCTGCATCTCGATGGCGCCGCGGATGTCGCGCGGCCGGAACAACAGCGACCGCCATTCACCGCTGAAGGCGAGATAGGACAGATACACCAAGCCACCAGCGACGAGCGGCCACACCAGCGCGAAGTGCCAGTTCAATCCTCCCGCGAGCCACCCGCCGAGCCGGCTCCACGTTGGAAAGGCGTGGTTCTCGAAAGCATTCACGTAGTACGGACCGCCGCGCTCGCCGAACCGCGCATACGCACCGTAGATCTGCAATCCGCTCATGATCATGCCGGCCAGCAGCACGAACGTCATCCAGTGGGTGAGGCGCACGATCCAGTGGTGGCGTTTCACGGGCTTGGCGGGAGCAGGAGCTACCGGGACCGGAGGAGCGGTCATGCGCTAAGTATATTGTGTGCCATGCGCGCTGCAACGCTTATCGCAATTGCACTGCTGAGTGCGTGCCGGTCGCAGAACGCGGCCGTCACGGCACGCACCGCCGACACGCTCAGCTATGCCGACGTGACGCCACGTGATTCGGCCGACAGCGCGCTGCTCAAGCCGCGCGTCATCAGCGAACCGACGGTGGTCGTGTTCTGGCTTTCGGGGGCAGACACGCTCTCCGCGGACGATCAAGCCCAGGCGCTCGACGAGCTCAACGCCACGACCGAAGACCTCGAGCCCACCCTGACGCAGCACCACATCACGCTCGTCCCCACCAACTCCGATACGATCTACGTCGCGCTGCCCAACAAGCAGCGCCGGATGATCCTGCTCACAGGCGTCGACTACCCGTTCGGCTACGTGCTGGTCGCCCCAGGGACGGCCGAGCGGATCCTCGCAGGCGTCTACGACGACGACGAGCTGCTCGACGAGGTCGAGGCGTACTTCGACCTGCCGCCCGGCGCCGACAGCACCGCCAAAGGGCCGCGGATCGCGACGTGATGGTGCTGCTCGTCGTTGGCGCGCTGCTGGTTCAGGACATCGGCTGGCAGCCGGCCACGCCGCGCCAGGGTTCGCTCATTGTCGTGTCCGCACCTGACGCCCTGACTGGTGAGATCGCGGGCGAGCCGCTGCACTTCCGCCGCGGCAAGGCGCTGGCGGCCGTGCCGCTGGGTGCGACCGACAGCGCCAGGCTCCAGACGCTCTCCATTCGCTGGGATGGCGCCGTCATGGGGACGACGGCGTATGTGCCGGTCGCGGTGCGCAAAGCCCCGGCGGACGAACAGGTTCGTGCCGACGAGCGGTTTACGCCACCGCCCGACAGCGCGCTGCGAGCGCGCATCGACCGGGAGCGGGCGCTGTCGGGCGAGGCGGCGCGGCGTGCGCACGAGGTGCCGCGGCTCTGGCATGCCTCCTTCATTCGCCCACGCACCGCACGCATTACGAGCGTGTTCGGCTCGGGGCGCAAGGTGAATGGCGTGTGGCGCACGCGGCATACGGGGCTGGACATCGCCGGCCGGAAGGGCGCGCCGGTGCGGGCATCGAATCGTGGCGTCGTGGCGCTGGTCGAAGACTTCTTCTACGGCGGCAAGTCGGTCTACCTGTACCACGGCGACGGCATCATGACCGTCTACTATCACCTGAGCCGGGTGCTCGTCGCCGTTGGTGACACGGTGGAGCGCGGCCAGATCATTGCCAGAGTGGGTGCGACGGGACGCGTCACGGGACCGCACCTGCACTGGGGAGCCCAGTACGGCGCGATCGCGTTCGATCCCACCGATCTGCTCAAACTGCCTTGAGTAAAGCGCTGCTGCTGCGCGGCGGCCGTGTGGTGACGATGGACGGTTCCCGTCGCGTTCTCGATGCGGACGTGCTTGTTGAGGACGGACGCATCAAAAAGGTTGGGCTGGGCGGTTCGGCGGTTGGGCGGTCTAAACCGAGTGTCATCGATTGCAAAGGTCTCGTCGTCCTTCCCGGTCTCGTGCAAGCGCACATCCATCTTTGTCAGACGCTATTTCGCGGATTGGCCGACGACCTGTCGCTTGAGGACTGGCTTGCGAAACGCATCTGGCCGCTCGAGGCGGCTCACACCGAGGCCTCCGTGCACGCGTCGGCAATGCTGGGCGCCGCCGAGCTGTTGCTCGGTGGCACGACGGCGATTCTCGACATGGAGACGGTGCGCCACACCGGCGCCGCATTCGAGGCGCTCGAATCCATCGGCATCCGCGCCACGGCGGGGAAGTGTCTGATGGATGCGGCGAGCAATCCCCCGGCGCTGCGCGAGGCGGCAGACCAGGCGCTCAAAGAGAGCGCGGACCTGTGCGCCAAGTGGCACGGCGCGGCGGGCGGGCGGCTGCGGTACTGCTTCGCGCCACGCTTTGCGCCGAGCTGCACCGGCACACTGCTGCGCGCGGTGAGCGAGGCCCGGGCGCCGCCCTGGCGCACTGCGTCTGGGTCGACAAGGACGGCATCGCGATGCTCGCGCGGCAGCGGACGAACGTCGTTCATTGCCCCAGCTCGAACCTGAAGCTCGGCAGCGGCATCGCGCCGATCCCTGAGATGCTGGCCGCCGGGTGTCATGTCGGCATTGGGGCCGATGGCGCGCCCTGTAATAACCGTCTCGACGCTTTCGCGGAGATGCGGCTCGCCGCGCTGATTCAGAAGCCGCGGCTCGGGCCCGACGCGCTCCCCGCCGCGCAGGTGCTGGAGCTGGCCACGTTGGGAGGGGCTCGGGCCTTGGGACTCGGGGCTGAGATTGGCTCCATAGAAGTGGGGAAATGCGCCGACCTGATCGTTCTCGACTTGGAAGGGCCGCACGCGCAGCCGGAGGACGCCGATCTCATCTCCCGTATCGTCTACAGCGCCTGCACGGCAGACGTACGGCACGTGATCGTCGACGGCCGGATCGTCGTGCGGGACGGAACCTTGAAGACTGCGGATGTCGGCGAGATTCGCCGCAGGGCGAACGCCCAGGCTCGGGCGTTACGCGCGAAAGCGCTGGATCGTTTCTGAGAGCGCCGCCGCGGCGTCGGACAGATGCTGCGAGGTGGTGGTCAGCTCGTTGAGGGACGAGATCTGCCGGGCGGTGGCGGCAGACGTCTGACGAGCTCCCGTCGCGGCGCCGTCGGCGATCGCCGCGACCTCCTCCATCCGCCGCAACACCTCCCGCATGCGCTTGGTCTGGTTTTCCGTCTCGGCGGCGAACGTCGTGGCGAACTGCACGGTGGAATTCAAGTCGGCAAAGATCGCGTCCAGCGCGCCATGCACGGTGGTCGCGACGGTCCCGACCCCTTTCGCTGCTTCGCGGCCCTTCTGCATCGCGTCCACGACCCGGTTAATCTGCTCCTGCGTCGTGCGGACCTTGGTCCGCACTTCCTCGGCCGAGCGCGCGCTCTGCTCGGCGAGCTTGCGCACCTCGCCGGCGACCACGCGGAAGCCGAGCCCATGCTGGCCCGCGCGCGCGGCCTCGATCGCCGCGTTGAGCGCCAACAGGTCTGTCTGGCTCGCGATCCGGGTGATGCCATCGACGAGCTTGCCGATCTCGCGCGACTCGCGATCGAGGACGCCCGCGACCTCGGACGCGTGGTCCATGTGCACCATGAGGTTCATGAGCAGCGCGCTCGCGCGCGCGACTTCCTCGCCGCGCTTGTGCGCCTGCAGCGCGATCTCGGTGATCTGCCGCTCGGCCTCCTGGGCACGCGCGTGGAGCGTCGTGGCCAGCCCCGACGCCGCCTCGGAGTCCTGACGCCCGTAGCCGATCAGCTGCCGTTGGCGCTCGGTCCCTTCCGTGAGCTGGAGCGTCGTGGTCGAGATCGATTGGGAGGACGTCTGCAGCTCGCGGGCGGCGGTGGCGAGCCCGCCCGCCATGGTCGCGAGCGCGCCGCCCTGGCGTCCGATCTCGCGAATGATGTCCCCGATCGCGGCCGTGGTGCGGTTGACGCTGACGCCGAGGAATCCCAGCTCGTCGCTGGCCGCGGCGGCGCTGCTGTCCATCTGGCGTGTCAGGTCGCCGCGCTCGATCTCGCCGAGCACGCCGCGTGCCGTCCGCAGGCGGTCGACGATCTGCACGAGCATCGGCACGAGCGCCACGCAGGCGAACACGAGCACCAGGCTTTCCTGGATGTAGAGCGGCCAGCTCCACCCGTGCCCGGCGACTTGCGACACCACCGTGACCAGCGTGAAGGCGGTCAGGTTGATGATCAGCGCGCCCCACGCTTCGCGGCGCTCGAGATAGAGCGCGGCCTGCAGCGGCGCGATCAGGTACGCACCGTAGAGGACATGGCCGTTCGGTCCCATGGCGAACAACACCGCGGAAATCAGCAGGCACCCGACGACGAGATTGAGCTGCGCGTACCAGGGTTGGAACGCCTCCCGCTCCACGAGGCGGCGCACACCGGCGTTCGCGGCCACGAAGCTCAAGGCGAACACGAGAATGAACCACCACGAGATGGCGATGATGCCGGCGAGCTTGACGGCGCTGAGGAGCGCGATCCCGAATCCCACGAAGCCCCAGCGGGCGCGCGTGTTCGACAGCACGTACTGGCGCTGCTTGGCGAATCGCTCCGCGACGAGCTGATGCTCGAGACTGATCACATGCGGAACAGGTAGCTGGCTTTCAAAAAGAACCCGTCGCCGGTCCGCGACAGGCGGCGGAAGCTGAACGGATCGGGCTCGCTGAGCGACGAGCCGTAGCCGAAGAAAAGCACCGTCCCCGGCGTCGGCTTGTAGGAGAACAGAAAGTCGTTGCGGAACTCCGTGTTCGTGCTGCGCCCCTGCGGAATGCTGTCGACGATCAGCTGATCGCCGGTCCGAGGGTCGCGCAGCGTATCACGCACCTGCGCGAAGTACTGTCCGACATATCGAAAGAAGATGTCCCGCGTGAGCTGATACTCGACCTTGAGCCGGGGAATGTTCGCCGTCGAGAACCAGCTGCCGTCCGCCGCGCGCGTGATCACCTGATGGGGCCATTGCCCCTCGAAGCGCAGCGACGATGTCGGCTTAAAGGCCAGCGCGACGAAGAGATTGAGGGCGCGCCCTTCGGAGGCCTCGGCGAAGATCGGACCGGACACGCGCCCGAGACTGAGATCCATCTTCAGGGTGCGGTTGGGCGTGCTGACCGCGGCGATCCCGCCCCACAGATTGTACAGGCCATGCGGAACGGCGAACGGCAGCGGCGGGCCGCCGGCGTCGACCTGGTAGCGGGCGTAGTCCGGAGGGTCGAAGCGCTGATGAGCGTTGCTCCAGAGCGCGCTGACGAACCACCCGCCCCGAATGTTCAACTGTAGCTGCTGCGTAATGTTGCCCTCGAGGGTGCTCCGCAGGTTGAGGAAGTCCTGGTATCGCCACGTCGGCTGAATCAGGACGTAGGTGGTGGCGTTCTCGAGCAGCGCCCCCGGCTTTCCATAGCGCGTGAACCGATTGAAGATGCGTCCCTGTACGACGTTGACGCGATTGACGAAACCGCTCTGAGCGGAGAAGTCGCGGCTGAAGCCGACGAACTCACCGTGGTTGCCGTAGGACCGCCCGGTGAAATCGTAGAGTGTGGCGTCCCACAACGCGCCGGTACGCAGTCCCGAGCCCACGGTGTCGTGGGTCCACGATCCGGCGACCTGCAGCGACGTGAACCAGCGCTTCAGCCAGATGATGCGGGCATCCACGCCGAGCACGCGATTCGACGCGTTGCCGTCGATGCGGTCGGTGTAGGCGAGTCCTATGGTCGAGCTGGTGCCGAGATCGCGCCGCAGCCGCAGCAGGTTGACGATCGGATGATCCCCCGTCGCGGACAGGTTGTTGTCATCGACCGCGCCGATGTAAGCGACACCGGTTCCGCCGACCTTTCCGGTCAGCTTTGCTCCGCCGACGGGCGCGCTGATCCGCCGGGTATAGATCAGCGCATTGGGCGTATCGAATTGCTCGAGTCCCTCGAGAAAGAACGGGCGCTTTTCGGGAAAGAACACCGCGAACCGCTCATTCACCGTCACCTGACCGACGTCGGCCTCGACCTGCGAGAAATCGGGATTTACGGTGCCCGTCATGCTGAGGTTCTGCGTGACGCCCCAGCGCACGTTCGCACCCAGCTGCGGGTCGACCACACCGTAACGATATGCGGATCCCCCAGGCGCGCCGTCCACGCGCGATGTGAACTCGGGACTCAGGTCCATCACCAGCCCACGCCGCATCCCGGTCAACCCTTTCAACGAGCCGGACTGAATGAGGAAGCTGGCGCTGGCGCGGACGACTGGAGTCCACGTGTCCTCATACGCGGTATGCTGCGTCACCCGCACGATCTGGATGCCCCAATCCTGAACCGCGGCGCTCTGGTAGCGCAGGCTCTTGAACGGAATGCGGACCTCGACCTCGAAGCCGCTCGGGGTGACTCGGCCCTGCGATTCGTAGACGTAATCGGGATTCAGATCGACGACGCCGTCAAAGCGGCCGCCCGCGTTTCCCCCGCCCGCGGCGCCGGCAATCCCCTCACTGCGAACGCCGTCCTGTTGCGCGCCCAGCGGATTGACGGCAAAGAGGAGCGCGCGGCGCCGATCGTTGAACGTGTCGAGCAGGATTTGAATGTTGTCGTCGGCTCCGATGTTGTCGCGGTCGGCGAGGGTCGCTCGCACCACGTTGCCGTGCTTCTCGAAGGCGCGGATGCCGAAGTAGATCGCATCGGCTGCGTAGAAGACGAGGACCTGGGTCGAGTCCTCAGCCGGCCGGCTGTCCACGGGGCGATATTGACTGAAGCCCGTGAGCAGCGCCGCCTGTCGCCACACGTCCTCGTCGAGCACGCCGTCGATGTGGAGCGTGGCCTCGATCCGCGGCACGCGCACGTCGAGCTGACGGAGGTGGCCGTCGTACACTTGCTGCTGGGCGCCGGTGGATTGGATGAGAAGTAGAAGAACGGAAAGCATGGAACCAAACTAATGCGGGAGAAGGGAGATGGGAGATGGGAGATGTACGATGCGGTCTCAGTTACGAACCGTCAGGTACTTCTCCCATCTCCCTTCTCCCGCTTAATCTGGAACTGACTATTCGTACCGCAGCGCCACGATCGGATCCAGTGCGGCAGCCCGCCGCGCCGGCCAGATGCCGAAGAACAGCCCCACGATGGCGCTGAAGATGAACGCGATCAGAATCGCGAACAGGCTGATCGACGTGTTCCAATGGGCGAGCTTCGACAGCGCGACCGCCCCGAGCGAGCCGAGGACGATGCCGGTAAGCCCTCCCGCGAGACACAACACCAGCGCCTCAACGAGGAATTGGAACAGAATATTGAAGCGCGTCGCGCCCAGCGCCTTGCGCACGCCGATCTCTCGTGTGCGTTCCGTGACCGACACGAGCATGATGTTCATGATCCCGATCCCGCCGACGAGCAGGCTGACTGCCGCGATACCCGCCAGCAGATACGTGAACGTCTTCGCGGTGTCCTGGAACGTGGCGAGAATGTCCGACTGGTTCCGGATCTGGAAATCGTTCTCGCCGCCGGGGCGGACCTTGTGCTCGCGCCGCAACACGCGCTCGATCTCGATCATCGCCAATGTCATCTGCGGCACGCTCGCCGCATCGACGGTGATGGACCGCAGGCGATCGGTCCCCATGATGCGGTAGCGGCCCGTCTGCAGCGGAATCAGGATCTGCTCGTCCGGATTTCCGAATCCGCCCGCCGAGCCCTTCGCCGATAACACGCCGACAATCTCGAAGGGAATTCCCCGAATCTGAATCTCCTGCCCGATCATCGCGGCTGGATTCCGGTTGAACATGTCCGGAATCGCCGAGCCGAGTACGGCGAAACGGCGGCGTCCCTCGTCCTCCCCAGCCGTGAACATCCGGCCGGCCGTCATCGTGTAGTTCTTGACGGTCGCGTAATTGGGCGTCGTGGCCACGATACTGACGTTGCCGTTCTGCCCGCCAAGCTTGATCTGCATGTTGCGGGTCAGCTCGGGCACGACGCCTTTGACGTAGCGGGCGTCGCGCGCCAGCGCAGCCGCGTCGTCCACCGTGACGCTGACGCGCTGGTCGAACATGATCGCGATCCCGCCCCGGAACGACTGTCCCGGATAAATCGACAACAACGTCGGACCGAGCGCCTGGAGCCGAGCCTGCACGGCCTTCTGCGCCCCGCTGCCGAGCGCCACCATCGTGATGACCGCGCCGACGCCGATGATGATGCCCAGCATCGTCAGAAACGACCGCAGCTTGTTGGCGCGGATCGCCTGGAGCGCGACCTGAAAGATTTCGCCGAGGAGCATCTTAGGGCCTGGTCGGCGTCGTTTGCGGCCGCGCCGGTGTGGTCGGCTGCTGCTGCTGCACTCCCGGCAGGCCGCCGCCCGTGACGTTGCGCATGCGCTGCTGCATGTCGCGCTGCGCGTTGAGCAGTGACGCGCTCGGCAGGACTAGCACCGTGTCTTGCTCCGTCAGGCCGCTCACGACCTCGATATAGTCGAGATCGGTGAGGCCAGTGCGAATCTGCACCGGCGTCGGCTTCCCCTTCTTCAGGGTGAAGACGATGTAGCTCGAGGGCTCGCCGGTGTTGCGGCGGAAGCCCCCGGCACCGCCGCCACCCCCGGCGCGCTGCATCATCTGCCGCATCGCAGCCATCGCGCTCTGCTCGGCGGGCGTCAGCTCCTGGCCCGACATGCGCTTCTGGAATGCCGATCTGATCTGCGCTTCCGTCACGCCGGGCGGCAGTTGGATCGTCCGGCCGTCGGGGGTCGTCATGGTATTCCCACCGCCGGACGCGGCTGCGGAGTCGCGCTTGCCGGCCGTCGTGTCGCGCCGCGCGCTGCCGCCACCCAGCGACGCGCTGTCGCGGTTCGCTGGCGCTTGCTGCTGCTGCCGGGCTGCCGCGAGTTGCTGCTGCACGTCGTTGGGATCGAGGCCCAACACCTGTGCCGCCGACGCCACGTCGCGCTGCGTCCGCAGCGCCGCGTTCGGCACCGCGAGCACGCTGTCGCGGCGGCCGACGTGGATCTCGACCTCGGTGTTCATGCCGGGCTTGAGCAGATGATTCGGATTCGGAATCCGCACGAGCACGTTGAACATCGTCACATTCTGCTGGACGGTGGCTTGCGGCTCGACCTTCAAGACGTTCCCCTCGAACGGCCGATTGGGGTATGCGTCGACCGTGATCGTCGTGAGCAGACCGGGCGACACCTTGCCGATGTCCGTTTCATCCACGAGCGCGCGGATCTGGACCGTGTCGAGGTTCGCCATCCTGAACAGCACGGTGCCGCCACCCACGTCCGTCGTCGGCGATGAAATGACGGTCCCGAGCTCGACGTTCTTGGCGATGATGGTGCCCGCCAGCGGCGCCCGCAGCTTCGTATCGTTCATGCGGTCGCGCGAGTTCTCGAGGTCCGACTGCGCGCGGATCACCGATGCGTAGGCGTTCGCGTAGTCCAGCTTGG
>WNGD01006173.1_pt1 | contig 15144 bp, 15 predicted proteins | sample 5400671 | NCBI WGS metagenome assembly WNGD01 (sample SAMN13153369, study PRJNA577476) | soil metagenome | isolation source: 40 cm soil or saprolite under grassland replicate 2 | place: USA:California | collected 2016-06-15 | reverse complement strand
ACGGCGAGGGGGCCGGCGTTCTCCACGAGGCGATCGGCGTCGCCGAGCAGATATCAGCGCCGCACGTGTCGGCGCAGGCACGTCGCGAGCTCGGCTACGTCGAACTGCTCCGGGGCCGGTACGACCGCGCCGAGCGCTGTTGGCGAACGCCTCGCTGGCGGTGCTGGCCAGGAAGAAGGTGCCGCAATTGTCGGGCGGCAGGAACGACCACATCGGGTTGTACAGGAAGATGTCGCCGCCGGTGTAGTCGGCCGGCTCGGCCTCGAACCGGTCGATGTCGCTGGTCGGGGCCGGCGACCCGGTCGCGTTCGCTGGAGGCCAGCAGGTGGCTGACCAGGGCCCGGTCGGGTGGTTCGTCGTTGAAGTCGCCCATCAGCAGCACCGGGGTTTCCCACCGCTGCCGGACCGCGTCCAGGTCCCCGGCCGCGCACAGCCGTAGGTAGGTGGCGGCGTCGACGCGGACGTGGTTGCGGACCAGGAAGGCCAGGTTCTCAGCCAGCGCGATCCGGGACGGTTCGCTGTCGTATCGGCCGCGGCGGCGGACGGCCAGTGGCTCGCCAGCACCACCAGCCGTTCGCCGGTGTCGTTGACCGTGAATACCACCTCGAAGATGTCCCGGGTGGGTAGCGCAGGTTCACCAGATGCGAGTGCTGCTCGACCACGGTCAGCTTGCGCCGGTCGTAGGCCAGCGACACGTCGATGCCGCGCAGGTCCGCGGTGCCGCGGATCCCGGACCATCTGCAGGTTCGGCTCGCCGACCTCGTCGAGGAGCTCGGCGAACACGTCGTCGCCCTCCACCTCCGCCACCCCGAGCAGCTCCGGCGGCCCGTCCGCGGTCAACTGCCGCAGCACCGCCGCCAGGTTGGCCTTCTTCGCGGCGAACGCCTCCGGGGTCCAGCCCTGCGCCACGGTGAAGTCCAAGTCCGCGGAGATCGGGTCATCGTCGGTGTCGAACAAGTTCTCCAGGTTCCACCACGCCAGCCGAATCGTGCCCACCACACAACCCCTTTAGGATCACGCCGCCAAGCCGGACACAGCCCGCCTCACCGCATCGTCGGCGAGGGTACGCGCGACCGTCTCCGCGCGGGCCAGATCGGCGGGCCATCCGCCGTGCATCGTCTGCCACATCACCGGGATCGCTGCATAGACCAAGAATCACGCCCGGAGGCGGTCCAGCCCGGCGAAACACTCGCGCTCCGGGGTCGATGATCAAGCACCCGGATTCGCCGCCGTCAGCGCGATTGCGTCCGGTCAGCTTGTGCTCGTGCCGGCCGTGAGCAGGCGTCTGAACTGGCCGATCATCTCGGTGTCGCCGTCGACCTCGACGGCGTCGTCGGCGGCGCGGTTGTACAGCCACATCAGGACGGCGGCTGGCTCGCCGCGGATCGTCGCGTCGGCGTCGCCGTCGTCCCCGGCCGGGCTCACCTCGGCTCCGCCGGTGCGCAGGCTGACCCGCCAGGCCGCCGTACCAGCGGACACCAGCAAACAACGGCCACCCCAGTCGACGAGGTGACCGGCGTAGTTCTCTGGCCAGGCGTGTGTTTCGTGGTCCAGGAACAGCCAGAGCATCTCGCCGACACCATCCGCGGCAAGGTCTTCCGGATCGGCGTCACCGGCGCACCGGCCGCCAGCTCGGCGTCGAGCCGATGGATCACCGTCTCCTGCGCCATCCGTCGGATCCAGAACCGGACCGTCTCCCGGTCACCGGCGACCCGATCGTCGTCCGAGCGGGAGGCGAATTCCTCGGCCAGCGCGGCATAGCAGCGCTGCAGGGCCGGGATCGGCTGCTCGCCGGTGAGGTCCTGAACCGGCCAGTCCTTAGGCAGCCGAAGCCGGCGCACCACGACGTTCAGATAGCCGTTGGCGACATGACGCACCAAGTCGCCGACGGTCCAGTCCGGGCAAGTGGGTACCGACGCGGCAAGATCCCAGCCCGCGACCTCACCCAGCCGAGCGGCGTCGGCGGCCAGGCACTCCAGCAGACGGGTGCGGTCCACGCCCAGGATGATGCACGCCTCCACCGGCGCACTCCAGGGACCCATGCCAGGCGGCTCGATCGACGGCGCCGACCACGGCGACACGCTGCCAGTTCTAGCCACCAAGCATCTCGGCCGTGATCTCCTCGGGGATCACGTGCGCCCGTCGGATGGTCGAGTGGGCCGCCCGAACGGCGAGCCACGAGTTGCTCGGTTCTTGATCAAGCAACCTGTCACGCCGCCGAGAGAGTGGCCGACGGCGCGGAACGCTCTGTCACCGAGCATGCTCGGCGGTGGGGGTGGCCAGTTCGCGATCGGGACTGATTGTCGTCGCTCACGCATCCGGCCGGCGCTGGGCTGATGCATGGTCAGCAGGTGTAGCGCTCGATGAGCGTGCGCTGGACACCGGCGTCGGTGCCGGTTCCGGTGTAGTAGTAACCCACCGCCCACATCGACGTGCCGGCGTGCGCGACCCCGAGCAGGACGTTGGCGATGGCCAGGGTGGTGCTGGGCGACGGGTTGGCGCTGCCGGCGGCCAGCGGCTGCCATTCGGTGCCGTTCCAGCGCAGCGCGTAGGCGAACACGCCGGAGTAGCCGACGGCGATCACCTCGTCGGCGGCGCGCACGGCCACGTCGTTGAACGCACCGGGTGCGAGGGCGGCCGGCTGCTGTTGCCAGCTGGTTCCTGTGAAGCGGTACCCGATCGGGTACCGGACGCCGCCGCCATAGGGGTCTGCTATGAAGGAGCCGACTGCCCACACCGCACCCGTCCCGGCGTCCACCTCGGCGGCGAACTGCGCACCCGCGGCGGGTACGGTCCAGGCGCTGCCGTCGAAGTGCCAGGCGTCGTAGTCACCGACCGCCCACACGTCGCTGGCCGACACGGCGACCACGCCGGCGCGGGTGGAGGAGGCCCAGAACTCGAAGTTCGGCGGCCCCGGCCGCAGCGACCAGGACGCCCCATCGAAGTGCAGCAGCAGACCGCGCCCGCTCACGCCGCCAAACGGGGAGCCGCCCACGGCCCACACGTCATCGGACGCGACGGCGGCCACGTTGAGGAGCGCGTTGTACGCGCCGGGGAAGGTGTAGTTCGGGCTGTTCACGATCGACCACGCGGCGCCGTTCCAGTGCATGGTCAGCGTCTGGTACGGGTCGTCATAGCTGACCGTGTATCCGACCGCCCACACATCGTTCCGGGCGATCGCGGTCACCCCGCGGAGCGAGTTGATCTGGTTGCGGTCGGTGCCGGTCAGCCGGTTCGGGCTGGGCACCGTCGTCCAGGCCGTCCCGTCGTAGTGTTGGATCAGCGTCCGCAGCGCGCCGCCGCCGTCGACGAGGTACTCACCGACCGCCCAGGCGTCGGTTGCCGACAGCACCGCCGCGTCGAACAGCACGTTGTCCAGCCCGCTCGCGTTCGGGCTGGCCACCACCGCGAAGCCACACGCCGGGCCCGGTGTTGGCGACGCAGTCGGAGCCGGCGACGGGGACGGCGATGGCGATGCCGTCGGGGTCGGTCGGGGACGGGTCGGGCGGTTGGCATCCGCCGGCGGCGCTGCGACACCCCACACCAGCACAACGGCTGCGACCGCAGCCAGCCCGGCCAGCAAGATGCCACGCGGCGGCATCGTCCCGCGCATGCCCGTCACGTTAGGCGGCGCGGCCGCCGGCAACCCTTACAGGACAGTGACATCGCCGCCGATGACCAGCCGGCCGCCCGTGACATGGCCGGCGGGTGCTCGGGTCGGGTTCGGTGCGGAAAGTAGCCCGGGTCGGGTTCTCGGTTGCCAGCCGTTTGGCAGCGCATGCGGTCCGGCCGGGATTAAGCGGATCATGATCAGACACCCTCTTCCGCCGCTGTCATGCGGTGGTTGATCGACGTCTCGACGGCGGGGTCGGGCACTGTGGGTAACGGGCATGCCGTCGGTTCGGACGCTGCGGGCCCGGCTGCATCAGCGCCCGCTGTTGTGATCGGCGCCGCGGTCCTCGGGTGGCTGTGGGGTTGGAGTCAGTGCACCCAGTCGGGTGAGGTGATGCCGTGCGCGACCGTGTTGCCCTCGGCGTCGATGGCGGTGACGGAGATCGCGGAGACCCGGCTGATGTCAAGGCTGCGAATGGGTCGACCGTCCTTTGTGGGCGGGACCTTCGCACCCGGCGGTATCTCGATCATCATCGCGTCCATGGCCGAGTCGGGCACCGGCGCGCCGAAGAAGCCGGCGTCGGCGACGGGCGCGCGGACGGTGGTGTGATCCAGGAACGTGATCACGACGGTGGTGGCGTCGCGGGCGCCGACCCGGCCGAAGATCAGACCGCCGTCGGTGCCGGCGAGCAGGGAGAACACCGCCTCGTCGGCGCCCGCACCGCGGGGGATGCAGTCGGTGCCGGTGGGGCCGCTGCGCGGGTTCGGCGCGAAGTACAGGCAGAAACCGCCGTCGGCGGTCGGGGCGGCGTAGGCCTGGTGGTAGTCGATCACGCCGATGCGTACCGCCTGCCCGGCCTCGACCTGGTGACCGCTGGAGCCGCTCAGCCCGGCGAAGATCCGCTTGACCCCGGCCGGGGCGGCGGAGAACAGGCCCGACGCGGCGGCGACCGCGGTCGTGCAGCAGATCAGCGCCGCGGCCGCGGCGACCAGCGTCAGCCGCCGGCGGGTGCGCCGCGGCCGCGGCCGGCGCCCGGCGTCCACCGGTCCGGCGGCCGATGGCGGCGCGGTCGGCCGGCGCGCGTCGATGTCGACCAGCGCCTGAAGCAGGCGCCCCTCGAAGCTGTCCACAGTGGTCATGCCGATTCCTCCCGAACGCGTTGGACCGTCCCTCGTGGCCTGACCCGGACCGCGAGTGCCGCTCGCAGCCGACCGCGGGCGCGGGTCAACCGGACGCGGGCGGCCACCGGGCTGATCTTCAACGCCTGCGCGGCCTCCGCGGTGCTCAGACCGTCCACTGCGATCAGTTCCAGCAGCCGTCTGTCCTGTTCGGGCAGAGCCTGCACCGCCTGGTAGGTGCGGCGTAGCTCGGCCGCGGCGTCGATCCGCTCCTCGACCCGGGCGCAGTCGTCGGCGTCCAGCAACGCTCGACCGGCCAGCTCCAGCTCGGCGACGGCCGCCCGCGCGCGCCGCCGGCGCAGGCCCACGGCGACGTTGCCGGCCAGCCCGTACAGCCAGCCGACCGCATTTCCTCGCCGTGGGTCGAACCGGCCGGCCGAGCTGAGCACTTCCAGGAAGACCGTGGCCACGAAGTCGGCGACGTCCTCGGCGTTGTCGAACCGCCGCACCCCCATCCCGGTCACTTTGGCCACATGCCGCAGGTAGAACTCCCCCATCGCGCCCGGACCCGCCGCGATCGCCACCAGCAGTCCCTCGTCGGTCAGCTCGCGCACCGCACCTCCCTGCCAGGCCGCGTCCTCACTAAGGAGTTGGCCGCCGGCCTGCCAGTGTTACCACCCGGACTCGTCCCGGCAGCCCAGATGCGCGGTGCATCCCGACCCACGTCACGGTGCCGACCGTCGACAACGCCGCCCGGCTGGCCGGCCCGGAATGGGTCGCGCGGCTGCAGCGAGGCCGCGGTCGCGCCGCCACCCTCAGCCGCGCCTTCGGTCATGTCATCGACCTGGCCCGGATCGTGCGCGACATCGACACCTACACCGATGTCGACTTCGACCTGCTGTACACGGCCGCCCAGTGGTTCTCCGAGCACTCCGCAGCCGGCCTCACCCCGCGGCAAGTTCCCATCCCGGGCCTGCACGCCAAATGGCTCAACGCCCACCACAGCACCGTCGCCGAGCTCGCCGGCATGCCCGGACTCGCCCTGCTACCGCGGCACCCAGCCCGGGTGCATTTCACCTACCTCGACCTGGACCACCGCCTCCGGGCGCCGCTGGCACGACAGCGCGACCGGTGACGCTGTCGAACTCGCCTACCTGCCGAGCGTCGTGGTCATCTCGGAGAACAAGGACACCGCGCTGCACTTTCCCGAGCTGCCCGGCGGCATCTCCGTCGAAGGCGCCGGGCGCGGAGGCGAAACCGCCGCGTCCTTCCCATGGCTGCGCGACTGCCCCCACCTGTTCTACTGGGGAGACATGGACGCCGCCGGGTTCGAGATCCTCAACGGCTTCCGGGACGCCCGGCTACAGGTCACCAGCATCCTGATGGACGCGCCGACCTACGACGTGTACCAGCGATTCGGCACCGCCACCGACGCCCATGGCAAACCGCTCCCCGTCCCACCCCGCCGACCGCTACCGCACCTCACCGCCGCCGAGCGAGAGCTCTACGACCGGCTCACCGACCCGCACTGGGTCGGGTACCGCCGCATCGAGCAGGAACGCATCCCCCTCAACCACGCGCTGCGTGCGCTGCACGTGCACCTGCCCGTCGGATAGCCCGTCGCGACAACTGGCCCGTTGGGCCACCCTCGACGCGTCAGGATGGCCTCGACGGCCGAGGGCGCCCGTGACCGGGGTGAGCGTGAACCCCGGCGTACAACCCTTGAGTTGCATGACGAGACCCGCGCTCTCACGCCGCGTTGAGCCCTATCCGACGTTGGTCGAGCGCCGCCCCCGGAGGAAAGGCGGCATGACGGAGTGTGTCGGCGCTGGTTCAGCCGCTCGCCTGTGGGCGTGCGGTGAGCACCGCGCTCATACGGTGATGACGACCTTGCCGGCTGGGTGGCCGTCGACCAGGTATCGGATGGCCTCGGGGACCTCGCGTAGTGGGTAGGTCCGGTCGATGAGCGGGGTGAGCTTGCCGGCCTCGATCTGCTCGCGCAAGACTTGCAGATCTTCTTGCCGCGGTGTGGAGCTGAGCATCCGCAGCCGCTGGCCGACCAGCCGGGACAGCGCCAGTGCCCGCAGCTGGCGGTCGAAGCCGCCCAGCCACCGGCCTCGTCCTTCGCTGCCGACGATGACCAGCGTTCCGTTCGGGGTCAGGGCACGCCGCAGCCGGGTCAGCGAACGGTGGCCGCCGGTGTCGATGATCAGCTCCCAGTGGCGGCTGCCGTCGGTGACGTCCTGCCGGGTGTAGTCGATCACCTCGTCGGCGCCGAGCGAGCCGACCAGCTCGACCCGGCCGGTGCGGCAGGCCCCGGTGACCTCGGCGTCGAACGCCTTGGCCAGCTGCACCGCGAACGACCCGACGCCGCCGGCCGCCCCGATGACCAGCACCCGCTGCCCGGGCTGCACGTTTCCGACGTCGCGAAGCGCTTGCAGGGCGGCGAAGCCGGAGATGGGCACGGCCGCCGCCTGCCCGTAGCCGAGGTTGGCCGGCTTGGCCGTGAGATGGTCCTCTGCCGTGCAGGCGTACTGGGCGTAGGAGCCGTCGGACCAGCCGAAGACCTCATCGCCTGCCCGGAACCGGGTCACGTCGCGGCCGACCGCCTCGACCCGCCCGGCGAGGTCCATGCCGCGAACGGGGACCTTGGGTTTGCGCAGCCCGAGGGTTGGCACGACCAGGCGGATCATGTATGGCAGGCCGGTCATGACGTGCCAGACCCCCCGGTCCAGGCCGGCCGCGTGCACCCGGACCAGCACCTGGTTGTCGGTGGGCACCGGTTGGTCGATGTCCCTGAACTCCAGAACCTCGGTGCCGCCGTAGGTGTCTTGGACGATGGCCTTCATGCTGGCCTCCCGGCCTGTGCCGCGGTCGTCGCCTACCGCGACGAGGGTCGCCTCTTTGCTGGTCAACCTAGCCTGGACGCACGGCCGGGTGTCCGTCGAAGGACTGCCCGGCGGTCGGTCAGCCGCTTCCTGCCCGACCAGCACTCCTACCGGGTCAAGCTCCGCCGCGGCGTCGGCTGACTCGGCTCGCCAATCAGCAGGGACGCGGTCAGATCCTGCAGCGTGTCCTGCATGCCGTGGACGAAGACGTCGATGTCGGGGCAGGTGTCCCGGTCGGCGACGGCGGCGATGTTGAACTGTCCGGCGTAGGTGAGTGCGCCGATCCCCAGGGTGACGTTCGCCATGATCGGCACCACCGGGAAGACCTCCAGCAGCCGCGCTCCGGCGAAGTAGAGCGGCACCGGCGGGCCGGGGACGTTGGCGGCGTACACGCTCATGAACCGCTGCAGGGCCAGCAGCTGCAGGGCTACCCGCTGCACCGTGCGGCCGGGGAGGAGCGCACCGCCGGACGGACGGGCCTTCTTCTTCCGCTCCGCGGTGTCCACGGAGATCAGCTCCAGCCGCCGGACCGGGTCCGGCACACCGACCGGCAGCGGCACGAACATCGCCCCGTCGAGGTTGGCTCGCGGCTGGCCCGGTTGCTCGTGGTACAGCGAGACCGGAATGAACGCCCGCAGCACCAGCTCGTCCACCTGCTCGCCGCGGCCGCTCAGCAGCTCCCGTAGGCCGCCGGCGATCGCGGCGATCAGCACATCGTTCACCGTGGCCCCGTGCATGTGGCCGATCAACTTGGCCTGCGCGAGATCGCCGCGGATGACCGCCAGCCGGCGATCCGAGCCGACTGGCCGGTTGAGGCTGGTCGGCGAAGGATTCCCGCATTGCCGGCCATACTCGCCGCAGCTGCTGGCTGGTATGCACCGGCCGAGCCAGCTTCGACACCGCACGGCCAGCGCCCGACCGTGCCGGCGCAGGTTATCGGCGAGCAGGTCGCGGTCGGACGGCGTCGGCGCGCGGATCCACCCGGGCGGGGCCGGCGGTCGAGGCGGGTCGGCGTCCAGATCCAGGAACGCGCCCAGTAGAGCGACACCGGCGACCCCATCGGCGATGGCGTGGTGCAGCCTCAAGAACAGGCCGACCCGTCCGGCTGCCAGGCCGGGCAGGAACCACATCTCCCACTGCGGGCGTGACCGCTGCAGCGGCCGGCGGCGCAGCCGCTCGATGGCACGCCGTCCCTGCTGAACGCCGAGGCGTCCCTCGGCTCGAGCACCCCGCCAGACCGTTGCATCACGGAACTCAACCGCTCACGCCGCCTCCCGCCCGTCTGGCGGGGCCGGTTCGGTGGGTATGTCGGTTACGTCTGGAAGTCGGTGTCGGCCGTCGCATCCCATTGGCGGAGGGCCCGGACTGAGGGCATTGGCCCCCGGGGGGGTGCCGGTGACGGTGGCCTGCCTGCCGCCGGTCCCGTCGAGCCGGATCCGGGCCTGCCACCGGACGTGCCGTCGCTGGACGCTTGGCGCGCTCGGCGTCGACCGATCCGCGGCCGGCCGGGACGACGCCGCCCGGCGTGAGAGCGTCAGTCCGGTCACCGGGCGGTTCACGACGGCAGTGGGTTGACCTCCCCGCCGGTACCGCATAGGCGCCTCCACTCACTGCCCGCGGCGATCACCACATCTCGCCATCCACTGCCCGCCTCGGTAAGCACGGAAAGAAGTTCACCCAGCGACTCGACCGTCAACGGCCACTCCCGGTACGGGCGATTCTTCCGTGGCATTTCGCCGAGGAGTTGCCGACCGTCCTGCGGATGCCCCGGCGCGAGCCACACAACCGGCGTGGCGTGCAGCGTGGCGTTGCGTCGCTCAATGGCGACCCGCGAACGCTCGAGCCACGCTCGGGCCACGTCGCGTGCCGGCGAGACTGGCCAGCCGGTCAAGACCCGCTGCGCGTCCTTGATCTTCTGGCCGATGAGCCGCTTGTCGGTTCGCGGGTTCGCGGGGTCGATCGACTGGCACAGGCTTTCGGTGTAGTCCTCCAAGCGGATGGCGGCCCACGTCACTCGTCCCAGCTCCGTGAACACATCCGCCGGGAGTTCGTCGTCGAGCACCAGACGATCATATGTGGGCCGGTCGAGCGATCCATCGGTTGGTTGTACGAGAAGGGTGCGGACAGGTCGAGGCGACGGCAGGAAGTCGGCACCCGTCCTTGGCCAACCCGCGCACCGTCTTGACATGGGATCGTCGTCCGCCGGCACGGCGACAAGGTGTTCGGCAGTGTCGCCGAGTTCGGCTGCATAGCCGGGCCGTAGACCCAATGCCACGTAGCCTAAGTTGATCTTGCGGACTGTAGCGCGCGGCGGCGTGGCGTGTCTGCTGTGACTGGTGGTGCTGTTGTGATCAGCGGTCATGGGCGGGAGTGCGCTGGTGACGCCGGACCAGGTGTCGATCGGGGTGCTGGTCGATGCGGTGCCGCGCGACGCGGTGGACGAGGCGGTCGCGGCGTGCGGGGTGCGGGAGCGGCGCTCGGGCGGCAAGCTGCCCGCGCACGTCGTCACCTGTCTGACGTTGGCGTTGTCCCTGTTCCCGGACGACGACTACGAGGAGGTCGCGACCAAGGTCACCGGGTCGCTGGACCGGTTCGGCTGCTGGGACGCCGCGTGGAGCGTGCCGACTGCGAGCGCGATCACGCAGGCCCGCAAACGGCTGGGCCGGGAGGTGTTCCCGGAGTTGTTCGAGCGGACCTGCGGCCCGGTCGCCGGCGACACCTCGCCGTCGGCGGGGCTGCTCGCGCTAGGCACGGCGCGGGGGGCGTTCCTGCGTGGCTGGCGGCTGCTGGCGATCGACGGGTTCGAACTCGATGTGCCCGACACCCCGGCGAACGCCGCCGAGTTCGGCTACGCCGGCTGCGGTGAGAACCGCTCCGCGTTCTGCAAAGCGCGGGTGGTCGCGCTGGCCGAGTGCGGCACGCACGCCTTCCTCGCCGCCGAGGTCGCCGGGTACGCCGTCGGGGAGAAGACGCTGGCGCAGCGGCTGTACTCCCGGCTTCGTACCGACGAGTTGCTCACCGCCGACCGCGGGTTCTACTCCTACAAGGCGTGGGACACCGCCGCCGCGACCGGGGCCGCGTTGCTGTGGCGCGCCCCGACCCAGCTGCGCCTGCCCGTCGTTCGCGTGCTCGAGGACGGCACCTGGCTCACCGTCGTCATGGACCCGGCCATCCGCGGCGCCCGCCGGGAAGCGATCCTGGCCGCCGCGCGCGCCGGGAACGACCTCGCCGAGCTACCCGATGCCGTCGGCGAGCACGGCTGGCCCGCCGCCCGGCTGGCCCGCGTCGTCGAGTACGACGTCCCCGACCGGGAAGGTAACGGCACCGGTGAAGTGATCACCCTGATCACCACCATCACCGACCCCGCCGACGCCCGCGCCGACGAGCTCGCCGTCGCCTACCACGAGCGGTGGGAAGAAGAAACCGCCAACGACCAGCTCAAGACCCACCTGCGGGGCCCCGGCAAGGTGTTGCGCTCCCGGTTGCCCGACCTCGTCTACCAGGAGATCTGGGCCTACCTCATCGTCCACCACGCGATCAGCGCCCTGATCGCGAAAGCGTCCGCCGCGGCCGACCTGGACCCCGACCGGATCTCCTTCGCCAAAGCACTGCGCCTGATCCGCCGAACCGCCACCGGGACGGCGGACATTCCTCAAACGAGCCCGGCACAACAGCTACCGCGTCAAGAAACCCGGCGAACCGGCCAGCACCCGCCACCACAGACCGGCGACCATCCACATGCGAACGATGAACCCCCGCGCAGCATGAAGATCAACTTAGGCTACGTGGCATTGGTTTCAGACGTCTTTCCGGCGGATGGGATCTTGCATCGCCTGGAGATTAGGGTTCAAGCAATCCAGCCTTCGCCATATCACGCGGGTCCCGCAGCGCATCGCTTTATACGCCTGAACGCGACCGCTGCTTTCCTGGCATGCTACTGTCCCCTTTCCTTTTCAGATCCAGGTGAGCCATCAGACCCAGGAACGTTCCTCCAAGTTCCTCCCAACTGCATCGGGGATACAACAAGGCGCCTCGTGGCGCACGCGGCCTGCTCAACGAATACCAGCCAGCCGCATGAAAGCCCAGCTCAGACCAGGTGTACAAACTTCTGGAACCCGACAGGTCGGCAGGGCGCCGAGCAGGAACCCGATCGCGGCGAAGCACAGCACGCCGGCGACGAACGCCGAGGACGCCGGGTAGCGACTTCGGGGCGAAGATGTCCCAGCTCTGGAGCGCGGCACCGATGAGGACGAGGGCGCTGAATGTGGCCGCGACGAAGGCGACGAAAACCTGCGCGCCGAACACGCTGACGGCCGGCACCGCGGAGGCCCGGAACCGGCGCAGCACGCCGCGTTCCCGGTATCCGGCGATGTGCACCGGCAGGGCGATCAGGCCGATCGAGGCGGTCACCAGGCCGACGTAGGCGGGCGGGTAGTAGTTCTGCCCGCCGACCCCGCGGAACTCATCGGGTTGGGCCGGGTCGGTGAACACGCCGCCGAGCACGTAGAGGATCAGCAGCGGCAGTGCCAGGGTGAACAGCACGGTGACCGGTTCCCGGGTGAACAGCTTCAGCTCCAGCCAGGACATCTTGCGCAGCGCGTTCACCGGGCGGCCTCCTCAGTCGTCGGCCCGGCCGACCAGGCGCAGGAACACGTCCTCCAGGGTGGCCCGGCGCAGCCGCAGGTCGACCGGTTCCAGGCCGTGGCTGACCAGCGCGGCGCCCACGTGCGCCAGCACCGGCCCGTCCCCGGTGACCACCGCCTTCCGGTCCCGGACCGCCACCGACGCCACGTGCGGCACCGATTCCAGCCACGACAGGTCCGCCTGGTCGGCGCTGAACAGCACCTGCACCTCGGGTGCGTACCGGGCGATCAGCCCCTGCGGGGTGCCCTGCGGCACGACGCGATGCTCGTTGATCACGACCAGCCGGTCACACAACCGCTCGGCCTCGTCCATGAAGTGGGACACCAGCACCACGGCGGTTCCCCGGTCCCGCACCGCTTCGACCAGGTCGCCCGCCGGGCCGCCGGGTCCAGCCCGGTGGTCATCTCATCCAGGAACACCACCTCCGGCCGGTTCGCCAGCGCCAGCGCGATGAACAGCCGCTGCCGCTGACCGCCGGACAGGCTGGCGAACGCGGCGTTACGTTTCTCGGCGAGATCCCACTCGGCCCGCAGCGTCTGCGTGCGACACCCCGCGGGCTGAGCGAGGCAAACAGGTCCAGGGCCTCCCAAACCTTCATCCGGTCCGGCAGCGCCGACTCCTGCAGCTGTCCCCCGACCCGCCCGCGCAACTCGCCGGCCTGGGACTGCGGGTCCAACCCCAGCACCCGCAGCCGGCCGCCGTCCGGTCGGCGCAACCCCTGCAGACACTCCACCGTGGTGGTCTTGCCCGCACCGTTGGGACCCAGCAGGCCGAAGATCTCACCCTCGGCCACCGCAAACGAGACATTCTCCACGGCGACCAGCGACCCGTACCGCTTCCGCAAACCCTCAACCGACACCACCGCGTCCATCGCCGCCCCCGGCCCCCGTCGTCCCTCCGGCATGTCCCCGCACGAACATGCCCACCATCCGCCGCTGCGCGGATCCGCCGCCATCTGCCCTAGATGCGGGTTCACGCCGGCGCGGTCAGCCGACCAGCCGCAGCCGGGACGACGCCCCTGGGCCGGCCGCAAGCGGACGCGTTGCGATGGTCGACGCCGCCGCAGAGTGCGCGGCCAGCGCCGGGTCGCGGTGGAGCATCTGGCACGCGGCGGTCGCGACCGCGGCGTAGAACGCCGCGCCAATGGCCTCGTCGAGCTCGGTCGGCACGAGGACCACCGCGCTGCGTGATCCGCCGCGGTCGTTGACCGCCATGCTCTTGTACCCCGGGATGCCCCCCTCGTGGCCCCAGACCGTCCCGCACGGGGTTTCCATGCTGAAGATGCCCAGCCCGGACCCCAACCCGGGGTAGGCGGGGTCGGTCACCGTTGTCGTCATCGCCTGCAGCAGCGCCGGGCTCAGCAGCCGCCCGGACAGCAGCACCTGGTAGAAGCGGGCCAGCTCGGGGGCGGTGGAGACCAGCGCTCCGGCGGTCCCGCCGAGGCTCGGGTGCCAGGAGGAGGTGTCCAGGTAGCCGCCGCCGGTCAGGCTCGGCGGGAAGTAGCCGTGCGCGTACGGGCCGCGGAACCGGGCGGAGGTGGCGAAGAACGTGCTGTGCAGGCGCAGCGGCCGGACCACCCGCTGCCACACCAGCTCCTGCACCGGTTGTCCGGTCACCTTCTCCAACAGCAGGCCGATGAGGATGTAGCCGGTGTTGCTGTAGGCCAGGCCCTGCCCGGGCGCGAACAGCGGCGGGTGCGCGGTCGCCACCGCCACCAACTCCTGTGGCGACCAGGACCGGTGGGGGTCGGCCAGGACGGCGGCGGTCCAGTCCGCGTCCTCGACGTAGTCGAAGATCCCGCTGGTGTGGTTGAGCAGCATCCGGACGGTGATCGCCGACCCGTTGGGCACCATACCCGGCAGCCACCGCTCGACCGTGTCGCCCAGGCGCAGCCGGCCCTCACCGACCAGCTGCAACGTGATCGTGGCGATCACCGTCTTGGTGACGCTGCCCACCCGCAGCTGGTCACGTACCCGCAGCGGCCGGCGCGGGTCCAGCCGGGCCGCCCCCACAGCCACCGTGGACACGTCCGTGCCGTCGTCGACCAGCCTGACCGCGCCGGTGGCCCCCGCGTCGACCACCGCCTGCAGCGCCGCCCGCAGCACCGCCTCATCGTCGTTCGGGGCGACGGCTGGGCCGACCGACCCGAGCACCGCGGCCGTCCCGGTAGACGGCGTCGTCGCCGAGGCCGGCGGGACAGCGAGCGCGACACAGGCAACCATGGCCGCCGCGCCGTACATCATGAGCCGGGAAATTCGCATCATTTCCCCCTCCCCCGGTCGCCGCAGACGGCGAAGCTGTCCGCGAACCTACTCACATGACCAAGGAATGCCAAGGTTTTCTTTGCCCATCGCGGGCTGTTCATAGAGGTTGTTGCTGATCGTTCGCGACGCCCAAGATCCTCCCCCGCGCAGGCCACGTACCGGGCCGGCTCCGACGTCGAGCCGCACCACCCAAGCCCCGGTCGGCCCTTACCGGGCCCTGGCTCGTACCACCGACCGGCTGTGGCGACGCCTGGCATGGACTCACTCTTTTCGCCGTCAAACAGGAACACGACGGCACACGCCGGCTTCTTGCAATCGGGACAACAAATACTGGCCGGTCAGACAAGAACTTGAGTTTCGCCATCCTGGGCGGCGTTCCGGAGCGGGTGACGACGGCGGTGTGAGGGTCGGGTGACGTCTCGGTGGGACGGGATGGCTGGCCGGTAGGTGGTGTGGCTGCGACACACCGGGCCGGGTCCATCCGATGTGGATCCGATGGCGGGAGCATCGGCGCTCCTACCCAGATCGCGAGAACTGGACGCCGATGCTCCCGGAGCCCACCCTACCGCCGTCGCTGGCTGCCCTACTGGCCGCCGTCCGGCCGTGCTTCGGCACCA